>Ga0209128_1000189_pt1 | contig 43479 bp, 46 predicted proteins | sample ETNvirnome_6_100_FD_184072 | JGI IMG/M metagenome (GOLD analysis project Ga0209128, IMG submission 184072) | Marine viral communities from the Pacific Ocean - ETNP_6_100 (SPAdes) (version 2) | ecosystem: Environmental > Aquatic > Marine > Oceanic | place: Pacific Ocean | collected 2013-06-19
AATCTTCTCAAATAAATCTTGTTTCATTGTATTCTCCTTTAAGTTATGAAGGGGAACAATGCTCACCACAAATATTACTCATACTATAGTGAGCACAATTATGATGGACGGTAGTTCCCCCTCAATTAATATATTAGGGCTACACGGTCACTGGCGTTCCAACCTTTCGGTGAACTAGGCCAGATTACGTTATCTCAGCAAATTGTTTTATGCTATCGCCCCAAATTCTAGAGCCGCTTTGGGTTACAAGGTAGCGGCAAACCTTGTTTGCAAATAATTATGCAGTAATACTACGCCATCCTCTAAATGGGTCAACATAGTCAATATGAATCATGCTGACATCATCAACAGGAATCACATTATTATGCGGCCCAAGTACATGACCTAAGTCTTTCAAGGCTTGCATATACCCTGAAATGTACTGAATAGCATACTCGAAAGTGCCTGACACTTCAAGTGTGTTTATCCCTTCTCGACATGTGTCATCGCCAAGACTTACTTTAAAAACATGTTTATTCATGCTGACTCCTTATTGGTTAATGATTAAAAGTGGTTGGGTTCAATTATTTCAATATTTATACAGGCTCGCTGAACCCACTAGACGAGGCGACATAGAGAAGACACCTGTATTTAATGGTTAATGCCCAAGTTGATACAATACTTGATACTAATATGAATTAAATATATTCAATATTCATGCGTATATACATATAATAACATAAATAAAGAAGATAAATAAAAAGAAAGAGGGTAATGGGGCTCGCTATCACCTGAGCCCCGTCCATCATATCAAATCATTTAAGCGTCTTTAGTGCAAAAGCCACCTGATTCCACTTCTTCAAGTTGTATCTGTCACCAGCTATGTTAGCTTGAGTTTCGTACAACCTAGCTTGAGCTGCTAATTCTCTAGCCTTGGTACGCTTTGCTGCCATAGACTTGCCTTCCAAAGAAATGATTGCGTTAGCCAGAAACATATCAGGCTCTTGCCCCATCACTTCACCAAGCTTATCAGTGACTTGTTCGGTATCTTTTACATCATCCTCATGAATCTGTGTTACATTGACATCTATAGCCATGCTATTTTAATCTCCTGTTAGTTCAATAATTATATCATTAACTAAATGAAAAATAACGAAAATTCTAATTTCGGAATCCCCCCGATAGGGGGTACTATCAATAATAAGGCCACACATCAAAATAACGCAATTTTTCTAGTAATTATAACTTGGGCAAGCTTGACAAATGTATTAGATTAAAGGGTGGTAGGGCAAGGGAAAATAAAAGGTATGTATAAAAAAATAGCTATGGCCGATTTAATAGAAGAACTAACAGACTTACCTATAAAGACTCAAGAGGCTGTGTTGAAAAACCTTTCAGAAGAGATGATTCCATTAGAGATAGATGGAGATGTGTTTATGATACATAGAGATGTCAGTTCATTAATTGATAATCTTGTATTGCAGATAAGTGATTTAAAAATCCAAGAAAAACTAAATGCCAGAAAAAAGAACAATTAAAGGTGTAGAGCATTTCGTCTATGAAGATATAGATGAATTTAGAGAAGAGTACCCAAATACAGTAGTTCATCCAGATTGGAGGAATGCAAATGAAGGGGATTGGGTGTATTCTGATGATGACAGAATAGTACAACTAATAAAAGTATCGAATAGTGTACAACATCATTCAGATAGGAAGAATTATAAATTCGCAAAAGGGTGGGTAAGGACTATAGTTGGTAGTTTCTTAAATCGCCCTAATGTTAAAATGGATACAGACTTTGATAATCATCCAAATAGATATACATTCTCCACTAAAATAAAGAACACTTCTAATCGTGTTTACAAAAGAAAAGAAGTGACTAATAAAGAAAAGGAATTTGCTACTAATATTGTTGTAGGTTTAGGTGCAATAGATGCTTATAAGACTGCATACAATGAAATGTCTAATCAAAAAGCTAGGAAAAAGGCAACAATACTACTAAAACAGGAGAGAGTAATGAAGGAAATAGAGAAATCGGTGCTTGATGTAGCTAAGGGTATGGGTGTAGACCATGAATATGTCCTTAGTAAATTAAAAAATCTTGCAGATTTTAGTGAAGACGATAATATTATTTTACAATCTATTAAAGAGTTAGGAAAGATTGTCGGTACTTCAGGCAATACAATAAAACAAAAAGAGACAGGCCTTCTTGGAGTATTTCAAGGATTCACTTCTGATGAGATAGAAGGAGCTACAAGAGAACAAAAGAAATTAAGCGGAGAGATTTCTAATGAGATGCCCTAAATGTAATTCATTGAAGACGAAGAAAAATGGCACTAAGATTTTAGTAACTGGTAATAGAACACAGGAGTTTAGATGTCTTAGTTGTAGCAGGTATTTTTCTATACAGATTGATGTTAATGTTTTACAAGAATTAAAATATGTTGAACCGGGTGATATATTAGAAGTAAATGGAGGAAAAGAGTTAAGAATACATGGTCTTACTGATGTACATGTGGGAGCAGTGGAGCATGATTTTAAAAAGTTTGAAGAAGCTATTGGGATTATAGAAAAAGATGACGATGCTAAATGGTTTGGTAATGGTGATTTATTAGAGTTAATCCCTCCTCATTACAAAATTAATCAAAGAGGTCAGGATATACCACCAGAAGAACAATACTTAGAATTTGTAAGACTGGTAGAACCAATAAAAGATAAATGCTTGTTTATTAGAGGTGGTAACCATGATTACTTACGTTCTTTTAATATTCTAGACTTCGATGTTTGTAAAGTATTAGCAAAAGAGTTAGGAGTCCCATACTATAGGATGCCCGGTTATACAAGAATAACTGTAGGGGGTGTTTCATATAACCTTGTTTCTGGTCATGGTAAGTCTGGTGGAAAGAATGGTGATTTAGAATTAGATAAGATGGCTGCTGTTTATAGTCAGGGAGATGTATTCTTCTTAGGACATAATCATCAACTATATGTAAAACCTATGGATAGTTTAATTATAGGAGATGATAATACAGAAGAGATGAAAAGAAGATGGTATATAAGAGGTGGTTCATTTCTTAGATACGCTGATTACGCCAGATATTCTTTCTTCCCTATTATAAGAACTGGTTGGACTACTATAGAATTTAAAAAAGAAGGTATCCACTGTTGGGAAAATTAATGAAGAAAAAAAAGACATATAGTAAGCATGATTTAAGAAGGTCAATAGAAGAAATATCTATGACTACCCAATTTATAATCCAGAGATTAAGAACATTAGAAACATTATTCAATGATTATATTGAAATGGAAGATAATGAAGATAAATTTAAAGAGTTTTTAGACAATAAATATAAACAAGACAATGAGTAATATAGACACAAACGGGAAAAGACTAAACCTCTTCCCAATGAAAAAGAAAAAGAAAAAAGTATCAAGTAATCGGGCTTTTGATATGATGAATAAAGTAAAATCTGATTCTGATATAGATATATCAAGAAGTTTTCGTTTTGGAGATTCAGATATACATGGAATAGGTGCATTTGCGTCGAGAGATATAGATTCAAAAGAAATGATTGGTAATGCTTTTTATCCTAAAGATAAGAAAATAATTCAAACAGAACTTGGAGCTAGGGTAAATCATCAGTTTAATAAAAATTCAATTTTAAAAAAAGAGGATGAATCTTATAACTTATATTCTACAAGAAGTATTAAAAAAGGTTCCGAAATAACAGCAAATTATAAAGAAACCCCTGATTTTATAAATAAAAATACAGATGGGTTTAAAGAAAAAAGTGAATATTAATTCTCAGGATGTATCAAAAGCTGAAGAAGCCCTACGATTAGCTAGTAAAGACCTTATATCATTTGGTAAACTATTCCTTCCAGATGATTTCATGCGCAGTGAGACTCCTTTCTTTCATTATGAAGTAGCCGATGCTATTGATAATCTAAATGTAAAACAAACTGCTATTATTATACCTCGTGGTCATGGCAAAACCGTACTTACAAAAGCATCAATCATTAAAGACTTTGTATTTGCAACAAAAGAAAATTTCTTATTTTATGCTTGGGTTTCTGCTACGCAAAAGCTTAGTGTTGGGAATATGGATTATATCAAACATCATTTAGAATACAATGATAAGATAAAATATTATTTTGGCCCTATGAGAGGTAGGAAATGGACAGAAGAAGACATAGAACTAACAAATGGGTGTAAACTTATTAGTAAAAGTAATGTCGCAGGAATCAGAGGGGGAGCAAAACTTCACAAAAGATACGACCTCATTGTCCTTGATGACTTCGAACACGAAGCAAACACAATCACGAAAGACGCTAGGGATAAGAACGCTAATTTGGTTACCGCTGTTGTGTATCCCGCTATTGAGCCTCATACTGGTAGGTTGCGTGTTAATGGTACTCCCGTACATTATGACTCTTTCATTAACAATCTTATTACTAATTACTCAAAGGCTAAAAAAGATAATAAAAAGTTTTCATGGAAAGTTATTACTTATAAAGCATTACTGGATGAAAATACACCATTATGGGAATCATTTTTTCCATTAAAGAAAATACAAGAAAAGAAAAGATTCTACGCAGATTCAGGACAACCTCAGAAGTTTTACCAAGAATACATGATGGAGGTTATGAGTGAAGAAGATGCAATATGGAGAAGAGAGCATATCAGATACTGGGAAGGTTACTTCAAAAATGAAGATGGCATTAATTACATTGTTAAAGATAATGATGATATTCCTGTCAATACATTCATTGGTTGCGACCCTGCAACAGATATAGATACTAAGCATAGTGATTTCTCAGTAATAATGGTTATTGCTATTGATACTAATAATGAATTATATGTATTAGAATATGAGAGACATCGAAGTATCCCCACTATTGGTTCTAAGAATCCAGAGACTGGTGAAATACTTGGTAAGAAAGGAGTTGTGGATATAATCCTAGAATTGCATCAGAAATATAACTGTATGTCATCTACTGTAGAAGACGTTGCTATGAATAGAAGTATCTTTCAGGCCCTAAATGATGAGCGAAGAAGGATAAATAAGTACGATATCGCAGTAATTCCTGAGAAACCGGGCGGACAACAAAAGAGAAATCGCATTTATTCGGGACTTGCGGCCCGTTTTAGTACAGGAACGGTACATTTAAGGAAAAATATGTTTGATTTAATCAACGAAATCCTTACTTTTGGCCCCAAAATGAGCCACGATGACACAATAGAGAGCCTTTATTACTCACAAGTGCACGCTTTTCCGCCAAATATGAAAAAAGATGAAAAGAAAAGAAGTTGGTTCAAACCTAAAAGAAAGGCAAAAAGTTGGTTAGTAGCTTAAACAAAAGAGGATATTAAAATGGCATTATTAAAAAAACTAAAAGAAAGAAGGTCTAAAAGAAAATCTGCTGGTAAATGGGTAGCTGGGGAAATGCTTACTAAGGCAGGTAGAAAAAGAAAAAATATTAGAAAAAATGTTAAAAAAATTAACAAAATGGTTGTTTCTAGGGAAAAGAAAAAACCCGGTTCAGGTCAATCTATGGTTGATATTTCTAAAGTTAAAGACCCTTCTAAAATGTCTCCAACTGGAAAAATCAAAAAGAAAGGTTTAAAGTCTGTTGTAATGACTGAAGGTGGGGCTTACGCTAAGTATGAAAAAGGTTCAAAGCCAGCTCAAAGTTTTAGAAAAACATTTGCTTCTAAATGTAAAGGTAAGTCAGGCGGTGACTCATTCACTTGGCAAGGTCGTAAATATTCTTGCGCTAGAAAGTAGTAATGCCTAGATTCGGTAGAAGAAGTAAAGAACGTCTTAAAGGCGTTAATGTAAAACTTGTCAATGTACTAAACGAATTAATTAAAATAATGGATGTTACCATTATTGAAGGACTTCGGAGTAAGGAGCGGCAAGAGCTATTGTTAGCACAGGGGAAAACTAAAACTAGATATTCCAAACACATAGAAGGAAAAGCTGTTGACCTCGCTCCTTACCCGATAGATTGGGAAGATAGAGAACGATTTCATTATATGGGTGGTATGATTCGTGGTATAGGAAAACAAATGAATGTTAATATCCGCTGGGGTGGCGACTGGGACTCTGATGGAGAGATAGCAGATAATAACTTCGATGATTTAGTTCATGTAGAAATAAAAGAATAATATGCCTATTGAAGATAAATTAGTATCAGGTTGGAAAAATGAAGAAAGAAGGTCTTTGATGGATATTTTTACTGGCGGTAAATATAAAACTTCATCGGATGTTCCTCCGTTATCTACTACTGGTAAAGTAACTCCACAGAATTTAGAGTGGATATATAAAAGATTCTTTCCAGATGAAAGACCAGATTTTAGAGGAGGCCCGGGGGCGGCTCTTGAAGCAGTGTCTCCTGCTGGGATAGTTAGAAAAGCTAATACTGCAAGTAAAATGTTTACTGGTTGGGCTGATAATTTAACATCTTATATAGATACACTTAGTAAAAAGAAGGGTAAAAAATTAAAAGGAGTTCTGAAGAGAGCCTTTGGTGACTTATATGGGGTAATTGATAGCGGAGATATAAATCAGGTTCAGCAATCACTTTTAAAAATAAACAAAGATAATGATTTACATAAGTTTGTACAAGTCCCTGAAATTACTACTGAAGGTATAGCGGGAGGGGCCGCAAGACAAGCTAAGAAAGTAAGAGGAGCTCCTCTTCAACAACAAAAAAGAACAGTTGAATCTCCAAAAAGAATTGAACAAAGGCAATCTTCTAAAAAAGCTAAAAAAGAAGCAAAAGCTGGAGGGGAACCAAGAAAGAGATTAGTAAGGGAATATTAATAATGGCAAAGCAAAAAAATAAAACAATGACAAATAAAGAATTAAATGAAAAATCTTACCAAGATTGGGTAAAAGGAGGAAGAAAAGGTGAAACAGAAACTTTCAATGTGAATCAAAGAAGGTATGAATGTAAAAAAAAAGGAGGCACATGGGTGTGGGGTAAAAAAAGAGGAAGTGAATGTGTCGTCAAAAAAGGTTCACCAGTAAGAGACCCAATTTCTAAACGATAAATGGCAAGAACAACTAAAAAATCAAAAGCCCAAGTAAATAAACAATTATGGGATAGGGCAAATAATTCTCATAGACAAAGATGGCAACATTTAAGTCAGAAAGGGTATGACTTTTATCTCGATGAGCAATTATCTAAAGAAGAGAAAGACCAGTTAGAAGAATCGGGTATGCCCACATTCACTATTAATAGAGTAACTCCTATTATAGAGATAATGAAATACTTTGTAACTGCTAATAGCCCGAAATGGAAAGCAGTTGGAGCTACTGGAGATGATGTAGATGTGGCTCAAGTACATTCAGATATTGCAGATTATTGTTGGTACTTATCTAATGGTAAGTCATTGTATAGTCAAGTTGCACTCGATGCCTTAACTAAAGGTGTGGGATACTTTCTTGTAGATATAGATAAAGACGCTGATAGAGGTATGGGGGAAGTGAGATTTAATAGATTAGACCCATATGATGTATATGTCGACCCAGCAAGTAGAGACTTTTTATTCAGAGATGCTAACTTTATACAAGTAAGAAAGAATATAGCAAGAACAAGACTTATTAATATGCTTCCTGAGTTTGAAGCTAAGATTAAAAAAGTATCAAAAAGCACTGATGTTGTCTCATATTCTGAAAGAGATACTGATTTAAGTGGAACATCTCAGCCTGAAGATATTACAATGGGGATTAGTCTAGAGGCTGAAGATGAAGATATTATCCCATACTATGAAACATACTCTAAAAAGAAGTTTCCATATAGAAATGTCTATATAAAAGTTCAGCCTTCTCCTGCTGAAATGGATAATATTAAAGAAGCTGTACAAAAACAATTATCTGATTTTCAACAAGAAGTAGAAGTTAGTCTTATAGAAAAACAGATGCAGATTGAACAAGCTGTGCAAACTGGAGAAATTATTCCTGAGAGGGCTCAATTAGAAATAAAGAAATCTCAAGAGATGGCTGCTCAAGCAATTAAAGAAAAAGAGATGCAGTTAATGGCTGAAGCTCAAGATGCTGCTACTCAAGTTAAACAACAAATAATGAGTGAATCTGATTATAAAATTCTTGAAAGTAATGCAGAAGCAAAAAAGAATATTTTAGATTCCATAAAGTTCTTTGAAAATAGAATAGTACAAACTTGCAGTGCTGGTGATGATGTATTTTTATATGAATATATTTTACCAATGAATGAATATCCAATTATTCCTATTCCTTATATGTATACTGGTACTCCATATCCAATGAGTGCAGTTCAACCATTAATCGGAAAACAACAAGAAATTAATAAAGCTCATCAGATAATGCTTCATAATGCAAACTTAGCTTCTAATCTTAGATGGATGTATGAAGAAGGAGCTGTCCCTGAAGAAGAATGGGAAAAGTATTCTTCATCTCCCGGTGCTTTATTGAAATATAGACAAGGATTTGCAACTCCAACTCCTATATTACCAGCTCCAATTAATAATGCATTTTATACTGTAGTGCAAGAAGGCAAGGCTGATGCAGAATATATAAGTGGAGTCCCTTCTGCTATGATGGGATTTGCTCAAGACCAAGCAGAAACATATAGGGGATTACTTGCAAATGATGAGTTTGGGACTCGTAGATTAAAAGCTTGGATGGGAAGTGTTGTAGAGCCCGCTCTAGAGCATTTAGGAAGATGTTTTCAAATGCAGGCTCAAAAGCATTATTCAGTTGAGAAAGTGTTTAGAATAGTACAGCCAGAGGCTGGACAATCTCCTCAAGAGCAAGAAAAAGAAGTAAGAATTAATATCCAAGTATATAATGATTATGGAGAAGCAATAGGTAAATTTAAAGATTATGCAAGTGCAAGATTTGATATAAGAGTCGTAGCGGGAGCTACAATGCCAGTTAATAGATGGGCATTATTAGAGGAATATTTTAAATGGTTCCAAGCTGGACTTATAGATGATATAGCTATGATAGCTGAAACTGATATAAGAAATAAGAAACAAGTAATTGAAAGAAAGTCTGTTTATTCTCAACTACAAGGTCAGGTATCTTCTATGGAAGAAGCTATGAAAGATAAAGACGGGACTATTGAAACTTTAGAAAGACAATTAGTGCAAGCTGGCATAAAGATGAAAGTCGGTACAGCATCTAATGAAATACGAAAAGATGTTCTCGAAACTGAAGCTCAACAAAAACTTCTAAGAGGAATGTTAAAAGTTGAGTTTGAGAAAATGCGAGACGAAATGAAAATGGACATGGAATCTACTAAGGAAGATGTTGCTAAAAATGAGTAACATTAACTCTTGATAGTTATTTAGAATGTTCATTAAATTAACAAAACTCTAAAAAGGAGATTAGTATGTCAGAACAAGTAGGTAACGCCGTTGAGGCCCCCGAAAGTACAAGCGTACAAGGTGCAGTCATGGACATGAATACTGAGGATTTCTTTGAAACCTTAGACCAACAAGTCAATGGTGCAATCATAGATGAACCTTCACAACCAACCTCGGAACAAAGCGATAACACGCAGACGAGCCCTAATGTAGAAGTTCAGGAAGAAGTATCTGAAGTAGATACTTTACAAAAAAGGTATAGTGATTCAAGTAGAGAAGCTAAAAGGTTAAACGGAAAACTTTCCGAAATTGAACCTTATATGCCGATTCTTGATGCTATGCGAGAAGACCCTAATTTAATTACTCATGTGAGAAATTATTTTGAGGGTGGAGGTCAAACCCCACAAACAATGACTGAGAAGTTGAATCTCGATGAGGACTTTATGTTCGATGCGGATGATGCTTTTTCTCAACCTGAATCTGATTCAGCAAAAGTACTAGGAGCAACGATTGATGGAATTGTCCAACGTCGTTTGAATGGTGCTTTGCAAGGGCAGAGGGTAGAAAACCAAAAACTAGCGAAGGAAACCGATTTTCGTTCACGTCATGAAATGACTGACGAACAATGGTCAGAATTTACAGATTTTGCGAAATCTAAATCTCTTGAACTTGATGATATTTATTATTTAATGAATCGTAAGAATAGGGATGGGAAAATTGCTGATAACGTAAGGCAAGAAGTCCACAATAAAATGAGAGAAGTTCAGCAACAACCCGGTACACTAGCCACGCAAGGCAGTACCGCTGTTGAACAATCTCCAGATGATTCAGTTTTTGATGCCATTTTGGGTTCGACCAATGAACTAGAAAAGGCTTTTGGTATGTAATTATACTGAAGGCCATTAACTCAAAATAAAGAGGTAATAAAATGGCTGATGTATTTAGCTTAGGAACCTATTCAGACGCTGCTTACGCTAGCTCTAATGGGCCAAGTAAAGACACTGGTGACCTTAGACGAAAGTACAATTTTGGGGATAGAGTTTCTGAACTGAACATTGCTCAAGACCCTTTCTTCCGATTTGTATCTAAGGTTTCCAAAAAACCTACGGATGACCCTGAGTTCAAATTTACTGAACGCAGACCTTCGTATCACAAACGATATGCTTATGTAATGGGAGCCGTCAACGCATCTGGAGCTGATTATTGGGATGATTCTGAAATAATTGCGACTAATGATGCTGGGGCTGGAACTTCTGTTGCACAAGGAGACACTGTTAAATTGTATATGGCTGGAGATTATAAATCTGGTGGAAATTTACAGAATGTCTATGGAAATACTGACAATGATTGGTCGGTTGGAGCAACTGGAACAAGACCTGCTTTTTTCTTAGCGGGTCAAGTAGTAAAAGTTCCTATGACAAGTGCTACTGACGGTACTCTATGGGGAAAAGATTACATTCTTGTAAAAATAGAAGCTGTTACAGATTCTCTTACAAAAAATGGTAAAGAATGTGTTCTTGTTACTGGTACTGTTGTAAAGGCATCCACAACTTGTGGTGAATTTGCTGGTTGGCATACAGACGACTTTAGTCCTTCTGGTGATTCAGCTGGTGATGAAGTTGTTGCTGATAAATCAATTGCTACAGTTCTAGAATCTGCTCGTTCTTACGTTGTAGGCTCTGCTCATTCTCAAGGTTCTGGTTATCCAGAGACTTGGAAAGACCAACCTTTCTCAACTGGATTTGGACTTACTCAAATTTGGAAAACATCTATGGCAATGGATAACACAACACGTGCTACCGTTCTCAAGTATGAACCAAATGAGTTTGCAAGAATCTGGCGTGAAAAGTTGATTGAGCATAAGTTCGACATTGAGACATCATTACTATTTGGTTCTCAAGGGACTGTAGATAGCGTCAATTACACAGAAGGAGCTGTTGATTTTATTACTGGTTATGGTAATATTTTTAGTGGTTCAGGAATGGGTGGTACAGGAACTAAAGCTCAAGATGATTTTCTTGATGATATTAGTAATTTCCTTGACCCTCGTTACAACAATGCGAATGCTACTTTATTCATGGTATCAACTGATGTATATAATTGGTTGCATAAATTAAGTGGTTACTTCTCTGCTAACGTACAAAAAGTCGGAACTTTAGGTGATGCTATCGGAAGAGCTGATTTTAGTATCGGGAATAAGAAAAGTGTCTTTGGTGTAGATATTACACAGATTTATACTCCTTATGGGGTAATGAATGTGTCTCGTAATATTCACTTGGACGGAACAACAATTAAAATGCTTGGTGTAAACATGAAGTATTGTGCATATCGACCTCTGGTTGGTAATGGACTAAATCGTGATACAGCGGTATATGTTGGAGTCCAGACTCTTGAGAATAGTGGCGTTGACCGTAGGGTTGACTTAATTCAAACCGAGGCCGGTATGGAATGGCAAATGCCAGAAGCCCATGCGGTCTGGAAATAGGGGGTAAATCATGGCTAATCCTTTATATGGTCAAAACAAAGCTGACAATGCAATAAATAATGCTCCTAAATTGGCTATAAGTGCTCAATTGGATTTAACTTCTACTGCTGGTGTTTATCCAGTATTAGATGTTCCAGCTGGGACTTACGTTCATAAAGTACAAATCCTTGTTACTGCGGTTATTACTGCAGGTTCAATGGATATTGACGTAGGAGATGGAGATGATGCTGACCGTTTCATTGACGGTTGGGCAGCTGCTACTGGAGCTTTAGCACTTGGTTCAATCATTGATTGTCCAGGCGCAGGAGCCGGTGTAACTAGTGGTCGCCACTATGCATCTGCTGATACTATTGATATTGACATCAATACTGTCGCAAGTGCTGGTAAAGTACGATTACTAGCTTGGTGTAGTAAACTTGATGGTTTAGCACCAGCTTCATTAAATGCAATACCAGTTGAACAAGCTTTGGCTGATTAACTGATTAAAACAAAGTATATGGGGGTCTTCGGGCCCCTGTATATAAACTAAAAATTTTATATGGCAACAACAAACATAGAATTAGATATAGAGAATATCACTGGCGTTTCGGACGCTAATGACCAGTTTATTATCTCTGCTCAAAAATTCGTAGTATCAAGCGTCCCAAAAAATTTATTACACTTTGCACAGAAAGCCTCATCAGCTTCAACAGATGGTAGTGCAATTTCATTTTCAGTGAACGATTCTGTCACGGATGTTCAAAGAAATGGATATAGTTGTAAAGAAATACCAATGTCTGAGGGAATATGGGCTTTGGATTCTACAAGTTTAAAATATGCAACTGCTAAACATCCAGTGTGGTTTCATAAGCAAGGAGCTGTTCATTTTGCTCCAGTAACTGATGGCAGTAATGCTGGGTATGTATTTTATGTAGATTATTCTTTAATAGATGATAATTCTGATTTAAGAAATGCAGTTGTATTTCATGCGACTTCAAGTGAGTTTACAAAGCTTGGAAGTGCAGAATTACCTAGTATATCTATTACAGCTGTTCCTCCTGACCAACCTTCAGTTACGGAAGTGAGTATGTCGATTACTGGAACGGCTCCCACATATACTAAACCTACTTTATCATTAGAAGCAGCACCTTCTATTGGTGATTTAACTATTTCAGTAAGTGCACCCACTACTCCTTCAGCTCCTACAATATCTGGTGGCTCTGTTGCTCCAATTACAATAGATGCTTTACCATTAGCTCCTAATTACACTACTCCGACTACAACAATAAGTGGTATAGCTTGGGCAACTGAATACCCGACTGATGAAGTTGACATAGCTACTGCTTTGTCATCTATAGTAACAAATGTTGACCTTGCTAATTCTATATTAGATGTTGCTCCAGTTCCACCTGATACTCCAAGTTTAACAACTGTGAGTTATTCTGGGCCGGGAGGCGATTCAGATGCTTCATCTCCAACTTTTACAACGGCTACTCTTGCGGCTTCATCTGTATATACTGGCTCTGCTCCTACATATACTAAACCGGGGCATCCATCTCAAGTAGCATTTAGTGGTTATACATCTGGTCTATCTGAGACAGACCCCGGTGCATTTAGTATTTCTGCGGTGACTCCTGTTCAACCTGATATTCCAAATTTTACTTTTTCTGTAACCACATCACTACCATCATACACATCTCCGACTGTTGGCTCTGCTTCTGAGAGCTTAACCGCTTCTATGACTGCTCTCACTGGGGATGGATATGGGACTGATGCTGATTTTCTTGATTTTTCTAAATGGTTTACTACTGCTGGTGAATTTATAGAGGATGAAGAAGATAGTGAATTAGCGGCTGTTCAATTAAATAAAATAAGTACATATATAAGTGCTTATTCTCAGTCTATGCAAGATAAACTAAATAGTTTTAATACTGACCTTCAAAAATATCAAGCAGAATTACAGAAAGAATTACAAGAAGCCCAATATGAACAGCAAGCGGAACATCAATCTTCATTACAGCAATATCAAGCTGAAGTTGGGGCATATAGTGCTGATGTAAACAAGGAAGTTCAGGAATACCAGCAGAAGTTATCTCTGTACAGTAATGAATTAAATATGGCTTTTCAAGCATGGTCAAAAACTGAATCTGATAATATATCAGTTTTTCAGGCAGATATTTCAAATGAATTAAATGAATATAATAAAGAACTTGCTTTATATCAGACAGCAGTGCAAGAATCAATGCAAGAAATACAAGTTGCTAATCAAGTTAATATAGCTCAGGCTCAATCTGATTTACAAGTTGCTATAGGGAATGAAGACCGAAGCCAGCAAAGGTTACTTCAAAATGCTGTAAATGAGATGCAAGAAAAAATTAATGATAATAATAGTTTGCTTCAAAAGTATCAAGCAGAAACATCTGCTTTTTCAGCTGAAATAAATTTAATGACTTCACAATCTCAAGGTTATTTACAAACAGCTCAGGGATATTCATCCGAAATACAATCTAAAATGCAAGTTACTTCGACAAAAATTCAAGAATATAGTTCTAAAGTACAAGATGCTTTAAATGTGTTTAATGAAGGCAATACAGTTTATCAAGCTTCCGTGCAAAGAAGTATACAACAAGCTCAAATAAATATGCAAGATGCTCAAAAAGAGGCTGATTTAACTTTGCAGGCTGCTATACAGGATTATACTTTGGAGTTGCAGAAATTTCAACAAGACATATCGAATTATCAGGCTGTTGTAAACGATGAGGTTCAGGAATATCAACAGAATCTTCAAGGTGATTTGCAGGTATGGCAAGCTGAGCGGCAGACAGATATACAGGGATATGCTTCCGATATACAAAATGAACTGAATGAATTCAATATGGAGAATATTGAATATCAGGCATTGTTACAAAAGGACTTACAGAATGCTCAACTTCAGGAAAGCAAAGAAGCAAGGGTTTTACAAAAATATTCAGCTGAAGTACAATCATATAATAGTGAGATACAGGCTCAAGTACAAGAATATCAAAGTAAACTACAAAAACAACAAGCTTACGCAGTTGAATCAAAAAAATATTATGATTGGGCTCAAATAGAGATTTCTAATTATATTAAAAATAATAGTAAAATGATTGGATTATCTATAGCTTCTCAATCACAACAACAAGCAAAATGATATGGCAGATAGAATAATATACAAGAATCATTGTACTCCACAGGAGCAATTAGCATTTTCTGGTGGGAGTAGATATTATTTAGATAGTGACTGCGGTAGGAAGTTAACAGGTGATTGTGAGTCTAAATCAACATCTATTAATACTCCAGTAACGGGTACTTTTTCCAGTACAATTAGCTTAACGAGCGTAAAGTTTATTCATGTAAAAAATACTGATACGTCAGGTAGTGATTATCTACTTGTCAATATAGGTAGTATGGGTGCAGTGATTAAATTAAGCCCCGGTGAATCTTTTTCAAGCGATGTAGGAGCGACTGAATCAGACAGCACTACAGTTGCTATAACTGCAAGCGGAACACCAGATTTTGAGTATATAAAGGGAGCGTAGATATGCCAGACCCAGCAACAGCCAGAAGAGTAATATTTAGCACTTATGTAGTCCCTCAAGAAAGTTTAGTTACAGAAGAAGGTGTAACTAAGTATGCTATTGAAGGGGGAGCTGGTAGAGCGTATGGTGGCAAGGGAATTGCTACATTGACTGCTGACCAGTGGGGTGAAGGATGGACTTCTATGAATGGCCCTCAGCAATATTGGGAAAATATGGGTAGTAATTGGGAAGACGAAGGAGGAGGTTGGAGTGGAATCCAAACTGTAAGTAGCGCAACTTCTTTAAACCCAGATGCTGCTTCTGCAAGTGCTCCTGTACTATTTTTATACATAAGAAATTTAGGAACCTCTTCTACCCAAAGTTTGAAAGTTAGTTTAGATGGAACAAATTATAAGATATGTATTCCCCCAAAGGGGAGTTTATCTCTTAGAGGTGACGGCACTACTCTCGTAATGGAGGATGTGAAGGTAAATAAAGTTACACTTAAAACAGACATAGAATTTATAATAGCAAAATAGTTGAATTAATAAGGAGAAACTGAAATGTCAACATTAAACGCAAAAACAATAGCAACAACATATGACCAGCTTGTAAAAAGAGCTGATAGTTATGTCCAAACAGGCACTAATATTGAGTTAATGGATGATAGTGCTGTAATCAAACCTACAGGACTCTATTTAGAATCTGGTGCAACTACTGACTTTGTTGGTATTGGAGTTGCTGACCCAGATACAGCACTTGAAATTTTAGATACCACTACTCAGCTTAAATTATCTTATGATGCTACAAATTATGCATCTTTTAGTGTTGCGGCTGATGGTTTGTTAAATATAGTTACTGTAGACCCTGATGGGGCAGAGGCAGATATATGTTTCAATCCAGATGGAAATGTCGGTATTGGGACTACTGACCCAGCTACGGCACTTGAGATAGAGGGCTCTGGTGTACTATCATGTCAAATAAATTCTAATCCAATGTCTGATACTAATGGTGCCCATTTTTCAGTTTATGGGACAGGAAATAGTGTGACAATGATTTCAAGATTTGGTGTGGCTTATTACTCTGCTGGTACTAATGCTCCTTGCGGATTTATGAGGTTAGATGCATCTGACCAAGTGGCTAATTTTTTATGGCTCGATAATACTAATGATTTGAGGATTTCAACTACAGCTTCACATATTGGAACAACAAATGGTGCTGTTATTGGAGACCAAACTTCTGATGAAAGGCTAAAAGATATTAGTTCTGATGCATTTCCTTATGGATTGACTCAGATAAATGCAATAACTCCAATAAAATATCAGTTTAAGGATGATGCCTCCAATAGAGATAGATTAGGATTTGGAGCACAGACAACACAATCTATTATTCCAGAATCTGTGCATAATACTGGAAAATGTATTGATGGATATGATGTTGATAATGAGATTGATAAATGCACTGCAAAAACTAGTGATACTGATTATGAACTTGGAATGGAGTATATACAAATTATACCAGTTCTTGTAAAAGCAGTGCAAGAATTATCAGCTTCTAATGATGCTTTAAAAGCAAGAATAGAGGCATTGGAGGGATAATGACAGTTTTAGAAGCGATGGAAAGGACTGGTATTGACCAAGAAACATTAGCAATAGCTTGGATAAAAGATGCTATCCATTTGATACAATCAAATAGTAAAGAAAAGATAAAAGTTAATAAGCAAGATATTATTAAGTCGGCAGATAGTGATGACAATATTTATGTATTACCTGCGGATATGATAGCTATTGAGAATATCAGTATTAAAGATACAAGTGATAGCAAGTATAAAAGGATTAAAAGACTTACGAGTCGTCCTAGTTATATAATTGAGGATACATCACCATGAGTAGTTATGTAGATAGAGAATGGTTTTATTACCTAAGAGGTAGAGAATTACTTTTATATAAGTTACTCGGTGGTTCAAGTAATGAAAGGATTACACAAGATGGTATATTAAGAACTCGTGGTAAAGAGTTAATGTATCCTAATGAAGATATTGCTAGTGGTCTAAGAGTTGAATATACTGCCCTTAATGAACCATTTGTAGCTGAAGCTTTAGAAACAACAACTGCTGTTTCTAGTTCTACTACAATAAATTTTCAAGTAGCTGCTTCTGTATTTCATACAGGTGATGATGTTGTATTTACATCTTCAAGCAAAACGATTTCTGGAATTACAAACGCAGATAAATATTTTTATGTTGGACAGTCATTGGCAATAACTAATAGTATTAATAATAATGGTACAAAAACAGTAGCTACAGTTTCAAGCACTAGTTTAACTATTGCCGAAACCGTAACTGATGAGGGAGATGGTGCAGTAAAGACTGTTGATGATTTATCTCCTTCTCCAAGCGCAGGATGGCAGGCTCTTCAAACACACACTGGAACGACTCAAACGTCAACATCTGGTAGCGGAACAGGTATGGCTGTTACTATACTTACGAGTGGAGGAGGTAACCCATCGTTTACGATTACAAGCGGAGGTAGTGGATATGCTGTAGATGATACCATTGTTTTTACAGACCCCGGTTCAACAAGTTCCACAGCAACATTAACAGTTGCAACTCTTCGTGGAGATGTTTCTATTGCAAATAATGGCAATGCTATACTTGGAGGAGTAGCTGGTACAAATACATTTACAGATTTCTTAGCAGCGGATAAAATAAGAGTACAGGGTTCCGCAAGTAACGACGCAGATTATACAATATCATCAATTTCGTCTAATGGGGATGCTTTAGTTGTTTCGTCTGCTCCGTCAGCAGTTGAATTAGCAGGTGAAAGAATAACTATTACTCAAATTTCAGTAGAAGATACATCTCCAGATGCAACCTCTCATATTAATTTAAACAAAATGCTTAGTTTAGCAGTAGTCGATTATCTTAAAGCTATGAATTTTGAATCAGCAGGCGATATTGAAAGAAAAGAATATTACATGAAAGAATTTTTTGGTAAATTAGGTGACAACGAAAGTAATAAACGTAACATATCAGTTACCTTCCCTTCTGGGCCTTTCGCAGTAAGATAAAAATTAATAGTTGTATAAGGAGACATCTCGCCTCGCAAGACAACTGAAACAATAAAGGAGACAACATGGCAAACCTTCAAAAACACAGAGCACACGAATCTTTAAATTTAGATTCAGCTGCTGATTGGCAAGTACAATCTGCAGTTACAGCAGATTCAGATGGAGTAGCAGTTAATGTTACTTCATATCATACAATTCACTTACAATCTGATAATGACTTTTATTTTACATTCAATACTACAGGTACTGATTCAGATGTATCTGTTGATAATGACTTATATTTAATGGGTGGCGATACAATATATTCATTAAAAGTACCTAGAGGATTAGGTGATAATATTTATTTAATAATGGAAAGAAAGGGCGGTTCTGATGCAACTGTCAAAGTAATTTTAGCTTAAGGAGATAATTATGAAAAGTAGCATTATATCAACAACTGCTGATTCAATATCTTCAGGCGGTACAATATCTGGCGACCTGACCATTTCAGGTGATTTAACTGTAAGTGGTAGTGGGGGATTCGATTATTCAGAAGTTTTAACTGGTGATATGGCAATTACCAATACAGCGGATACTGTTGGTCTTACTATAACTCAAAGTGGTGATGGGTCGGCTCTTCTTATTGACCAAAATCATGCTACGGCACTTGGATTATATGTAGATGCTGAAACAACAACTGGAACTTCAGTTGAGCTAAACAGCAACGCTTTAACTACTGGAACTGGGACATTAATCACTTCTAATTCTTCTAATACAGGAGCGTTTAATATTTGCCATATTAGAAACGACAACGCATCAGCAACTGGTGCTACTGCATTAAAGATTCAGCAAGATAGTTCAGGAAATGCAATAGAATCGTCAGGTAAAGTCGAATTAGCAATCAGCAGTACAGATGCTTATACACCAACTGCCTATAATGATTTTCCAGTATTAACTATAAAGCACACAGATGGAGATACTTATTACGGAAATATCAGATTTACTAATAGTTCGGGTGACTATGAAAAATTCTTTGGTAGTGTTCAAACAAGTGGAAATACTTCTGATTTGGTATTTCAGGGATATGACAGAGCGGCAACTGCATTTAAAGAATATCTTAGAATTAAGGAAGATGGCAATGTCGGAATTGGGGAGACATCTCCAGATACTTTATTTCACATGACTAAAGATGGAGTAGCAGAATTAAAGATAGAAGCGTTGGGTAATGCCAATGGAAAATATCCAGTTATTACTTTCTATCGAAACGATGCAGTAGCAGGTTATGTAGGAGTAGAAGATTCTGACGGTGGTGCTATACTAACTGGTACGGCTGGTGCGGAAATGGTAATTAGGTCTCAAGATGATATATGGTTTGCAACGGGTGGTAATAATAAAAGAATGCTTCTCGATGACAATTCCCGAATCTCGCTATCGAATAATGATTTAGGTGGTACTGGTGGTTCAGATAGTTTAAGTGCGAATACACTTCTTGGACATTTAGCAGGTGAGGACATTGCTTCGGGTGGTGTGGATAACACATACTTTGGACATAAGGCAGGTAATAATAATGCGACTGGGGATGATAATACTTTTATTGGTTCAAATGCGGGTAAAGGAGTTAATGGAAATAGCAATGACGACAATACTGGTATAGGCTCTGATTGTATGTTGGCAATCACAACAGGAACCAGAAATACAGCCATAGGAAGAGGTTCTGGTGATGGTCTTACTACAGTAAATAGGACTGTATTAATTGGTGATTCTGCTGGAAGTGGAGTAATGATTACTAATGGAAGCGGTAGTATTCCAAGTTATGCAGATGGTACAGTTGCCATTGGATATTCGGCTCTCTACGCCCTCACATCTGGTGCAGGTAATACGGCTATTGGGTATCAAGCTCTTGCTACGGAAAATGATGGTGAAGCTAATACTGCTGTGGGTTATCAAGCATTTACTAAATTAAATACGGCGAGTGGTTATGGGGCTGGAGTTGCTATCGGAAAAGTAGCAGGAGCGGCTCTTACAACGGGTATTAATAATACAATAGTTGGAGCATATGCTTTAGATGCGGCTACAACCGCACTCAATAATGTTGCCATTGGTACTGAGGCGATGTCAGCAGTTCCATCTGGACAAGCTGTTGATGGATGTGTATCAATCGGTTATCAGGCATTAACAGGTGCTGGTGGTACAACTACTGGAATAAATAATAGCATTGCTATTGGTAGTCAAGCTCTTAAAGCCCTCACAACTGGTGGTAATAATGTTGCTATTGGGTATGAGGCAATGTTGGAAGAAACAACTGGTGCAAATAATACTGTTGTAGGGCATCAAGCTATGAATGATTCTCTTGCTGGTTTAGGAAATAATAATGATACATTCATTGGTTATAATTCAGGTGGTGGTACTTGGTTGACTGCTGCTTCATCTGGAAATACAGCAGTTGGGTCTAACACTATGATTGGTGCTATGAATGGGGCTGGAAACAATACTGCTGTTGGATATAACGGATTAAATGCATTGACTACTGGAGATGACAATGTGGCTGTCGGTAGGAGTGCCTTATTATCGGTCAACTCAGGAGCTTACAATACTGTAATGGGGACATACGCAGGTGATGCCATAACGACATCAAGTAACTGTACATTAATCGGAAGAGCGGCTGGTAGTAGCATAAATGATAATGCTGCCAATGGGACAGTAGCAATAGGTTTCGGGTCTCTTGAGGCACAGACATCTGGTAATGGAAATACGGCTGTGGGGTATAATTCTGGGACGGCTCTAACAACTGGTACTAATAATACATATATTGGATTTGGTGCGGCTGATGCAACTCATATTGACAGTAGTTCTAACACAGCAATCGGCTCTGGTGCTATGGGAGGTAGTCAAGGAGCAGGGGCTTCAAATTATAATGTTGCTGTTGGTAATAGTGCTATGGGGTCTGGAACATTAAATGCGGCAGGAAGCAATGTAGCTGTCGGGTGGCAGGCACAACTCTCATTAACAGAAGGAGATTCAAATGTTGCTATTGGCTCAAAGGTAGATTCAGGTAATTTAGCTCCTTTATTCACAAATACTGTTGGTTCTTATTGTATAGCAATAGGTACTGGTGCTTTAGGTACAGCAAATGAAAATGATAATGATGGGACTGTAGCGATTGGACATTTAGCGTGTGAAGTTCAAGCTGGTACTGGTGGAGCACAGTTTGCTAATGCGACAACTGCTGTGGGATACAAAGCACTTACCGCACTCACAACTGGTGCTGGGAATACGGCTATGGGGTATCAAGCGGCAATAAATATAACAACTGGTTCATCCAATACAGCAGTAGGTTATGAATCACTATATACTGAAGACTTAGGTTTTGGTACTACTGCTATTGGTTATAGGTCGTGCTATTACCAAAATTCAGATGATGCTGATGAGGTTACGGGAAATACAGCAGTTGGATATGCCTCGATGCATGTAAATGTGGATGGTCAGTTTAATACCGCTGTTGGTTATCAATCTCTATATACTATGGAGCCTGGCTCCGATAATACTGGTGAAAATACAGCAGTCGGATACCAATCGGGAAAATTTGTTTCTGTTGGTCTAAATAATACTTTTGTAGGTGCAAGTTCTGGTTTAGGAATTACTGGAACACCATTGGAAGGGAATAATAATACTGCTTTGGGGTATAAGGCTGGATTAGAACTTGAAGGTGCGGCTCATTCTAATACATTTTTAGGTTCAGTGGCGGGAAATACAACTGAAGCAGGTGTTGAAAATACTTGTGTAGGTTATAATTGTTTAGCTGAAGATGATACTGCTACCAATCAAGTTGTTATAGGTAATAATGTAACTGGAACAGCAGACAACGCAGTTCATATTGGTAATGATACAAGCCATATAAGGTGTGATTTCAATTCTGACCAAACATGGGACGCTTCATCCGACAGAAGGCAAAAGAAAGATATAGAAGAATCTGAATTAGGTCTTGATTTTATTAATGATTTAAAGCCATCTAAGTATAGATATAAATCTCCAAGTGAATTTCCAGAAGAATGGAAAGCACATGACCCAGAGGATAAATCCCCAATGGGTGGTTCAGACAAATATTACTATGGATTCATTGCTCAAGAAGTAAAAGAATCTATTGATAAATACGATGCTTCTGATTATGGAGCTTGGAGTTCTGACCCAGATGGTAGACAAAGAATATCAAGAGAGCAATTTGTAGTAAGTCTTGTAAAAGCAGTACAAGAATTAACAGCAAGAGTAAAGGAATTAGAAGACGCATAAATAACTTCCCAATAATTTAACTAACAAACAAGGAGTCAAATAATGGCTAAAGACAAAAAAGAAAAGCCAGTCCTGAATCTAGATGATAAAGAGTACATTATCGAAGATATGACTGACGAACAGAAAATGATGGTAAATCACATTAACGATTTGCAGAACAAACAGAATACGAATCAGTTTATGGCTGACCAGCTATCTGTTGGTAAAGAAGCGTTCATTAATATGCTACGTTCATCTTTAGAACCTGAACCTGAAGAGGCTGAAGCAGAAGCATGATAGTAAGAAGGTGTAGTCAGGGTCATCGAGTGAGGATTCATAGAAATACAACTCCCGGTGCTACTCGCACAAAAACATATGCAGATGGGTCTACTGAGACTCTGACTTACCCTTCGTCTTATGATTACTTTGTTGATGTAGATGGTACAGTAGCAAAGAAAAGTAATAGTTTTAAAGTTGTAGAAGAGTTCTTTGTTGCTGAATGTGCTAAAAAACATGGTGATGGACATGGTAGATTGATAGTAGGAGGTCATCATATCATTAATGGTGTCGCTACTACACAAGCAGATTATCCTACAGATGCAAATACTAAGTCAGAAATAAAAGACTTCTATGATAATCGTGGAGTTGCTTATGGTGGAAGTGAAACTAAATCAGAACTTCTTTCAAGAATAGTGCCTCAAATGAGTGGTGATAAAGAAGTATCTCAACATTTAAAGGTATAGTATGGAAAATATTTCAACATCATATGACATCCCTGTAAAATATGCTTATGTGGGATTATAATCACCAAATAGTATGTTTAAATGGCTAAACCTGAGACTGCTAGAAGTTACAAGGGTACTGTGGTTGACGATAATGCTATCGTTAGTATTAACCTCAAATGGTTGGGGCAGTTACTTGTTTTGGTCGGCATGCTTGTTTATGGTTATTGGCGTATCGAATCAAGGTTGGGACAACTTGAGAATGAAATGCTATCTGCTGACGTTAAAATTGAAGACTTACTTGACAAGCATATGGCTGAAGAAAAGATACAAAGAGAGCAATTAGAAGAAAAAGTAAACTTCTATGAAAAAGAATTTAACATTAATCCCTTATCTTGGGGAAAGCGTAACAAGAAATGACTTCTGATATTATAATATTAATACAGGAGTTAGGTTTTCCAGTTGCTATTAGCCTCGGATTAGCCTTTGCTTTATATAGTGTAGTAAGATTTATTTTAAAAGAGAAAGTAGAAGATACTTTAAAAAGGTTTGACGAGAAACACGAAAATTTACAACACAGATTGGATATAATTATGCAGGAACTTGGCAAGATAAAAAAGTGGAATGCAGAGATTAAGTCTGATTTAAAAATTTATATTGATTTAGTAATGAGAAATAAGTAAGGTAATATGAATAATGGATTTTATGGCGATATACTCAGAAGCTGGAATGATTGGCGTTGTTGGAGCAATGTTTGTGTTCATGGTTTATCAAAATGCCAAGAGAGCAGAACAACAAGCTGAAGACTTGGAAGCATTAAAGATTGAAAATGAAGGTCAGTCAAAAAATATTGAAAATATTGAGGCAATTGTGCTTAAATTCTTAGATAGATGGAACCGTTCTGACGAAACAAGAGACAGACGGCATGAAGATTTAGTAAAAGAAATAAATGACATGAGTGATGTTCTTATGGAAATTAAAGGTTCTTTAAGTAGAATAAATGGAAGAAGCTAATGAAGTTAGCAGAATTATATAATAAAGGCTCGCAACAAAAGGCATCTCCACAGGAGACAGAGCAACCTAAACAACCAAACAAGTCTAATGTGAATATTATAGTTAAGTTCCCAGAAGTCTCCGCTTTGATTAAACATTTAGATATGTTGTATTCTCATATGATAATAAATAATATGAATAATTCATCTAATAATTCTATGTGGGAAAAAGTTGGTTGGTTTAATCCCGGTCAAGGTGCAGTTAAGCAATCACAGAGTGTGAACTAATGGATAGTTTAAAAGTAACAGGCATAAGTACAAGTTTAGGTCTAGTATACTGGACAGATTTACTTTCAGGAGTGCTAATGTGTATAATGTTTTCAGCGCAGATTTACTACCTGTATTTAAAAACCAAAAAGATAAAGGAAAAATAATATGTTAATGAAAATGGTAGCTAATGAACTTTTCTCTGATGAAACTAGAGATGAGCTAATTGATGAAATAAATAAAGCGGTTGATATTCCAATCATTTCGGAAAAGACCGAAAAAGCTATAATGGAAGCGGTTTGGAAACTAATCAAAGCTGTTCTATTGAAAAAGTTGGGAGTGTAAAATGAAAGCAATTACTACAATCTTTTTAATCAGTATTCTTAATAGTTCTCAACCTCAGATAGTTGTATTAGAAACTACTGAAGTTGCTATGTCGGAGATTAAGAAGAAAAAGAAGAAAGGTAAGAAAATTAAGAAGAAAGGCAAGAAGAAAAAGAAAGGATTCTTTTCAAAATTCAAAGGTGCTAAATAATATGCCAGCAATAAAGAAACAACCTAAGAAGGTTAAGAAGTCTGATAATACGTCAGAAAACCTTAACAAAGCTGTCACATTCCTTCTTGATGAATTAGATACCATAAGAGCTAAAGTTGATAAAATGGCAGGTAGAATGGGATTGTAATGGCTGATGTCATTGGATTATCCGATGTATCTACACCAGATACAGGTAAAGGAAGTCAATTAAAAACAGGTGGAAGGAGAAAACATAATATGCCGAGTAAATCTAAAAGATTAATAGCATGTATGAAAAAGGCAAAAGGAAATGCTAGTAAAGTAAAAGCTTGTAAAATACAATTCGCAGCTCAAACTAATACAGCGAAACAACATGGTTGGAAACCAAAGGGGTAGATATGCCGGGTGAAGAAAAATGTAAAGGATGGAAAAAGATGGGGTATGGAAGTTTTAAAGATTGTAGAGATTATAAAAAAATCAAGCAAAGTCTTTATCCTACATCTGAAAGTATAAAAGAAATGAAAAAAGGTAAAGTAAAAAGTAAATATACACGATATAAAGGTAAATAATGTCTAAGCGAGTAGATTTATTTGGGCATGATAAAGGGGTTGGTGATACTATCAGCCGTGTAATTAAAACTGTCACTCGTGGCAAAATAGAGGAGTGTGGAGGATGCCAGAAGCGTCGAGATACATTGAACAAGATAATTCCTTACAGGAACAACGAGAAGAAGCGTTACGAGTAAAAGACGGTGGTTCTATAGAGGGAGTTGAAGGTGGACTACGATTAGACGTATTCGACCATGATGACCCTGAAGATTTACAATGCATTTGTGATTTACCTGAAAATGCACAAGACTACATTATACAAGATATAGAGTACGAAGACTCTAATGCCTAAACAGATTATAGAAATTAACCCTTTCCATGGTGGTCTTAATAACAATGGAGACCCAAGAGATATAAGAGTAGAAGAACTATCTCAAGCCCAAGATATAATGGTAGATGAGATAGGTAAAGTACGAACAATGGGCAGTCATGTTGCTCATGATGCTGGTTCTAAATCAGTAACTATTACTGAAGGTCATGGTTTATTTTATTTTTCACATGATAGACTGGGAGCTCAAGATGCTCCCGCAGCTGGTAATGCGACTGGTGACGATTATTTAGCATTAGCTAATTCAGACGCAGGTGCAGATATTGAGATATATTCTAATGAAGATACTAGTTGGAGCTCAGGCGCTAGAATAGTATTAGGAGATGGCACCAGCGATGCGGGTATGAAAGCTGTTTATTATTACGCTGATGGTAATTTAAGAGTAGGGGATGGAGCTTTTGGGTCAGATAAAAGAGTACAATGGTATGGATATATAAATAGACAGTTTTACGGAGATGGTTCGACTGGGTATGGTACTGGAGATGCGGATAATGGATGGATTGTAAATACATGGCACACTGGGAATGCTAGTTTAGAACCATTAAAAGCTCAAAGAGTTATGGGGTTTTTTGGGGCAAGTCAGTCCCCAGATACTACAGAACCAGTAACAATAGACGTTGATGGTGGTTCTTTATCTTATAGGGATTGCTCTGGAGATGCTAAGCCAAAAAGTGAAGATGATACAGTTAAGTTAAAAGTAACTTGGAGTGCTGCTGCTGATAGTGTTACAGATGCTTCTGACACGACAGGTGGTTTTACTTATTTTTGTTCAGCAGGCGATACCTTAATTTTTCATGGTTCAACAGCTAATGATAAGGTTATGTTTACAGTTAAACTTGTTACTACTACTGTTATATTTTTTAATGAAGCTGTTACTGGGAGTGAAGCTGATGATACTCCATTTTGTTATAATCTTTCAAAAAGCTTATGGTTTAATTCAGAGTATCCAAATTTTGAATTTGCACTAAGTACTTTATATGATGATGAAAAACAAGAATCTCCTCTTTTTATTTGTGAAGATATATATTGTAATTACGATGGGAATTTTATTGATAAAACTGGAGCTAGTGGGGGAGCTGGTTCAACAGCATCCTCATTAACTCCTCATGATATTGTAAGGGCTAGTAATGGTTTTGGAAAATTAAAAATAGATTTTCATACTTTTGCAAATTTTACTGGTGATTCTACCGATGGGTCAACTGGGTTACACGATGTTAGCCCCCGAGTTTCTGGTTTTAAGATATATATGAGAAGGGAGGGTCAAACTACTTGGTATTTGCAATCTGAAATAGATATAACCAAAGGTGGTAAATGGTTTGAAAGAGGCGGTTATAATATGTGGGATGTTTCTGAAGAAATTTCCAACGCCGCTCACTGTGAAGGAGAATACACAGAGTCTATGAGGCAAATTGAGACTTATGAAACTGAGACTGGATATGACCAAGAGAATCCCAATATTGGATTTAATGCAGATGGGTTAGGGTTTAAAACTGCTGTTGTAGCAAATAGAAGAGCTTATGTGGGTAATGTTTCTATTAAAGATGAGTCTGGGATAGTTCATGTTAAACCAGATGCTATTTTAAAGTCTCGTGTTAATTCGTTTGATGCATTTTCAATAAGAGATATAATTGAAGCTACAGTTAATGATGGTAGTGATATAGTTAAACTTGAAGAATATGCGGATAGATTGCTTGAATTTAAAAAAGATAAAATGACTTTAATTAATATATCCCAAAGTGTAGAATTTTTAGAAGATACATTTATGCATAAAGGAGTTGCTGTTCCATCCGCTACTTGCAAGACAGATTATGGAGTTGCTTGGGTGAATGAGAATGGTTGCTATTTATATGATGGTAAACAAGTAAATGATTTACTTGAGAAAGGAGGGATGCAAATTATTAAAGAAAGTGAATGGCGTTCTTTTATTGGAACCACTCCTATGATTGGGTATCTTCCTAAGAAAAGACAACTAATTGTAGCTAAATCAGCTGGTACTGGGTCAGGTAATGGTGATATTTATCTATATGATTTAGTTACTAAAAGCTGGGTACAAGGTGATTCAAAGCTAACAGATAACCAAATACAAACAAACTTTATTACAGATTGGAATGGGGATTTAGTACACGCTCATACAAGCACCACTGGTACTGTAGTTAAATGGGATGATGCATCAGCTGCTACTTCTAATTTATTATTTGCTACAAAAGATATGACATTTGGTCAACCGGGACAAAGAAAGAAACTTCATAAAGTTTATATTACATACAAGGGAGATGCTAGTTCTTTAGTAGTTAAGTATGCTATTGATGGTGAAACAGATTCAAGTGATTTTCTACAATTTAATAGCACTGATACTCCTTTAGCTGATAAAAGTTCTGCTGAAAATTTAGAGTCTTGGCATCTTGCAGAATTAAAACCTACTACATCATCTGATGCTAATAATCTCTATAGTGCAAAATTCCATTTAAGTGGCACTGCTGGTGCTGGTTTTGAGATTAATGATATTAATGTAGTATTTAGGATGAAAAATATAAAATGACAAGACAAGAAAGAATTGCTTTACATAAAAAGCAAGAAAGATTACAAGTTAAAACTGGTTCTCCAACTACAAATGATTTAAAAGAAGGAGTTCCAGAATTAAGAAAAACATCGGAAGGCGTTGTTGAATATGTTAAACATAACAATGTCTTATATAAAAAACTATTAGATAAAGCATAGCATTGTTGGTAAATTAGTAATATGGCAAAGAGTCTCTATTCAGCTTATACCGCTGCTGGCAAATCAGCTGGTCAGTACAAAGCAAGTTTAACTGAAACATTTAATTGGGCGGATAAGTTTGACTTTATTGGCAAAGAAACTGCTTGGGAAGAAGAGAAGACATCGAGAAAAGTAAAAGCTATTGGTGATACACTAGAGCTTGTTAGTACTATTGGTGGAGGACTTGCGGATAAAGAAAAATTTGAAGGAAAATTAGGAGCTATGGAAAGTGCTAAAACCTCGGAGGGCTCCCTGAAATATGGAAAGTTACAGCCAGATACAAGAAGCTTTGGACAAAAATCATGGGATTATTTCTCTGGCAAAGAACAAACATATACTTTTGGAGAAGGCGACTCTGCTAAAACATTTAGTAGAGCTGGGGTTGAGACTAAAGGAGCACTGTTGCTAGGTGAGAGTATGTATGACGAATGGTTTAATCAACAAGAAGGTGGAATGACTACAGAGCCTATAAAGGAAACAAAATTTGAGGGAATGCCAAAATTTGAGATGCCAAAATTCGGTCAAAATTTTCCTAGTGGATTTTCTAAGATAGGTAATCAACCAACTAATACGAATACAGGTGATAATTTTTGGTTTACAGATGAAGAATCAGCTGACATAAAGAATTGGCAATAAAAATAAATGAGAAACACATTAGCAAATAAACATTTATCAGAAGCTGCTTTAGGTCGATATGGAGATACTGAAATGTATAAGACTTCTCCATCTGGGCCGGGTAAAGGCAGAGAATGGCATGTGAATAAAGAAGAAAAAGCTTTAATGAATATGTATGGGTCTGAAGGTGAAAAGCTTGTAGATGCAGTAGGTTCTGGTACAATAAACCCTTATACGGGTAAAGAAGAAAAGTTTGTTATAACAGCTGGGGTATTAACTGCTATTGCGGCTATTGGTAGTGTTGCTTTAGGGGCATATGAAGGTTGGAAGTCTGGTAGTACTCAGGAGACTGCCGCAAATAAGAAAATAGAAGCAGCCACATCTGGCATTGCCTCTACTGAAGAAGCCCAAAAAAAATTAGAAGAATCTATTGGAGCTAAAAAAGAAGTTTATCAATTAGAATTTGAAAAAGCTAACCAAGATTTAAGTCGACAAGCTGGGTATGCTTCTGAGAAATCAAGAGAACAACATGATTCATTAGAGGCTAAAACTGGAATGGCAACTTCTGGTACCGTTGCTAGAGCTGAAGAAAAATCAAGAGAGCGTCTAGGAGCTGAGACAAAAAGTAGAACTGAAGATTTGATTTCCCAGCTTGGGAGAAACATGGGTGGCCTTATGGAAGAATATGAATCAGAAAAAGCAAGGCTTAAGTCTGAGAAAGAAAAGTTTCAAAGAGAGGCAGACCTCGCTGAAGAACAATCTGAAGCTTGGTACTTAGGAAAGAATGTTAAAAAAGCACATAACTGGACAATGGGTAAATACAAAGGAGCTTTTGATAAAGCTAAGGGTATGACAGCTTGGGGACAGTAATCTTATAAATGGTAATAAATAATGAGTCAAGCACTACAAGCATTAAATAGGATATTACAATATCAGCAGCAACGTGATAGGGACGATGTCCAAGAAGCATTACAATTGATGCAATTTGCACAATCATCAAAATTAGCTGAAGCTCAGTTAACTCAACAAAAAAGAGCCGCTGATATACAAGTATTTGGTCAATCTCTTGATTTAGTTAGAAAAGAGAATCAACAAATGAAATTGAGCAGTGCATCAAAATTTCTACAGGATTCTGGTTTATCTGCGATATACAGCAAATACAAAGATGAAGACAATGGAATAAGAAAGGCTGTACAAGAATTAGCTGGTAAAGAAGGATTCTTTAAGGATACTAAGACAGGAGTAGACGAAAGAATAGCGGAAGATTTAATATTAGCCACTTGGTCTTCTTATGAAGCGCAAGACCCCGGTTCTATTATAGATATAGCTTCTAGATTGCATAATTTAGACGATAAGGAAGCCGCACAAAGTTCTTATAATAAAAAATTACTTAGCTCTTTTAAGGCTATGGGTATTTTTAGCAGTCAATATGACTTAGATGAGCAGCTATCTAATTTCAAAACAATGAAAGATACCATTGACAATGAAACGATGGTTAGAAAAGAAATTGGAGAGTTCACAAAAGGTGAGTATGAAATACAAAGAAATTTTAAATTTGTTGATAAAGTTTTAAACAGAATTGAAATAGAAGGACTTACTCCTAGAGGTTTGAAGACAGAAGTGGACGATATGACTGGTATTCTCCCACCAGACAAAGTTGTAGCTTATTATCAAAATAAAGAAGCAGATATTGAAGAAAATATATCAGTTAAAGAAGAAGCATTGTTAGCGACTAAAGACGCAAAAGCTAATATTGCTTTCATGCTTAAACATGGGATGGAAGTTTCAGAAGAACAAATAGCATCAGCAGGTACACCAGAAGCGCAATTTGAAATTGAGAGTCAATTATCTGAAGAATATGAAAACTTAAGAGTAGCTAAATTGAAAACACAAAAAGTTAAAAGTAGCATACAATCTGATATTGAAGAAAAGTATCCCGGTTCTTATGATTATGGATTTTAATAATCAATGGCTGATTCATTAACAGATAAATATATTGCAGATTTAGAAAGAAAAATTCGAGAAAGAAATCAATCTAAATCTCCTTCTTTAAACCAACCCCAACAACAAGGCGTAAGCCTTTATGAGCAACTCTCTTCTGAGTTTGTACAAGAACCCGATATAGTTAATAATAAAAAATCTGGAGCATTACATGGTGTAGGTGCATTAATGTGGAACGCTTTAGACAGCGCCTTAATTGGAGTCCCCGGTTTGGCATATGAAAAAGCCACTGGAGAAGACAGACCTTATAGATTGGCAATAGAAGGAGAGAGTGATGTTGAAGGATTAGCAACTTTTGGAGCTGCGGTTGGGCAAGCAGCTGGATTTTTAGTACCTATGGGATGGATTGGTAAAGGTGCGAGAGCAGTTGTTTCAGCTACAAATAAAGCTGGGACTGCAAGAATGATAGGGCATGCTTCTACGAAAGGAGCTCAGGCGGCTAAAGGGTTTGGTTTAAGTAAAGAAGTCGCTCAAAAAGCAATTTCAAAAGGACTGAACGACTCTAAGCTAAAAGGCCCAATAGGCCCATTGTCAAAATATGAATTAAGTTTTGAAAAAATGGATGAAGTTCAAGGCACATTAAGGTCTTCTATTTTTGATTCAATGGCGAGAGAATTTGGAGCTGACTCACCTAATAAAGTAAGGGAATTACATAAAATAGCTGACGTAGCTACAAATGCTTTAAAAGACAATGGTGTACATATAAACAATGTAAGTAAAGTTGTTGAGAAAGCATTGAACTCTACGTTTAGTGTCTCAAATCAAAGCAAACTTACATCCTATGTTGCGAGAGCGGCTGAGCAAGCAGTCACTTTTGGAACTTATAATTTATTGTATGACGGTTTCCAATCAATAGCTGGTGAAAAAGACTTTGACCCTGTGGGTGATGTTACTTCAGCTTTAATATTCTCATCAATACTTCCTGCTATAGATTTGATTGGAGGAGGCGGAAAAGTCCATGTGATGAGGCAAGCTAAGAATTTATTTAAAACTACTAGAGATGTAAAGAAAAGAGTTAGAACGGGATTTTATGATGACCTTAGCGAGAAAGAAGTTAATGGTTTACTAAGAATTTTATCTAGAGATAATTATCTTGAAGATACTTTAAAAGCAAAAGCCACTTCTTATGTCTCCAATACAGATACTATGATACCGAAAAAGAAAGCTTTAAAATATTTGAAAGAGATATATGCTAAAGCTGACATTGATAGTATGTGGGGAGCTTTTAGAAAAGAAGCAAAGGATGATTTTACAGCTTCGCTTGGGAGGATGTTTGTTGGAGGTTTAATATTTGATTTAAATGTTATGCTTGATTATAATTTAATTAGGGCTTTGCCGGGTGATGAGATATTATCTCACATGCTTGTTGGGGCCGCAATGTCTAAAATTCATAGACCACTACACAATGAACCATTTCGGAATTTAACTAATTTTGATAAAAGAGTTAGGGCTTTAGAATACTTTGGATTAGATGCTAAATCCATGGAACATTATGGAATGTCTTTTGGAACAGATGTAGATATGGGAGCTACTTATTCTGGTTTATTAGAAAATGAAAACGTAAAACAAATAGAAAATATATTTGAAACAGATGAGCATAGACAACAACAAACTGGAAAAAACAAGAAAGGTGAACAAGTCGATGTTGGAAAACCTGTCGCTGATAGAGATAATATAACAAGAAAACATCAACTTGCTTTATATGGACATGAATTATATAAAATGGTTGCTCTTACTAGAAATATTTCTGACCCAAGAGCTGATGATAGTCACATAAGATTAGAAAATTTAACTGAAAATCAAATAGCAAACATAGCTTCAAAGCTTTCTGAAATTGATGTTTTTATAAATAAAAAGAGTCAAGATGATGGAAAAACAGAAAAGCTTTCAATCCATAACTTTGATGATTTTCAAGAATATACATCTGGAGTTGCTTTAGAAAATATAGCCATAGAACATCTTAAAGCTATAAAAGATATAGCTGATTTTGAGGGGATGAATTTAAAATATGAACCTGTAGATGCATTTAGTATAGACAAACCTTTTAGATTAGGTTCCTTAGATGATGTGATGGCTTCTCTTGAAAATAAAAGAACTAAACCAGAAAATCTACCATTACGTGAGCTTCATAATATTATTGCAGAATTAAAAAATGCTGAGTTAATAGAGACATACAAAGAAACATCTGACCAAAGGAAACAATTAGAAAATATAGAAAATATAGAAAATGTAGAAAAATATATAAATGAAAGATTGCAAGTTTTAAATGACAAAATAATTTTAACAAATTATGGTGAGAACTACCATAGTATGGGAAAAAAATATGATTTTATAGATAATCCATGGTTAAGTGAAGTTAAAAATTATAAAAATGTCAAAAAAAGAAATTCATTATTTCATATAGCTGAAGGGAGTCTTCATAGATTAAACGAATCACAAAGAGACCTTTTTAATATATTGCAAGAACAATTTGGAAATAAAGTTCCTAAAATATCTGAAGGCGAAACAGTTAGAGTTGAGCTTCCTACAGATATTAAAGATTCTGATAAAAAGAAAATATTAGACCCATATAATGATGAAGGATTAATTAGTGTTCAAAATCAATTAAATCATTTAGCAAGAATTTGGGGGACTGGAGGTCAAAAGTCTACAGGAGATTTGCAAGTAGCGAAAGATGGAGTTGTTCCGTGGGAAGATGCTCTATCAATTATTAAGAAATTTAATAATCAAGGGTATGTCATTACAAAAGAAATGGCAGATTTCCAACAAAGATGGCATTATGCTAGAATACTTAGGTCTCCGCATATTACTCCAAGACATATTGCTATTATAGAAAGTATGAAAGAATCTGGTTTTGCAAATTTAAAACCAAGAGATGGTGTAAATAGTGTTCTTGAAATTCCAAATAGAGATGCAATTAAAAGGGGTTTGGTTGATGATAATTATAAATCAGATACAAAAGAATATAGAGATTTTCTAAAAAAATATGACAAATCTATGGAAGCTTTGCGAAGAGTGACTGGAGATTTTGTACAAGTAGAAACTAAAATACAATTAGACCAATTTAAAGATATAGCAAGCTCTATTAATGAAATGTACAGGTCAACATTTGCATTTGATGAACAGTTTATTAATGAATATAAAGAAGTAGTAGAAAGCAACCAATTTAATATAAAACAACTTTCAGATTTACAATCTATTGTAGACAAATTATATGTTGATGTTGATAAAAAAGAAAGAAATCCCGTAGATAATAAAGAATTACATGATGATTTAATTTTAAAAATTAATAAAGTATTAAAAGACCCCCCATCTGGAATGGATAAAAATTTTGTGGCAAATCTTGAAGATTTAAAAAGGAATATTGGGGATGAATTTCAAGACGAACAAACACTACGGGGAGTGACTACTGTTGGTAAGACTCTTCAAAATATTATAAATGATTACGTACCTCAATATATGGCTCAAAATAGAGCTCTAGATAACATTTTGTTTAATAGTGAGTCCTTCTCAACGGATAGGATGCAATTTGTACCAAGAAACGATAGGATGATTAAAAGGCTTATTGATTATTTAAATAAAAATTTCGATGTTGTAATGCCTGAAGCACCCAGTTTCAAACAAATTATTGATGAATATAACAGGCATGGTAAAACATCAGAAGTTACTAAAAAACTTGTTAATCATTTAGAAGTCTGGGAAAGAGGATATAATGAAACGGAGTATTTTAAATCCCAAGCTGAAGAACAAGCAAGGTTTGGAGACCCCTCAACTTTATTTTCAAAAAAGCAACAAGATGTTTCTCCATCTAATATATCAGCTAGGTATGAAAGATATAATGAAAATCTAAGACATGATAATTTTAGAGAATTAACTGAAGCTCATTATGAAAATCACAGGTTGTCTTTATTTGCAGAAACACCAGCTGATAGAAAAATGTATAGAAAAGCGGCTGAGGAATCTAGAGATAATATAAGAGATGAAGTAGAATCAGCTATATATGAAAAGCATGGAGTTGAAATAGGAGTTAATGAAAAAGATATTCCTTCTAAATTAAAAGACGAATTAGAATCTTTTAGAAAAAATACATATTTACCTTTAATTCTTCAGCAGATGGGCCGTGAAATGGTTCCAACATTTAAACTATATCAAGACAGTGATGGAGCTGGGCTTGAGATGTCAAAAACATTTGTAGGCAATGGATTACTTGCTGATTTTAGAGCAAGGATGAGGCAGATTGATAATGAAGGCGTTATGGGCAAAGACGGATTTGATATTGTAATGCTTGAAAATAGTGGAGTATGGAAAGGAAATAAAATAAATGTAAATCAAATAAAAAATATACAAGAATTAATTAATGAAGCTGTCATTACAACCGAATCGTATAATGCAGTCAAGCAAGGTCTTCAAGGGAAGGCAGACGAAGCTCAAGCAGCTTTTGAGCATAATAAGTATGTAGATAATTCAACATTCCAAAACCCTGTTAAGGTATCAGTTAGTCATAACGTTTCTTTAATAGTATCAAAAGGTCAACTTCAAGATGGAAGATTAAATAGGCAATTCAAAAATTGGTATGATAATAAAATAGAACTTTTGAAAAAGAATAAGCCTGAAGGCTATGAAAGAACAATAAAACATTTTGAAATTATATACGGAGATTTTCTAAAAGACATCGTAGATAAAGATGGAAAAGATGTTGAATACAATACTCCTAAACCAGATATTAAACAAATGGTCAGAGCTATGTATTGGGATAGTTTATCTTCTGATGGTTTTAATGACGTAATAAACGCAGCTAATAATAGTCAGACTATGAATAGCCTTGGTTCAAGCTTTTTTAAATACGTTGTTTTGGGAGAAGCTACCGGAGCTAAGACACAAGCTCAGCAAGAATTTTTAAGAATAGCATTAGAAGATGATAAAAAAATAAATATTTTAACTGATAGACAAAAAGAAGCTATTAGCAATTATAAAGATAAAGATGGGTTTAATTTAGCTGGAATAGGTGATGAGATGGATGGAAGCCCTCTCAATGCTAATTATATTGTGGAGAAGGCATTACAAGATATGGTAGATGGTGGTCAGGTGGCTAAAGATATGATTCCAAAAATTAAAGATGTTTTAAAAAGTTTAAATAGCTCATCTGTTAATGCTCAATCTTATTTAGGACATGATGCTGCTAGCATACTATACTTACATAAAGGAAGAGATTCTGAAGATGCTAAGTTCGGTACAGCTGGAGTAAAACCAACTGGATGGTTTAATGATGGAGTTGAAAGCGTATTGCTTAAAACTAATTTTGTGTATGATAAGAAGATTGCAGATGTCATGCAAGAAGCGGAAATAGATATATTAACAAATCAATCAGCTCTAAAATCATTTTCAAAAGACCATATAGAAATAACTAAAAACGAAGTTGATGGGGCTTGGTTTAAAAAGAGAGACCCTCTCGGTATGGTAGAGCTTGCTTTGGGGCCTGGAAAAGTTAAAGAAAACAACATAGCTAAAATGAAACTTGAAAATTTATTTTTAGGTAAAGTTGAAGACCAAAAAACTCTAACAAATATTACATATGCATTAACAGACTTTATGAATGACGCTGGTTATCAATCGTACATGAGTAATTTTGTAGGTTATGAACAAAAATTAAAAAATAGACTAGGTAAATTAGGAGATGTTGTAATTGGGACTGGTGATAGGTATGCAAGTACAAATTATTTATTAAATCAATTAAAGGAGGCTGATGCATTATTTGAAAATTCTTCGGATGGATTAACCGAAATGATAATAAGAGCGGGAGCTGACCCTAATTCTCTTTTAGTTAACCCAGCTATACAGAGAATAGCGGCAAGAGGGGTTATAAATGCTTTAAGAAAGCCTAAAACAGAAGGAGCCTCTTACTCAGTTTTAATTCCATATATAGAAGGCTCTATGCCTGTTTATAGCAATATTGATGACCCAGCAAATAGAAAACAAATCATAGCTGGTGGTAAAAAACTTTCACATTTGGATGGTCAGGTTGTAGTGGATGATGTTTCTAAAGTTCAATATCTTGTAAATATAACTAAAGATGGTATAAATAGGGATGTTCAAATAGGAAGGCATAAGGATGAATGGACTATAGAAGACCCCTATGAAACAGTTGTTCTTGATGATTTAAAAAAAGAAATAAAAGTAATAAAGTCAAATGAAGATAAATATATAGGAAATGATTTAAAACTATATAAAATTCATGATGAATTAGCAAACCATAATAATACTACAAAATTAAAATCAAAATTATTCTTACACTCTCTATCTTTAAGGATGCCGAATCTAGGAGGAGATGTTGCTGTGCATAGAGTTGAAGGATTTTATGACCAAGAGCAGGGGAATGTTGTTGGTATAAATGCTTTTGATATAGCACTTATACACCAAGCTGACTTTGATGTTGATATGTCATTTAGTTACAATTTAAAACCAACACAATTATCACATTCTGTTTATAATTTAGCTGGGGCTTCTCTCGATGCATATGTTTTCCCGTCAGATGATTTTTCAATGGATTTTCTTGGGATGGGAGATAGAATGGGAAGAGCTGGTTCTGGGTATGAGACTGGAGATAATCTTGATACACATATACAGAACTTTCACCAATCTAAAAGGAATTTTGGGACTGTTAAAAAATTATCGACTCAAATATCAGCTTTAATGAGACAGCCGGATTTAATTAATATTCCAGACGTAGAAATGGTCAGACAAAAAGACAAGGCAGAGTATTCTACTTTTTTACAGGGTTATAAAAATACATTACAATCTATTATAGACGCAGTTAAAGTTCCAAATTGGGCAAGTAAAGCAGATGCCAGCCTTATAAAGAAATATATATTGTTTGGAGGTGAGGGCATTTCCGAAAGTCTTAAAATAGATTTAAAGGGTACTGGGGATAATGCTTTTGCGAATGATAATATAAGAAGAACTCAGGAAGAATTTAAAGGATTTTTCAAATTAGACAAGGATTTACCGAAAGACGAAAAAGAAATCATTAAAGATGCTTTAATTGAAATGGTTGATGTAATGTCTCTTCCCCAAAGAGTTTTGACTGATGTATGGGATGAGTCTGGTAGAAGACCACCAGATGCGAATGAAATTTCTCATATAAAAGGTGAGTTAGATGATTTTTATGATAGTCCTAATAAATACATATATGATAAATTAATTGATAGAAATTTTGGTAAAAAAGACAAACTCGCATCTATACATAAGTTTTATTATGGAGATGTTTTAAATAACCTAGAAGATTGGAGAAAGGTTTGGAAAAATCCCAAACAATATGTTCCCAAGAGAGATTTTATTAATATAAACCCAGATAATATTAAATTATTAAAAGACAATACGGTTGGTTCTTTTATTGTTTCTAGATTTAATAGCAGTCAAGCATCTCTTCAGGGATATTCAGATAAATATACAAAACCTGATGGTTTGGATTCTAGAAATGCATCTAAAAGAATAATGCAAAGGATTGATGATGTTTCAGCTTTATCTAATTTAGATACTCATGAAAAGATAAGAACATTTTTAGATAATGATGAAAATATTAGTGGGACATTTCTTGATGAGTACTCTAATCACCTTAAAGGTGACCAAATTATTAATGAAAAGTATGTAAGACAATCATCTCTTATGATGGCTAGCTTAAAACATGACCAAAGAAGCATTATGCATTATATTGAAAATGCAAATGCTAACGCTCCAAGTCGTCAAATTGAAAGAGCCTCTAGAAGATTGATGAGAACAGAAGCTTTGTTAGACCATATATCTAATAAACAAGCAGAACATATTGAGAAAATCGGTGAGAAGGATGACTTTAGAGAGTATGGAGTTCAAAGAATGAAATTAGGTAGTTACAGACCAATTAAAAATCCTAGATTAAATAAAGATACTCATGTTTATAGGAAAGTTGTTAGAAATGGAAGAACGCATATGGAATATGCTGGCTGGATAAGACCCGGTGGCGATTATTCCTTTGATGCTGGTGAATATTATCTATTAAAAAATCCAGTTTCATACGAAGCTATGAATAAAAGAGAGTTTTTAGATGGATACTCATTCTTGTTTACTACTGGGGATGTGCAGATAGAACATTTATTTGGACATGCTAGTAAAAACCAGCAAGATAATTTCATTGAGAGCTGGGATAGTCTCAAAAGAACTATTGGGAGAATGACTTCTGAAACATTTAAACAAAATAAAAAGAACCCTTATTATAAAGAAAATTGGCAACTTGCTAGGTATCAAGAAGATGCTATAATTAAAAACTTTATAGATAAAAATTTAAGATTTGTATCTGGCTCTAATGATAAGGGTGAAATAAACAGCACTTCAATCGCTAATTTAGCAAGATACATGATGAAACCTTCTATAGTACCGGGCAAATTCGTATTAGCTGACGCTGGGAATATTAGGCTACCATCTTTTAAAATTAATCAAAGAATGGTAAAAGCTGTTTCAAGATATTTAGTAGAAAATGGTCATAGGGATTTGTTTGAAAACATAATGAAACAGTATGGTAATGAATACAGGAGAAGATTAGACAATATAATGCCAGAAGATACAGAATCTTATTTTAAAAGTAATTTTACAGATTATAAAGATGAGAATTTCTGGAGAAATTTAGATAATCCAGCTTTAGAATTGATGCAACATACTGGCCAGTTGTATAAGTTTCCTCATTTAAGAGCTCATTGGAGTGAACCATTATCAAGGAAGGCTGACGTGTCAAAAAATACTATTGACATACATGGTAATTTAAAATTGATATATAAATTTGGTACTTATGACCAAGTATTACAAAAAGAGCAGTATGAATTTTTCTATGAAAAAGAAAAGTCAGTTAAAGAAAAACAAAAGGATTGTGGCAATGTATAGTGTTTGTTCAAATGTAGGAGACCAAGAAAGAAATACTAGAAATAGTCTTGGCAAGCTTCGTCAATTATTTAATGGTGATAATGTTGAAATAGATGGGAAAAAATATAATATTGGAGATTCTATTTCTAAGTATTATGGGAAGACAGATTCTGATGGATTTGGGGAAAAGATGTTTGATGAAATTGTTTGGCGTTCAACTTATAAACCAGCTTTTGATTCTTATACCGATTTTAAACCGGGTGACTTCAAAAGAATAAAAAATGAAATAATAAAAGAATCTAAGAATCTAAACAATCCTAAATTAAATTATCTAGAAAGATATGGGTTTGTTAGAAGAGGTGTAATGCAAAAATTTGCAGTTACTAAATATATGAATGATAAGATTAATCAAGTTGCTAGTTATGAACGTAATCAATTTCAAAAATATTTAAATAGTCACATTGAGATAACGGGATTATTAAGAGCAGAAATTTTAGCAAAAAATGGAAAATCTAAATATTGGCCATCTGAAATGACATGGAAAAAATTAGAGAAATTAGAAAATGATTTAATTATTGCTACAAGTGACCCAAATAAGATTAATAGAGCACAGAATATTTCAGAAGAAATTGCAAAGTTACTGGATTCAGAAGGAGGTAAAGTTTTGGAAGACCTCAGGTTATTACTTGAGGGAGATGGTCATTTCGAAAAAAAATCAGTCAAAGTTGGTGGTGAAGAGGTTGAAAGATGGTTTAAAATTTTAAAAGAGAATACTGATGAGGGGAATATAGGAGATGAAGTTAGAGTTAGTGACAATATAGTTAAAGCCGCTAAAATATCAAGAAATTTATTAGATGATATGGGCGATGTCATGATAAGTGGATTAGAACAACATAAAAAAGTAGTTAGACAATTTTATTTAAATACAAATGAATCTTTATTAACTGAGAGTGGGACAAAAGTAAAAAGATATGAAAAAACAATTAATGAAGAAATAAAAAGAATAAAAGATGGCAAAAAAGGCGGTAAGTACTTTCCTCACTATCTTGTTGAAGCTATGATTAATATGGAAAGAGTAATGGATAGAGCTGAAAATCCAGAGTCAAGAGATATAAATAAAGATTTGCCAGAATTATCTGAGATTATTTCAGAAACTCATTTAAAAATGGGGACTCCTTCTTCAACTAAATTTAGAAAGTCTGTTCCTTATGAGAATTATCTTAAAAACCCTATCGGAGTTATGAGAAAATACTCATTAGATGCTATTTCATTTAATAAAGCAAATTTTTTAAGGAATACATATCAAGAAGGACTGAGAAGGTTGCCAAGAGACGCTGATGTTGCTATTGGTTTAGAGAATTATCTTCAGGACACATTTACATTAGCAAATAAAGGATTTAATGACAGGCCTCAGTGGGTAAACAAAACAGTAAGAGCTTTAACTGGTTTTCAATTTTTAAGTAAACTTGGATTTGGGCTTGGGACAGCAGCTAGAAATACAATGTCTGGTCTTTATTTCGTTCAGGGAGTTGGTAATAGAGCTTTCTCAAAATATCTTTCTGATTACAGAAATCCAATTAATTCAGATATTGTTAAAAAAATAGAAGATGTAGAAAAAGAAATGGGATTTACTTTTGAAGATATATCGGCTCCTATTTTTACTGAAGGATTAGTCCCGACTAAAGGAGTTCAAGTAAATGATTTAGATATTAGACAAGATGATAATGGGAATCACACTCTTCAATATAGAGATGGAAAAACATGGAAAGCTTTTGATTCAGCATTAACTGCAGCTACTGGTAAAGGTGCTATTTTTCAAAGAATGACTGAGAATAAATTAAGACAACATATGTTTAGATATTCTTTTATGACTAAATATAATGAATTAGTTAAAGGAGGGTTAAATGAATCTAAAGCCACTGGTAAAGCAAAGAGACATGCCGTAGACCAAGTTGGTAAATATGCTTTTGAATACTCAGCTAGTCAAAAAGCTCCAGTTGCAGGTGGAAGCGGTACTAAGTTGGGAGCCGCTGGACAAATCGCTTTTCAGTTTATGCACTATCCAATGTCTTTTTTACAACTTCAGTCTGAGGTTTTAAGAAAATCTAAAGATGCCGCTATTGCTGGTCAATGGAGTTCTCCAGACTTAGTAGTCCCATTAAGGTTTGCTGGCCTATATTTATTTACCGAATTAATGAGTGGTATAGCTAATTTAGACCTTCATAGGTTAATGGAAAATGATACAGTTGAAAGAATCCAAACCTTAAAAAAAGCACTAGACGGAGAAGAAGATGTGAAAGGTCGTGGTTTTTTGGGGCCTACAATAAGTGATTTATATTTTTATGCAACTATGAACGACTGGATGCAAACGCCAGACCATGTTGTAGCTGATATAATAGTTGGGTATAGTGATGCTTATGGTATGACAGATGAACAAAAAAGAGCTAGAATGATGTCTACTTTAAATGTTCAAGCTTCTAAGATTATAAATAAAGATTTAAAAGCTTTGAGAAATGGTAATGGCTGGGATGTCATGATGCATGAGTTTGGAGTTTATCCTACTAAAGAAACTAGAGAAATGAGGAAAAAACAACCATATAAAACTATTTTCCCAGAGAAAAAAGATAAAAAGGAAAAAACTCCAGCTCAATTAAAAGCTCAAAAACGTATAGATAAGGATGTAGAATTAACAAAACTTTATCGAGCGATGGGTATTTAAGTTTGAACCAACAGGAGCTACCCACCGCCCGTAAAGAAAATTAATAACTCATTGTTATTCCTAATTCATATTTCTCAAACAGTATTATTTTAAAAACAATAGTTTTCATTTCATAATCCCTGTTATACATAAGAGATATTGGAAACATATTTATTTTTGCTATATAACTATCTAAGTCTTTATTGTTGAATCTTTTAGTCAGTATTCCAATTAAGTTGTTTCCTATTATCATTTTTGCTCCCCTTCATGTTTGTCAAACAGTCCATACATTGTTATTAATATAGCATCCGCATTATATAATGTAATCTTTTTGTCTGTATAATGTGAGGCTATCTCTTTTAACTCTCTTTTTCTACTAGATTTATCTTTCGATAATTTGATGTTTAATTTGTCTTTCCAATACTTCATCCATCTTT
>Ga0209128_1000193_pt1 | contig 43088 bp, 38 predicted proteins | sample ETNvirnome_6_100_FD_184072 | JGI IMG/M metagenome (GOLD analysis project Ga0209128, IMG submission 184072) | Marine viral communities from the Pacific Ocean - ETNP_6_100 (SPAdes) (version 2) | ecosystem: Environmental > Aquatic > Marine > Oceanic | place: Pacific Ocean | collected 2013-06-19
GATTGCTGGATATTCTAAGAGCAAACGGCGTCTCATTTCATGGAATGGGAAATCTATTCTTTTCTGATGATATGGTTGATGAATTTGATGAGTTTTTATTTAATCATTTAGGATATGATAGTTTATCTTCTTTAACTCCTGGCCTATTTTTATCTCCTTATTCTGTAACTTCTTTAAGGGAATATTTCGCAAACGGTTTTGAGGAATATATCAACGGAGATTCTAATTATTTAAAAGAAATAAGTCCAGTTTTATTTAATAAATTGGAATTATTTTTGGAGATTTAAATGAAATTTAATGTATCATATGAAAATAACAATGTGGTTGTAACTGTTAATTTGCCTAAACTTGTAAGAGACGAGAAAACGGGAATCGAAAGCAATACGTTCGTAGTAAGGGAAAAACATATTAGATCTTATTTAACAGAAAATAACATTTCAGCTGGAAAATGTGTGCAAACAGGTAATGGGGATAATATGGGAAATACCCTTACTTATATATGGAAGTTGGAACCAGTTTCCCAGAAAAAGCTTGACATAACCCCACAACCTGTGGTATCATCTAATAAAGCTAAAAGGACTAAAAAAGTCACAAAAGCCAAAGATGATTAATTATGCCACATATTTCATTTAGCGCACTAAAAAATTGGGAGTTTTGCCCCTTTTACCATAAACTTACTTACGTTGACCGAATCCGTCTTTTTGAAGGCAATATCTATACAGCTTTTGGGACAGCACTCCATGAAACATGCGAAAAGCTAACACTCAAACAAACTTCAGATTATCAAAAAACATTCAAAGAAGCATTCAAGTCGGAAGTTCAAAAATTAAAAAATATTCCCGAAGAACATGCACCTTTAATTCTTGAAATGAAAGAGCAAGGTTTGGAGTTGGCCTCAATGGTTATGGAAGCATTGTCCATAAAGTTTCCTGAATACACAGTCGTCTCTGCCGAAGAATCCATCAATGTCCCTATTGAACACTCACCTGGAGATTATGACTACAAGGGGTTTCTAGATCTAGTAATTAAAACTCCCGATGGAAAATACCATATTATTGATTGGAAATCGTGTTCATGGGGATGGGACATCGAGAGAAAGACCAATAAAATTACTACCTATCAATTAACTTATTATAAAAAATTCTTTTGCCAAAAGCACAATATTGAACCAGAAATGGTTGAAACTTACTTCGGGCTTTTAAAAAGAACAGCAAAAAAAAATAAGATAGAAATCTTTCGTGTTTCAAGCGGTCCAAGAAAAATTAAAAATGCATTAAACATTTTAAATCAAGCGGTGTATAATATCCATAATAGTAACCACCCAAAAAACCGCTTGAAATGTACCAAGTGTGAGTTTAATAAAACTGAGTGGTGTCCGTAAGGAGAACTCGTATAGTGACTGACCAAGTTGTGGACCTCGAATTCAAACCACAAGATGACCAAAAAAAAATTAAAATTCTAACTATTTCTGACCATCCTCTTTCACCATCTGGTGTTGGAACTCAAACAAAATATTTTATTGTCGAAATGCTCAAGACGGGCAAATTTCAATTTATTAGTTTGGGCGGTGCGATCAAGCATGATAATTACCAGCCGATTAAGATGGAGCAATTTGGAGAAGATTGGATTATCTTCCCAGTTGACGGATATGGTAATCCAGATACCTTAAGATCAATGATTAGAACTCAGCGCCCAGATATGATTTGGTTTATGACTGATCCTCGTTTTTTTCCATGGTTGTGGGAGATGGAGAACGAAATTCGTTCTCTTTGCCCTTTAATTTATTATCATGTATGGGATAACTTTCCTTATCCAACTTTTAATAAAGTGTGGTATGATTCCACTGATGTTGTTGTAACTATATCAAAAGTAACATCCAACATTGTACAAACAGTCTCTCCTGATGTAGAGGAGTATTATTTGCCTCATGCAATCCCAACTGAGGTTTTCACAAAATTACCAGATTTGGATGTTAAACATTATAGAAAAAATAATTTAGAAATTGATGATGACACTTTTTTATTGTTTTGGAACAATAGAAATGCACGAAGAAAGCAAAGCGGATCATTGATTTTTTGGTTTAGCGATTTTCTTAAAAAGATTAAAAAAACTAACAAGGATGCGAAAGCTATTTTATTAATGCATACAGAACCTAGAGATCCTAATGGTCAGGACTTATATGCTATTATAAACAATCTTGGTCTTAATAATGGTGAAGTGAGAATTTCAACTGCTAAAGTAGATTTGCCTAATTTAGCCATGATTTATAACGCTTCTGACGCAACAATCGGTATTTCAGATGCGGAAGGCTTCGGCTTGGCCACTTTTGAATCTTTGGCGTGTGAAACGCCCATTATTGCTACTATGACAGGTGGGTTACAAGAACAAGTGACTAAGATAGATAAAGTTAGCGAATCTATTATGTTAAAAAGAAACAATAAGGCAAAGAAAGTAGTAGAGTGCGAGCACGGAATAGGCATTGAACCAGCTTCAAAAGCAATTATTGGTTCCCAAGAGGTGCCATTCATTTATGAAGATCGCCTGTCCGGTAAAGACGTGACGAATGCTTTGGTTAAAATGTATGAATATGGGTCCGACAAAAGAGCTGAACTCGGCAAAGCAGGTCGCCAACATGTTTTAGATAATTATAATTTTGAAAATTTTGCCCAAAAATGGGAAGAAATCTTATTAAAAACACACGAAGAACATGGTTCATGGGAAAATCGTAAAAATTATAAATCTTGGGAGTTAATGGCAGTATGAAAAAAGTATTAGTTAGAGGGCCAGCCATAAGTCAAAGTGGTTATGGTGAACACACTAGGTTCGTGTTAAGATCTTTACGATCACACCCATGGATGTTTGACGTATATCTTATTAATGTAAATTGGGGACAAACCGGCTGGATCTTCGAAGATACCGAAGAACGACGTTGGATGGATTTCCTTTTGAGCAAAACAATCCAACACACTCAACAAGGCGGCCAATTTGATATATCCTTGCAAGTTACCATCCCTAATGAATGGGAGAAGTTAGCACCGGTAAACATTGGTGTAACAGCCGGTATTGAAACCACAAAAATCGCACCAGGATGGGTAGAAAAATCCCTTCAAATGGATAAGATTATTGTAGTGTCTGAACATGCCAAATTCGGTTTTGATAACACCGAATATCCCGCCACTAACAATGGAACAGGTGAGCAATTCTTGGCCAAATCGACTTGCCCAATTGAAGTCGTGGGATATCCTGTAAAAAATATAGAACCTGTTAATCTAGACTTAGATTTAAAGCACGACTTTAATTTTCTCACTGTGGGTACATGGATTGCGAGAAAAAACCTTGAGAGAACGATTACATGGTTTGTAGAGGAATTTTATGATCAAGAGGTCGGACTTATAGTAAAAACCTCTTTGGCTAAAAATTGCTTGCGTGATAGAACGTTCGCCCACCAACGCCTACAAGAACTTTTAAAAGAACACACCGACCGCAAGTGTGAGGTTTATCTTTTACATGGTGATATGAGTGAATCAGAGATGACAGGGTTATATCAGCACCCACAAGTGAAGGCGATGATTAGTTTGTCACATGGAGAAGGTTTCGGTCTTCCACTTTTTGAAGCTGCGTATAACGGACTTCCAGTAATTGCTCCAAATTGGAGTGGCCAAGTGGATTTCCTTCATATGCCCGTTAAAGACAAAAAGGGTAAAGTAAAGAATAAAGCAATGTTTAGCGAGATTGCATTTGATATTAAACCAATTCAACCAGAAGCCCATTGGGAAGGTGTAATTCAAAAGGATTCAATGTGGTGTTTTCCCAAAGAGTGGAATTATAAAAAGACTTTAAGACAAGTTCATAAGAATATTGGAGCTGCAAAATCCGATGCTAAAAAGTTGCAAAAATGGGTTCAAGAAACATTTGAAGAATCAGTCCAATATCAGAAATTATGCAACTCTGTCTATAAACCCAGCAAAGAGGAAGAAGAGTGGAATTCTCTATTGAACGAAGTTCAAATGATCTAGAGTGTATTTTTATAGGCGACTTTTATAAAGTAGATTTAAACAATAAAGGTGGCGCAGAAAACAACGACTCAGTTCTTATCTCTCTCTTAGAGGAATATGGCTTCAATGTTGAAAAAAAATATTGCCGCGATATATCCCCTTCTTTCATAGAGTCTAATAAGAATAAAAAATTTATTGTTGGAAACTTCGTACAACTTACCGAAGAATCAAAAAGAGCTTTAAAAGATACACATTATGTTATTTATGAACATGACCACAAATATCTTAAAACAAGAGATCCTTCAAGATTTCCGAACTTCCTTGCTCCCCCAGATCAGGTAATCAATAGGGATTTTTATAAAAACTCTAAATGTGTGGTTTGTCTTAGTAATTCTCAAGCTGATAGTGCGAGAAAAAATTTGGACATTTCCAATGTAGAGAGTATTGGGTGTAGTTTGTGGTCTGAAAGCAAGCTCAATTTTATTGAATCCATAGCTCGAACCCCTAAAGATAAAGATTATTGTGTAGTTAATTCTCACAACGTGGTCAAAGGAACTCAACAAGCATCAGCCTTTTGTCAACGAAGCAAGTATGATTTCGACCTAATTCAATCTTCTGATGAGGAAGAATTTTTAAAAACACTATCTTCTTATCGCACCCTTGTTTATATCCCCACAGTTCTAGAATCTCTTTGTCGGCTCGTAGTAGAAGCTAAGATGTTAAACTGTGGAGTTATAACAAAGACGCAGTTATTAGGTGCCGCATCCCAAGATTGGTGGGGACTTAATGGTGAAGCTTTGATAAGCGCTATCAGAGTGCAACAAAACGAAGCCTTTGGAATTTTTTTAAAACACTTGCTTAGTGAGTAAAACTGATGATATATGTTACGGGTGGTTGTGGCTTTATTGGTAGAAATTTAGTCAAAAAAATAAATAAGTTACATTTAGATGAAGTTTGCGTTGTGGATCTGCGCAGCTCAATATTACAGCAAAAACACAATCTTGCTCCTTTTACAAAACAATTTATTGAATACCAAGATTTTTTACAGAACTTAAACATTCTTCAACCCAATGATGTTGTTTTTCATCAAGGTGCTTGCACTAACACCATGAATTATGATCCTGTTGAAATGATGTACAAAAATTTTGAGTATAGTAAAATTTTATTTGATTACTGTTCACGAAATAAGGTGAGATTAATTTATGCTTCTTCGGCTGCTGTGTATGGAACAGGCCAAACAGGTTTCTATGAGACTGTTTCTTGCGAAAACCCTATTAACGTATACTCCCAATCAAAATTGTTATTTGACAACTATGTAAGGTGTTTTAATTTCGACACTCAGATAGTGGGCCTTAGATATTTTAATGTTTATGGACCGGGAGAAGAAAATAAAGGAAAAATGGCCTCGACAGTTTATCAATTTTATAATCAAATTAAGGACAATAAAATTGTTCACCCATTTGAGGGGAGTGATAAGTTTTTACGAGACTTTATCTATATCGAGGATGTTATAAATGTTAACCTATTCTTTTACCACAATCCACATTTAAGTGGTCTTTTTAATTGCGGCACAGGAAACCCACAATCCTTTATGGAAATCGTAGAGGAATTAAAAAAATACTTTGAATTTGATATAATAGAAAAAGAGATGCCAAAAGGCTTGGCTGAAAAGTATCAAAAATATACTAAAGCTGATTTAACTGAATTAAAGAATATAGGATATAGATTTCCGTTTATGACACTCGAACAGGGCATAGGGAAATATATTAAAGTTTTAAAAAAATGAAAAAGATAACGGTGTTTACGAATGGGTGTTTTGATATTTTACATCGTGGTCACATCGAGCTTTTTAAGTATTCAAAAAAAATAGGAACCTATTTGGTGGTAGGAATTGATACTGACGAGAAAGTTAAGAAAGACAAGGGGTCTGCCCGACCATTTAACTCTCTGGAAGATAGAATTTTTATATTAAACTCTATCAAATATATTGATAAAGTTAGATTCTTTAACAGTAAAAAAGAATTACAAAATTTAGTAAAAGAAGTTTCTCCCGATATACTAGTAAAGGGTTCAGATTGGAAAGGTAAAGAGATTATCGGTGCCGAATGGAGTAAGGAGGTTAAGTTCTTTGAAAGAATTGAAGGCTATTCAACAACTCAAATACTTGAAAGTTCTCTTAATCGGTGACTCCTGTGTTGATCGTTATCATTATGGCAGTTGTACGAGAATGAGCCCTGAAGCACCAGTCCCTGTATTTAAGGTAGTCTACACTGAAAATCAAGGAGGTATGGCCCTCAATGTAAAACATAATTTGGAAGGTCTAAATGTAAAGGTTGATATTGTTACTAATGAAAAAGAAATAGTCAAAGTGCGTCACATTGATGAAAAGACACGCCAACACCTCCTTCGAGTCGATTGGGGGGAAGAAGAAGTGACACCACCTCTCAACACACTACTTCTTGATAGTGTTGATTTTGATTTGTATGATGGGGTTATTATTTCTGATTATAACAAAGGTTTGATTACTCCGAAAGTGATAAAGGATATTTTAGACCGCACAAACAATAAACCAGTGTTTGTGGATAGTAAGAAAAAAGATCTGTCTCCCTATGAAGGTTGTATTATAAAGATTAACCAAAAAGAGTATAAAGAGGCCCAAAAACTTCCTTCAAATTGCGAATTAATTGTAACTTTAGGAGAAAAAGGGGCGCTGTACAAAGGACAAGAGTATGGTACAAAAAAGGTGGAAATTTTTGATGTTTGTGGAGCAGGAGATACATTTTTGGCCGGACTGTCATCAGCCTTCCTGGTAACTGGAAATATGAAACGTTCAATTAAATTTGCAAATTTGTGTGGAGGTATCGCTGTGCAAAAGTTTGGAACTTATACAATTAAAAAGGGTGATTTATATGATATATATATTTGACATTGATGGAACGATTTGTGCTCACACTACGGGTAATTATGATGAAGCTACGCCGTTAGTTGAGAGAATAAAAAAAAATAATTCTTTGTTCGATGAGGGCCACACTATTATTTACCAAACAGCTCGCGGAATGGGAAGGACCAACAATAATGTGGTGGAATCTTATAAATTATTTTATTCGTACACTGTAAACCAACTTAATAATTGGGGTGTTAAATACCACGATCTGTTTCTGGGAAAACCAGCAGGCGATGTATATGTAGACGATAAAGGAGTAAACGATGTCAAATTCTATACCAATTAAATTTGTTCCCAAAGGGTGGGGATTTGAAAAGTGGATTGTTAATTGTGAACAATATTGTGGAAAGCTTTTGTATTTTGTGAAAGATAAGAGGTGTTCTTGGCATTATCACAAGATCAAGGATGAAGTCTTCTATATTCAGTCTGGCAAGATTCTTTTAAAATTTTCAGACAATGATGATATACTAGAAGCTGAAGAAATGGTTTTAGGTGCGGGCGATAATTTTCATGTTTATACGGGTTTGAGACACCAGATGTTAGCACTAGAAGATACAGAACTTTTTGAGTTTTCAACCCAACATTTTGACGAAGATAGTTATCGAATCACAAAGGGAGATTAAAATGAAAAACAATAAAGGATTAATATAAATGGCACGTATAAATATGAAAAAACATTTGGGACACATGATAGATGTGGATTTATTACAAAAAGATTCTGTTATAATAGATGGTGGAGTTTGCATTGGAGACTTCATTCACGAGTTAGGTGGTTTAATTGATATATCACAATTTACGATAATTGGGTTTGAGCCGTCTAAAACTAATATAGAAAGCTTGGCAGAAACGTTTAAAGACTCACACGTACAAATAGAAGCTAAAGCCATTGTTGGTAAAAACTTTCCTGATAAAACGCTTTTTTATGAATATAAAAATGCAGGGTTAGAAGAGTGGGGAAACATAATAGATTACCACGGTGTCGCGGCCAAGGCCCGAGGAGCAGAAGAGGTGACGTATCTTGTTGATACCGTTACAATAGAAAAAATATTTAGTATATATAATATTCCGCATATAGATTATTTAAAGCTTGATGTAGAAGGGGCTGAATTCGATATTTTTCGAACTATGACGCAAGAAATAGCAAATAAAGTTTATCAAATATCTATGGAAGTTCATGATGAAGAAGCAATTCCTTTTAGAAGTCGTGCTGCCTCTGTAGATCTTTTAAACGATAACTTGGTCAAGCTTGGGTATAAAACTCATTATGAACATGGGGAATTGTATGGATGCAGAACATGAAAATCTGGGGGCCAGTTTCTGGTATAATAGGTGATTTGATAATGGGCTTGCCCATGCTTAATTATTATGAAAAAAAATATCCGGGGAGCTATAAGTATTGGGTAATTCAAAAAAAATGTTCTCAGTGTGCCCCGATTTTTTTGAATCATCCACTTATTGATAGGCTTAAGATTAGCGATGAATGGGATGAATTTGGCGATTATGATAAAGAGTTAATAGCTGAATGTGAGATAAAAACTCGCCCATCGGCTAACATAGGTTGGAAACACTCGTCACCAGATTGGTATAATACTGTATCGTGTGTGAAAGAAACTGCGTATATGGCAGGTATATCAGATTTAAAAGATATATTATCTGAAGATGAAATGAAACCCAAATTATATAAATGGTTTGATGTGGGCTTGCCGATAGTGACTTCTACTTATGCTAAACAAGCAAATTTGGGCACTGTTAAATATCGTAATAATATTGCTATATGGCCCTTCGCTGGATCTCCTGGGCGTTCACCGACCCCTGAGTGGTGGAATTTGTTGATTGATAACTTAATAAAAAGAGGGTACACAGTTCATCACTATGGATTGCCATCCGATCCCATATTAAGCGAGTTAAAAGGTTACAGGACATTTCCAGAATTATCATATTTTGACCAAGTAAAGGCAGCGTTAGCCTCACAATTAGTTATTGGAACTGATAGTGGTGCTCAATGGGTTATGGGTGCCTATTCTCATCCTGCTATAAATTTAATGACAAACTGGCTTCCGAATCATACTCAAAATTTATTAGCGTTAGAACCTGTTAATGATAATGGTGTTACCTTTTTGGAAACCGGAGGTTGCGATAACATACACGTTGGAAGGGTTTTAAAAAATATTTTAGAGAGAGTACCATTATGAGCGAAAGATTAGAAAAAATAAGTAAGTTGTTACTAGAAGAAATTGAGTCTAGGTTTGATAAAGAGCCACCCCATTTTAAAGGTGTCGAGTGGTCTGATAATTTTGCAGAAATGCTTGAGAAGTATATTATTCTTCATATTCGTATGTGGAAAATTGAAGACGCTTGTGCAGAATCCAATGACCCTCAAGAAGTTTTTGATTTAAAAAGAAAATTAGATTTTTGTTTTAAAGATCGTCGTCCTAAATTAACAAAAGCAATAAATCAGTATTTAGACGCCCACATAAATAAAGAATTTACCAAAAAATTTGACGATGGAAATGTGAAGCAGTATAAAGGCTTCAACAACAAGAATTAGATAAAGGATAAAAAATGAGAATTTTAATTACTATGGCTGATCAATATTTACATTTACTTACACCTATTAGTGGATTGTTTAATAAATATTGGCCACACCAAGATGTAACCATATTGGGCTTTGAGGATTCGAATATTCCGACGCTACCGGATAATTTTAATTATGTTTCTCTTGGAAAGCAAAGTGATTTTGGTCAATGTTGGACAGATCCATTGATACCTTATATTGATGAGCTTGAAGAAGATTATTTTGTTGTTATGATGGCTGATTCGCTGATAGTGGATGATGTAGATATGGAAAGAATGCAATTACTAGAGGAAGAAATACGTTGTGGTAATGCTCAAAAGGCAATGTTGGATACACACCTGAATGTTTACTCAGTTGCACATAAAGAAGGATTAGTGCGATTACTGCCTAACGCACCTTATAGGACTACTTTGCATCCCGCTATATGGAGAAAAGAATACTTTAAAAAGTTTTTAAAACCAAAATTCACAACTTGGGATTTTGAAATTAAAAATATGCCAGAATCACAAAAGGACGGTGCAACAATAATTTCTTGTGTAAGTCCTCCAAATCTCCCTGATGTGGATCCAGCTACTATGTCAATACTTGCTGCCCCAGCCAGTTTAGTTAAGACTGCCAATGTTTATGAAAAGGGAGTACCATTTCCTCGTTGGGACTCTAGTATGCCGTGGGGATCCAGTGCTGGAATTAGAAAAGAGGATATTCTCCTCATCTATGATTATATTGACAGTACGAAACGACCGCATTTAGAAAAAATTCTAGAAGATGGAAAGAGATATAATTGAAAACAAAAAAGGACAATTTATGATAAAAAAAATATATTCTGAAATAGAAGACGACACCCTTTTACATATTTTCTGTTCCCCGTCTAAAATAGACACCCCACGCACAGATATTGTGGCGGCTGAAGAATTTTTACAGTTGGCAGTTTTAAAATATGATAAAGGACAAACCTTCGTACCTCACAAGCATGTTGACAAAGAAGTGCCTCACACTTCTATCACTCAAGAATCGTGGGTTGTGCTGAAGGGGAAAGTTAAGGCTATTTTGTATGATTTAAATGATGAAGTTTTAACTACTGAAATATTAAATGAAGGCGATTTATCTATTACTTTTCGCGGCGGCCACAATTATGAAATTTTAGAAGAAGGTACTTTGGTGCTTGAATATAAAACCGGCCCTTATTATGGCCAAGTACGTGATAAGGAGTTTATTGGTGATTAAGATCAATATGGGCTGTGGCGTGCGCAATTTTGGTGCTGACTGGACACATATTGATGGTGGAGATTATACTCATTTGGATTATAAATCTATAGAGGCGTTAGAATTCGAAGATAGTACAGTCGATCTTATTTATGCATCTCATGTGGTTGAATATTTTGATCGTTATGGGGTTGAAAAATTATTGCGTGAATGGTATCGAGCCCTAAGACCAGCCGCTATCTTGCGGATAGCCGTGCCAAACTTTACAGCTTTAAGTTCGCTTTATACAAATGGAACGGTTTCTCTCGATCAAGTGCTTGGCCCTCTTTATGGAAGAATGCCGATGGGAGATTTAGCAATTTATCACAAAACAATTTATGATTTTGCAAGTTTGAGAAAAGTTTTGGAGAATTGTGGATATTCTAATGTTAGAAAATATGATTGGCGCGAAACTGAACATGCAATGTTTGATGATCATTCACAGGCATATATTCCTCATATGGATAAAAAAAATGGAACGCTGGTGAGTCTGAACGTAGAGTGTGTAAAATGAGTTTTGAGGATATTACAAAATTTGAAAATAAAATTGCTGCTTTCTTTGGTGCTCCACATGCAGTAGCTGTTGATTGCTGCACTCATGCTCTTGAGTTGTGCCTACGATATCAAAACGTGCAATATTATACAATACCGAAGAACACCTATATTTCAGTACCGTTCTTGGCCCGCAAACTAGCTATTGATTTTGAGTTTAGGGATGAGGAATGGACTGATTTTTATTATTTAGGTAATACAAATATTATAGATGCAGCCGTATTATGGAAGAAAGATTCTTATTTGCCCGGTACTTTTATGTGTGTGAGTTTTCAATTTCGCAAACATTTGAGTCTCGGTCGTGGTGGGATTATTTTAACAGATAATGCTGAAGCAGCAGATGTGCTTAAACGAATGTCTTATGACGGTAGGCATCCAAATATTCCTTGGCGAGAACAAAATATTGATATGATGGGATATCACTACTACATGACGCCAGAAACTGCACAACTTGGCTTGAAAAAATTACCAGATGCGATTAAAACAAAACCAACTCGGTGGACTGTTATGGATTGGCCAGATTTAACAAAAATGAAGGTTTTTAGGTGATAAAAAAATGAGCAATGTTAAGGTAAGTTCTGAAAAACTTGATAAAAAGAGTTTGTTAAAATTAATAAACAAAGAAAGGCCCGTAATTTTTGACATAGGATGTTATGACGCCAAAGATAGTTTGGAATTTATAGTATTTAAAAGCAACGCAAAGATATTTGCTTTTGATCCAAACCCAACCATAACAGAACCCTTTAGGCATCAACTCGAAACAAATAAAAATTTTAATTTAATCAACATTGCTTTGGGTAATGTTAATGGAGAGGTGGACTGGTATAGTTCTAATAATCATTTAGCATCAGATTCTATGAAAATGCCTCAAGACCATCTCAAGGTTTTTAAAGATGTAGAATTTACCAAAACAGAGCCAGTAAAGTGTTCGCGATTGGATAGTTGGGTCAAAGATAATTTAAAAGAAGAAGTAATAGACCTCTTATGGATTGATGTTAATGGAGCAGAAAAAGAATTTATGGAAGGAGCGATAGAAACCATTTCCACAAAAACAAGATTCATTTTTATAGAATTTAGTGGCGTGGGAAAACAAAGATTGTATAAAGGATCTTCTACAAGAGAAGAGATTTTAGGCGCTTTAAGTGATTTTGAAGAATTAGGAGTATATGATTTTAAAGGTAATTTTGGGAATTTGTTACTGAAAAAAAAATAATGGAGAAACTTGAATGATAAAAAAGAAAGCACTCATTACAGGCATCAGCGGCCAGGACGGTAGTTATTTGGCCGAGTATCTATGTGGCAAAGATTATGAAGTTTATGGTATAATACGCCGCCATTCAGTGGCACAAAATCAAGATATTCGTTTAACAGAGTTGGGTGGAAAAATCAAAACTTATTATGGTGATCTCCTTGATTACCCTTCATTGGTGCGTATTTTTCAAGAAGTACAGCCGGATGAGATTTATAATCTTGGAGCCATGAGCCATGTGCGTATTAGCTATGATATTCCTTCGTTCACTATTCAAACGAATGCATTGGGGGTACTTAATATGTTAGAGGTTTACAGGACATTATCGCCTCACGCCAAGTTTTATCAGGCCAGTTCATCTGAAATGTTTGGTAATTCAGTAGACGATGACGGTATACAGAGGCTTACAACTCCCATGAACCCGGTTAGTCCTTATGGTTGTGCTAAAGTTATGGGATACAATCTTGTGCGCCACTATAGACATGCTTATAAACTACATGCTTGTAATGGAGTCTTATTCAATCACGAATCTCCACGCCGAGGCTTGAATTTTGTAACAAATAAGGTTGTTCACGGTGCAGTTTCTATTAAAAAAGGATTGCGTGAAAAGCTAGAACTTGGAAACATGGATTCTTATAGAGATTGGGGACACTCAAAAGATTATGTTCGTGCGATGCATATGATTATCAATCACAAAACCCCCGATGAGTTTATTGTGGCCACCGGCAAAACTCATTCGGTAAGAGACTTGTGTCAGGTTGTGTTCGAAAAGCTAGGATTGAACTATCTTGATTATGTGGTACAGAACCCCAAATACATGCGCCCGGAAGAGTTGAAATATTTAAAGGGAGATACATTGAAATCGCGTGAAGTATTGGGCTGGGTGCCGGAATATACTTTTGAAACAATGCTGGAAGAAATGATTGAAAGGTGGGAAAAAGAAATATGAAACAAAAGAAAGCCCTTATTACGGGGATTAATGGAATGGACGGAAGTCACTTAGCCGATCTTCTTCTTGAGAAAGGGTATCAAGTTTACGGAATGGAAAGAAGATCTTCGTCCAAAAATAGAGTTAACACAAAACACCTGGAAAATCAGATAACTTTTCTTACAGGTGATCTTTCAGATCAAAATTCCTTATTACGCTGTATAAAGGAGGCATCTCCAGATGAGATATATAATCTTGGTGCTATGTCTTTTGTTGGGGAAAGTTGGAATACGCCGGAAACAACAGGCAATGTTGATGCTCTTGGGGTGTTGAGAATACTAGAAGCAATTCGAGAATATGGTAAGCCCATTAAATTTTATCAGGCGTCTACTTCGGAGATGTTTGGGAAAGCAACTGAAATTCCTCAAAAAGAAACCACACGATTCTATCCTAGAAGTCCATATGGAGTGGCTAAATTATATGGCCATTGGATAACAAAAAATTATAGGGAATCATATGACATATTTGCTTGTACTGGTATTTTATTTAATCATGAATCCGAACGCAGAGGTCATGAATTTGTTACTAGAAAAATCACAGATGGTGTAGCTAAAATATATTTGGGTCTTGCAGATAATATTAAATTAGGTAATCTTGAACCACTTCGTGATTGGGGATATGCTCCTGATTATGTAGAGGCTATGTGGTTAATGTTGCAGCAAGAAACTCCAGATGATTATGTTATCGCAACAGGTAAAGTTCAATCTGTTCGATATTTTTTAAACAAGGCTTTCGAATGTATCGGAATATGTGATTGGGATAGATACGTGATACAAGATGAGAGATTTTTACGACCAGCCGAAGTTGATGAGTTGGTGGGAGATTCCCAAAAGGCCCGTGACGTGCTGGGTTGGACACCAAAAGTATCATTAGAAGAAATGATTGAAAAGATGGTTAAGAGCGATATAAAACTATTGGAGCAGAAATAATGGAAAAAACTATAAACTATACATCATATTATACCAAAAAACCTTATGCTATGCATTTCAAGAATTTATTAGAAACGGGTGGAAATATTGACAGATACATCTTGGAGAATAAATTGTTCGAAAGGATGGATCACAATTATGATGTTTTGTTTAATTTTCTAAAGCCAAATGATATTGTCTGGGATATTGGTGCATACATAGGAACTTTTTCAATTCCGTTTGCGATTGAAGGCATGGATGTGTATGCATTTGAAGGCTTTCCTTCTAACTTTGAAAGGCTTAGAGTAAATTGTATGCCTTACAAAAATATTAATGTATTTTTGTGTGCTTTAAGTAATGAGAACAAAGCGATCACTTCAAAATTTGCCGATTGTACTAACCACGAACTAAACCCCACAGAAATTGAGTATTTCATTTTTGATGAATATGTTAAAAAGCACGACATTCCCTTTCCCAGCCTTGTAAAAATGGACATTGAAGGAATGGAAAGCCTTGCGTTGCTGGGAATGAAAAATATTCTTGAAAATGTGCGACCCATTTGGCAAATAGGATATCACCATCCAGGAAATATTTTAATAGAAAACCCTGAACAGAAAATAGAGGGTTATCCTGGTTTTGTAATCCCAGAAGAAGGTGGGTTTGATTTTGAAACGTTTGAAAAGCTAGATTATTGTGTTTTCAATCTCGCCCAAGGGTTAAAGAGGGGGAAGTTTTTGTGGGGTGACTGTAACGGTGAATATTTGTGTGTACCCAAAGAACTATTAATAAGGAAATCATAATGAAATATTTTTGGCCTTTAATGAAAGATATAATAACAGATGGTGATAAAAATGCCATGATAGACTTTATAAAGTCCGCAAACAGGTTTACTAATGGCATAAAAGTTCGAGAATTTGAAGCTGAATGGAACACTTGGCTTGGCTGCAAACATTCTTTATTTGTTTCATCTGGCAGTACAGCTAATTATTTGTTATTAGCTGCCATGAAAGATCTGTATGACCTTAAACCTGGCGATAAAGTTTTGGTGCCTTCTATGACATGGGTCACTAATATCGGCCCAATAATCCAATTGGGATTAAGACCTATATTTTGTGATATTAATTCTTATGATTTCAGTTTTGACAAAGAACATTTAGAGAAAATAAAACAACAACATCCAGATATTAAATTGATATGGATTACACATTTACTTGGCTTCGCCGCCGATGTAGATCATTATAAAGAATTGTTTCCTGATGCACTTATAGCAGAAGATGTATGTGAATCACACGGCGTTGAGATAAATGAAAAAAAAGCAGGTGTGTTTGGTGAAGGCGGCACGTTTAGTTTTTATTTTGGTCATCATATGACAACAGTAGAGGGCGGATTTGTATCTACCAACAATACTGAACTATATGAATTAATGAGAGCCAAACGTTCGCATGGGCTAGCAAGAGAAATGAGCAAAGAAGCCCAGCAACCTATTATAGAAAAATATCCCGATGTACATCCACAATTTCTTTTTATAACAGATGGCTATAACTTTAGAAATATGGAAATAAATGCTGTATTAGGGCTGTCACAATTAAAGAATTTGGACAACAGTATCATAGAACGTAAAAATAATCTTGATCGATTTATAAAATTGCTGGATTATACAGAATTTGACACCAACTTTAAAATAGAAGGTAATTCAAGCTTTATACTCCCATTTTTATGCGAATCAATTGAATTGAAAAATGAATTAGAAGAATATCTTGTAATCAATGGAATAGAAACTAGGCCATTGTGTAGTGGGAATTTGTTGAGACAACCATTTTTGCAATACCTAAATTTGGATTTGGAAAATTATCCAAAAGTAGATGATTTACATTTTAAGGGATTTTATATCGGAAACAACCACTTAATAACAGAAGAAGATTGGGTTAAATTAGAAAACTTGATGGTTAAATTTATGTCATCATATCGGGACAGAAGGGTGAAATAAATGAAAATTTTATTTATTGGTGTCTTTGATCGTGAAGGTAAGTCAACTAATACTTCTCAAATTTTAGCTTTCAAAAAATTAGGGCACGAAGTTTATGGATACAATTACAGACAAAAGGCTGTTTTGATGGGAAACGAGAATAGGGACAAGGATTTGGTTTCTACTATCAGGGATAGAGCTTTTGATTTAGTTGTTTATAGTAAGTGTGACGTGATTTCACAAAAAACATTCAGCGAGATAAATAAACACACTAAAACATGCTTATGGTTTATGGATCCACTTGTTAGTTATACGCCCGAAATGCAAGAAAAAACTTCATTAGTTGATTTTGCGTGTTTTGATAAAAAGAATGTTTTAGAAAAGGCTAAAAAAATTAATGATAAGTGCTTTTATGTATGCGAAGGTTTTGATTCTTTAACCGACAAACCACATGATGAATTATCTCAAAAATATGATGTTGGGTTTATAGGTAATATATATGGAGAGCGACAAGATTTGTTAGCTTCTATTGTGCAAAAAATTAAAATATCTAATAATGTTTTTGGACTTGAGCATTCTCGATTGGTCGCCCATACAAGAATAAATTTAAATGTTTGCACCGATAAGGGGGCATCGGACAGAGTATATAAAATTTTGGGAGCGAAGGGTTTTTTATTATCTGATGATTGGATTGGTAGAGAAGACCACTTCCAAGATGGAAAAGATTTAGTTATCTATAAAGATAGTCAAGATCTTAATCAGAAAATAAACTACTATTTAAAACACGAAAAGGAAAGAAATCTGATATCTTCTGCGGGGCACGAAACGGTTCAAAAGTTTAATCGTTTAAGTTGGGCAAAAAGAATAGTGGAGATCTACGGTAAGGAGATTTAGTGTCAAACGATCAATTAATTACCATAGGGAATAAAAAAGTTTCTGACGATGATAAGATTGGAGAAAAGCCGTCTTTTAACGAAACCATTTGCTTAATAACGCCCCCGGCTGTTTTTCTCTTAGATGAACGTGTCTTTCCCCATATAGGAGTTCTTAAAGTAGCTTCTAATTTAGAGAAAGAGGGATATGGAGTGGATTTTATAGATCTCAGTGGGATTGAAAATTATTTAGAAATGATTAGCACTTACGCCCAAGGAAATACTAAAATCTTTGGAATAACAGCATCTACTTCTCAAATACCTGCGGCGGTGAAAATTTGCAAAGAAATAAAGAAAATAAAGCCAGATTGTAAAATTATTTTAGGTGGCGCACATTGCACCCTCACTCATACGGCCTCGAAACGTGAAAAGGATAAAGGTCTTCATTTGAGCGACAGAGCAACCAAAGACACAGAAAGGTTATTGGAACTATTTGATGTTTTGGTGTGTGGCGATGGAGAGAATGCCATATTTGAAGCATTAAAAATAGATAAGGGTGTAGTAGATGCCGATGACCGACGTTCACCTCTTTTTGTAACAAATGAACAGTTTTCAAGCGAGTTACCGTTACCAGCGCGACATTTGGTGGATATGACGACCTATAAATATAATCTTGAGGGAAACAATGCTACAAGTCTTATTGCACAATTAGGGTGTCCTTTTCATTGTGCATTTTGTAGTGGGCGTAACTCGCCCTTTTTGAGAAAAATTCGAAAAAGAAGTTCGGAATCAGTTTTGAGGGAAATTGAAATTTTACATAAAGAGTATGGATATACGGGTTTTATGTTCCAGGATGATGAATTAAATGTCAACAAACAAATGGTGGAGCTGATGAATATGATTGCAGATTATCAAGAAAAAAATGGAGTCGATTTTAAATTGCGAGGATTTATTAAAGCAGAGCTTTTTACTGATGATCAAGCAGCCGCAATGGTCCGCGCAGGCTTTAGATGGCTATTAACTGGATTCGAGTCTGGAGATGAAAGAATTTTGCATAATATTAGAAAAAGAGCAACCAGAGAAGATAATACTCGATGTTCTGGAATAGCCAAAAAACATGGATTAAAGGTAAAGGCTTTGATGTCGATTGGTCATGCTGGTGAATCCGAACAAACCGTAGAAAACACTAAACAATGGTTATTGGATATAGAACCTGAAGATTTTGATTGTACTATTATTACCACATATCCTGGTTCTCCTTATTTTGATGATGCGATTTTATTAGACGGTCATTATGTTTATATAGATCCAGACAATAGTGATCGATTACATCAAGCTTCTCTTGATTATTTTACACAAATGGATTATTATAAGGGTGATCCTGAAGATGGTTATGTTTCATACGTGTGGACCGATTATTTAAGTGCTGAGAAGTTGGTAAAATTGCGCAATGAACTTGAAAAAGACGTGCGACAAAAATTAAATATACCCTTTTATTCAGCCCGCCCTGTGTACAATGAACATTCTATGGGACAAGGTAATCAACTCCCTAAGCATATATTAAAATCAACAAATAAGAAAAAATAGGACTAAAGAAAGAAATGAAACGAGCAATAGTAACCCGCGCCGATGACAACGTGAGAGACTGGGTAGAATTAACACACCCACTTTTAAAAAAATATGCGCAAAAATGTGAAGCCGATTTTATTGTTTTGTCACATGAGGCACCATTTTTGAGCAATGATAAATACCCACATTGGAGAATTTTAAAGGTTTATGAACTTTTTGAGAAGTATGATCGCATTCTTATGTTAGATACGGATATGTTAATTAATAAGAATTGTCCCGATTTGTTCAAAATAGTTCCTGAAGATCATGTGGGGTGTGTATTTGAGGATGTGGGCACTCGCACTTGGGATCGCAGACGACAAATAATGGAGGTACAACAATTTTTTAACTATATTGATTGGAATTCGGGCTATATGAATGAGGGTACAGTTATGTTATCCAGGGAGCATAAGGACATATTTTTGCCGCATTATGGTCGGTATTGGAATGGCCCAGCGGGTTCACAAACTCATTTTATGTTTAATATTCAAAAACTTAAATTCAAAATTTTTGAACTAAATTATCGGTGGAATCATATGACAATGTTTTCAGAATCTTGGAATGAAAGTGCAGATAGATTTAAAAGCCACATCATTCATTATGCTGGTCGCGGTATATTTGAACCCCATTTGAGCTTAAGCCGTATAGAACAAGCAAGAAAAGATCATGAAACAATTTATGGAAAGACTCAAGATGGGGGTAGTGTTAGATGAAAGCTCTTGTAACAGGAGGTTGCGGGTTTATTGGTTCCAACCTTGTTGATAAATTGATTGATTTAGGGTATCAAGTGTTGGTAATTGACGATTTATCAGCAGGAAAAAGAGAACATTGTAATAATGCCGCTGAATATGTATTTAAAGATTTTAAGGAAGAATTAGAAAATAATAAAGATGAAATGATAGACGTGATTTTTCATTTGGCGGCAAATGCCAGAATTCAGCCGTCTTTCGACAACCCACTTTATACATGTAAAAATAACTCATATGGGTGTGCCATAGTTGCTGATTTTGCTAGAAATTCTAATGCAAGAGTTGTTTATGCTGGCTCATCTTCGTTTTATAATGGAGCTTTTTTAAATCCTTATTCTTTTTCTAAATGGCAGGGTGAAGATGTTTTTAAAATGTATTCAAAAATTTACGATCTTGATGTTGGGACGGCTCGCTTTTTTAATGTATATGGTCCGCGCAATCCCCTTATAGGTCAGTATACCCCGGTGGTAGCTATATTTGAGGAGCAATTAAAAGAGAACAAGCCTCTCACTATTGTTGGTGATGGTGATCAGAGGCGAGATTTTACTCACGTTTATGATATATGTCAGGGCTTAATTTCTATTTCTAAAAAGTCATTTAAGGGTGAAGTTTTTAATTTAGGAACAGGTATTAATTATTCAATAAATGAACTGGCAGACATGTTCGGGGGCGTTAAACAATATATCACTGCCCGCCCAGGGGAAGGACGAACCACATTAGCAGATATATCCAGAACCACAGAATTGACTGGCTGGAAGCCTCAATATAATCTTGCTGATTATATAAAAGATTTTTTAACACAAATTTCAAAATGAAACTTTTAATTGCCGGTCCTTGGGTGGGCGAATTTGGATGGGAACTTTTTGCATGGCAAGGATATGTCCGCGCTTTATCTCGCCATTATGATCGTACAGTAATTGTGTGCCGTGAATCTTCTCGTGGACTCTACGAAGATTTCGCTGATGATTTTATTTTTGCTAATGCCAGTACCGGATTGGCCGATTCGTTTTTTATGCATAATCTAGATTTTAATCAATTTTTGCGAGAAACTTTAATGGAAAAAGGTCGCCATTATCTTGATCAAAAACCCATTATTTTTTTGCCACGCCGAATTGGATTTCCTCCAATGACTCATTTTTCTGAATCTATCAAATTAGGAGCGCACGATGTTGTTCCTGAATATTGCAAATATGGTGCAGGCAAAGAAAAAAAATATGATTATATTTTTCATATGCGCGAACGGCAATTAAGAAAAGAAGATAATTGGGAATATTCTAATTGGGAAAAACTTTTAGAACTTTTAAATGTGGAAAAAACGCGAGTTGCTTGCATGGGAAGTCCACACGAATCAGCACATATCCCAGGAACTATAGATTTGCGTGGAAAAAGCATGAATACAGTGGTTGATGCAGTGTCGAGTGCAAATTGTACTTTTGGTCCATCATCTGGCCCAATGCACTTATCAAGTCTATGTGGTTGTCCTCACGTAGTTTGGTCAAAACCAGAAAATAAAATTCGTTATGAAAAAAATTGGAACCCGTTCAAGACACCAATATTATTTTTATCTGAATTTAGTTGGAATCCATCTGCCGATTATGTTTTTGAAAAATTTAACAATTGGCAACAAACAAGCTATAATACAATAAATAAGGAGAATTAATATGAAATTATCAAATCAAGCAATTGGAGCTATTATGATGTCCCTTCAAAAAGGGATTATGGAACAGTTGGATATCACATCCATTTTACAAGAGTTCGAGATGACCGCAACTTCGGAAGGTTTAATCGTAGAAAATCCACCCATTATCGAACCACAAAAACTTGAACAAGAAACAGAAACCGAAGAAACTCAAACAGAAGCCTAGATGCCAAAATATGTCTACTATTGCAACCAGTGTGAAGAAGAATTTGAAGCACGTCATTCGCTAGGAAAAACCTTGGAAAATTGTCAAATTTGTAGCCACACCAATTCATTAGTACGACGACCCTCGGCTATTTTTTTAAACAAAAAAATCACTAATTTAGAAGGAAAATCAAAGCCCGGAACCTTAGTGAAGGCCGCAATAGAAGAAGCAACAAGGGATTTAAAAGGGGAAAGAGATAAATTATCTCAAAGAGACTATAAAGATGATAAATGAATGGTTTATATTGGGATGCTTACTCTTAGTTGTTTCAATCTTAGTTAACATGGCGCTGGTTTCATATATCAGGACCAATATCGTAAAGGTATTTGTTATTTCTGAAGAACTATCAGAAATTTTTACACGCTTAGATTCATTCCAGGAACACTTAAAGACTGTATATGAAATGCCAACATTTTATGGCGATGAAACCCTAACAGGTCTGTTGGAACACTCAAAAGCATTGAGTGAATTTATGGTAAAGTATGAAGATATTTATTCCTTCACACAACCAGATTTACTAGAACAACTCGAAGCCGCCACATTAGAACTACAGGAACAATATGATCAAGAAGAAGCGCAAGCGTAAGAAAAAAAATCAATATTTTACGCAATTTCATGAAGACGCAATTGTTGAATACACCAACTCTGAAGATAATCATCGTCGGAACGAACTTTATAAGAATATAATTCAACCCGTTTTTAAAGAGATGATTAACAAAATCGTCTTTACTTATAAATTCACTAATCTCCCCAACGTTGATAGTTTAAAAGATGAATGTGAAATGCATCTTGTTACCATTTTGAGTAATTTTGATCCATCTAAAGGTTCCAAAGCTTTTTCTTATTTTAGTGTTATAACAAAAAACTGGTTTATTGCGAAAGTCAAAAAAACTGCAATTCAATTACGCCGCGAAGCAGGGTATGACGAGATTTCCAAAAGAATTGAAATGGACAAGCTTGCGATTTATAATACTTATGATAAAGACAGAGAAAAGAAAGAATATATGGAGCATTTGTGGGTTGAGATTAGGAAGTGGGAAAAGCAAAATCTTAAAGAAAATGAAAGAAAAATACTAGAAGCCATCAAAATCCTCTTTACCGACTCAGAGACTATCGAAATTTTTAATAAAAAAGCTATTTACTTGTACATAAGGGAAATTACAAATCTCAATACCAAACAGGTTTTGAACAGTTTAAACAAGTTTAGGTTTGAGTATGCGATTTTTAAGAAAAAATGGAACGAGTAAAGAAAGATTTTGAAACCTTAGCAGAAGAAGCCATCGATAATATTCGGGCAGACCGTGATCAAACAAAAGAACTGCTCAAAGACCTGGTTAAGTACCTTTCCTCTGACGAACATCGTCACAAGGAGGTTGGTTTGATCGCAGCAAAATATGTGGAAACCCTTCAACGATCTAATGAACAATTAGTTAAGATCGCAACCCTTCAAAAGAAAGGTGAGAAAGCAAGTATGGATTTATCTCAATCTGAGAGAGACGATATATTTGACCAATTAAATGAGGGGGTGAACGATGTCAAAAAAAACAAAAAAGATTCTTAATGGAAATTATAATATTTTCCCTGAAGATGGCGAACAGTTCCCTTCTTCATTCTTAGGCCCTGAAGATAAATTTGTTGACCGTTGGGCAGCTCTTGTTAAGAGGAGTTATGATCTTGACGCGCAAGCTGTCACGCGCCCCGTACCGGGCATTGTATTAAAGGTCCTAAAAAATGGAAAATTAACTCCTGGCGGCCCCCGCGATAGAGCCAATATGATTTCCGAGACAGAATCCACAAGTTGTTTAAAAATGTGGGTTCATACAAGCTTTGATGCTGCCCTCTCTGTTCCAAGAAATTTTTTAAATCCGGGAGATGAAGATAATCTTATCTACGAACATTTTATTTTCGAAGCTCAGAATCTAGGATTGGATAAAGATATTCCAAAGGCAGGTGACATTGTTCAAGTTATTCATCCTTGGGCTTGGGGATTTACTAATAAAGTGGGCCTTTATTTAGGTAAGTTTGCAAAAGGCCAGGCCCCAACCTTTGAATCTGCTTCTAGCAGCTTTAAGGATAAGAATAAACGTAAAAAAGATGTACCCGCGTCGCCACCACCAGTGCCGTCAGCCCCTCCAGTCACATCATCGCCACCCACCGCCGCCGCCGCCGCCCCACGCCGACAAGTATACACCGGCACAGGCGATGGATAAGGAAAAATATAATATAATGACTTTTAAAAAAGCAAATACAAATGCAGGCTTAAGTAAAGAGGCAAAAAAAGCTTCCAACAAGAAAAGCAAAAAAGATACCAAATATATTAAAGGTATTGCTGGTGATCCACTCCTGGAACCAGTACCAGGCTTTATCCAAACAACAACTGAAAAAATTATTAAAAATGATAATAATGCTTGGATTGTATTGGGAAGGGATCGTCCGGGAAGCCTTCTGACTGGATATGGTGGTCGCGGCGATACTCAGGCAGCAGCGATTGATATTGTAGTTGGCCGAATGGCGGCAAATGTGGTTGAGTATACAGCGACCGATCAACGTGTCTGGACAGATCCAGATTTTAAAAAAGATGCTGCCAGAATCTATATTAGCCAAAAAACAGATATTGATGCTAATTTCGATTTAGCTAATGGTAGCATTGGATCGGCAATTGGCGTCAATGCTGATGAATTTGCCATTGTTGATAATCCCAATGCTCGAACACCTTCTGTTTGGGTGCCCGAGCCTCGGTCTGGTATTGCTTTGAAGGCTGACGGAATAAGAATTATTGCCCGCGAAGGGATCAAATTGGTAACTGGCGGCGACACTGGCAATTCACAGGGAGGAACAGTCCGTAGCGTTGCTGGTATTGATATTATTGCTGGAAATGACGATTCCGATCTTCAACCAGTTGTAAAGGGGACTAATCTTAAAGATGCCTTGATACGACTTGTTGATCATGTCGATAGTTTGGCGGGTATTGTTGATTCTCTTTTGATGATTCAATCTTCTTTTAATCAGGCAGTAACAAACCATTTCCATCATTCACCGTTTTTTGGAAAAATGACAACCACTTCTCCCACAGTACAATCAGCAGGCTGCAAAACTATGTTGGATTATCTTAGTCAAACTAAAAGATCCTGTGGGATGTTTAAGACAAATTTAAGAACTTTTCAATTAACTTATTTAAATGAGTTGGGGGACAGGTATATAAACAGTAGGTCAAACCACGTAAATTAGTTATGCCCATTGATACAACAAAAGATATTAAACCGTTAATCAAGCTTGATTGGACGAAACAAAAAGATTCCATTGGTTTTTTCCAAAAAGCGGAAGGCAATTTACCAGATAGATATTCTGTTACTGTCACTACCAACGATACTACAACTGATGGTAGTGATGATAAGTTGGAAGATATAAAAGAAAATGCCATCCCAACTGGTTTTGAAACTCTTTTGTATTTTTATGAAAGGGAGGATGATGCAAACAATTCTCGAATGGGTGCAGCATTTGCTGAAGATTGGTTTTTATCAGAACGTCCCTCATCTCCTATTAAAGTTTTGGTTTCAATTCCATCAGTTGTTATTGATCAAGAGTTGACAGCCATACCTGAACCCAAGACACTCCCAACACCATCTAGCGAGATTTATTTTAACACTTTTGGAATAGAAAAGAAGCTCAATGGAGTGTTAGAACTTTTGAATCGATATACTACTAGTATCCGAAAATTTAAGGGTAAAGTCCAAGGACTTGATTTAATATATGAGGTTAACAATCTTTCTAATTTTATTAATGTTTTGTCAGCCTTAATGAAAGCAAATGGCCATATGTTTTCTAATTCACGTTCAGATTTGATTGTGTTTGGAATCGACTCTCAATATAAATTCTTATATGCACAGATAAATGATGGCAGTGGATTCAAAACTTTGTTTAAAGGTTTTAACAAGTTTGTAAATTCCCCAGTAGCAACAAACCAAAGAACAGTTAATTTTTTGACTAATTTTGAACAAATGTATCAAATTTATTTCAAAAATGAAAAAATGCCAATGCAACAATTCTTTGATGAATTTGCTTTAAACCCCCCCTCATATGAAATGTCTGAAGCCCCCCGCAAAAGCGAAACCGAATCCAATGCGTGGGAGAAGTATAAGGCACGGGTTTCGGAACAGTATACCTCTCTAGAGCTGGAAGATTTTCTGGCACTTAAAAACTCACCAGAACAGCGAGAAAAATTACAAGATAAATTGGATTCAACTGCTAACTTCGTTGGGGATCATGTAATCAGTAAATTAGACTCCATTAGCGAGTATTTGGAAATGGGTACTTCGGTTTTAGGTACAAACCCTACCGACTACATTTCTGATGGAGTGTTTAAACAGCTTTTAAATAAAATTCCACTTCAAAGCTTGATAGCTGGCGCTATGGAATGCATGGGTTTCCGAGGGTTTGAATTTTTGGACAAAGCAAGAGCCTTGTTGAGTCAGACGGATTCCTTTTTTGATAATGTTTCAGTTCTTTTACAAAAACAACGCCCCACGCTTTCAGTTCCAGACGATTTCCCTGTTGTAGATTATATGAAAGATCTGGGACTACAGATCTTAAATGGAATTTTAGATGCGGTCGTAAACGTTTTAATTCAAATGCTTGTTGAGTTAATCCGACAATTGCTAGATGCCTGTAAAGAGTGCGCCCTAGCCAATGAAGACCGCGCAAACCGTAATGATGCTATGAATTTTGGCGCATTCAATGTGGCAGATTCTTTATTAAGTAACTTAATTGTAGGAACTGTTTCGGACATAAGCTCAACCATATATGAGGGCACTGGCGCAGACGAGATTGCAGCTGAAGTTCTAGCTGAAACAGAACAGCACGCAAAAAATCCATTCCTGTTGGCTAATCATATTGACGAAGATCTTGGCGAAGCCTTGGGATATCAAAAAACAAAAGATCTTACAAAACAAGAAATGCAGCAAAAGATTGAAAATGCTAAAACTGATTTTACGGGATATATCCGCGCTTCATCAGCAGTTTTAACCCCTGGAGAAACCGGCAATCTTTTATTGGGCTGTCCGGTGGGTCAAGAAGCCACGGACGCAATTACCTTATTACTTAAGCCTTATCCTAATTTAAAAGAGGCATTGGCAGGTACTGAACCCGACAATTCTAAAATTCTATCTGAACAGGTTAAAAAATTATGGGCTGACCTAGGCAAGCTGATAGGAGCTGGACCAGTTTTACAACAAATAAAGAATATTACTGATGCGATGCCTGAATCAGCAAAATGTTTGTGTGATGCTGATGACCTCGCCATGCGCACAAAATTGCTAAAGAATAAGGGCTTGTCTCCTACTCAAATTGATGATCAAATTTCAAAATCTAATGATAGACGCCAACAACGACTAGAAGATTTGTCAACCATGCTAGGGCAGGGAAATCCCCTTAAACATGCATTGCCAGAAATCTACTGCACAGTTATTTATCGCAATCCAGCCGGTATTGTTGTACCGAAAGAAATGACAATGCCCAATCCCATTAATTCAAAAGAAATTATTTCAAGGGAAACGGGCGAAATCTTAAAGCCCGAAGTTAAGAAAGGTTTAATTGAAAAAGATCACCCCTCTTTAACTTTTTTAATGAATCAAGTCCTTGATACGATTTATGATAGTCTGCTAATGACCTTTAATCAAGATATTGATGGCTTTTTGCCCAATTTGACAAAGGGTACATTTATTGAGCGTGAAATTCCACGAACTATTATTATCAATGACAATGGGGAAACAAAGTTAGAATTAAATCCTGAATGGACAAAGCTCGTTAAAGATCCTACCCTTAATTATTCTTATGGTGCCCTCCTCGGTGATGCATCCACCCCCGGCATGTCACTATTTCGTTATCGCGAAGATGGCGATCCCAGTGAGAAAATGATAATAGAAAATGCCATCGGAGGGGTTAATTCCGACGACGTTGAATATCACGGTCGAGATGTTCGTTTGGATTGGGGATCTCCGTTTCCTATTCGAGATCGTTTGGTCGCAGGCCAAATGCAATCAGGCCAAACAGCTCCAACAGCCGAACAAGAAGCCACATGGGAAAATGCTCAAACAATACCAGGCCAAGGCGCGGCCTTAACTCAGGATGGTCGCCAAAGCCCAAAACACTATGAAACATTAGCTTCGGAACCAGGACTGGATGAAAATGCAAGAAATGCCAGATTAAGATTGGCTGAATATTCACGCTTATATGGTTATTCTCCCATTCCTATCATGGTGAAGGAAAAAGGCCAAGCCAAATTTGCTCCGGGTTTGCAAGAAGCTTTTGCATCAATGTGCTCAAATGAAAGGCTATTTGATATTACTGATCAACAGAGCAAATATCATGTGTACAATTTCCAAATAGATAATAATGTTTTTGATGCAACTGGCGTCGGCAACGAAGTTCAGAAAGCAATTGGTAATGTGCCTTCATCCCCTGCGTTGCCTGCTCCTCCGGGGAATGTTGAGGGTGCCGATTTTACAAAAGGTATTGAAGTGATTGCAGAAGCGTTTAGTGCGCTCGCAAGCTCAACATACAATATTGATTATGTTGTTCCATATTCTGCCTCTTTTGACATTAATTGTAATCGCGGTTGGCCTATGAATACATATGCTACCACAATTACATTGACCCCTGAAGCTCCTGTGGCTGGTTCTGTTGCAAAACCGCCATTTATTATTTATCAGGACGTACAGTCTAAGAAGCAAGAAACTTATATTTGTCAAACTATTGGTAATAATCAGTGGCAGTATGATGCCTCTCTCCCTCATATCCCACAAGAGCAGGCATTTGTAACCTGGAATCAAAAAGCATGGCAGTGGGGTGCTATGGTTTATCGCAATCCAAGCGAATCAACTGGCGAATCCGACATTTCAAGGGGCGTCAGCGGCCTTGCGCGAGGACATCGAGACTCTTTAAAGAATTTTCTTTATGCAAAAGATTATGGTGCTGCGAATGGAACACCACACAGCACTTATGACGGTCTGTGGCGTGATTTCTATTGTAGTTTTACTAAAATGATTTCAAAATCGCCTCTCTTAGATTTGGGAAAATTAAATAGTTTAGATTTATTGCCCATGAATCAAACTGGCCAAGACCCGAACTGCGATCTTAATCCAAGTTTATTGGAGGTTGAAGCTGTAAAACAACGTGTTAAAGATGAATACGGATTAGTACAATGTATTGAGGCGTCTTTCCCCAATATCGATGGCTTGGGAACTAATAAAGACAATCCTTTTGAAAAATCCAATCTTGGCGGCGCAGTCCTTCTAACAGTCAGAACTTATGTTTTGGAAGTCTTGTTACGTTCAATATTTATTTTCTATTATTTTAGGTTTACAAGCCCAGAAACAGTCGATAATTTGTTGACAACTTATATCTCACAATTAATTAAAAAAGACGTTTTAAGCAAAAACTTTTTGGATGAATTCCGAACAGAGGCACTAGAACTGTATAATCGCAACGCCGCAGATCTAAGACCACCACGCCCACAAACCAATGATTTCGATGAGGTCTTAGAGTATTTTGTTCGCCATCAGGTCTTTGCTGTGGCTAATCGACTTACAAAAACGGTGGGAACTATTGGAGATACGTCTTTAGATTCTTATCTATTGATAGATCAATCCCAAACAGACCCTGCGTGGATACCAGGTGTAGATGTTCCTGCTTTTCCCGGCGACCCGGATAGAATTTTAAAAAATGATAGCCTGCCCGTCTCAAATACTACAGCCTTCCCGGTTCCAGTGGCAAAAGTTAAAGAATTGTTGGGAGACGGCGCATTGTCTCGACAAACTTTGAGAAAGTTTAATTGGGATTCACCAATTTCTTATTTGAAAAATCTTCCGATTGGCTTTTTGATGCGAGAGTATTTTGGCAAATTCGCAAGCGAAAAACAAAATATTTGGTCTAAAGAAGCCGCAAGCAACTCTCCTCAAAGAGAATCATGGCGGTGGATTACGGGCACTGAAAATAAATCTGACCACAAGGCAAATATAGGGGGTCAAAGCCGAGAAAAGTTCGTTTTTGATTATTCGAATTTAGTCATTAATGGTGCCGTTGTACCGGACGCTTTACCCATTTTCAATGCTCAAGACAGTAATATATTCTATAATTATGGGGTTTCTAGAGCTGAAATAAGAGGAATGGCTACCCTCTTGAAAATGCTATACTCTACGGTGGATGACAACACTTTTACAGATCGTACTACATTAGCAGGTCGTTACGTTGCTACGTCTGGTGGGGAAACTTATTATCCTGGCAAATTTTTACGTGCGACCACCACGGGCGGTGGTTTTACGGATGCGGAACCTTTCACATTTAAATATAATCAAGTTTGGGACAGGCGAGCATGGAACTGGACCGGGGAAGAAGTTCCTGAATGGGTTAAAACTGCATATTCGATGCCTGGGAATTCACTTGGTTCCGAAGTAGTCCCTACAGATTCCATATTCATTGGCCCTGGTGGAAGTTCCAAGAATAGAAAATATTCTCATGGTCATTGGTATCCTGATATGATGGCTTACACTCCCGCAGATGGTGCAAACTATGCTAATGCCCGATGGGTTCGCGACTTTAACGATGACAGCGCATCGCCAGCCGCGACCTTGCGCTCCAGTCTTTTACGTTGGATAACAATAGAGGGTAAGAGTATTGGCCCCTGGAGAGGAATTGTATATCCTACCACTGGTTTGCTCGCGTGGAAACTAATCGATCCGACTTATTCATACAATAGATATGGCCAACCCACCACTAACAGGAGTTGGTCAGATACTATAAACCGCACAAATACACCGTTTACCGAACATAGTCAACTTGCTGGCACTGGAATTACTGTTGGCCGTAAGTTTACCAACCCAGCAACCTTTGGGTTGCAAGCCACAACTTTTGATAATACTGGTGAACCAGAAAACCCTGATCCGAATGTTAATCCGTATTCTTATCGCCTTCATAAAAGGGGTGTTAGTTTGCTTCAACAAGGCATGGGCTATTTGAGTCTTCTAGATTACGATGTTTTAACAATTATTGAGTTATTAAAATGGGAAAAGACCCAAGCCCCATCTGCAATCCATCCTAGGTATGATGAGTGGATTAGTGATTTAGAAGCGGTAGTTGACGATTTTAAAAAAGCCCATACAGAAAGAAAAGAGATTTCAATAAATCTACTCAAAGAAATTCAAGAAAACGGTGTCGCCCATGAACCCACACCACCAGAAGCAAACCCAGGCAAAAGTTTTGAAAATGGCAATTTTATTAAAGAATATTATTTGCGCGTTGAGGACTTAGATTATCAAGGTATACCAGAGACCGATCAAACAATTACGCTGGCCGGTGGAGGTACTGATATTGTTGAGGGCATTAATACACGTTTGGCACGTGCGGGTTATACGGGAGATAGAGAATTTGAAATTCCAATTGCCCAAGCAAAATGGACAAATTCTAATTATGTGGATAAAGGCTCACGCACTGAATTTTTGAAAGGTGTTGTGAATATTAATGCTTTTCAAGATTACATTAATGAAAGATTTACTGCCGATGGAAACATTCCTACTTCTATTAGAACACAATTACCTTGCACGTGTTTACCTGTTCCACTTACAAAAGCTTTAATTACAGATTTGGATCGATACCGCGAGTGCGGAGAGAAAATGGCAAAAGAACTGGGCGTCACGCTCCCCGCAGACAGAACCGAGTTTGTGTTGGGCGACTTCTTTGGGAGCGTTCATCTAGGGGTAAGAATTTCATATGTTACTCCGATGGATCAAACCCATACCGCCACGCCACCCGCAGATCTTGAATGGCCAAGTATCTCTACCTGGCAACAAGACGATTCCCAATGCTGGAGAGATCACAGCGCAGATCCCGCTTTAGAAATGTATCAAGTTTCAGCTTCCGCAGGTTTCGACACCCAAGCTCCATTTAACAACATCGCCCAAGGAGCCACAAATTCTGCAAAAGCATCTTTATATCAAAAAGCGTTTTTCGTTCCCAATGGGCATAATTGGGCTAACATAGTTCCTTTGGTATGTTCAGAAGTGGAAATTGATCCACTAACTTTAATGAGCGAGATAGCTGGACCACAAAGCAACTTTTTTGAGAATAAATGGAGGCAGTCTTATCGGTCTACCCTTATACCACAATTAAGGAGTTCACCTGAATATAAGTCGTTATTTAGATATCTTTTCCCTGTAGATCGAATGCTATCGCTTAACCAGATCTATAGTTCAGAATATTTGCGTTCTTACAAGGGCGTAAATGAAGCTCTTGATCCAACAAAGATAAGGTTAAAAGATATTTTTATAACCCTTTATAATGGCGGCAATTATCAAGCAGCTGAATGTACACCATCAAGTTTGAATTTACAACTCGGCGCTTTAAACGGAATTCCATGGGAAGGGTTGGCCCAACAAATAATAATAATGATTGCTAAAACAGTTGTGTTAATTTTTAAAGGATTTGTGGAGGCATATGACATTAATATTGCGGTTTCGAAAATGATTAGAGATTCGATCCACTTAGTCAATCAAATGATCGCGCAAGGCGCGGTGTTGGCAAATACCGCGCAACAAGCCGGTGCAGCCACGGGAGATTTATTTTCTGGATTAGGTTCACAAGCATGTAAAGACTCTACCCCAACCGTTCCTCCTGATGAATGGTTTGATCCGATTAATGAGAATTTTATTCCTGAACCTCAAATAATGTATATTTCTTTAGCACTTTTGCCAATAACTTTGTTACCATTGTTATGGCCTGGTTTACCGATTACTCCGTTTGGCGTTGCATATTGGGGCATGGATTGGCGGCCCGAACCAAATTGGTTGTCATCAATGCCGCCGTCAGATTGGTTGGACAAACTATTTAGTAAAGATAGCACTGATGCTACTAAAGTGATTGGCTCCCCCGACTCATGTAATGTTGATCTTGGGTTGCCACCACCTAGTTCAGAAAAGTAAATATGGAGGAGAGATAAATGCCAGGAATTACACCAAAACTTCCACTTGTTAAAGATAATATTAACGGATACATGCTCATAACTAATTATAAAAATTTGGTTAAACAGAATTTCAAAAATTTAATGTTCACTATACCCGGTGAACGAATAATGGATGTAAATTTTGGGATTGGATTAAAAAGATTTTTGTTTGAAATGGACAACCCCGGATTGTATGGCCGAATATCCGGGAAGATAAAACAACAAGTTAAGAAATATCTCCCCTATATTACTGTTGATGATATCATTTTTAATAGTGCTGCCGAAACTGAGGGAATCGATCCCAATTTTCTAAGTGTAAGGGTAGAATATACAATTCTCCCTTTGGATGAAATAGACAACTTAGAACTAACTTTACCCGTAGACTAATTATTTGATAGAGAGAGGAACTTTGATTGGGCTCAAAAAAACAATATCCACTTATTGATTATACATCAAGAGATTTTAACAGCATTAAAGAGGATCTGGTAGATTACGCAAAACGTTATTACCCTAATTCTTTTAAAGACTTTAGCGAATCCGGCTTTGGTTCGCTTATGCTGGACACTACTGCATATATCGGCGACATTTTATCATTTTATTTAGATTATAGTGTTAACGAATCCTTTCTTGATACTGCAATTGAATATGATAATGTTATTAAATTAGGGCGACAAATGGGATATCGCTTCAATCCCGCAGCAGCATCCGTGGGTGAAGCAATATTTTATATTATTGTTCCAGCCGCAACTGTTGGTTCTGGGCCTGATACCGACTATATGCCAATTTTAAAACGCGGAAGCGAAGTATCCTCTATTGATAATTCAGCGTTTATCTTGAATGAGGATGTCGATTTCTCAGATCCAAATAATGAGTTAGCCATAGCAGAAGTAAACTCTGACACAGGTGCAATTATAAGCTACGCCCTTCGCGCTCGCGGACAAGTTGTTTCTGGAAGAATAAATCGAGAATCCTTGGTAGTTGGCAAGTTTCAAAAATTTCTAAAGTTAAAGTTAAGTGGAGATAATATTACAGAAATCATGTCTGTAGTAGACTCTGAAGGCAACGAATATTATGAGGTAGATTATTTATCACAAGACACCATTTATAAGCCCACCCTCAATCGCGGTGATAATAGCTCTATTACTCAGAACCTTTTAAGACCTTTCGTAGTTCCCCGACGATTTGTGATTGAGCGAACTCAAGAAGATACATTTTTACAATTTGGGTTCGGAACTAAAAACACCACTCTATCTATTGATTCTATAGTAGATCCAAGCAAAGTTGTGTTAAAGGTACATGGAAAGGATTATATATCTGATACCAGCATTGATCCAGGAAATTTCCTAAAAACTGATAAATTTGGCGTGGCCCCTTCTAACACAACGTTGACTGTTTTATATCGTGTTAATGATTCTGATAACGTAAATATTTCTGCGAATGCTTTGACCAACATTAACACCCCAGTTTGGGACTTCAAAGAACTCAGTTCATTAAGTTCTAATGCACTATCAAGCGTTGTCAGTTCTTTGGAAGTCAACAATGATCAACCAATTGTAGGTGATGTTGCGTTGCCAACGACAGAAGAATTAAAACATAGAATTTATAATGTCTTTTCTTCCCAGAACCGCGCAGTAACCTCAGAAGATTATCAAAGCTTATGTTATTCGATGCCTGCAAAATATGGAGCAGTTAAGCGAGTAAATATCGTTCGTGATTCAACTTCTTTGCGCAGAAATTTGAATTTATATGTTTTATCAGAAGCATCGGATGGGACGCTAGCTATTTCTAATTCTACCATAAAAGAAAACTTAAAACAATGGTTGGGTCAGGCTAAAATGATAAGTGACACCATTGACATTTTAGATGCAAAGATTATAAATATTGGAATTGAATTCACGGCAATCGCGGCTTTAGATACCAACAAGTTTGATGTATTAAGTGATGCAGCTTCTAAATTGGCTGTATATTATGCAAGCAAATTTGAAATTGGTCAACCTTTTTATGTATCAGACATATATACTCTACTTAATAAGATGAAGGGTATTATTGATGTTACACAGGTTAAAATTGTTCAAAAATCTGGATTAAATTATGCTAGTAATCCGGTTGATATTAACATGCTTTATTCCGCAGATGGAAGCCACATTGATTGTCCAAAGAATGTGGTTTTCGAAATCAAATACCCAGCCGTAGACATTAAAGGAACGATCAAATAATGGGAATCAAAAGATATACTGCCATAAACGATAACACTATTACGAACGCTTTTCAACCAAACTTAATTACTCGCGGGACTAGTAGTAACATGGGCTTGGCTGATTCTTTAGAGGTTTTTTCGATTTATGCTCAAGAATCTAGTTCCTCTTATGAAGAGTCCAAATTACTTATTAAATTCCCAGTGGTTACTGCTGATGCAACCACCACCATTCAATCTGATAGAACAGCTGGTACAATTCCAGCAAGCGGAAGTGTAGATTTTTATTTGAGGCTTTATAATGTAAAACACACCTCAACACTGCCTAGAAACTTTACTCTTGTTATTTCTCCTGTTTCGCAATCATGGCAAGAAGGGGATGGCTTGGATATGGACGAATATTCGGATGTAACATACAATGGAACTGGCTCTAATTGGATCAATGCTCAAGCGGCCACAGAATGGACAAATAATTCCGGTCGAAGCTTAACATCAAGCACAGACGGCGGCAGCTATTTGAGTGCTTCTTGGAATGGCTCGCCTGTTACCACATATGATGAGTTTAATTATACTCAAACATTTGGAGAAGATGGAACTGGTGATCTAGAGGTTAAAATTACAGGTCTTGTAGAGCAGTGGATTATAGGAACGTCGGGCGGCGGATATGACAATTATGGTGTTGGGGTAATGTTAACCGGAAGCCAAGCCTTGGGCCAACGTTCGTATTACACTAAAAAGTTTTCTGCTCGAAGCAGTGAATACTTTTTCTCTCGTCCGGTGATTGAGGCTAGGTGGAATTCCACACGCAAGGATCAGCGGGGAAGCTTTTACGTTTCTAGTTCTAATTTAGGTGCAACAGATAATTTAAACACCATTTATTTATATAATTATGTGAGAGGCCAGCCTAAAGATATTGCCAATCTTGGAACCCTCAATCGCGTTTATGTTAATGTTTATACTTCTGCAAGTGGGGGTGAATTAATTTCGGCAGCCCCTAACAATCCAATTACTGGCGGAAACGTCGCTACTGGTATTTATAGTGCTTCTTTTGCACTTGATACGAGTGCTAGTATTGTTTATGATAGGTGGTTTTCTGGATCATCTGGCTCGGCCATAACAACAGCTGGTGTGAAAATTTATCACACCGGATCTTTTATACCACAAGCATTTAATTCTTCTAATATTTATTCAATTCCTCGTTATGTTACGACTATTACAAATTTAGAGTCTGAATATTATAATGGCGGCACTGCTCGCCTGCGCCTCTTTACGCGATTAAAAGATTGGAGTCCAACTATTTACACAGTAGCATCTAAACAAATTCAAAATGATATTGTTGATGATGCTTATTTTAAAGTTTTTAGGATGATTGATGAAAAGGATGTTATCTCATATGGAACAGGTAGTTTAAATTATACGCGACTTTCCTATGATGTAACTGGAAGTTATTTTGATTTAGATATGAAAATGTTTGAACCTGGATATGCTTATGGAATTAAATTTGTATATTATATAAATGGTGCTTATCAAGAACAACCTGAAACTTTTAAATTTCGTGTAATAGAGTGATACTATGGCCAATATTAAGGATCTTTTTAGTGGGAAAAAGTCTGAAAAGCTTTTAGAAAATGCTTCTCAAAATTCGGTTGGCTCTGGCGTAGAGTCAGCAGATTATTTAAAATCAAATATAAAACAAAAACAAAGGTTTATACCTTCTGTTGATTTTTCAAGTGCTTCTAATTTTGCAATTTATGGATCAGCCGAGAAATATTATGAAGATGCCTATAATTATGTTTTAAATGAATATCCCTATGATGGTTCTTTAAAAGAGAAAATTAACTGGAATCTTTCTGGAACCTACCTGGATCGATATATTTTTGAAAATAATTACCCACGAACCACGGGATATGTCAATATGGGTCAATCTTATGGATTTGATTCTCAAAAAACTCTGGGATATGATGCCTCCACCAAGAATGAATGGATTTATTTTAAAGGAAGTAACACCAATGCCTCTCTCAATTCTAATACAAACCCGAACTTAACACTTCAGTTTGATAATTTAAATATTTATAATACCGCTAGTACCGGACTCTATAACGTAGAAATCGAAGGCAGCGGCGGTCTTTCAGTTGAATTTTGGCTCCGAAAACCAGCTTTTAATTCCTCCAATGAATCTCGTCGCCAAGTTGTTTTGGATGTGTGGAATAGTGGCACTTTTGGAACACCAGGTTATGGCCGATTTCGTGTGGAAATTTCGGGAACTGATGGTAATGTTGTTAATCCCAATTTTCATGTTGAACTTTTATCTGGATCATCTGGATTCTCATCAATCATACCATCAGGCCAGTCGCCAACAGTAGTCTTAAGCGGCTCCACCTTAACTGGATCGTGGAATCACTTCGCGCTAACATTTGCCAACACTGGTAGTCAGATGGTGGGTCGCCTTTATACAAATGGGGTACTTTCTTACACACACAATGCTGGTACTAGTATTGGAACTGTCACAGGTTCAATGTTGGGACAAATCGGCTCTTTGATTACGACGGTTTCTGGCTCTGGCGCTTTGGCGAGAGGCTACGGCAAATTATCGGGCTCCTTAGACGAATTTAGGTTTTGGAAAAAACGAAGAACTGCAAAAGAGGTCGGACAATATTGGTTTAGTCAAGTTGGTGGTGGCACAAATACTGATTTAACGTTGGCAGCAACAGCTTCTACTAAATATTCCTATGAAAATCCAGTAGACTTGGGTGTTTATTACAAATTTAATGAAGGGATAATTAATACCTCTAGTGTCAACACTAAGGATGCTTTAGTGGTTGATTATGCTGGTAGAGTCACAAACGGGCAATGGGAAGGCTACACCGTCACTTCAAGAAACACCGGCTCGGCCATTATGTCTGCATCTGCTGCGGTTTATGAGTTTCAAGATCCCATTCTTTATGCAACACATCCATTAGTTTCTTCGGCAAAGACCACAATGATGAGTCTTGGAAAATTACATGATGTAAAAAATAATTCCTCAATTTTTGGAACTCTCCCTCGATGGATTACCGATGAAGACCAGAACAATTCAAAAGGCGCATTAAAACAACTGACGCAGATTATGTCAAGTTATTTCGATACCTTATATCTGCAAACTCAAGCTATTACTTCTTTAAAAAACAAAGATTATATTAGTGGAAGTGACAAGCCTTTTCCCTTTTCGCATCGGTTGATAGATGGTTCTGGATTTTTAACTTCCGAAATATTTACAAAAGCAACAGATTTAGAATATCTAGATGCTCGTAATGATAAAAAGCTTTTCACAGAAAAAGTAAATGAGCTGAAAAACCTCATTTATCAAAATGTTTATAATAATTTAATTAACATTTATAAAACCAAAGGTACGATGAAGTCTTTTCGCAATCTTATCAGGTGTTTTGGTGTTGGAGAAGAGTTGATAAGTATTCGTTTATATGGCGATCAAATTACTCACAAAATTTTAGATAATTATGAAAACGCCACAGTAAGAAAAAGATACGCAAACTTCTATACTGAAAATAATTTAGACGCGGTTGTATACCAACAAACAGCCAGTTCCAATGCATATAGTCGAGGATATATCAGCTCAAGTGCTGAAGTCCAATATAGGGGCAATACTTATGAGTTGGAGTCGTTCTTTCCAAAAGATCCAGAGAAAGGAAATAGTTATTATTTCAATACGTCATTCCCAACAGCTTCTGTTTTTGGTTCTCACACATCCGGTGCCGCAGGTTCAACCGCTTGGGGATCTCCTGATTATGGCCAATTCCAGGTCCAGACAGTCCGCCCAGATATTCGAAGATCGGCAGCATATTTCCAGCTAACTTGTAGTAACGATGGCCTCGGAATGTTCCCAAGACTTACAAGTTCTGTATTTCAAGAGGTTTATGATAATTCTCGGTGGAATTTGGCAGTTAGAATTAAACCCAAAAAGTACCCGCTAGCGGCTGGTGTGTCAGGAAGTTCTGTGGGGCAGTATGATGTTGAGTTTTCTGGTTATAATTATGTATTAGATGTATTGAATAATAGTTTTCTTGTAACTGCTTCAATCAGTTCAGCGAATGCTCAAAATTTCTTGAAAGCTAATAAAAGGTTTTTTGTTGGGGCACATAGAACAAATACCACTGGAACTGTTTTACAAAGTAGCAATACCAAGTCAACTTCATTGCGCGTATGGATGGATTATTTGTCCAGCGGAACCTTGGCTGCTCATGCCAAAGATGTTACCAATTTTGGTTCTTCAAATCCATATCGTGATGCTTATTTAACTGAAGAAGGTGCAAAGCTCGGTAGTAAAAATGTTAAAGCGATTCCTCAATTAGAGACACTTATATTAAATTGGGATTTTGAGAATGTAACGAGTTCTGATGCTGGTGGCAATTTTACCGTCCAAGATACCTCAATTGCTTCTTCTGGCTCTAATGATTATACCTCACGATGGGGTTGGCTTGGACCAATTGGGCAATATCAACACACCGGGAAAGGACATGGGTTTTTAACAAATTCTACTTCCTCGATTGATCGTCGATATGTTCATACACTGATTCAACAACCCCCGGAAATTATTAATAGTTCTGATATGATTTCCCTTATTGATGAAGATAAAAACAAGTTATTTACGAAAGAGTCGCGCCCAGAACAACACTTTTTTGCTTTTGAGAAAAGCATGTATAACGTCATCTCCCGTGAAATGATAGATATTTTTGGAACAATCGTAGATTTTAATAATCTTATTGGACAACCAGTAAATCGCTATCGCCCAGAATATAAGGACATGCAGAAACTGCGCCAATTATATTTTGAGAGAGTTCAAAACACGGTTGACTTGGACAAATTTGTTGAATACTTTAAATGGCTGGATTCTGCCCTTTCGGCAATGTTACAGCAATTAGTTCCCGGCTCTGCAAGGTTTTCAGAAAACCTTCGTACAATGGTCGAAAGCCATGTGCTTGAGCGCAACAAATATCAATCCAAATTTCCCACCTTGGAAATGAAACAGACTGATCCCGAAGCTGGAGTATTCGGGATTAATGAAATGCTTTATTCCGGTAAACGCGGAACAGCACCAATCCCAACCACAGCAACAGGATCAAATTGTGAGTGGTGGCTTGAACGAGCAGATAGAAATAATTCAAACATTACTTCCGGCGATGCCACAGTTAATGATCAACGCAATACTTTCCGCTTGTCCAATGATTTCCGTTCAGGTTCTGGCCCAACTTTGGCAGTCTCCAGGGATTCTACTGCTACCACTACCACTTATGAAGGTCAAGCGTTCGCCTTACGCAATTTTACCAAGATTTACCGGCTTGACGTTAGCGAGCAGCCAGTAATTCATGGTGGTTCAAATTTTGCAAAAAATAAAACTGTAGAATATACTCATGAAGCTCTTAAGTTTGATTCCTCAGAACAACTATCTATAGCCGCATCAAGCATTCCTGCTGAAAGGGGTTGCAATGATGTAATTATTCCAAATCCTAAAGAACGATTAGATGCCAAGGTTGTCAATTCGGGTGATCCATATGGCTACACGAGTGGCAAAGATGACATTTTTGCTCCCTTCAGCCTATACAGCTCTTCTGTTACAAACGGGTATGTTGCTGAAGTTGCAAGCGAGTTTAGAACTAAAACCGAAATTAACAATTATCATGATGATATTTATGGCGATGATAAAGGCATCCCGGCACAAGGTCCGTTTACTGAAAGGCATGTTGGTGGCCGTCAACATCGTCATTTAAATATCAACACATCATCTGCCACCACCACCCTTACTAGGGCAGAAGCTTGGAATTTAGACCTTAGTGGAACTCAATCCCCCGGTGATCCTGGAATATTATACGATTCCAATTGTATAAGTTGGCAAAATCATGACAACATGACCAACGATACATGCGGTGGTATTCATAAAAATTCTGGTGGTAGTGGCTGGAATTCTTGGGCAAATGCCGAACCAATTTTGGCGAATGATGCGGTTACATTTCTTTCATCATTTCATTCAGGTTACACTTTGCAACTTTATGCTGGTTTGCATACTTCGGCTGGCGCAGCCGGGGATCAAGCAGAAATTGCTTATGCTTTCTTTTTTGATGCGCTTTCTGCCAACGCAGTCGTTATCCGGGAATCGGGAGCAGACCCAACTGGTGGTTCGACGTGGACTTTAAACACAACAGATTACTTTAGAATCATCAGGGGAAATAGTGGAAAAGTATTTTATCAAAGAAGTACCGATAGTGGAACGACTTATACTACAATTTACACTAGCACTGTATTAGCAAAGGGTCAGCTTTTATATCCTGTAGTGACAGAATATGACACCACCACCTATGGCCTTAGTAGTGCAACGGTAGAAAATGGCCACCGCCAATTGATTATTTCACAACGTACTGCCCAACAGCCACGCGCAACAATGATTCGTGATGCATATGCAAAACGCCCAGTAAACATCGCTAACCTCAAATGGGGAACATCATCGGCAGTTGCAGGCAATTATCGCTTTGGATATGAAGTTCTCCAAACTTCAGGCCGCACTTTAAACAATCGCTTTTTTATTGCGAATGGTGGATTCTCACCAACGTCTTCGGACACGGGAATATTTAGTGGAGCCATCGATTATGCGCTGCCCCGTTTTGATTTGACAGGCACCAATAAATCAATTTTTGTTGAAAGATTTAATGCTCCTGGTGGGCCTGAAGTAAGTTCTCGTGGTTGCATGGATGTTAATGCGGAAGAGTTTTCAGTTTATAATGAGTTAAATTATCGTAATTTAATTGTAAGAGAAGCCCTAGATAGTTGGTTAACAGAACATTGTGGACAATTTGGAATCAGCCCAACAGGAAGTCCTGGAGATGGCACCACACCAGCAGAACACACAGTAAACCCCTTTGGTTATGGCGATGTTATTGCTGCTTACCATAAAGTGAATCGTAATCCCGTAACAGTGGGTGCTTTAATTGGAACTTCATCCACGGAACTTACAACAAGCGTTAATTACGACAATTGGTATATACAACACGCGATCCCACAAAGTACATTACAATATAAGTGGATTGCGGATTCTTATAATAGGGACAAAACCCAACCATTTGGTTATGTTGGTGGTTGCCATGATGCTGGCGGCTTAGTACCATTTTCTGTTCCTTCTGGAACAACTTCCGTTACTGCGTCGGCAGTTCAGTTTGTGAGTGCGAGTGATTGGGGATTTGCAGGAATTACAAATGGTGTAAACTATCCTGTTAATTTTACCAATATGCTTTCTTTTTTGCCGACTTCGGTGATGACACCAGAAAATTATAAATACCTCCTTAATACTTCTCGGCCCAGAGTTCCAGCGGGATGGTATGATTTAAGAAATTTGACTTTATCCGCTGATGGTAAAACGCTCACCAAAACTATGGCTGCCCCTTCGGCTTGGGATGGTGCGGCAGCTGGTCAAGTTGAAATAGATAGTAATGGATATATAGAGTTTACAGCTGATCAAACAAATGCTTATCTTTTTGTGGGGTTGAATGATGATCCTCCTGCTCAGTGGACTGGCGGCTACCCGACCTATGAAGCATTTAATGATATGGAATATTCCATTGAGTTACAAGTCACCAATGTAAAAGTTCTCGAAAGCGGAACAGAGGTCTATTCTTTGGGAGCAGGGATTTATGCAGTTGGATGGAAATTTAGAATAACTCGTTTGGACAATAACATACTTTATCAGCATGACAATGGCACTAATACTTGGACAACTTTTTATAAAAGTACAAAACCAATTACCAAGAAACTTTTGCCCGATATTTCTATATGTTGCGATGATCCCAACGTCGCAGGAACTATCACAGTTTCTAATATTGTGGTCAATGTCGAAGCGCCGAATACTATTACTCCTGGTTTGGGGTATTGGGAAATAAATGGAGTTTTAGGAACTGGAGGAACAATTAATTCTTACTTTAATAATCTTAACGGACCATACCAGTATCCATCTTGGAAACAAATCCGAACAGGTGAAACGCCAGTTGCGAGATATCACAAAAGAAATAACATTCTTTCAGTTGGTTCAAAAAGAGGTGTCGTAACCGTTCCTCATGGTTCAGGTTCAAACATGCGAGCCACATATTTTGATCCAAGAACTGGCCCAAGCACTATTAAGAATTTCGTTGAGCCACCAGTTGTTTTCAAATATCGCCCGCTTATCAGTGACTTATCTAACGTCCGCTTGCAACACTCATATGCGAATAATAAGTGCTTGTGGAGCCAACAAGGTTTGCCGCTTAACGATCCTGCTAAGTCGATTGGTGAATATTTAAATGGTCTAAATTATAAAACTGATAAACAGATTTATGA
>Ga0209128_1000194_pt1 | contig 43046 bp, 37 predicted proteins | sample ETNvirnome_6_100_FD_184072 | JGI IMG/M metagenome (GOLD analysis project Ga0209128, IMG submission 184072) | Marine viral communities from the Pacific Ocean - ETNP_6_100 (SPAdes) (version 2) | ecosystem: Environmental > Aquatic > Marine > Oceanic | place: Pacific Ocean | collected 2013-06-19
GTTGCGAGCGAGCACCAAGTGCGGCCGCGTTGGGCAGTCAGTGCCGGCACCAGTACGCCCAGTAACGGCAGTAAGGCGATCCACAGCAGTGTCATGAGGTCATCCAGCGCAAAAAATCAAAAAAATCTCCAGAGCAAAGAGGGTTGCCCTGGAGGCGAAGATACATCAAGTGAAACAACAGGATATCACTTGTATGGAAGGTGTGTAATTTTAGTATAAAGTGTTGACGTTAACCGTTTAGAGACTCCTTGTTCCATGAGTGAACCTTTCAATACCTGGCAAGCCCGCTTTGAAAAGCTGCGTAGTAACAAGCTTTTTGAGGGAGTAGTGATTTCCATTATCGTCATTTCTGCGTTGGTCATTGGCGCGAAAACCTACGAAGAAACCTCTCGAATTGAGCAGTGGTTGCTCTACCTGGATGTCGCAGTCACAGTATTTTTCCTGGTCGAGATTTTGATCAGAATGGCAGCCGAGCGCAACTTAGTCAGCTTTTTTAAGAAGGGCTGGAACGTTTTTGACTTCTTAATCGTCACCGCCAGTCTGATTCCTATGGACGATTCAGAGATGGTGCTGCTGGCGCGGCTACTACGCATTTTCCGCGTGCTGCGCCTGGTGTCGATGATTCCAGAGCTGCAGATGCTGCTGGGCGCGTTGGTCAAATCGATTCCCCGCATGGGCTACGTGGTGCTGCTCATGTTTATTATTTTCTACATCTATGCGGCGCTGGGTAGTTTTCTCTTCCACAACGTGGATGAGTTTTTGTGGGGCAACATTTCCGTTGCCATGTTAACGCTGTTTCGTATCGCCACATTTGAAGACTGGACGGACGTGATGTACGCCACCCAGGAGGTATATGCCTGGAGCTGGATTTACTACCTGACGTTCATTTTCCTTACTGCGTTTATTTTTCTTAATATGATGATTGGTATTGTGCTGGACGTGATGCAGAAAGAGAGTGCCCAGCTCGATTTTGACAGTGGCGAAGGGGAGCCTGCACAGCTGCAGGCACTGCGTAGCGACGTTCACTCGCTCAAAGCGCAGCTCGATCGTATGGAAGCCGCGTTGGCAGAGCGAAATACAGCTTCGCCTCCCCCCAATAGTCCTACTGATTCCGCTAAAACAGATTAACGACAGGAGCGCCGCTATGATGTTGTCCGACCCTTCTAAAAAGTATCGCCCTTTCGTGGCCGTGGATCTGCCTGACCGCCAGTGGCCAAGCCAACGTATCGAAACACCGCCCATCTGGTGTAGCGTTGACCTGCGCGATGGCAACCAGTCGCTGATCGACCCCATGGATCAGGAGCGCAAGCAGCGGTTGTTCGACATGCTGCTGAAGATCGGTTTCAAAGAGATCGAAGTGGGCTTTCCTTCTGCGTCGCAAACCGATTTCGATTTCGTGCGCTCGTTGATCGAGCAGGACAAGATTCCCGACGACGTCACTATCCAGGTGCTGACCCAGGCACGGCCGCATCTGATCGAGCGCACCTTCGAGGCGCTGAAGGGCGCCAAGCGTGCCATCGTGCACGTCTACAATGCCACCGACCCGATGTTTCGACGGGTGGTGTTTAGCGTCGACAAAACCGAGTGCATCCAAATTGCCGTGGACGCCACGGCGCAGATACGTGACTTGATGGCGGCCAATCCGGAAACGAACTGGACTTTCCAGTACTCACCCGAGCTATTCACCACCACGGAGATGGATTTCGCGGTCGAGATCGTCGAAGCGGTGATGGACACCTTTGGCCCCAGCGTCGACAACAAAATGATCGTCAACCTGCCAGCCACGGTCGAAGTCGCTACGCCCAACAACTACGCTGATCAGATCGAGTGGTTCTGCCGCCATGTGAAAAAGCGCGATACCTTGATCGTCAGCGTGCACCCGCACAACGACCGCGGCACCGGCGTCGCGGCGGCCGAACTCACGTTGATGGCGGGGGCAGATCGAGTCGAGGGCACCCTGTTCGGTAATGGCGAGCGTACCGGCAACGTGGACATCGTGACGCTGGCCATGAACATGTACACCCAGGGCGTACACCCTCAGCTCGATTTCTCCAATATCACCCCGATCATGCGCGAAGTGGAGTACTGCAACCAGCTGCCGGTTCATCCGCGCCATCCTTACGTGGGCGACCTGGTGTTCACGGCGTTTTCCGGTTCGCACCAGGATGCCATCAAGAAGGGCATGGCCGAGCGTCGCGCCAACCCCGAAGCCCCTTGGGACGTGCCGTACCTGCCCATCGACCCCATGGATGTCGGGCGCAGCTACGAAGCCGTGATTCGCGTCAACAGCCAGTCAGGCAAAGGCGGCATCTCCTACCTGCTGGAGCAGGAGCACGGCATCGAGCTACCGCGCAGGCTCTCCATCGAGTTCAGCCAAGTGGTGCAGGAAGTGGCGGACCGCACCGGCAAAGAGATCACCTCACAAATGATCTACCAAGCCTTTGCCGATGAGTATCTAGAGCAGCGGTCACCGCTGGCACTGGTGAATCACCGTCTTTCCTCCGAGCCAGATAGCCCCAAAGTCGCGCTAGAGGCTATTGTCGAAAACGGCGGCCAACGCCAGACCCTGACCGGTGAAGGCAACGGCCCGCTGGCCGCGTTCATCAAGGCGCTGGTGGCGAGCGGCCAAGAGGTCGAAATCATTGACTATCATGAACACTCCCGCGGCCAAGGGGCGGATGCCGAAGCGATCGCGTACGTGGAAGTGCGTATTGATGGCAAAGCCGTGTTCGGCGTAGGCACCGATGAAAGTATCACCAGTGCCTCCATGAAAGGTGTGCTGAGTGCAATCAATCGCCATCACTTTACCCAAGCGCCTGCTGCCAATGTGACGGCGGAGTCGCTGGGGTAAATGCTCAAACGGCCTTGGCTGTTCATCGTATTAGTCGCCATGGCCCTGGCTGGGCTGCTCTCGCAGACGGCCTCCCATGAGCCGTTTGAAGAGACGTTGGTACGCTTGGAAGTAGAGCGGGCACTGCCCGCTCTTGAGCCCACGTTTCAAGAAGAGTCTGCTGAGATCAACGCACTGTTTCTTCACTATGCGTCGGATCAAGCGCTATGGATGAGCGCCGCGTTGGCGATATTACGTCACGGTGATATCGCTCGAAGCACGCTTCTCGACTATGGGTTATCGCCCCAATTCCAACAGGTGCTGGTGCGCTTCGGAGCGGATGCCGTGCTGCCTATCAGCTACTTCCGCGATCACGACGTGACGACGCTGCGCGCTCAGCACTGGATAGGAGTGCGCTATCAGCAAGTCAGCCGCTGGTGGGGCGATGAGCCATCGGATACCAATGAGCTAGGTGACGCAGACGTAGAGGCGGCCATGGCCGAGCTAACCCCTTTGCGGCGTGGCCAGATGGGTATCGCGTTACTCGGCAGCAACGGCCATGGGCTGCTCAACCAGTTTGTCGTGGATGACGAAGGCAACGTAGCGTGGCTGCAGGGCGAACGCTTGGTTTCCGGCGTAGGCGACTTTTTTACTAGCGGCCTACGTGATCTGGAAAGCCAGTGGCGGCGTGGCGAGGCAATAGGCGCAAGCGATCTGGGCTGGGCGGGTGTTGATCTACTGGTAATGGCCAGTGCCGTGAAAGTACTCCGCGCTGGAAGAGCCGCTCGTACGGCTCGTGTGGGAAGCGTTGAGGCACAGGCCGCTCGCACGGGTGTGCGTCAAGGGATCGTTGCCACAAGCGGGCGCTTCGCAACGCTGCCGCGCATGGCCAAAGTTGCAGCGGTAGCCGGCACGGCTTATGTGGTCATTCGCCACCCCAGCCTAGTCAGTGCATTGGGTGCCAATCTATCTCAGTGGTTAGGCTGGCCAACGTGGCTCGGGCAGTTTCTTGTCTGGTTAATTGTGCTATTACCGGTAATGTTCATTGCGCGCTTTATTTATCGCTGGCTACTTACACCACTTTTGTGGCTGTTGATGCCACTGATGCGGGTATGTTTTAAAGCCGCTAATCGTTCGCTTGGCAAGCGAACTCAAGAGCAAGCGAAGGAGCTTGTGTAAAGAAGCCCATACGCAATGTTTTACATGTGCATGGGCCTTGTATATCAGCGTTAAGATTGACTTGCCAACCACCCCCGCCAGCCGCCAAATTCGGTGATGTCTTCAGCTTCACCGCCTTCATTTAGCGCCCCCGCGGTGCAGATAAAGCCACACTTCCAACTGCCGTCGGCAAGCTCCACCTGGCCTAAGCCGAGCGGGGCAGGAATGCCCGCTAAAAAGCTGCCCAGGGTTTCGATAGGCAAACGCCAAACTTCTACTTCAATGGCTTGGCCGGTGTCGTCGCGAAGCATCGCCGGGCGCTTTGGAGGCCCACCTGCCAGAGCAAAGAGCTTATAGCGCGGGGCGCTGTGGGTGGTGCTCACCAATACGCCACCCCGCTGTGTGAGCTGATGGTTAAGCGGCAGGCCTTTTAAGTGCGCACCGCACACCACCAGCTCCATGCTGCCATCCTGGGCAGGAGCGGGTAGTTCCTCTAAAGGCGGGTGTGGAATGCTGGTTGCGCCTAACGGTAGCATTAGGCGCGCTTCAAGGGCGCGGGCGAGGGAGAGTAGCGTTAAGTCTGCAAATGCTGGCCCAAACAGCGTGACGCCCACCGGTAGGTCGCGCTCGCTAAATCCCACTGGCACCGCCAGGGCGCTATAGTCGAGCAGGTTCATAAAGTTGGTCCAGGTACCCAGGCGGGAGTTAACACCGATAGGGTCCGCTGCCACCTCGGCCTTGCTTGGGTGAGTCACCGTTGTAGGCGTGAGCATCACATCCACCTGACTAATGAGTGCGTCGGCCTGGCGCTTATATTCAGCGAGTTTATAGCGCGCATCAAAGGCGTCTACTGCCAGCGGCGTTGCCCCACCCTGGGTGATTTGGAAAGTCACCGGGTGTACCGCATCCGGGTTGCTCTTCATTAGCTCACGAATAACATGGTAGCGTTCGGCCACCCAGGGGCCTTCATAAAGTAAGCGCGCAGCAGCCAGTAACGGCGAACAGTCCAGCTCGGCCTTTTCACCGCCCAGTGCTTCAAGCTCAGCAATTGCATGGTGCATGCCTTGGGTATAGGCCGCATCGGTTTGCCACTGGGATTCCAGTGGCACTCCAAAGCGAAACGTAGCGGGCGCTTTTCCGTAGCGTTTGCCGTGTACGGCAAAGTCATGCTGGCGCGACCAAGCGCACTCGGCATCATAGGCTGCGGTAATATCCAGCACCTTTGCGGCATCGTCAGCGGTCAGCGCAAACAGGCTAATGGTATCCAGTGTGGCGCAAGCGGGCACCACGCCCCGGGTGCTAAGCAGCCCCAAGCTCGGTTTAACTCCGTATAAGTTATGAAAGCATGCAGGCACGCGGCCAGAGCCTGCCGTATCGGTGCCCAGTGCAAAACTGACCATGCCAGCGGCTGTAACCACCGCAGAGCCGCTGCTGGAGCCGCCAGGCACCAGCGTTGGGTCGAAGGCATTGGCAGGGGTGCCATAAACTTCCAGCGCCCGCTCGCCTACCAGCCCGGTGGCGAACTGATCCAGATTGGTTTTACCCATGGGAATAGCGCCCGCATCGATCAACTGCTGCACCACAAAAGCGTTTTCCGAGGGCGTGTAAGCATAGGCCGGGCTGCCCGCAGTGGTGGGTATCCCTGCGAGGTCGATGTTGTCTTTCAGCGCAAAGGGAATGCCGTAAAGCGGCAACGTTTCCGGTGACTCACCTTCTAGGCGCTGTAAATAGGGCGCCAACTGCTCGCGACTTAAGCGGGTAATCCAGGCGGGCTCTTTACCGTGGTTTTCGGCCGCTGCCAACAGCTGACTGATAAGATCAGAAGGGGTGAGTTTGCCGCTACGGTAGGCTGCATGCAGGCTGGCAATATCGAGTGCAATAGGAAGCGTCATAATAAATTCCTTAATTAAATCGGTGTCACTAAAGAAGAATGAAGTCGGTTTGCTGCACTGTCATAAATCACTCCCTTCCGCCACGGCTGGGTAGATAGCACTACCCGCCAACCGTCTTGGCTACGCTCTAAGTAGTCAAAGCATAGGCTGGCGCGCCAGAGAAGAGCGCTGTCAGTTAAGCTATTGATTGGGGCGAATAGTGCGTCTGCATTATCTGCCCAAGGGCGAGGTGTGATTGCCATAGCGTGGTCGCCGATTTGCAGCCAGCGCAGTTGGCCCTGCGCGTCTTGAATTACGTCTTCAACGGCATCGTTGGAAAGCTGTTGCCAGTGCTCAACGTACTGATCGTGCGGATGTCGCTCTTCTATAATGGTGCCGTCAATCCAGCGCAGTAGCCCTACATCCTTTTCCAGGCTAGGGCATAGATCCTGATAGCGATGCCAGGTGCATACCCCTAGCTCACTATCGATTTGGGTAATACCTGCAAAAGCAGTGAGTCTCGCCAGCCATTCAAGCTGGCGGCGGTTGCAGTCGTCTAAACCAGTGATGCCTGAAAAGTCAGGCGAGTCTGCAGGCAGGCGCAGGTCGGCATGCCAGTGCTTGCCCTGAAGCCAATAAACCTGAGTAGTGGTGTCGGTCTGTTGGTAGGGTGCTTTAGCGGGCTCATCGTAGAGCGTGCGCTGCCATACGCCACGAAATGCTTGAGGTGTGGCAGGTAAGCCGACGTTCATAAGGGGTCTTCCTTATGCTTACCATGCTGGCCCAGACTACCCACTTCCCGGGCACCTTCGGGGAGCGCAATTTCACCCTTCGCCAAGCGCTCGCGCAGGTAGCGGAAGGTTTGGATGGTTTGGGCGAAGAGGTGGTCGCCTGCTTTTAGTGCTGAGTACCGGGCTTGTCCGTGGCGAGCGACCAGCTCGGGGAGTGGTTCGACCACGGTGTGGTAGTCACAGGCGAAAAACAGCGGGAACGAGTAGCGCTCCTCTTTCACTTTACGTACCCGATGGGAGGTGGCAACAAACTCGCCATTACTCCAGATCTCAAGCATATCGCCAATATTGACGATCAACGCGCCCTCCTTGAAAGGTACATCGATCCACTCGCCTTTCCCATTCATCACCTCAAGCCCTGGCGCGGTAGGCAGTAGCAGGGTAAAGCACTCGTAGTCAGTGTGGGCGCCGATGCCTTGGGCATCCTCAGCATTAGGGTTATAAGGGTAATGGATCAGGCGCAGCTGACTGGGCGGCTTATTGACGTGCTGAAGCAGTTGCTGGGGAGCCAGCCCCAGCGCCATAGCAAAGCCGCCCATCAGTGCGCGCCCGACGTGGTACGCCGCGTCGTAATAAGCGGCCACTGGCTCCTTGAAACCATCAAGGTTAGGCCAGGGGTTAGGGCCAAGCAGTGGCGTTCCGGCCAGCACGTCCGGGTCATCGCTAGGTAGCTCGAAAGCGAGGTCGAAAGCCTCTTTCATGTCGGGCTTGGCTGGGTCTGGCGATTCTTCGCCGGGCGGCACATAGCCGCGATGGTGATGGTAGAGGCCGATGTAGCGCTCCATTTTGATCGCTTCAGACTGTGCGAAGAAACGCTTGGCCTGATGAATCAGGCCTTCGCGCAGTGAACCATCAATACCATGGCCCACCATTTGGAAAAAGCCCACGTCTCGGGCGGCGCGGCCCAGCTCAGCGGCGACCTCGCGGCGTGCCTGTTCATCCCCGTGCAGCAGGGGATGAATGTCGATAATGGGGATCTCCTGAAAGGCTGCTAAGCGTTGGTCTGCGGCAGACGTATTCATGCGTCAGCCTCCTCTTCTTGGGTGAGCACCACCAGAGGCTGGCCGGGTCCAATGGCTGCACCTTCTGCAAGCGGCAGCCTAGCAACACGCCCAGCGCAGTGGGCCGTGACCTCTACCTCCATTTTCATCGACTCCACCAGCGCCACCGGCTGACCGGCGTCTACCTGCTCCCCCTCCTTGACCAGCAGTTTCCACAGGCTACCGGTCACTGGGCTTTCGATACCCAGTTCATTTTCGTCCAGAGTGTCGACTTCTGCGCTAGCTGGTGCTTGGTCTTCAAAGGTGAACTGGCCGTTGGCGCGCCAGGCTGCCATTTCTGCCTGGAAGGCGGCCTCGCGCTTAGTGCGAAATGCCTCGATGGCGTCGGCGTTTTTATCGATATCGGCTTGGTAGTCGGCCAGTTTGAAGCGGGCCGTTTCAATAGGCAGCTCGAAGCGCCCGTGGGGAAAGTCACGGCGAATTTGCTGTAGCTCTTCGTGGCTGACTTCATAAAAGCGAAGTTGATCAAAAAATCGCAGCAGCCAAGGGTTATTGAAGTACTGTGTGGTGCGGTAACGGTTCCACATCTGCAGCGTGCGGCCAACGAACTGGTAGCCGCCGGGGCCTTCCATGCCATAAACGCATAAGTAGGCGCCGCCAATACCCACCGAGTTTTCCGCCGTCCAGGTACGGGCGGGGTTGTATTTGGTGGTGACCAAGCGGTGGCGCGGGTCGAGGGGTGTCGCGACGGGCGCCCCCAAATACACATCTCCTAAGCCCATCACCAGATAACGGGCGTTGAAGACGATATCGCGCACTTGCTGTTCACTTTCAAGGGCGTTGATGCGACGAATAAAATCCAAATTACTGGGGCACCAGGGAGCATCTGGGCGTACGCTGCGCTGATACTTGTCGATAGCTTCCTGGCAGGCGGGGTCATCCCAGGAGAGCGGTAGATGCACGACCCGGGACTCTACTTCCAGTGATTCCACATCCACCAGCGCCTGCTCGGCTTGTTGTAGGTGGACAAGCAGATCGTCAAGGCTCAGCTCTAGCGGTTCGAAATGCACTTGCAGAGAACGTATACCGGGCGTTAGCTCTCGAAGCCCTGTAAGCGGATGTTCACGCAGCCACAGCATCCAGGCGTGAACCCGGAACCGGAGGGCGATATCCAGCTCCATGGGGCCAAATTCGATCAGCAGGAAGTCATCTCCGGCACGGCGGTATACGACCCGTTCACCGGCCTCAGAGGCAGGTACATCTCGTAGAATCGGGCTAGCCCGCTCTGTGGTTAACGCAACGTTGGGGATAGGTGCTAGTGACGCGAGTTGAGTGAGTTGGCGCTCCTCTAAGTCGCGGGCGGTGGTGAGGGTTACCGGGACAAAGCGGACCTTGTCACCAGCGGTGAGTTGCCCCAGCTTCCAGCGTTCAGCGCGCACCACGGTGGCCGGGCAGACAAAGCCACCCAGTGACGGGCCGTCCGGTCCAAGAATGACCGGCATGTCGCCGGTAAAGTCGATAGTGCCAAAGGCGTAGGCGTTATCGTGAATATTGGAAGGGTGCAGGCCCGCTTCACCGCCATCCGCCCGTGCCCACTCTGGGCGTGGGCCAATTAGCCGTACACCGGTGCGGCTGGAGTTGTAGTGCACTTCCCAATCGTGGTCGAAGAAGCGTTCGATATCGCTATCAGTGAAAAAGTCTGGCGCGCCGTGGGGGCCATAAAGCACGGCAATTTCCGTCACGCTTTCGGAACCGTTGCCAATGGCGGGGGCTAGCGCGTTATCCAGCGTGCGTGAGGGCGCAGGCATCAGCGTGGGCAGCTCCAGCATATCGCCGCTGCGCAGTGCCCGCCCGCCATGGCCGCCAAACTGGCCTAGAGTGAAGGTGCTGCGAGAGCCCAGATAGCGAGGGCATTCAATGCCGCCGCGCACTAGAAGATAAGCGCGTGCCCCAGCGGTGGCCTTGCCTAACGTAAGCGTGGCACCGGCCGGCACATCAATGACTTCCCAGTGATTAATGGGGTTGCCATCCAGCGAGGCGGGCAACTTGGCGCCTGCTAGCACGACCTGTGTGGCCCGGTGAAAGCGCAGCGTGGGGCCCTGGAGGGTAATTTCTAGGCCAGCGGCATCCGTGGGATTGTCGAGCAGGCGATTGCCAAGGCGAAACGACCAGTCGTCAAACGGGCCGGAAGGCGGCACACCCACATCCCAGTGACCCTGGCGACCGGGAAAATCCTGAATTGTGGTGAGCGTGCCAGGGGCGATCACTTCCATGGCGGGAGGTGCCCACGCCAGGGTGGTAAGCCAGTGGGTGTCGATATCCGCCTGCTGAAAGCGTTCGGCACGCAGAACGTGGGCAAGCCAGCTACGGTTGGTGGCAATGCCATAAACGCTGGTGTTGTCCAGCGTATCCGCCAGCTGTGCCGTCGCCTGCTTGCGGCTTTCGGCATGCACCATCACTTTGGCTAGCATGGGGTCAAATAGCGGTGACACTTCCAGGCCTGCCTCAATGGCGTGGTCGATGCGCAGGCCGCTGGCTTCAGGAAAGATGACTTCCGTCAGTAGCCCGGCGCTGGGGCGAAAATCGTGAGCAGGGTCTTCGGCGTACAGACGTGCCTGGACGGCGTGACCAGTGGGAGAGAGCGTCTGGGCAAGTGTTTCCAGGCGAGGGAGTTCTCCGGCGCCGAGCTTTACCATCCATTCGACGATATCGACGCCGTAGACCAGCTCGGTGACGCCGTGCTCCACCTGTAGGCGAGTATTAACCTCCAGAAAATAGAAAGCTTCACGCTCGGCGTCGTAAATGAACTCGACGGTTCCCGCGCTGCGGTAGTTGACCGCTTTGCCTAGTTGCACCGCCGTGGCGTGCAGTGATTGGCGCACGGCTTCGGGGAGGTTCGGGGCTGGGCACTCTTCTAGTACTTTTTGATGGCGGCGCTGGGTAGAGCAGTCTCGTTCACCGAGGGCGATAACACTGCCCTGGCCATCGCCAAACAGCTGTACTTCCAGATGGCGGGCACGTGCGATATAGGCTTCCAGGAAGACACCGCCATCGCCAAAGTTGCGCTCGCCAAGGCCTTTCACTGACTCAAAGGCGCGTGCCAGCTCCGTGTGAGAGTGGCAGACCTGCATGCCGATGCCACCGCCACCAGCAGTGGATTTCAGCATGACCGGGTAGCCAATTCGTTCGGCGGCTTGCTTAGCGTCTTCGAGGGTCTCCAGCAGCTGTGATCCTGGCACCAGCGGTACGCCTGCCTTTTCGGCGAGTGCGCGGGCTTCGTGCTTGAGGCCAAACTGCTGTATCTGCTCGGCGGTGGGGCCTAGAAAGACGAGCCCGGCGGCATCGCAGGCGGTAATAAATCGCGTGTTTTCCGAGAGGAAGCCGTAGCCAGGATGGATGGCCTGGGCACCGCTTTGTTGGGCGATAGCGATCAGTTTGTCGATGTTCAGGTAGGTATCGCTAGCCGCCCCCTCTCCGAGTGAGTAGGCCTCATCGGCTTGATGCACATAAGGGGCGTCGCGGTCGGCATCGGCGTACACCACCACGCTCCCCACACCTAAAGCTTTAAGCGTGCGTAGAATACGGGTGGCAATCGCGCCGCGATTGGCAATCAGGACTTTGCTAAACGTTTTATGGATGGACATGGCACTGCCTGCAAACAAAGGCGGGTCGTCCCGCAGGTTGTTTGGCCTTCTAGGGTCGTCCCTAGGGCGAATTACTTAACCCCAAATCAGTAGCTCGATGGGCGTGGGGTTGTAGCCGTTGCAGGGGTTGTTGAGCTGAGGGCAGTTGGAGATCAGCACGATGACATCCATTTCTGCGACCATTTCCACATACTTGCCCGGTGCGGAGATACCGTCTTCAAACGTCAGCCCGCCGTCAGCGGTCACCGGTACGTTCATGAAGAAGTTGATGTTGTGGGTGATGTCCCGCTTGCTCAGGCCATACTCTGGGTGGTTGGCGATGGCCTGCATCCAGTTATCCCGGCAGGAGTGCATGTGGCGCTTTTCCAGGTCGTAGCGCACGGTGTTGCTTTCGCTGGCGCAGGCACCACCTAGGGTGTCGTGGCGGCCGCAGGTGTCGGCGGTGAGGGTAAGCATCGTGCGACCTTCGCTGGAGATCAGCTTGGAGCCCGTCGTGAGATAGACCGCTCCCTGTTCGCGAACGGTATCCATGGCGCTGTAGCGCTCGGCGGTGTCGTCGGCGCTGAAGAACAGCGTGTCAGCCGCTTGGTTGCCTTCCAGGTCTAAAATCCGCAAGGTTTGGCCCTGCTTCACGGTGCCAATATAGTGATCGCCCGCATTAACGGTAGTGCGGCTAAGCGCGTTTTCGGGGCGTAAGGTACTCTCGATAATCATGGTTTTCCCCTTAAAGGCCGAGGTGGTATAGGCGGTTATTGGCAAAGCCACGGGCGTTTTCTGGCCGTGAGCGGTAGCAAGGATCGTCCTCTGTTGGTGGCTCAGCCGTACCTAACGCGATATCGACGCCACGGCGCGGGTAGTCAGTGGCAGGGTCCAGCGGGTGGGGGCAGGTATGCAACAACACTAGGGTATCCATCTCGAAGCGCAGCGTGACGCTGTTGCCCGGCTGGCAGTGGTTGCTGACATAGTGCAGCTTGCCTTCGTCATCGCTCTCGACGCGAGAGAACAGGTTGAGATTGGCAGCCATGTCTCGGCGGCTAAGCCCATACTTGGCGAGTTCGACCAGGAAGGCGTCGAAGCCGGTGCGCGTCCAGTCATTGTGGGCCTGCTGGTAGCTCACTGGCTGCCAGCCTTTGGCCAGCAGGTGTTGGGGCAGCAGGTTACCGCCAACGCTGTCGTGCCAGCCAAGGTCATCATGCGTGATCGAGGCAAAGATGCGGCCCATGTCCGAGTAAAGGCAGTGGCCTTGGGTCAGTTTGAACGTGTGCTGGCACTTCAAGGTGTCCGGCAGGTTTAAGCGCTCCAGCAGGTTTTCTGGGTTGTAGCAGAGTAATCCTACGTTGCTGTTGGCCTCCTGGGCGGTCAGGGTTAGTGTTGTGCCGCGACGTAGGCGGAGTGACCAGTGGTGCCCGCCGGGTAAATGAGTGGTGTAATCGGGCTGGCTATTCATAGCAGCGTCTCCTGGGTGTGGGTTTTCAGTCCGCCCTGATGAAGTGCTTCCGTTAAGGCTGCCGTTGGACGGTCTCTCGAAATGGGCAGGTCATAGGTAATGGTGGCGCCATAGGCTTCCGGGGCTTGAGGGTCGTGGCGGGTTTTGTCAAACACCCATAGCCGTGTGCCCAGCTCAAAGGCCTCTTTTAGGTCGTGGGTGATCATGAAGATGGTGAGCTGCTGCTCTTGCCAAAGTCGCGTGATTAATTCGTGCATGTCCTGGCGAATGCCGGGGTCCAGGGCACCAAATGGCTCATCCAGCAACAGCATGCGTGGCCGCATCATGAGCGCCTGGGCGATGGCTAGACGTTGCTGCATGCCGCCGGACAGCTCATGGGGATACTTATTAAGCGCGTGACTTAGGCCAACTTCTTCAATACGTGCTTGGGCTTTCTCAATCGCGTGCCGTTTGGCAGTGCCAAAACTTTTTCCAAGCAGCTTGGCACTATGCAGCTCATCGGCCATCATCACGTTGCCCAGCACAGTCAGGTGTGGAAAGACGGAATACTTCTGAAATACCACCCCTCGATCCGGGCCGGGTTCGTTAGGAATGGGCTTACCATCTAGCAGAAGGTTGCCTTTTGAAATGTCTTCGGTGCCTAGCAGCATCTTTAAAAACGTGGTTTTACCGCAGCCAGAGGCACCTACCAGCGTGACAAATTCTCCTTGCTCGACGCTGAAATTAAGGTTCTCAAGCACGACGTGATGGCCGTAATGCTTTTCTAGGCGTTTGGCGGACAGTAGGCTCATGATTTGTCTCCTTCGCCCGAGTGGTACCAGGGAAAGGCAAGGCGCGATGTCCAGGCGAGAATCTGGTCAAGAAGGAACGCCAGCAGCGTAATCCACGCCACGTAGGGCAGAATCACGTCCATCGACAGGTAGCGGCGAACCAGAAAAATGCGGTAACCAAGCCCCTCTTGGGCGGCAATTGCTTCGGCAGCTATTAAAAACAGCCAGGCGCTGCCGAGGGCCAAGCGAGTGGCATTCAGTAGCCGCGGCGTGAGTTGGGGCAGTAGCACCCGCAACAGTACCTGCCAGGAGCTGGCTCCCAGGGTTTGTGCTTTGATCAGCTGTTCATCGGGAAGTCGCAGCGCATGGCCTTGCAGGTCGCGAATCAGAAACGGCGTCACCCCAATCACGATCAACGCGATCTTGGCGGCCTCACCGGTGCCAAAGGCGATGAATAGAATCGGAAGTATCGCCATCGGAGGGATAAGCGACGCGACGGTGACCAGCGGTGAGAGTTTGGCGCGGATGAGCGGAATGCCGCCGTTTAAAATACCCACTACGAGGCCGATGAAAGCGCTGATCGCCACGCCAATGAGAATCCGCTCTAAGCTGGCGAAAGTGTCTGTCCATAGAACGATTTGGCCAGTGCGTACGTTTTCTGCGGTGGCCAAATGATAAAATGAGCTTGCCATGGTGGCCGGAGTGGGCAGTAGCCGATCATTAGGGTTCTCGGCCAGCCGGGCATTGGAAAGGCTCAGGTAAACCATGGCCAATAACAGGAAAGGCAACAGTCCCAGCAGCCATCTGCTCCCTCGGGATGGGGCTAGATTAATGAGTCGCTTCATGGCGGATGTCCATCGAAGATAAAAGCAGAGGGAGCAGCCGTGGCTACTCCCATGGGCTAGTTACTGAGCGTCGAGGTAAGCTTGGGTAAAGCTGGGGTCGAAGCGCAGTTGCACGTTGCTCTCGTCTCCGAAGACGCCACTGGGTGTCTCAATGCCGACGACTTCTGCGTTTGGTGCCATGTCGCCTAGTAGGCCGTGCTGGAAGCTGAATTCAGCCACTCGCTGCATGGTGTTGAGCAGCTCTGGGCTTTCCATGAGCGCGATGGCTTCGGCGGGGTCGGTGTAGAGGTAGGTGGCGGCAAGTTGCTGACGATAACCGTCAATATCAGTGCCAGCGGCATCTGCCATGATGCCAAGCGCATTTTCATCATCTGCCTCGATGAGTCCCATCACTTCATACCAAGCGCCTACCAGGGCATGACCCAGTGCCGGGTTATCCGCCAAGGTTTGCGTATTTACGACCATCATGTCGAGTATCTCGCCGGGGATCTCAGCTGAGGTGTACACCACGTTGCTATCCGCCATATCCTCGATGGCACCTAACTGGGGGTTCCAGGCAGCGACGGCTTCTGTGGTGTCGCTCGCGAACAGGCCGACGATATCCGCATCGGACGTATTCACCGTTTCGATATCGCGTTCAGTCAAGCCAACGCTTTCGAGAGCACGGGCCAGAAAGTAGTGAGAGACGCTGAATTGAACGAGATTGACCTGACGGCCCGCAATATCGGCTAGGTCATCGCTGCCTTTCAGCACGATGCCATCATTGCCGTTGGAGTAATCGTTGATAATCAGTGCGGTGGAGTCGACGCCGCTGACCGATGGAATCGTTAGAGCATCCATGTTGGTCATGGCACACCCATCGACGTTGCCAGAAGTGAACTGATTGATGGATTCCACGTAATCATTCACCTGCACGACATCGATACTAATGCCGTATTCGTCGGCCCACTTATTGACCACGCCTTCTACGTCGGCATAGGCCCAGGGCATCCAGCCGGCATAAATCGACCAGCAGACGCTAAAGTCGCTGCGTTCTTGCGCTTGGGTAGGTGTGATCGTCATCGTCAAGGATGATGCTAGTAGCGCCGCGGTCAGCGGAGCTAGGGACAGGCTTTTGAGGGCAGAGCGATTGGAACGGGTCATGAGAGCCTCCAGCGGCTAAGAAAAAACTCAGGGGCATCGGCGCATCACTGTGCCTTATCCTCCCGGGCTTTTATCCCGCCGTGTAACCTTGCGCTTGCAAGGTCGATTGCTCTCGGACCAGCCACGTCCATCAGGGGCATATCGTTGATGGCGTCGGAACCCTAGCGATCTATTGGAAACTCGATTGTGTGGCAGCGAAGGCAGCCAATACCCCATGTGTAACACTTAACTACACAGCAAAATATTGGCCGTCATCTATAAAAATCATTAATTTTAATAGGTTATAGAGGTTTTATAGTTAACTCTAAGAAGCTGATGATAGAGTAATGCATTATCGTAGTGCGTAGAGCGGTGCGCTACGCACCGCAATGAAACAAAGAGGCCAATGGCAGGGGAGGATCACAAAGGCGTTTTGCTCATCTTGCCCGGTACTTCACGCACCAGCCGTGGCATGAGAAAGCCGGGTAAGTGTTCCAATAGTGCTTGTATGAGCGCTTGCGCCTCTTTGTCAGGCACGTCAAAGTGCGCGGCGCCCTGAACTGGGTCGAGTACGTGGAGGTAGTAGGGCAGCACGCCTGCTTCAAACAGCCGTTCCGAGAGGGCTGCGAGGGTAGGCACGTTGTCGTTAATGTCCCGTAATAGAACGCTCTGGTTCAGCAGCGTGACGCCTGCCTGTTTTAAGCGCGTGCAGGCATCCACCACGGCCTGATCAATTTCATTGGCGTGGTTGATATGCAGCACGACGACTTTTTGTAAGCGGGTGCTGCCTAACCAGCTCAGCAGGCCTTCATCCACACGGTCGGGAATGACCACGGGCAAGCGGGTGTGAATGCGCAGCCGTTTTAGGTGAGGAATGCTCTCTAGCTGTTCAACCAGCCACGCCAGCTGCCGGTCGCTGGCGGCAAGGGGGTCGCCTCCTGATAGGATGGCTTCGTGAATCGAGGTGTCGGCACGTAGGTAGTCCAGCGCTTCCTGCCACTGGGCGCGGGAAGGCGAGTTCTCGCTATAAGGAAAATGGCGTCGAAAGCAGTAGCGGCAGTTGATTGCGCAGGCTGGGCTTGCTATCAGAAGTACCCGGTTTGCATATTTATGGATCAGCCCTTTGACGGGGCGGTGGTCGGCTTCCTCTAACGGGTCTGTGACGTAGCCCGGTGAGGCCAGTGTTTCATCGCCTATAGGCAGCACTTGACGCAACAGCGGGTCATTAGGGTCGTTGGGCTTAATGCGGGCAAGGTAAGCGTCGGGCACGCAAATATCGAACAGACGATGTCCGGCCTGCGCTCCGGGCAGCCATTGGGCGTCTAAACCAAGGCGTTGGCAGAGCGTGTCGGGATCACGAATCGCATGAGAAAGCTGCTGCTGCCAGGAGGTCGAAACCTGGGCATGGGCGTGGTGACCAGCGATAATGATGTTCTCCTGCAAAAAGCCCTCCTTCGGGTTATCATGCGCGCACTTAGCGGCGTTGCTATTCGCAATGACGCAACTGACGGTAACGTAAGTGGCTGGCAGATCGCCGCACGTACGACATAGACAATTGAAACAGACCATTGAGAGGCATTATGGCGAACTATTCTACCAACGAATTCAAAGCAGGTTTGAAAGTAATGCTCGACGGCGACCCCTGTTCGATCGTTGAGAACGAGCTGGTGAAGCCGGGTAAAGGCCAGGCGTTCAACCGCGTGAAGCTGCGCAACCTGATGACAGGCCGTGTGGGTGAGAAAACCTTCAAGTCTGGCGACTCTTTAGAAGGCGCTGACGTCATGGATCTGGAAATGGAGTACCTCTATACCGACGGTGATATGTGGTACTTCATGAAGACCGACGGCTCGTTTGAGCAGTATGCGGTAGAGAAAAAAGCGCTGGGTGATACCGTCAAGTGGCTAAAAGAGCAGGTACCTTACATTCTTACCTTGTGGAACGATAAGGCCATTTCCGTAACGCCGCCTAATTTCATCGAGCTGGAAGTCGTAGAGACTGACCCAGGCCTAAAAGGCGATACGGCGCAGGGTGGTTCTAAGCCTGCTACGCTATCTTCGGGTGCTGTGGTTCGCGTGCCGCTGTTCATCAACCAGGGTGAAGTGCTGAAAATCGACACCCGTTCTGGTGAGTACGTATCACGCGCTTAACCGCGCGATGATAAAAGCGGCAGACATAGTCGCTTAAGCGTTTCGTTCATAAAGCCACGCGATACTGTTGCGTGGCTTTATGTTGTTAGGGAGAAGGGAATGACACTGAACTGGCAGCCAACGGCAACGATGGGCACCTTACGCGAGCGCGCACGTTTGATCGCGACGGTGCGCGCCTTTTTTGCTGCTCGGGGCATATGGGAGGTGGAGACGCCAGTGCTCGGCCAAGGGGGCAGCACCGACGTGCATCTAGTGTCGCTATCGTCGCTTGCCCGCACCGATAAAGGTCAGCGCAAGCTATGGCTGCAAACCTCGCCTGAGTTTCATATGAAGCGACTGCTGGCGGCCGACAGCGGCCCCATTTTTCAGCTGGCAAAAAGCTTTCGTGATGGCGAAGTGGGGGCTCGGCACAATATCGAATTCACCATGCTGGAGTGGTACCGCCCTGGTTTCACGCTGGCGCAGTTGATAGAGGAGACAACGGCGCTGGTGGAGCACGTATTGCCCCAGTCACCTGGCCCGGTGGTGTACTACCGTTATCGCGAACTCTTTCATCGCCACTTGGAGGTAGACCCGTTCACCACGTCGCTGGTCACGCTGCGGTCGCTAGCAGCAGAGCGGGGCAATATGTCGGCCCAAGCGCTAGCCGAGGAGGGGCGCGATACTTGCCTGGATCTGCTCATGGGAATGGTTATCGAGCCAACCTTGGGGCAACAGGAGCTTAGCGTAGTCGTTGACTATCCTGCGAGCCAAGCGGCGCTGGCGCGACGTCATCAGGATGCCGATGGCGAATGGGTGGCCTCTCGCTTTGAGCTATACCTGAACGGTATCGAGCTCGCCAATGGCTACGATGAGTTGACCGATGCCGAGGAGCAGCGCCAGCGTTTCGATGCAGATAATGCCGAGCGTCGCCGGTTGGGGCTACCTGAAGTAGATGTCGATGCTCATCTACTGGCAGCGCTAGAACAGGGGCTGCCAGCCTCTTCCGGCGTGGCGCTGGGGCTGGATCGTTTGATCCAATTAGCGCTGGGTAAAACGCGCCTGGAAGAGGTCTTGGCGTTTTCGACGGCTAACTGCTAACAACGCGGCCAGCCTGGCTCAGGGCGTTGGGGTAGCGAGGCTCTGCCCCATTTGCACTGTTGCCCCTAGCGCGTGGTTGCCAAACGCCACGGGTTTAGCGAAACACAACACGACGGTGGAGCCGAGCTTGAAGCGGCCCATCTCAGCACCTTTCTCCAGCACAATCGGCTGCCCGAAGCGCATGCGCTGAGGGTGGCCCGACAGCGGTGTTACTTGCCCAGACCAGACGGTTTCAATGGCGGCTACAATCATGGCGCCGACCAGCACCATCGCCATAGGGCCGTGCTCGGTATCAAAGATGCACACCAAACGCTCATTGCGGGCGAACAAGCCGGGCACGTAGTTGGCGGTGGCTTGGTTGACCGAAAAGAGTCGCCCCGGCACGTAGATCATTTCCCGCAGCGTGCCGGTCACTGGCATATGCACGCGGTGGTAGTCGCTTGGCGAGAGATAAACCGTCGCGAAGCTGCCGTTCAAAAACTCATCAGCTAACGCTTTGTCGCCGCCCAGCAGGGTTTGGACGGAAAACGTATGCCCTTTTGCCTGCACCAGTTTGCCCGCCGTGGTGAGGCGGCCAAACTGTGAAAGCGTGCCATCCGCAGGGCTCAGTAGACCTTCGCCCAGTGGGCGAGCATCCGCTTTCAGCGCGCGGGTAAAAAAGTCGTTGAATGTGGCGTAGGCGGTGGGGTCTGGCTCCAGCGCCTGGCTCATATCCACCTTAAAGCGCTTGATAAACGCTTTAATCAGGGTGTCTTTCACCCAGGGGTTATCGCACTGGGCAAACTTACCCGTCAGGCGCGACAGCGCGTGTTGAGGCAAGGGGTATTGAAGTAGTGAAAAGGCTTTTTGGGAGAGGGTCACAGTAATATCTTCATTTCTCGATGGGTGTATCGTCGCGGTTGCCCCATTCACCCCAGGAACCCGCGTAGCCGCGTATATTAAAGCCTAGCGCTTTACCTACAAGCCAAGTAAAGCTGCTGCGGTGGTGGCTTTGGCAGTGGGTGGCAATTTCCTTATCGGGAGTGAGCCCTAGGGCATTAAGTTCGGTCATGAGCTCGGCGTAGTCGCGGATTCTCAGCGCCCGGCTGCGATCCATGGCGTCTAGCCAATCCATGTTCACTGCACCAGGAATATGTCCCAAGTGTTTGTTGTTGCCGCGTTCGCCGTCGTACTCCGCTTTGGAGCGTGCGTCCCAAATGGCAAACTGTTTGTTGCTGAGCTTCTCTTTGATCTCATCGCAAGTAATGGCGGCACTAGGGTTGAGAATCTCAGCGTGGTATTCGCTTGGCGTTGGCGCGGTGGGCTCGGTGCTCTCTTCCAGGCCTGCGTCGCGCCAGGCGTGAATGCCGCCGTTTAGATAGGAGTAGCGGGTGTGGCCGATCAGCTCCAGTGTCCAGAGCAGGCGAGCTGCCCAGCCGCCGCCTTCGTCGTCGTAAGCCACTACATGGGTGTCGCGGGTTAATCCCAGCGCGCTGAATAACTTGGAGAGAAACTCCACCGACGGCACGTCGTTGGGCACTGGGCCTTCGCCGCGCATCAAGTAGCGAAAATCCAGATAAATGGCGCCGGGAACGTGGCCCTGACGGTAGCTTTCGCCATTGGCGGGCACATCGATAATCAGCAGTTCAGGCGCCTGTAAGTGCTCTTGTAACTGCTCCGGCTCCACGATGAGTGGCAATAGATTGTGTTCTGATGAGTGGCTGGCGGTGCTCATATCCGGCTCCCTTAACATTAAGACAACTGCAACGAGGCTAACGGCGGTGTTGCCCTGGTCATTGTAGGTTCGTCACTGCGGATTCAAGCTATCGAGAATACGTCGATAGCTGGCGAAACGCTCTGGATGAATCTTGCCTGCCTCGACGGCGTCCAGTAAAGCGCAGCCCGGCTCATTGCGGTGGCGGCAGTCCCGGAAGCGGCAAAGGCCCAAATAGGGGTGGAACTCGATGAAACCATCGGTCACTTCCTGCTCGTCCAGATGGATCAGGCCAAACTCGCGAATGCCGGGCGAGTCGATAAGTTCGCCATTGCTGACTTCGTCGCTGCGCATGGCATAGAGACGCGCTGTGGTCGTCGTGTGCGTGCCTTTACGCGAATCTTCCGATAGCGCGCCAATACGCAGGGTTTCGTCGGGCAGTAGTAGGTCAATCAGCGATGATTTCCCCACGCCACTTTGGCCGACGAATACCGAGGTGCGGCCCGCGAGCTGCTGGCGCAACTTATCCAGCCCTTCGGGGTTGGCCGTGGTGGTGCGTACCACCGGATAGCCTAGCTGGTGATAGCGCTCCAGCAGCTGACCGAGTTCGCCGCCATCGTCTGGCAGTAAATCGGTTTTATTCAGCACCAGCACAGGCGCGATGCCGGTAGCTTCAGCGGCTACCAGATAGCGGTCAATCAGGTTGGGGTGGGGTGCAGGCTCGACGGCGAATACAATCAGCAGCTGATCAATATTAGCGGCTACCGGCTTAAGCTGGCCGCGTGGGTCAGGGCGCTTCAAAATACTGTCGCGCTCTTCACGGGCAACCACCACGCCAGAGCCATCCTGGCCTGCCCGCCAGATCACTCGGTCGCCGGTTACCAAGCCATCAAGGTTGGCGCGCAGGTGGCAGCGTATAGGTGTGCCGTCGGCGTCACGCACTTCCAGCGTACGGCCAAAGTGGGCCATCACTCGACCCGGCTGCTCTGGGCCGTATTCGCCTGCAGAGAGCTTTTCGGTATCCTTGGAATCGCGCTTTTCAGCGCGCTGGGCGCGTTCGGCTTGAATCTTCTCGACTCGCCACTGCTGCTGGCGGCTTAATTTACGTTTGCTCATGACCACCTGATGATCGTTACAATAGACGTCATTGTACCCACCAGGGCGGTCAACTGTCCTGTATGGGGTGCGGGTTAGCGCAATATAAGCGACACTTTTACTTTATTCGCCGATGTCAGGGCGAAACTGGCCAAGGAATGAATGCAATGAGCGAGCAAAGCGGCGCACCGCGTAGCGACCTGTTGGTATGGATTGATTTGGAAATGACCGGCCTGGAGCCGGATAAAGAGCGCATTATCGAGGTGGCGACACTCATCACCGATGCTCAGTTGAATGTCGTGGCAGAAGGCCCAGTGATCGCCGTCAAACAGCCCGATAGCCTCTTGGCCGGAATGGACGATTGGAACCAGAAAACTCACGGTGAGTCTGGGCTGGTGGCGCGGGTGAAAGCGAGCACCATCGAAACTAAAGAAGCCGAGCGCCAAACTCTCGACTTTTTACGCCAGTACGTGGTGGCGGGCTCCTCGCCGATGTGCGGCAACAGTATTCATCAAGACCGCCGCTTCTTAGAGCGGGAAATGCCCGACTTGTGGGCATTTTTCCACTACCGCAACTTGGATGTCTCGACCGTCAAAGAGTTGGCGAAGCGCTGGAACCCCGGTGCGCTGGCGGGCTTCAAAAAGCAGAATGCCCACTTGGCGATGGATGATATCAAGGAGTCGATTGCGGAGCTTGCCCATTACCGCAGCACGTTTTTGCGTATTGAAGGTGGTGGCGACGAAGAGGAGTAGCCCTCATGCGCGTGTCGCGATACGCGCATCTCGCTTATGGCGCTGCTCGTCGAGCGCCCAGGCAACGTGTTCGCGTACTAGCGCGCTGGGATAGGCACGACGTGCCCACAGCGCTGCCTCGACGGCATCACTCCACGGAGCATTGCCTAACCCGACGGCAAGATTACGTAGCCAGCGCTCATAGCCAATGCGGCGAATGGGGCTGCCTGCGGTTTTGTCCAAAAACTCCTCTTCGCCCCAGCTAAACAGCGCAATAAGCGATGCGCGGTCAAGGTCATGGCGTGGGGAGAAGTCCTCTTCTTGGGTGATTTTTGTGAAGCGCGTGAACGGGCAAACGAGCTGACAGTCATCGCAGCCATACACGCGATTGCCCATGGCGCGACGGTACTCCACGGGAATCGCGCCGTGCAGCTCAATGGTGAGATAAGAGATGCACTTGCGCGAATCGACGACCTTATCGTCCACGATGGCCCCTGTGGGACAAGCGGTGCGGCAAGCGCTACAGCTGCCGCAATGCTCTTGCGCAAAAGGAGCATCGACAGGCAGTGGTAGGTCGGTATACAGCTCCCCAAGAAAGAACAGCGAGCCCGCTTTGGGATTCAGCAACATGGCGTTTTTACCGAACCACCCTAAGCCTGCTTTTTGGGCGAGCGCACGCTCCATCACCGGGGCGGAGTCGACGAAGGCGCGAAAACCAAATTTTCCTACTTCTTGCTCGATGTGCTTTGCTAACTGCGCCAAGCGTTTGCGCATTAATTTATGATAATCACGGCCCAGCGCGTAGCGGGAGACATAGGCACGGCTGGGTTGGCCAAGCACCTTGGCACTCTCTACTTCGGCGGGCAGGTAGTCCATGCGCACGCTGATGACCCGGCGGGTGCCGGGTTCCAGTTCGTCAGGTCGCGTGCGTTTGGTGCCGTGCTTCGCCATAAAGCCCATCTCGCCGTGGTAGCCTTTATCCAGCCAGTTGGTGAGGTGCGATTCGTGGTCGTTTAGATCAGTGTCAGTGATACCCACCTGCTGAAAGCCCAGCTCGCGCCCCCACTGTTTAATCAGTGCGGCAAGCTGGCGAAGCTGTTCTGCGGATAGCCGTTCGTGAGTCGGGTGTTCACGCGACGGCTGGTTGCGAGACAGTGAAAAAGTCGTGGAACTTGGCATGGTCAGTCAACGGTGGTGCGTTAAGCGCGCTATGCTAACGCATTAGCCTCTGCCACAACATGCCGTGCGTGCCTAAGCTGACACTGGCTGTGTTTAAGCGTTGATTTAGTACCCTATTAAGGAGCAATCGTGTCTACGTTGAGTACCTCTTCGCTACGCCCCCTTTATAAGGCGTCTCAAGTGCGCGAGCTGGATCAGCGCACCATTGCAGGCGGTATAGAGAGCTTTGCCCTAATGCAGCGAGCCGCCTCTAGCGCTTGGCACAGCTTTCGTTCCCGCTGGCCTCAGGCGCGCAGTGTCACGGTGCTTTGCGGCGGCGGTAATAACGGCGGCGATGGGCATGTATTGGCGGCGCTGGCCATGCAGTCGGGGCTTAAGGTGCAGCGCCTTTCCCTCAAGCCGCGAGACGCGCTTTCTGGCGACGTTGCCCGTGCTGCGGAGCTGGCAACGGCCGCCGGGGTAGGGTTTGAAGAGTGGCATCCGCACACTACGCTTGTCGGCGAGGTCATTGTCGATGCGTTGCTGGGTACCGGGCTTTCCGGCGAGGTCGAAGGTAGCATTAAGCAGGCCATTAAAGCGATGAATACGGCATCTCAGCCCGTGATGGCGCTGGATATTCCGTCGGGCATTTCAGCCGATACTGGCGCGATGTTAGGCACAGCAGTGGAAGCTGCCTGCACGGTGACCTTTATTGGCGATAAAATTGGTCTGCATACAGGCGATGCCCCAGCGTATACCGGCGATATCGATTTTCGCCCGCTGGGCGTCAAAGCCCAAGCATTTTTTGATATTCCGCCTACCGCTTGGCGGCTGGATGATGCGCTGCTAGGCGAGGCTTTCACTCCACGTTCTCGTACTAGCCATAAGGGCAGCTTGGGGCATGTGCTGGTGATGGGCGGTGCGCCGGGCTTTGGTGGCGCAGCGCTGCTGGCTTCCCAGGCGGCTGCACGCTTGGGTGCCGGTAAGGTAACGTTGGCCACGGCACACGAACATATCACCGCAAGCCTAGTGCGCTGCCCAGAAGTCATGGCGCGGGCGGTGCGTGGTGGTGCTGATGCGGCAGATTTGCCTGCCTCAGCGGATGTGGTGGTGATTGGGCCAGGGCTTGGGCAAGAGTCCTGGGGGCAGGCGATGTTGCAAAGCGCGCTTCAGGCTTCCTCTCCGCTGGTGGTGGATGCCGATGCGCTCAATCTGTTGGCAAGTCGCTGGCCAGACCTCCGCCGGGATAACTGGATACTCACGCCTCATCCTGGTGAAGCAGCAAGGCTGCTGGGGTGCTCTGTGTCTGATATCCAAGCCGACCGGCCTGAGGCTGCCCGTGCATTGCAACGCGCTCGTGGCGGTATAGTGATATTGAAAGGAGCAGGCAGCCTGATTGCCGGGCCGAGCGGATTGGTGGTTTGCCCTTACGGGAATCCAGGCATGGCGAGTGGCGGGATGGGAGATGTATTAAGCGGTATGTTAGGCGCTTTGGTGGGGCAGTTTAATAGCCTGGAGCAGAGCGCATGGCTGGGTGTGATGACACACGCTTTAGCGGGGGATGAAGCCGCTAAAGCAGCGGGCGAGCGTGGCCTGTTAGCAAGTGATCTGGCATCCTATGCACGAGTGTTAATTAACCCGTGAAGGCGGCCAACATGCAGGTGCAATTGAACGATGAAGTGGCCCACGTAGCCTTTGGCGAAGCGCTGGGTCAAGCGCTAAAAGGTCACGGGCGTGTTTATTTAGAAGGCGACTTAGGGGCAGGTAAAACGACCTTAACGCGCGGCATTTTGCGGGCCTACGGTTATCAAGGGGCGGTGAAAAGCCCCACCTACACCTTGGTAGAGCCTTATGAGCTTGGCAATCAACGTATTTATCACCTTGATTTGTATCGCCTAGCAGACCCGGAAGAGCTGGAGTTCATCGGTGGACGCGATGTGCTGGCCGACGATGCGCTATGTCTGATTGAGTGGCCGAGCCGAGGGGAGGGCTGGTTGCCCGCCCCAGATCTGCGTATTCAACTGAGCGTTGCTGAAACTGGACGCGTCGCGCTATTAAACGCCGGTAGTTCTCTTGGCGAAGATGTCATAGAGCAACTGGCGCGTCAGTGTGTCGGGATGCAACAGGAGTGTGGTGTGATTCAATGGATATGAAAAACCCACTGGCTCGTTTAATAGGTCAGTTAGCAACTGGCTGCGCGGTTTTATTGGTAGGTACCGCCACTCTGCAGGCGGCCACCGTTGAGAGCATGCGACTCTGGGCAGCACCCGATCATGCTCGTTTGGTGTTTGATCTTACCGCTGCCGCAGAGGCCAATGTGTTTTCATTAGAAAACCCGTCGCGCCTAGTCATTGATCTTGATGAGAGCCAGCTGAATACCGACGTATCAACACTGCCGCTAGATGGCAGTGCGATTGCGGAAGTGCGAACCGGCGTGCGGGATGGTGGTGGCCTGCGGGTCGTGCTTGAGTTGAATCGTGATATTGAGCCGCGCCACTTTACGCTACCGCCTAATGATCAGTATGGCCACCGTCTCGTGGTGGATTTGGAGTACCCTGGCGAAAGCGCTGTGGAGAACCCTATCGACCCTATTGAGGCGATGATTCGTGACCAGGAGATGCTGGCGCAGCGCTCGGCTCAGGCCCAGTTGTCCGGTGTGGAAGCTGACGTTTCTACACCTACGCCCGCGCAGCCTCCCGTCGAGGTTCAGCCCGCTCAGCCTCACCCACAGCGTGACATAATTATTGCTGTTGATGCGGGGCACGGCGGCGAAGACTCCGGTGCGATTGGCCCATCGGGTACTCGTGAAAAGGATGTGGCGTTGGATATCGCCCGACGGCTGGCTGCTGAGGTGAATCGAACCCAAGGCTTCAAGGCTGTGTTGATTCGTGACGGCGACTATTATTTGGGGTTACGCCAGCGTACTCAGCTTGCCCGCGAGCAGAAAGCTGACTTCTTTGTATCGGTACATGCCGATGCGTTTACCAGCCCAAGGCCCCAGGGTAGCTCGGTTTATGCGCTTTCACAGCGGGGGGCAACGTCAGAAACGGCTCAGTGGCTGGCGGATAGCGAGAACCGCTCCGACTTGATTGGTGGCGTCGATGGCAGTTTGTCGCTGCGTGATAAAGACCAAGTATTGCGCGGGGTGCTGCTGGATCTCACCATGACGGCTACGCTCAACGACTCGCTCTCGATTGGCGGGCAAGTGCTTGAACAGCTTGGACGCGTGAACCGGTTGCATAAATCGCGGGTAGAGCAGGCGGGCTTTATGGTGCTGAAATCGCCGGATATTCCCTCGCTACTGATTGAAGTGGGCTTTATCTCAAACCCAGATGAAGAGCGCCGCCTGCGCGACCCGGTGCATCAGCAGGGGCTAGCAACGGCCATTTTCAGTGGCTTGCGCGATCATTTTCAGCGTAACCCGCCCCCAGCGAGCCTGCTGGCGTGGCAGCGCGATAATCAGCGTAGCCCTACCGGAAACGAGTACCGCATTCAGTCCGGTGATACGCTATCGGCGATTGCGATTCGCCACGGCGTACCGGTGAACCAGCTAAAGCAAGCGAACGACCTGAATGGCGATGTGATCCGTGTGGGCCAAGTGCTGCGTATCCCCAGTTCTTAAGCCGTTGTTTAAGCGTCTGGGCTAGAAACGGGTGCTTAAGAAATCGTTTTGATGATTAGCTTCTGAGGTGTTGGTTGACTGAATTAAACTCGCTGTCTGGCCGTATTCATGTGCTCGACCCCCGCTTAGCGAACCAAATCGCGGCGGGCGAGGTGGTCGAGCGCCCCTCGTCAGTGACAAAAGAGCTGATTGAGAACGCCATTGATGCGGGCAGCCAGCGTATTGAAGTAGAGATCGAGCAGGGCGGTGCCCGGCTGATTAAAGTGCGCGACGATGGCATCGGTATTGGCGAGCAGGACTTGCCGCTGGCGCTGGCCCGCCATGCCACCAGCAAAATCAGCAGCCTGGAGGATCTAGAAGGCGTTAGTTCGCTGGGTTTCCGCGGCGAGGCACTAGCATCTATCAGCTCCGTCTCGCGCCTAGAGCTAGTCTCTAATGCCGATGAAGACCCCCGCCAGGGGTGGCGGGTAGTGGCGGAGGGCCGTGGCATGGAGGCCAGGGTAACGCCCACGCCGCACCCCCGAGGCACCAGTGTTTCTGTGCGCGATCTGTTTTTTAATACGCCAGCGCGGCGCAAGTTCTTGCGCACTGAAAAGACCGAGTTTGCCCACGTGGAAGAGGCGTTTCGTCGTCAAGCGCTGTCGCGCTACGACATTGCCTGGGTACTGAGGCACAATCAAAAAGTGGTGCACCAGCTGCCGCCGGGCAATACGCCCACTGCGCGCGAGCGCCGTATTGCCTCCCTGCTGGGTAAAAATTTTATTGAGCATGCGCGTTATATTGAACGCGAAGCGGGTGGCCTTAGGTTAAGCGGCTGGGTGGGGCTGCCGACCCACTCTCGCTCCCAGGCTGACCAGCAGTACTTCTTCGTCAATGGCCGGGTCGTGCGTGACCGCTTAGTGGCGCATGCGGTGCGCCAGGCCTACCGAGACGTGCTGTATAACGGTCGTCATCCGGTTTTTGTACTCTATCTTGAGCTGGACCCGGATGTGGTCGACGTTAACGTCCATCCCACCAAGCATGAAGTGCGCTTCCGCGATGGACGCATGGTGCACGATTTCCTCTACTCCAGCCTGCACCACTGCCTGGCGGCCTCAAAGCCTTCCGAAGAGGAGCAGTCCTCGCCAGAAGATCATCCGGTGCCTGTTGGCCCTGAAGCGGCCACAACGGAAGAGCCGCCCGCGCCACGTTGGCAGCAGCAGGGCATGCCGCTATCGGAAGGGTCGGATCGGCACCCCGGCGCCGAGCGGGTGCGCCGTTTTATGCAGGGGTATCAGGCGCTCCATCCTGATCACGAAGAGACGCTGTTAACGCCTCAACCAAGCCCGCCCGGCCAGCGCCCAGTTGCTAACGAAGTGCGCGAAGCGCCGCTTGCTATGCCTGCCCACGATGCCACCGCGGCACCGCCGCTGGGCTTTGCGTTAGGCCAGTTGCATGGCGTGTATATCCTGGCTCAAAACGCCCAGGGGTTGGTGTTGGTCGATATGCATGCGGCTCATGAGCGGATCGTATATGAACGCATGAAAAACCAACTGGCGGCGGCTAAAGGGATCGATACGCAGCCGCTGTTAGTGCCCGTATCGCTGGCGGCGAGTCGCAGCGAAGTGGCTACTGCAGAGAGCGAACGTGACGCTATTGCTCAGCTAGGCGTTGAGTTGGATGTGGCAGGCCCCGAGACGCTGCTGGTGCGCCAACTGCCCGCTCTGCTGGCTCAGGCCGACCCTGAAGCGCTGGTGCGTGAAATGCTCGAAGAGCTAGCTCGATTTGGCCGTACGCATCAGGTAGAGGCGCGTATTCATGAGTTGCTGTCTACCATGGCGTGCCATGGCAGCGTGCGTGCCAATCGTCGTTTAACGCTCGATGAAATGAATGCCCTGTTGCGCGATATGGAACGCACCGAGCGCAGCGATCAGTGCAATCACGGTCGTCCTACTTGGACGCAAATGAGCATGCAAGCGCTCGACCGACTTTTTTTACGTGGCCAGTAATGATGAAGACAATAAACGGAGTGCGGTAAACAGATGGCTGATACACGCCCCTGGGCGATATTTTTGATGGGGCCTACTGCCGCTGGAAAAACCGACGCGGCAATAGCGCTCCACGAGCAGTTAGGTCACGAGCTCATCAGCGTGGATTCCGCCATGGTCTACCGGGGAATGGATGTGGGCAGCGCTAAGCCCAGCGCTGAGGAGCTTGCGCGGGCACCCCATCGGCTTATTGATATTCGCGACCCTGCCGACCCTTACTCCGCGGCAGATTTTCGTGAAGACGCCCTGCAAGAGATGCGGCAAATCAGCGCGGCTGGGAAAGTGCCGCTGCTGGTAGGCGGCACAATGCTTTACTTTAAACGCTTAGTGGAAGGTGTCGCGAACCTGCCTTCTGCGGATGCCGCTATTCGTGAACAGCTTGAAGTGAAGCGACAAGCCGAAGGCTTAGCGGGCTTGCATCGCGCACTCGCTGAAGTGGACCCGACTTCGGCGGCGCGTATTCATCCTAATGACCCCCAGCGGTTAATGCGGGCTTTGGAAGTGTTTTACGCCAGCGGTCGACCCATGAGTGAACTGTGGGCCGAACAGCAGCCTGAAACCTTTCCGTGGCGGGTGTTGTCGATAGCGCTAGCGCCTAATGATCGTAAGATACTTCATCAACGTATTGCCCAACGTTTTGAAACAATGTTGGGTGAGGGCTTGATAGATGAGGTGGCCGCCCTCAGAAAGCGTAATGATATTCATCTTGGCTTGCCATCGATGAAGAGTGTTGGCTACCGTCAAGTATGGGAATATTTAGACGGCGCTTACGATCAGGGCGAGCTGGTGTCACGAGGGGTCATTGCCACTCGGCAGCTAGCGAAGCGTCAGCTCACTTGGTTGCGTAGCTGGCCGTCACTTAACTGGATAGACTCGCAGCAGCCAGACGCATTGGATAAGCTTCTGAAATTCGTGCGTGACAGCGGTGCTTAGCGTAAGATAGTGATTTCGTAAGCAAGTGTTTTCGAGTGGCCGGCGAGCGCTTTTGACACACCGGGCCTTTCGGGCAACAAGATTGCGGCGTAGCACCAGTAGGGCACGCCATTTGATAACCAACCCCAACGACAGTTTTAGGGAGAGCAACATGTCCAAAGGGCAGTCCCTTCAAGACCCGTACCTGAACATCTTGCGCAAGGAGCGCATTCCGGTCTCTATTTTCCTGGTAAACGGCATTAAGCTGCAGGGCCAGATTGAATCGTTTGACCAGTTTGTCATCTTGTTGCGCAATACCGTCAGTCAGATGGTTTATAAACACGCTATTTCCACGGTAGTGCCTTCACGCAATGTGCGTTTGCCGGCACAAGACCCTTCAGCATCTGATGCTGAACTCTAACACTGCTGGATAGCAAGAGAGTCCACGAGGTATTGATTGTTTTTTGAACGCCCAGAAGCCGGTGAAACGGCAGTTCTTGTTCACGTAGATTTCTATGATGAGCAGGCGCGTGAAGACCCGGGTGAGTTCTTGGAGCTCGTGCGCTCTGCTGGCGCAGAGCCCGCGACATTGCTCACAGCCAGCCGACAGCGCCCTGATTCCCGTACGTTTATTGGGTCAGGTAAGTTGGATGAGCTGCGGGCAATGCTCGCAGCTCATCAAGCGGAACTGGTGATCTTCAACCACAGTTTAAGCCCTTCCCAGCAGCGTAACCTTGAGAAGGAACTCAAGTGTCGTGTCTTGGATCGCACCGGTCTGATTCTCGATATTTTTGCGCAGCGGGCACGAACACATGAAGGTAAGCTGCAAGTAGAGCTTGCCCAGCTTGAGTATATGTCCACACGCCTGATTCGCGGCTGGACACACCTTGAGCGCCAAAAAGGCGGCATTGGCCTGCGCGGTCCTGGCGAAACCCAACTAGAGACTGACCGACGGCTGCTGCGCGGCCGCATTAAATCTATTCATAAACGGCTCGATAAAGTACGCAGCCAGCGCGAGCAGAATCGGCGTGCTCGGGCTCGGGCGGAGATCCACAGTGTTTCGCTGGTGGGTTATACCAACGCGGGTAAGTCGACGCTGTTTAACGCGTTGACCAGCGCTGAGGTTTATGCGGCTGATCAACTGTTTGCTACCCTGGATCCAACGCTCCGTCGGCTTGAAATCGAAGACGTTGGGCCCGTTGTTATGGCGGATACGGTTGGTTTTATTCGCCATTTGCCGCATAAGCTGGTGGAGGCCTTTCAGGCGACGCTGCAAGAGGCGGCCGAGGCAACTTTGCTGGTGCATGTCATCGATGCAGCTGACCCAGATCGAGAGCTAAACGTTGAGCAAGTCGATAATGTGCTCAAAGAGATCGGTGCTGACAGCGTGCCGGTGCTCAAAGTCATGAATAAAATCGACAAGCTAGACAGCGCCCCGCGCATTGAGCGCGACGGCCATGGCGTGCCAGAGGTAGTTTGGCTGTCTGCTCAGCAGGGCCACGGGCTTGATCTATTGCATGAAGCTTTGACCGAGCGCCTTGCCAATGACGTGATTGGTTTTTCGCTTACACTGTCACCAGAGCAGGGTAAGTTACGCGCTGGCTTGCATGAGCTTAACGCCGTACGCGAAGAGAGTTTTGATGAGCAAGGGCGCTCCGTGTTGGATGTGCGCTTGCCCAGGCGCGACTTTAACCAGTTGATGGCTCAACTGGGTGAGCGTGCCAATACCTATTTACCAGAAGCATTACGCGAATCTGACGAATGGTAGCCCATCAAGTACCTACTCCACAGTCATTGACTGTGGAGTTGCGGTACACGATTGATATAGCAACAATATCAAAAGCACCCGGCCTTGCATAAGCACAAGGCAAAGTGCAGGTGAACACCTTAGTGGAGACGAAGTATGGCCTGGAATGAGCCCGGTGGTGGCAACCAGCACGACCCCTGGAGTGGTGGTGGTCGACGTGGTAACAGCGGCGGCGATCGCGGTGGGAGCAATGGTGGTGGCAATAACGGCAATAAAGGTGGCAACAATCAAGGGCCACCCGATCTTGACGAAGCGCTGAAAAAATTCCAAGACAAGCTGAACGGCATGCTTGGCGGCGGCAATAAGAAAAGTGGCGGGGGCGGTAATGGTAAAAGCGGGGGCGGTAAACCTCGCAATTCCTTTGCGTTGCCGGGCCTCTTGATTATTGTTGCGCTTGCCATTTGGGCTGCCTCAGGCTTTTACTTGGTTGACCAGTCTGAGCGTGGGGTTGTACTGCGCTTTGGTGAGTACCAAGGCATTGTTGAGCCAGGCCTGCAGTGGAATCCACCGCTGATTGATGATGTGCGCATGGTAAACGTAACACGCGTTCGTTCCGTCTCTCAGACCCAGTCCATGCTGACTCGCGACGAGAACATCGTTGAAGTGGAAATCTCTGCGCAGTACCAAGTCGCCAACCCGCGTGACTTTGTACTTAACGTACGTAATCCCGCTCTCTCTATTGAGAATGCGCTGGACTCTGCACTGCGTCATGTGGTCGGTGGTACGGATATGATTGATATCCTGACCTCTGGTCGTGAGATTTTGGGTAGCTCGGTGGCGAGCCGTCTGCAAGCATACTTAGATGCCTATGGTGCCGGTATTCGTCTGCAAACCATCAACATTGAATCAACATCTGCACCTGCACCGGTTATTGATGCCTTTGATGATGTTATTCGTGCTCGCGAAGATCGCCAGCGGACCATCAACGAAGGTATGGCTTATGCCAACGCGATCATCCCAGCTGCACAAGGCCAAGCTCAGCGTGTTGTAGAGCAGGGCCAGGGTTACCGGGAGTCGGTAGTCGCTGAAGCGCAAGGTCAAGCCAACCGTTTTAATGCGCTGTTAACTGAGTACCGTAATGCGCCAGAGGTCATGCGTGAACGTATGTATCTGGATGCAATTGAAGAAGTGTTTGGTAGCACGCCCAAGGTGCTGTTGGATGTGAGCGAAAATGCTCCGCTGATGTACCTGCCGCTAGACCAGATGCGCGGTAACAGTGGTAGTGACAGCAGTTCAACGACTGATAGCAGTGGCGATAGCAGCAGCGATGCGATTGATCCGCGCGTGCTGGAGTCGCTGCGGGGCAGCCAAAGCAGCTCCTCATCGTCGTCTAGTAATAACCCTATCCGCAGGGAGGGCCGCTAAATGATTAATAATCGATCCCTGCTTATCGTAGGTGGCTTGGCCGCCGTGGCGTGGCTAGCAAGTAACAGCCTATACGTAGTGGATGAAACCGAGCGTGCGGTGAAGCTGCGTTTTGGTGAAGTCATCGAAGAGAATATTCAGCCGGGCCTGCATGCCAAAATTCCGATTGCTCAGACAATTCGTAAATTTGACACGCGTTTGCTGACACTGGATACCGATACCAGCCGTTACCTGACCCTTGAGCAGAAAGCGGTAATCGTAGACTCCTACGTAAAGTGGCAAGTGATTAACCCCACTCGCTACTACGAGGCGACCGCAGGTGATGAGATGATGGCGATTCGCCTGATTCAGCCACGGGTCGATGAGAGTCTGCGTAACGAGTTTGGTCGCTTGAACCTTCAGGAAATCATTGCCGAGCGCCGTGATGACCTAATGACAGGCCCGACAGCAGAGCTTGACGAGCTGATGCGTGAAGAGCTCGGCGTGGCGATTCGCGATATCCGTATCAAGCGTATCGACCTGCCGGAAGATGTCTCTGCCGCTGTGTTCGAGCGTATGCGTTCAGAGCGGGAGCGTGAAGCCCGTGAGTGGCGCGCCCAGGGTCAAGAAGAAGCTGAGCGTATTCGTGCTAACGCCGACCGCCGCCGTCAGGTTCTGCTTGCTCAAGCAAACGAGCGCGCCGAAACCCTGCGTGGTGAAGGTGACGCCGAGGCAGCTGCGATCTTCTCCCAGGCTTACGGCCAGGATCAGGAGTTTTTCGCTTTCTGGCGCAGTCTAAACGCCTATCGTGAAAGCTTCTCTGGCGATGGCAACCTGCTGGTGCTTGAGCCGGATAGCGACTTCTTCCGCTACCTGCGTAGCGCAGTGCCTAATAGCGCTGAGTAATGGCGCGGAACCCCGTCAAGCGGTGTGCTTGGCGGGGTTCATCTAGCGCATAAACGTGATAGACTTTATCTACCGGGCGTCGCCCGGTTTTTTTGTGGCCCTCGTTTCATGAACGTTTCCACGCAGCGCCTTGTGAGGCTGTTGGTGGTGTCGTCAGAAGGGGCCTTCATCGTCTCGCAGGATTGTTCACATGACCATCGCTGACCGCTGGCTATTGCCCGACGGCATGGATGAGGTGCTGCCGCCTCAGGCAAGCCGCATGGAAGAGCTGCGCCGTGCGCTGCTTGATCTTTACCATTGCTGGGGCTACGACCAAGTAATGCCGCCGCCGGTGGAGTTTTTGGACTCCTTGCTGACAGGTACCGGCACAGACCTCGACCTTCAAACGTTCAAGCTTACCGACCAACTGACGGGCCGTATGATGGGCGCATCTGCCGATGTGACGCCTCAAGTTGCGCGTATGGACGCTCACTCCCTAAAACGCCAAGGCCCGGTGCGTCTGTGTTACTGCACCAATGTGCTGCGCGCAAAGGCCGACCAGCATCAGGGCGGCCGAAGCCCCGTACAGGTTGGTGTGGAGCTGTTTGGTCATGCAGGCTTAGAGGCTGATAGTGAAATTATCCACTTAGCATTAGCAAGTCTGCATGCGGCGGGCGCTGATGAAATTCACCTGGCGTTGGGGCATATTGGCATTTATCGCAGCCTAGTCGAGGCCGCTGCGCTTAGCGATGAGCAAGAGCGCGCGCTGTTTGAAGCACTGGCGTTAAAATCGCCGGGGCAGTTGGCAGAGCAAGTGAATGCTAGCGTCAGCGATCCCGTATTGGCGGATATGCTGATGGCGCTGGGCGAGTTGCACGGTGATGCCAGTGTGCTGGCTCAGGCCCGCGAGCGCTTTGCAGGTGCGCCTGCGCCTGTAACTGCAGCCCTCGACCAGCTAGAAGCGCTTTATAAAGGTGTTCTGGCGCGCTTTGATGTCTCGCTCTATTTTGATCTGGCAGAGCTGCGTGGCTATCAATACCACACCGGTATGATGTTCGCGGCTTACGTGCCGGGTTATGGCCATGCGCTGGCCAAAGGCGGGCGCTATGATGATACCGGGCGCGTGTTTGGCCGTGCACGGCCTGCCACCGGTTTCTCGATGGACCTGAAACAACTGGCATCGCTGGCACTGGCTTCACCCAGCCGGGGTGCAATTTGGGCTCCTGCCCAAAAAGAAGAGTCGCTTAACGCTGCCATTGTGGCGCTGCGTGAGCAGGGTGAACGCGTAATTCAAGCGCTGCCTGGGCAGCGTACTGGGCCGGCGGAGCACAGCTGTGACCGCCGTCTTGAGTTTATCGATGGTCGTTGGCAGACAACGACCCTGACACAAGAGACGAGTGCATAATGGGTAAGAATGTCGTAGTCCTGGGTACCCAATGGGGTGATGAAGGCAAAGGCAAGATCGTTGACCTGCTCACCGAATCCGCCTCTGCTGTGGTGCGCTTCCAAGGCGGCCATAACGCAGGCCACACGCTGGTCATCGACGGTGAGAAAACCGTTCTTCACCTGATTCCTTCAGGCGTGCTGCGCCCTGGTAAAACCTGCGTGATTGGCAACGGTGTTGTGCTCTCGCCGGAAGCGCTGATCAAAGAGATCCGCGAGTTGGAAGCGAAGGGCGTGCCCGTGCGTGAGCGCCTGCGTCTTTCTCCGGCGTGCCCGCTGATTCTGCCTTACCATGTGCGCCTAGACCAAGCGCGTGAGAAAGCCCGCGGTGTTGCCAAAATCGGTACTACTGGTCGTGGTATTGGCCCGGCGTACGAAGACAAAGTGGCTCGTCGCGGCCTGCGTTTGGGCGATATGCTTCATCGCGAGCGGTTTGCCTCCAAACTGGGTGAAGTGCTCGACTACCACAACTTTGTACTGGTGAATTACCACGGTGAGCCGGCGGTAGACTTCCAGGAAGTGCTGGATAGCGCCATGCAAATGGCCGAGGAGCTGCGTCCGATGGTCAGCGATACGGTCAGTATGGTTCATGACCTGCGTAAAGCCGGTGAGAATATCCTGTTTGAGGGTGCTCAAGGCTCGCTGCTGGATATCGACCACGGTACCTACCCCTATGTGACCAGTTCGAACACCACCGCGGGTGGTACGGCGACTGGTTCTGGTGTTGGTCCGCTCTACCTGGACTACGTGCTGGGTATTACCAAAGCCTATACCACTCGTGTCGGCTCCGGCCCGTTCCCCACCGAGCTGTTTGACGATCACGGCCGTCACCTAGCTGAGCGTGGCCATGAGTTTGGTGCTACTACGGGCCGCCCGCGTCGCTGTGGCTGGTTTGATGCCGTTGCCTTGCGTCACGCGGTACAGATCAACTCGGTATCGGGTATCTGCCTGACCAAGCTGGACGTACTGGATGGCTTGGAAAATATCCGCGTGTGTGTCGGCTACCGCAGCAAAGATGGCGACGTGCTGGATAACCCGGTGGATTCAGAGGGCTACGAAGCGGTAGAGCCGGTCTATCACGATCTGCCAGGCTGGAAAGAGTCCACGCTGGGCGCTAAGAAGGTGGAAGACTTACCGGCTAATGCCCGTGCATACATCAGCTTCCTCGAAGAGCAGGTAGGCACCAGCATCGATATCATTTCTACCGGTCCCGATCGTATTGAAACCATCGTGCTGCGCAACCCGTTCGAAGGCTAGGTCGTACACCTTCAGGTGATACTAAAAGGGCGGCTTGGCCGCCCTTTTTCGTGCTTAGAAATCGATGCCTCGCCGGGCCTGAAGGCCGTTGTTAAAAGCGTGTCGCACCTCCTGCATGTCGGTCACGGTGTCGGCCATGGCCACCAGCTCACGGTGGGCATTTCGCCCGGTAATGATCACGGTTTGTTCCTGTGGACGGTCCAGTAGCGCCTGTTTGACCGTGGCGATATCGAGATAGCCAAACTTCAGCATGTAGGTGAGTTCGTCCAACACCACGAGATACGTCTCGGGGTCTGCCAGCATTTTCTGCGCTTCTTGCCAGACCTCCTGACAGGCGGCGGTGTCCGCTTCGCGATTTTGCGTATCCCAGGTAAAGCCGGTTGCCATGATAGCGACGCTCAAATGAGGATCGTCTTCCAGCCGATTACGCTCGCCACACTCCCATAACCCCTTGATAAACTGCACCACGCCTACTTTGTAGCCATAACCCAGCGCGCGCGTGACGGTGCCCCAGGCGGCGGTGGTTTTGCCTTTTCCGTTGCCCGTGTTGATGAGCAGCATTCCGCGCTGCTCGGTGGCATTGGCGACTTTTTGGTCCACTCGCGCTTTGAGTTTTTCCATCGATGCTTTATGGCGGGTATCGCGATCACTCATGGTCTCTCCTCGTTGAAAGAGTACAGGGCTATGTCAGCAGGTTACGACAGAGGCGCACAATTTAACATCGCCCTGAGAGGTGTTTGTATAGCTTTTAAGCTTGATGTGACCGACTTGCAGAGTTTTTGTCCAGCTTTTTCTAAGAGAATTGGCCGGTTGGGGGCTTGCTGCTCTAGAATGGTGGGTCATGTCTTGTCAGGAATAGTGTCATGCCCTCATTTGATATCGTGTCAGAATTCGATCAGCACGAAGCCGCCAATGCGGTTGACCAAGCAAACCGTGAAGTCCAGTCACGGTTTGACTTTAAAGGTGTCGATGCCAGCTTCACGTTGGAAGGCGATAAGGTGCTGCTCGAGGCCGAAGTAGATTTCCAGCTCAAGCAAATGCTGGACGTGTTGCGTAACCGACTGATTGCCCGCGGTATCGACGCACGTTGCATGGACGTTAAAGACGCGGTGCTGTCTGGTGTGAAGGCGCGCCAGGAAGTAGAGCTCAAGCAGGGCCTCGACCAAGCAGAAGCCAAAGATGTGGTAAAGCGTATCAAAGGCAGTAAGTTGAAAGTACAGGCTCAAATTCAGGGCGAGAAGGTGCGCGTAACGGGTAAAAAGCGCGATGATTTGCAGAGTGTGATGGCACTACTGCGCGGTGAAGAAGGGCCTGATTTGCCGCTGCAGTTTGATAATTTCCGCGATTAACGATTATAAGAAATATTCATTGAGTAGCGCAGCGTTTGCGCTACTCGACTACTTAAAGCTTACAGGAGTTTCGCATTATGTCTGATCCGCAGCCGGTTTATTTAAGCGACTATCAGCCGCCCGCCTACCAAGTGACCCATACCGAGCTGACGTTTGATCTTGACCCCACCGCGACCCGTGTTAAAGCACGCCTTACCGTAGAGCGCCACGCCAGTGCTGAACAAACTACGCCGCTGGTGCTGAACGGCGAACACCTGACGCTGCACGCGCTCGCGATCAACGGCCAGGCGCTCGCTGAGGCCGATTACCAGCTCACCGATGAGACGCTCACAATTCCCAGTGTTCCGGCAGCGTTTACCCTGGAGAGCGAAGTCGAGATTTCTCCTAGCAGTAACACTGCCTTAGAAGGGCTGTATCAATCGAACGGCATGTACTGCACGCAGTGCGAAGCGGAAGGATTTCGCCGCATCACCTATTACCCTGACCGCCCGGATGTTATGGCTACGTTTAAGGTCACCGTGATAGGTGATGCGCAGCGGGAGCCGGTGCTGTTGGCGAACGGTAACCCAGTTGATCAGGGCACCTTAGAGAGCGGCCGGCACTTTGTGACCTGGGAAGATCCGCACCCCAAGCCCTGCTATCTTTTTGCGCTGGTGGCAGGCGATTTAACCAAGGTCGAAGATCACTTCACCACCATGAGTGGCCGTAACGTGACGTTACAGCTCTGGGTGGAGCAAGAGAATCTCGATAAGACCGACCACGCCATGGCCTCGCTAAAGCGGGCAATGACTTGGGATGAAGAGACCTACGGCCGCGAGTATGACTTAGATCTGTTTATGATCGTGGCGGTGAATGACTTCAATATGGGGGCGATGGAGAACAAAGGATTAAACATCTTTAACTCCGCTGCCGTGCTGACCCACCCCAATACCGCCACCGATGCGGCGTTTCAGAATGTCGAAAGCATTGTGGCCCACGAATACTTCCACAACTGGTCGGGGAATCGCGTGACGTGCCGCGACTGGTTCCAGCTCTCGCTAAAAGAAGGTTTTACGGTATTCCGCGATCAGTGTTTTTCTGCGGATATCAATTCAGCCCCCGTCAAGCGCATTCAAGACGTCTCGTTTTTCCGCACCGCGCAATTTGCCGAAGATGCAGGTCCCACGGCGCATCCGGTTCGTCCGGATCACTATATCGAGATCACCAACTTCTACACTCTGACCATTTATGAAAAAGGGGCGGAAGTTGTGCGCATGCTGCGTAACCTGCTGGGCTGGGAGGCCTTCCGCCGTGGCTCGGATCTCTATTTCGAGCGCTTTGACGGTCAGGCCGTGACGATCGAAGACTTCGTGGGCTGCATGGCCGAGGTATCGGGCATCGATTTAAGCCAGTTCATGCGCTGGTACTCCCAGGCGGGCACGCCGGAAATTGATGCCCACGGTGAGTACGACTACGCCAACGCCGAGTACCATTTGACGCTGCGCCAGCGTACCCCCGCCACTCCCGGCCAGCCCGACAAGCAGCCGCTGCATATTCCTGTGCGCATGGGCTTAGTGGGTACAAAGTCCGGTCAGGATCTTACTCTGACGCTTGAAGGTGAAAAGCTGGGTAAGGACGCGGTCATTCACCTGACCGACGATGAGCAGACCTTCATCTTCACCGATGTGGCAGAGGCGCCGGTTCCATCGCTGCTGCGCGACTTCTCCGCCCCGGTAAAACTGCACTTCCCATACTCTCGCGAAGATTTGGCCTTCTTACTGACCCACGACAGCGATGGTTTTAACCGTTGGGACGCGGGGCAAAGGCTCGCACTGTTGGCGCTGGATGACTTGATCGCCGCCCACCGCAACGGGGTAGAGAAGGTCATGGATAGCCGGGTGGTAGAAGCCTTTAGAACGCTCCTGACTTCCTCCATGGATGACAAGGCGGTACTGGCTGAGATGCTAACGCTACCATCGGAAGCCTACATCGCCGAGCAGCAGCCGATTGTCGATGTGGATGCGATTCACGCCGCGCGTGAGTTTGTGCGCCAATCCTTGGCCCAGGCGCTGCGTGATGAATTTATCGCCGTGTATAAAGAGAATGGCACTGATGAAGCTTATGCGCCGACGCCTGAACAAATTGCCCAGCGCAGTCTCAAAAACATAGCGCTATCTTACTTAATGTCCATTGAGGACGACGAGAGTGTGGCACTTTGTGAAGCGCAGTTTGCCGCTGATCATAATATGACCGATGTACGCCATGCGTTGACACTATTAGTACACAGCGACCGTGATGATTTGGCTAACCCCGCGCTGAAAGCGTTTGGTGAAAAGTGGGCACACGACCCGCTTGTGATGGATCAGTGGTTTACGATTCAGGTATCGCGCCCTCAGCCGGACGTATTGGAGCGCGTAAAGTACCTAATGCAGCACCCAGCGTTCTCCATCAAGAACCCCAACAAGGTTCGTGCGTTAGTAGGTGCCTTTGCGCAAAATCGGGTCAATTTCCATCGCTTGGATGGCAAAGGGTACGCGCTGTTGGCAGATGTGGTGATTGAGCTAAACCGCCTGAATCCAGAGATTGCCGCGCGGTTAATCACCCCCTTAACCCGCTGGCAGCGTTTTGATGAGGCGCGTCAGCAGTTAATGCGTGCAGAGCTAGAGCGGATCAAACAAGAACCGCTGTCGTCCAACGTATTCGAGGTGGTCGAGAAAGCGCTGGCATAACGTGCATCCAGGGAATTAACCATGGAGAGGGAAGACACCGGTGACAGATTCACAGCAGTGTTATTTACTGATTATTAACGGTCAGTCTGCCGGAAATCCGGCGCTACGCGAGGCCGTTGAAGCGCAGCGCAAGGCAGGGACGCCGATGATTGTTCGCGCTACTTGGGAAGGTGGCGATGCCGCCGAGTTTGCGGCCCAAGCCGTTGAACTAGGAGCTACCAGTGTGATTGCTTGTGGCGGCGATGGCACGGTAAACGAAGTGGTTAACGGGCTAATGCGCATCCCCCATGACCATCGTCCGAGCTTGGGCGTGGTGCCGATGGGCAGCGCGAATGATTTTGCCACTTCGGTGGGGTTACCTTTGAAGCCGGATCGCGCACTGGCGGATGCCGTTCGCTTGCCGTCTGCGCCCATCGATGTGATTCGTATGACAGCAGAAACCAGTGGCGAACCGTCGGTATGCTATTACATCAATATGACCACTGGTGGTTTCGGCGCAGAAATTACCTCCTCTACCCCCAAAACGTTAAAACGCATGTTAGGGGGAGGAGCCTACTCACTGATGGGGGCGCTCAAGGCGTGGCGGCATCGCAGTTATCGCGGCACGTTGCACTGGGGCGATCATGAGCAGGCCGCGTCACTGCTGCTGCTGGCACTGGGCAATGGGCGTCAATCGGGTGGGGGGCAGGTGCTGGCCCCTCGTGCCAAGCTTGATGATGGGCGATTGGACGTTCTGCTAGTCAAAGATTTTCATTCGGTGACGGAGCTCCCTGCGCTGCTCGGCGAGCTACAGCAGTTCCCCGCAGAAGGGCGTTATGTGCGCTACTTCACTGCCAGCCAGTTGACCGTTACCACTCGGTCCGATGATGAACCTTGGCCTCTGACCCTGGATGGTGAGGCAAAACGCTATCAACGATTCACCGCTGAAGTCGTCCCGCTAGCGTTGAAGGTACGCTTACCAGAAGGCTGTTCGCTGTTGTCTGCCAACGACCGCCACTAATGAATTCGAACCATTAAGGAGTACGACTCGATGAGCTACCGTGTATGGATGCCGCTACTGGCCAGTTTGGCCCTACTGCTGAGTGCCTGCGGCGACAGTCAAGAAGAGGCAAACGTCGTACCGGAAGAGAGCGCGGCCGAGCAGCCCAGTGAGACGCCAGCCGCTGCACCTGACACCAGTAGTGACGATGCTCCTTCGCCCTCCCAGGTGGAAGACGACATTGAACGTCAGGCGTCCGAGCCTTCCAATGCTCAGGAAGACCTGTCTTCTACCGCCAGTGAGTCAACCTCGGAGCCCCTGCAGGCGGACGAAGAGACGCTGGCCGCCGACCCCGACGAAGCCCTTGACGAAGCCAGCGCAATGCCGGGTGAAACCACGCGTTCTGATGTCGATGACGTGATTGCCGAGACTGAGCGTCGTTTCGAAGAGGCACAGCGTCAGTTGGAGCAACAGTTTCAAGAAATCGAGCAGCAGTCGCCCGAACTGGCACCCATGGAGAACGATCCCATCGAGCCAAGCTGGGAGCGCGAAAGCAGTTTACCCGAAGGTTCTTCCGTGGAAGGTGGGTTAGAAGCGCAAGATGTGGATGCGCTCATCGAAGATACCGAACGTCAATTCGAAGAGGCCCAGCAGCGCCTAGAAGAGCAGTTCCAAGCCTTGGAGAGTGAGCGCCCCACCAATAACGATAGCGAAGCGCAAGAGGCCGAAAGCTCCTCGGATGACACGTTGGATACATCGTCTTAAGAAGTAAACCCCAACCTATAAAAAAGGCCCGCATTCCGGGCCTTTATCCATTCGGTGCGGTTCAAGCAACGCGAATGTTGGAAGCCTGAAGGCCTTTTTTACCCTGAGTCACCTCGAAACTGACTTTCTGACCATCTTGCAGGGTCTTAAAACCTTCAGCTTGAATTTCGGAGAAGTGGGCAAAGAGATCGTCACCGCCGTCATCGGGAGAGATGAAGCCGTAACCTTTGGTGTCGTTGAACCACTTGACAGTGCCAGTTGCCATCGTTCATATCCTTAACGTGCTTAATGATTGAGCAGGTGGCTCATTGCCTACCTACCAAATCCACTTTAGAAGCAAATAATCAGCACGTCCAGTAGTGACGTGGTTAAGATTTTTTGGGTATACGGATTTAATGGTTGATGGGGCACCTTCACCCCATCAATCTGATACCACCCTCAGATGGTTGATAGATCGACTCCGTAGTTGAGTTCCTCTGCGAAGTCCGGCAGTCCGTAACCGATGGTTTTCTTGTAGAAAGGAGAGACCTTCGCAGTCGGTGCCTTCTTCTTGTGCTTCGTGGTG
>Ga0209128_1000196_pt1 | contig 42850 bp, 58 predicted proteins | sample ETNvirnome_6_100_FD_184072 | JGI IMG/M metagenome (GOLD analysis project Ga0209128, IMG submission 184072) | Marine viral communities from the Pacific Ocean - ETNP_6_100 (SPAdes) (version 2) | ecosystem: Environmental > Aquatic > Marine > Oceanic | place: Pacific Ocean | collected 2013-06-19
TCGCGTGGGTGGGGGGGGGGTTCGCGCTCCTGACGTGGACCAGGGTCTGCACCGGTGACTCTGGCCTGGATCAACGCAGTCCGGATCGAGTCAAGCCGATCGGCGAATGACGCCGGCTCCTGGGTGCTGTCCTGGGCGCCGGATCCCTGGCCTGGGCTGTCCTGGGCGCTACGATCGCCGCCGACCGGACCCACCTGGGCCAGATCGAGGCCACCACGAATGGCGATGCGCTCTGCGAGATCGGTGACCAGTTCCGCGAGGCTCCCGTCTTCGATCGCCCTGGGTAGATCGGCGCCGTCCTGGTCAGCCCTGGCCCGGTCGCGGATCGGATCGAGGAAGCGCGCAAGCCAGGCGTCCTGTGCCCGCCACGATCGCCCGTTGATTGCCTGATCTGTGAACGCCTGGTAAACCTCTGCGGCCTGGTCGATCGCGGCGCCTTCGATCGCCTGGGCTAGCCTGATAGCCTTGTCCTGGTCGACGCGTTGAAGGGCACCGACCGGCTCGATCGGTGCGTCCTGGTCGGCGTCCTGGTCTACCTGGCCGGCGTTGTCCTGGTCATCAGCTGCATTCATTTGAGCGGCTCCTGGTCGGGGTCCTGTGTTGGGCAGATGTGTTGCACACAAGTGCAACTCGTTTGCACCTGGTCGGTCGGTTCAGTCCAGGCGCGGCGATCCGGCCAGGCGGTTTCCTGGTCAGCTCCGAACCAGGCACCGGCTAACCGTCTCTGTGAGATTAGCAATTGACGCGAACCTGGACAAGTCGTATCTTTCCTCAGTATATACTCCGCTCTCACACGGAGCGCGCGAGTATGGACGGCCAACCCGTAATGAAGGAGACCCACATGTCCGAAGACACCAGAATGGTCGCGATAGACTTGGGAGACGGTTTCCCGGCTACGTTGACGATCGATCAGGCCCGCGCCCTTCGCGGCGCCTTGTCTTCCCTCAACTTGGTCGACAATACGTCCCTGGTCACGTGGGAAGACGAGCGTCATACCAAGATTGTCGATGGGGTGCAAATTTGGGCCGAGGTATCGACGCGTCCGGCGGTCGACCTGGACACGCCGCTCGATCTCGAAGTCCTGGACTTCCCCGCGCTCGCGGGCTGCACGAATGGCGCGATTCACAAAGACACACGCTCCTAACCACCTGGCGCCCGAGTCTACACGATCGGGCGCCTTCATTTTGGAGTCTATGATATGACCGCTTTTCTTACCAGGAACGAACGCCAGACCGTGATCCGCGCGCTTGAGGTACTTGAAGCCGGCGCGACGATCGGCGCATGTGGTGGCGTATCGGTTCCCTTGACGCCGCGCCCACCTTCCGAAGATCAGAGGCGCGCAAGACGTTTGCTGATGGAGTGGAATTTAGGCGACACTTTTGGTCTGGTTCGCCAGGCAATGAGACACCACGACGGGCAAAGTTGGGAGGACACACACGCGGCGATTGCTCGCCAGGATAACGCAACAAGCGAGCGCAACGCGGCAACGCCCGAACTCTAACCCAATCCAGGCGCCCGAGTCTACACGATCGGGCGCCCTTTTCTTGAGGTATCGAGCATGGCAGACGTAACGAACGACCCCGTATTTAACGAAGGCGTAAACCCGCGCCGGCTCCCGGTCCCGGTCCCTGGAGACTTCGACACGACATATCGAGACACGCCCGACGATAAGCCGCGCGCGCTTTATGTCAAGGACCACACCGACGAATACAAGCCGCTCCGCGAGTTCTACGGACATACCGAGGTGTACGTGAACACCCACCTGGTTGACCAGGCAAGCGGCGGACCTGAGGAGGGTGGTTGGTGGTACACGTACGGCGTACCGTCTAGCTCGATCCGCACGACGGCAGACCAGGCCGCGAAGATTTACGCGCAAGAGATGCAGACCGCAGAACGCGAGAACGCGGACCGCCGTTCTGATATTGGCTCCGTACTGAGTGAAGGACGCTATGAGGTTACACTTGAGACTCGATACGGCGCCATCTTCCCCCAGGAAAGGCCGCGGTATGAGTAAAATATGGGCATTCCTTAACGGCGTGAAAGGATACCGCCTGGACTACACCCTTGCATATCGCGGGGCTGATCTGATCGCTTACGAATGGGGGCGGGAAATCGCCCACCGTTTAACTTTTCGGAGATTTGACTAAAAAGCGAGGAACCCATTATGAATAGCCACATCGACCACGGCGCCGGCGGTACCATGTTTGCCGGCGCCCAGGCTGTCGAAGTGTTCAGGCTTATCACCTTAAAAAGCGGGATCAAGTTAGAGGCTTGCGGGATCAAAGCGAAACGCGGCCAGACGTGCCGCTCGATTGCTCGCAAGCAATACGGCATCAAAGGCAACGCCGCGCGCCAAGTGGAGCAGATCGACGCACTTATAGACCAGGCGCGCGCCCAGGTTCCGGAGTACCATGACGGCGCCCTGGTTAAACCTACTGAGCTTCCGGCCCTTCCTGAGATCACCCATCCGATCGACTTTGGTGCGGAGCCGAGCGGATGAAGAAATGTATACAACGCATGTTCCCCTTCGACGGGTGCGATCCGTCGAAGGTGGAACTTTGGGATCTCGGGACGAGGTACGAGGTACGACGCAATGGGCGCAGGATCTGGCAGAGCAACTTCTATACGGCGACGTGTTACGCGCGCGCCTATGAACGATACACGGAGGAATTAAGCAAATGAGCGACACAACAACCGAACAGCCGACATGTGACGAACGGGTGCAGGGCGCGCTTGATTCACGGATGGCAGACCTGAAAGCGATGTATCGAGCGCACGAAACCGACAACGACACCCTGGTTGAGTTCTTAGAGGGTCAAGGGATCGACGTTCGATCACTTCTGGAACCGCACGTCCTAGAAGAGAACGCGCGCGAAGAGATGTACAACTACGGCCTGGCCTTTGACTACGTGACGCCTGGCACATTCGACAATGATGCGGGGTATTGGCGTTATCAGATTAGCTATGGTGGCCCGTCTGAAGAGTTGCGGTTCTATGGTCCCGATCGCGTTGACTTCGTTTATCTCAACTGGTTCGACGGCGCGACCAGGCGTTTAAACGGCGACGATCTAGAAACGGCGAAGGCCATGTGGGATGACTTCAACGAGTGCGGGACCATCGAGCAGGTACGGAAGGACGCCGAACAATGAGCGAGGGCGCCAGGACGTTTACGGAGCGGTTCGCGGAATACTCCGAGGGGTACCACTTAATGCCTGGTCTGGTCGAGGATTGCTCCGATTGCGGCGAGGATGATACGGACGAGTTCAGCTGTCAGCAATGTGAAGGTTGCGGGTCGAGGCTCGCCGGATCGCGGCACGTTTGCCACTCGTTTGTAGAAGAGGGCAACCCACGCAAGGGGCTTATGCATTGGTCCGTCTGTTGTGACTGCCTGATGTATATCGCAAACGGCGATATACCAGAAGGCGAAGAGTAAACCAACGAAAGGGCGCCGGCTGCTTGGGACGGAGCCGGCGCAAATTTATGAACATCCCCAATATCGACACCTGGATACACGGCGACCACGACACAATGCCGGATTGTGAATTGACCAGGAAACAACGTGAAGCGATCGAGCGCGAACGCCGCGATCAGATCCGGCGCGACATAGAAACGGAGAACAATGTCGACAGTCAAAGAACAGATTCTGAAGATGCCCAGAGGTGAATTTAACATGCTAGTGAATAGCCGAAACGACGAGCAGAGCGACGCGATACGCGCGGCCTGGATCGCCTGGATCGACACGCAGAAGGACACACCGAAAAGCACCCGTGAAGCCTGGTATGGATTCCAGGCATACCGGAAGTCATTACCACCTGGAGCGCAGATATGAGCGAACGAGACATGACCCTTTATGACGTTCCGTATGGATCGCACTTCTACTTTCACGATAAACCCCCCCAAGAAAACGTCAGCCGGCCCAACCTGTACGCGAAGGTGCAAGGCACGGTGCAGAAACTACTCGCCGACCAATCAGCATACAGCACTTGGGACGGCAAGGCGAAAGGGGAACGGATGGGCGCCGAGCTACTTTACAGGCGATGCGACACACCCGTCCACGTCACCAACTTCAGAGGCCTGGAATGAGGCCGGCCCCAAGAGCAGAGATCGAGCGACCGCCGCCCGAACCAGACATTCGCGTCCTGGTCTTTCTCAACCGCGCAGACCACGAAAGGATCAAAGTTCTCGCGCGCAAGCAACAGATACCAGGCGCCGGCCACAACGGTGCGGTCAGTGCCTTTTTTCGCCACCTGGAACACGCCATATTGGAGGATTGGGAATGAAGAAATTTATGTACTACGCTCTGACGATGAACCAGTGGGGCGCCGGCCTCACGATCGAGGAAGCGAAGAAGAACATGAACGCCGACGGCACGGCAGCACCGAAGAAACACGGATATATCATCCACAAGTTCAGCAAGCTCACCACGATCGACGTGGACCCGATCGACGGGCGCCCTTCGGTGGAGAAGGGAGTGACGGCAGAGGTGGTCGAGGATACACGAAAGGTCAAAGCGATATGATCGGAGCAGAGAACTACCTACACCCAGCGATCCGGAAAGAGATTAACAACCTGGAAGAACGGCGCGTGAAGTTGACGCAGTTGTCACCGCACTACGCTTGCGTCGAGGCGATCGCTGAAGAACTGTTCTCCTACCACAGCATGTGGACCTACTCTGGTTCGATTCAGTTAAACTTCTACGTCAACGCCTACACCGACTCGATCCCGCTCCTGACCGCCCTGGCCCACGCCGGTTGGAAGCGGATCGGGAAGATGGAAAAGACTTGCGCGTCCTTCAAGTGGAAGTTGGAATATGAGGCGCGTCCTGGTCTGATGATTCCCCTGGAAGTGAGTGGCGATGTTCGCGGCGAGGATGCCGAAGGCGCAACTTGCAGACGTGTCCAGGTTGGAACCAAGACGAGCGAGATTCCGATCTACGAGATTCAGTGCGACGATCCGGCAGAGGCGAGCGCCCTGGCTAACTAGGCGAGCGGATCGGAAAGCAAAAGGCCGGCGGGGTAGCTAACCCTGCCGGCCTTTCTATTCCCTGTCGCCGTCGCTATCTCCCCTAATATCGACGACTAAGGGCTTACTTCAGATGTTCCAAACAGGCAAGCGCCTGGTCCTCAGTCATTGTGTCGATCGGCTCCTTGCATTCCTCGATGCCGATCAGTTCCCACACGCCCTCGACGTTCTTTCCCTTTGTCGCCGACCTCAGACGACCCAACGTGAGTTTCTTGATCGGCTTCGGCTCCGCGTCCTTGCGCTTCTTGATCTCGGTCTGCATCCAATCGAGTCCCTTCTTGGCTCGATCCATCGACCACTCTGCACAGTTCTCAAAGTCGGCTTTCTCTTTCTCGGTCCAAACGTGTGACTTCGACAGCTTCAGAACGAGTTTACGCTGAGCGTCCGTGATCCGCAGTTCGACATCGTATTCCGGCACAGTCTGACCCTGGTCAGGTGGATAGTTCGTGCCAGGATCGGGATGATCGAAAGCGGGAGCCTCCCCACGTCCCACAGCACTCCCGCCTCGACCATCGTCATCTGCGCTCGCCGCGACCCCCACAGCCGCTTTAAGCGTATATCTCTGAAGGTAGGTTACAGCCGACCCGACCGCTTGGATCGCGTTCTTGCTTCCCGAGCTGTCCACAGGACCGCCTAGCGTAGTCTCTTCACTGTGACCGTCCTTGTGGGACAGGATACAGGTCACTTTGACCGTGCCAGGAGTCTCCGTATCGGTGCGCCATCGGAACGACAGGCCGTGTTCAGCCAGGACAGGCGCCAACTGATCGACCACGCCGGCCAGATCCTCGTACTTGTAGTGCGTTGACTTGTAGTCCACCGACTTGTTCTTGAACAGGATCGGCAAGTTATCGCGCATAGCTGAGAGTGCAACCGAAAAGGCCGTAGCCGCTTCGGATGCCTTCCACCGCTCCGCGAGGCTGACCAGACGTTCAAGCACCTCGACATCGGCGCCGGTCTGGACGGCCTGACTCAGCATTACCATCGGCGTGAGTGCCGTGTGAGGGACAGGCTTCAACTGCTCGATCGGGATCGCGCCGTCCGGTTGCCCGTCCGTGCTATCCGATGGCGGCGGCTCCTGGCCCATCGCCACCGCATCCATTACTTCAATCTCTTTAGCTTCCATCGCCACCCTCCGTCAAGTTCAGCACCTTCTCGATCGGCCCATCTCCTGGACCAAGATCCTCACACGCACCACGGTACGCGCAGTAATCACAGTTCCAATCCTTACCAGGCGTGTGATCCTGAACAGGGATCAGACCGTTGCCGTAGTCGTTCACACAGCTGACCAGGCGCGACATGGCTATCTCGGCCTCGGGAGCGTCGAAGTTCACGACCTCGACCGCGATCGCCTTGCCATCGGGGTTGCGACCTACGAAGATTCCCCGCGTGACCGGCACAGCCCGATTCCGGAGCGCGAGCATGTAGCACTGCATCTGCTGATAGTATTCGTGCTGAACGCGCTGAAGCGTTCCCTGCCTCAGAACATACCCGCCATCTTCCTCGCGGACCACGTTCTCCATCGGCGCGTCCCGCTTGAATCCCTTCTTGCCGATGCACAGCTTCCACGGATAGTCGCCGAGCTTCTTGTGTTCAAACAGAGCGACCGACAGGAAGCTGTGAGGATACTCCGAATACACGACCTCGCGAACGTCAGGCTCGTTTTTCTCCGTGCCGACGAACAGATCCCAATACACCAGGCCGTCGATGTGACCGTGAACGGACTCAGCATCGCCCGTCGTGTAGAAGTGAACGGCGAACTGATCGTTGACGATCGGGATGCCGCCCCTCTGCAAACAGGCGCGCGTGTCGGCCTCCATCAGATGCCCGACGCGGAACGTATCAAGCTGTGATGCCGTGGTCACAGACGGCTCAAAATCTTCCCTGCGGTTCAGCACGATCTGACGCCGACACCGCCCTGCAGAACTCATACCGACATACCGACGCGGTGGATCGGCGCCGTAGACAGATGTGATGTAGGAGTCAGGCAATCGCAACCCCTTTTCCCAACCGGCGAGGATGGCGAGCGCCAATTCCTCATTATCGCAGTCCGGATGCTTGTCGATTATCTCCACTTTCTTGCCCTTTCCTGAATGTCTCCGATCGCTCTGCATTCAGCTTTCGGATACCAGGCGCCATTCGCGCCTCATTGTAGGCGACGATCGCCCCCACCTTATCGAACTCTGCCACCGTGACGCACCAGACGCGACGTGACTCACCCTCGACATTGCGCTTCTTCGCGCGGATGAGCCGGTCCTTGATCCAACGCCAGACCGTCTTGTTGCTCACGCCGTAGAAGGCCACGATGTCGCGCACAGTGTAGTAGTAGACCTTTCTAGGCATCGTCGATCGGGAATTGGCCGTCACCAATCACCCATCTAAGCGTGTCCACCACCAAGCTGATCCGCGATTCATACTCGATCTGCACCACATCCAACGCGGCGTCAACAGCCGCGTTACTCAGAGGCGTGGTGTTCACCAACAGGTCGCGCATTTCTTCCCTGTGTGCTTCCGACTCGCCTTTCAATCCCTCGATCTTGCCCTCGATCGTATCTCTGACTTGCATCTTCCTACGTGACTCACCGTTTTCCTCTGGCATATCGTCTAATCCCTCTCCTAAACAGTTCGGACAACCGTAGCGACCACAGGCCGCATCGAACTCATAACCACAGAACGCGCACCCCATTGTTTTTGGCATTTTTTCTTTACGCCGTTTCCACTTCTTCCTCGTCCGCTCGCGCGACTCTCAACTCAAAAAATCCACCCGGAATGTCACCGAGCTGCATCATCATACGAGCATAGTAGGCTTTGTGATTGTTGTTCAGCTTGAACTCTTTGCCCGTCGTCTGAAGATCCGTCCGGTACCTCAGCACTTCATACAGCGTGGCGATACCATACCGCTTCCGACCCGTCGCCAACACCTTGTTCGCATAGTCCACCAGGCGCTTGTAGACGTGAGGATTGTCCCGATGAAATTCTTCGAACGCGATCTGCTGAAGCGACTTGATGGGGAATAGATCCATCCACTACCTCCTTGTGAAGTGACCGCCCCGACGATGCCTCCGCATCTCGGATTGGGTCGTGCCGACCAAGCACCGCCAGGGCGATCGAGCCTTAAGATGAGAGTTTCACCCCTGTCACTCTCGCACAATGATACCTAGATAGTCTCACAGGGTCAAGCACACAAAAAAATCCCCCTCGGTTCTCACCGAAGGGGATCGCACACCACACTGTAATTAGACTAATCCGCTCGACCTCGCAAACTCCGACGCCGACGCCGACGCCGACGTGGGTCTTTCTTCTTGGCCTCGCGCGTAGGCCGTAGCCCCGTCACGTTCCGGATCGTGTAGTCGATCGGACCCTCGCCCTCGCGTGGTATCATCCTCGACACCGCCGCCGGCGCCAAGCCTCTCTTTACATATTGGCCTGTGTCCTGGTTGCCGACGACCCATTCCTTTGCTTGCCAGATCGCTCCGGCCCAGACACCGCCGAAGAAGTTCAACAGAGGCGGCTCCGACCCACGACGCTCCTTCCCCATCAACTGGTCATACTTGTCAACCATCGGATGCGAGTAGCGATCGCTTGTCTCGTAGCCGGCCATCATACCTGGACCGAGCAACGCCGCGTAGCTACCAAAGTGAAGCGCGAGTTTTGACAGGTTTTCCTTCGTCGGATTCACCGTCGCGTCCCTCAAGATGTCCCAGGAGAAATTGATCTGATGCATCGTGTAGCTTTGGAACATAAACATCGTTCGCGCCAGCGGCGAACGCAAGAACCTCGGCGTCCCTGACCTGTTGAATATGAACTGTGTCTTTTGCTCTGCCTGAACAGCTTGCTCTAACGCCTGGCGATGCGCCTCGATGGGATCGGTATTCGGCAAGTCGTCCATCTTCCTGAGCGCGTCCTCGTACTTGCCCAGAACCGTAGCGCCACGGTTCCAATACTCCGACCACTGTGACGGCTTGAACACGATGTCCTCTGTCGCCGCGAACTTGCGACCGAATCGCGACGGCGTAAGGAACTCCGAATGCGATGGCACGTCGTGCCGGATCTCTGCAAGCAGATCCGACACAGCAGTTGACACCTTGCCGACTTTGATTACCTGGTCTTTCTGCCCTCCCAGGAACTGATTCACCAGACGCCAGTTACCTCGCGCCGACGCCTGTCGAGAGATATGACCCAAGAACATCTTAGCGCCACGTCCCGCCGCTTGCGCCCCTAGTTCCGGAACACTGTTGACCAGGAACTGTGTCGAGTTGGTCACGAAGTGTGCGATGTTGCCGCCGAGCTTGTGCCAGGCCATGATCCTCTGCAACTGACTCAGCACCACAGGACCGGCATTCGGGTTACTCAGCTGTGCGCGTAGGTCGTCGATCGCGATCGCCGCCGCCGCCCTTGCCCTGGTCACACGCTCCGCACCACTCTCTGCACCTTCTGGCAAGTGCGACATCTCGACCACCTTGCGGTACCAGTCAAGCATCTGCTCTGGGTTGTCGTATATCATACCGAGGTTCTTGGCGTACGTGCCAGGAGCGAGTAACGCCATCATCCGATCGACGCCACCGTTGAAGGCTTCGGAGTCTGCCAGGAAGTGTGCTTGCCGTTGCTTTGTCTTGGTCGTCCCGCCGGCCATGAAGTAGGCGTAACTCGACATTTCCTCGCGCACCGTCGAGCCTTTGCCGTGCATCGGCGTCTGGCCTATGAGGACGCGCGCCTCTTTCAAGAATTGGTCGATGTAAATCTTCCGTGTCGCACCGCGCGTGTAACTCTGCATCACGGTGGCCCAATCCATCTCGTAGCCTTCGGCGCCCTTCCGCTTCATCAGATGTTGGAAGAACTTCGCCTGCGGAACGCGAGGCACAGTCGTCGGACGACCACGCCAATCGAAGTTGACAGCCTGCGCCGCGACGTTCATACCTGTCTCGCCGGCCAACTCCTGTGCTATCAGCTCGCCGAGTCTGCCCTTGAAAATATGAGGCGCATATTCGCTTATCCTCTGGTCCGGAGCCAACTCAAGACGGTCGGCCAGGTCGTCTAGGATCTGCCGGCTCGCATTGTGGACTTTGATGAGGCGCGGATCGCCGAGGGCTTGCACTTCGATCTGTCCGTCGAGCGCCATCATCACCTTGCGACCCTCTGCTACAGACATCTGTGCTTCCTCTGCGATCGCGTGAAGTTCCGTGGTCCTATCGCCCAACTCCTTGAACATCAAGCGCATCGTTTCTGCACCACCATTGAACCGATGATGTACGACCCCCATTTTATCTGTAAAAAATTTCCGGAGGTGTTTTGGAACATCGCCACCGCGAACAAGCAAACTGCCTAAAAAAGTTCCAGACAGGTTGGACTTACTCGTCGGCGTCTGCATCACAATGGATTCCGGCCTCATCTCTTGTGCAAATTCTTCGGGCAGTCCCGCTTGCTCGCGGCCACCCAGGTCGCCGAGCAGATCGTCCGGATCTCTGGCGCCGGCTTCGTGAAGCTCGTTCAGCGTCAAGTCCTGGTCGCGCGCCACTGCCTCTGTGCGGATGCGTTCCTTGTGGCGTAGGTGAGCGATGTAGGTCTGCTGTTCCTCGCCCGTCATGTCCATCGGGTTGTTCTTGCCGGTGACTTGCTCGCGGTACAGTCTCGCCGCTTCCTTGTCACCACCAAAGATGTTGTTCTCTCGCGCGTGGATGAGCCGGTTGTTATGCTCCGGACCTCTCGGTCCTCGACGTTGACCGGGGAAGTCAGCCGCACCACCGATCGGCGGGTCGCCACCTTGCAGACCAGTGATCTCATCCTCTGCTTGCTTGATCTCTCGACGTAGGCCGTCGGCCTCGTCGCTGAACGGATCGACGGAGCTATCTTCCATCTCCTTCAGGCGGTTCTTCATCGTGATGATGTCGTCGTTCAGATCCTTGATCCGTTGAGCATCGTCACCACCGAACAGACCTTGCTGACTGCTCGCGGCCTGGTCTGCGCGCCTGGCGATCTCGGCGGGGTCCATCGCCGTACCCTGAAGTGCCTGTTGCGCTCCCGCTGCCGGCCTGCCGGCGTTGTTGCCCTTCGCCGATGGCTTGCCGCGAAGGATCTGCATCTGCTTGATTTCGTGATCGGCGTCGGCGATCTGCTCGACCAACTTGCCGCGCATCTCTGGCGTCAGCTTGGTACCTGTGATCGACTCGCCCTTCTTGAGTGCGTCGATCCCTGCGTTCCGGAAGTTGACGAGCTGTGCCAGATCCGATCCAGGCTCCGCATCGTAGGGAGAATCGCCTAGCTCGTCTACGAACTTGGCGACGTTGAAGTCGTCATCGAGCGCGTTCGGATTGTCAGGGTCGATACCCATCTGTTCTGCCGCGCGTCGATCGCCCTCGCTGATGGCATCCTCGACTGCGTTGCCGTGGTCCACATCCATAATCTCTTTGCGCGCCAGGAGAGGACCGATGTCGTCGCCGGTCAATGGACCGTCTGCGTTGCCCGACTGCTTCCGGATCGAGGCGATCATCGCAAGGATCTCAGCGTCAGCCTCGTCGACATCTACCTCGTTCAGCAGTTCCGCGATCTGATCGAGAGTCTTGCCACCAGTGCCGGCCTTGCGGAATATCTTCTTGGGTCCGGTGTTCGCTACGACGTTCATGTCTATGCTGTGCCTGTACTTCATCCGCGCACCGGTGGGGTTCGTGATCGCGTCCACGTCGATGCCACCATACGCAAGGATGAAACCACGGAGCGAGAACTTGTTCGGTTCTGCCGGTGGCTTCTTCTTCGATGCCTTGCCGAGCTTGGTAGGATGGTGCTTCGCATCCACGACGACAGACACAGGCTTGCCACGGTTCGTCCCTGAGATGAGCCGCTTCTCAAGGTCGATGAACTCGACGTTGAGGCGTTCCCCGCCGTACTCGATGCGATCACCTACGACGATCGGACTGCCGTTGGCGTGGTAGATGGGTCGCGGCTCGCTCCCGTTCGTCGGCAGAGAACCACCGCCCTCAAACTCTCGCGGAACGCGGGGGTCCCACCCGAGGACTTCGGCCAGGCGGTCGACACCTTCCTTGCCATACTCCTGTTCGACCGTCGCAACAAGATCCTCCATCTGTTGGTCGATGCTCTGGCTCGCCTCGATCGCCTCGTCCATCTGCTTCTGATTCAGTTCCTTGCCTTTGCGACTGCGGCCCGACGTGCCTTCGTCAATGAGTATTGCCGCTTCGTTCTCAAAGTTGTCCAGTTCTGCCGCCACCTGTTCAAAGACAGACTCAGCCGCTTCCGGCGTGTTGCCTCCGGACGACTCGGCCTCATACTCCGACCGCGATCCTTCCCGCGCGACAGGCTTCGGCTTCTCACCCTTGTCACGGAGCGCCGCGTCGTCTTTGGCTTTCTCTGCCAGGTTCTTCGGGCGCCGAACAAACTGACCGTACTTCATCTTCGACCAATCGCCAGTATGGAAGTCGATGTAGGCATCTACCAGGCGCCTCATCTCAGCACCCTTCTCGGCATCGGCCTTCGTTACCTGCTTGACGAAGTTGTCGAAGGAACTCTTAACGGCCCCGCCCTTCTCGTTGAACCACAACCTACTGCTCATACTTATTTCTTGTCGCTTGCGGCTCGACCCAACATCGAAACCTTTGACCTCCAACGAGTGAGGATCGAGGCCGGCTTCATCGACGATCTGATAGACTCGCGCACCGTAGTCACTGAACCACTCGCGAGCATCGTCAGCCACCTCGATCTTCGCAAGCTGATCGAGTACCTCATCCGTCGTGTAGGGAGTCTCGGCCTTCACCGCTCTGATCTCATCGTAGACAGCCTGGCGCTCCGCACGGACATCCATCTCCCTCGCGCGCCACTTGGCGATCCCTGCCTCGTCGCCTCGCTTCTCTAGTTCGGCGTAGCTATCCTTGCCGTGCCAGTACTCGTCCCACTTCTGTGCCTGGACCTCTGTCTCGGCCTTCAGTTCAGCAAGACGAGCATCACGCGCCAACCGCACATCACTATTGTCGAGTGCATCCAACACCGCCGGCGAAGGTGGATCTCCCGCCGGCTTCGCGGCCTCTGCCTCCTGACGTGCCACCTCTGCCGCCGCGCTTTCCTCGGTCGGCGCCTTGCCCATCGGATCGACCACATCGTCGGCGAACTGATCGTGCGCATTGCTCTGTGCCTTCTGCGCGTCATACTTGGCGATCTCCGACTCGATCCGTGCGCGATACATATTCGCCACCGGATCGTCAGGATTCTCCCGCCAAACCTCGTCGATCTGCTTCTTGAAAGCCCGTAGGCGCCGTTCTCCGATGATGGCCTTGACGTTATCCTCGATCCGACCAAGCGTTTCTTCGCCCAATCCGGACTTCATCTGCCCTTCCAAGAGGTGAACAGACTCAGCCACCGTCTGAGGACGGGTATCTATGCCGTCATCCACGCTAGGAACGACTGTCGGCTTCGGGTCAGGCGCAATTACCGTCGATTCTGGCGCGTCTATGGACTTCACAGGCCCAACCGTGGTCCTTCCGGACGACGATGTACCCTCTGGACCCTCTGGAATGCCCATCAGAGCGTCCTCTGGCGGTATTCCGGACGCCTCGACCGACTTCTCTGGTGTTATCCGGTCCCGTAGCGTTCGCACCGTCAGGACTTCTTGCGGCTCCATCTCGTAGATCAGCCCATCCTCCGTCGATCGAGCCAGAACAGGCCGGCCAGGTCTATTCGACGAACGCGTCACCACGAACACCTCGCCCAAGTCATCGGCGAACTCAGCCCCTTGCCCCAAGTTCTCGATCGGCACGTTGTCTCTGATGTGGACGACCTTGCGATCCTGTCCATCATACTGCCGGAGATCCGCGTCCAACTCCGCTTCCATCGACTTTATTTCTTCTGCCGACTCATTCTTTATCGCGCGCCGACGCATCGTGTCGTCGATGCCTGGCGGTTGCTCCTGGCGGTAGACTCCATCGCCTGTCTCGACCACGCCCGTATGCTCTTGGATCGGAGCGTCCAGGTTGCCGCTCGTCTGGTCGATCTGGTGCTGTATCGCCGGCCCTTGATAATCTTGAGGATTCATCCCGCGCTTGTTGGCTTCTTCGACCAGCCTGTCGATCTCTGGCTTTAACTCGATGCCCCTCTTTCTCACGTCCCTCGATCGGTACGCCTGGCGCATTTCCATAATCTGTTTCCGGCTCGCACGGAGCGCCTTCGGCACCATCGCGATAAACATATCGAAGGCCAGACCCGTAGCGATCCCGATCGCCATCGCTTCCATAACCTTGTCTGCCGTGATGTCCTCGCCGGCCAGACCTGAACGAATGAGTTGTGCCGGCACTTCCATAGCGCCGAAGCCCATACCCATTTCCATCGACTGCACCACGCGAGGGTTCGATGCGAACTGCATCGCCTTCTCCGTCGCGCTCGTCCCTGCCGCCGGCAATTTCACGCCGGCCTTCGCCGCTTCTTTCGTGGCTGAAGTCAACCCCGTCGACATCCCGAACGCTTTGTTCATCAACATCTGGGCGCCCTTCGCCGCACCGACACCACCGACAAGGCCACCTAAAAAACGCGAGGGAGCTACATTCCTCGTCGCTTCTTTCATCCATTCAGGCGTGCTTTCTGGGAGATAATCCCCAGGGCTGAACTCCGTCACCAACCCCTCGGTCGCTTTCCTGTCGTCCATCGCGCCGGTGGCTCGCAGTGCCGCAGGGATCGTTCCCAACGACAGCATATCTTGCGCTTCCTCGACAACCGCCATTATCTCTAACTGGACTGGAGTCATCAACGGCGCCTCGATCTCCCTGAAATAGTCTGCCGGCGTCATCCCCTTACTGAGCGCGAAGTTTCGGATCTTAGTCTGCATCTTCCGCGTGGAACTCTCAACGAAGGGGATCACCTTCATCGTTTCCCCGATGATCGGCGGTAGCTGTGCTTCGTCCACATGCACGGCGATCTTATACGCCTCGCGTAGCTTCTCGATCTGCCTGTCGGTGATTTTCTTCTTGCTCATAGGGACGCCAGTTTCTTTCCTGTCTGACCGTGGACCTTGTAAGGTTTCCCTGTCTTGGGATGGACCTGACCACCACCGAAGCCCTCGCCGGCGTAGTCTAGGATCTCGATCGCAGACCCTTTGCCGACCAGAGTGAACAGCTTGTTCATATCTTCATTTTGTCGAAGTTGAATTTGGAATCTGACCAAGTGCGTCGAACTCTTCCTGCGTGATCAACCCCTTTGCGATAAGTTCCTGAATGTTCACGAGACTTCCTTCGCCCTGCGCTGCACCGAAGAAGTCAAGTGCCTGTGCTTGATCGACCGTCTCTCTTCCATTCGCCAATACATCTTTAGCGATTGAGACGTAGATCCGTTCCTGCTGTTCCTTTGGTAGCTTCGCCAGTTCCATCGGTCCTGCTATACCCTGATTCTCAGGCTCACCCGGTGAGGCTGGCTCAAACCTTGAACCTCTCTCACGCTCTGCGATCATCTCCGGTTCTTCGTCGTCCCATCCGGCGCCGATTATATCGTCAATGCGACCCATTGATTCCTCGACCGCGTTGCGTCCTTCGGCTTCGGCCTTCAATGCTTCATACTTCTCAAGGGGGAACTTGTATCCCTTGTCGTTCAGGCGCTTTCCTAACTCGATGATCTCCGTGAGGTCGGCGATGTACCCCGCCGTCACTACTGGATCGGGTTTTGGCCCATCCCAAAAAACACCCTTCTCTTGCACGGCATCCTCGCGCTTGGCCAGACTGCCCGACAGTTGGTTGAACTTCGTCAGCAGTTGGTTCTCACTCATCTCGTCTGGCTTCATATCCTTTTCGTGCTTCTGCACCGACCGCTCTGCCGCCTCACGCGCGCGCTTCTCGGCGCCCGTTTCAAGCACCGGAAGTTCGTTCGCCGTTTCCGTGGAGATCGTGGTCGCGCCTTCCGTGGTCGATGATGTCGTGATCCCTGGCACTCCGTTCTTGCCTAGCCTCTGCACGATCGACGAGGGAGGTGCTTTCCAGTTCGATGTCTTTTCAAAGCCTGGACTCTTTTCGGTTCGTCCTTTCGACACGACCGTCTCGCCTACTATGTCCTCAGTCTCCGAAACAGACGGCGCCGGCGTGTGCATAACCGGACCCTTTCTCATTTTCGGCGTCCCGTCATCGTATGATCCGCCGGCGGGAATCATCTGATACTTGATCCCGTTTTCGTCGGTAATGTAGGCGGGAGCGATACGTTTCCTCGGTAGCTTTTTATCACCTTCAATCTTTACCGGCTTTATCGTGTTCGTCGCATCGTCCTGTTGCCAACGACCGCCCTCGGCGTCAGTGAAGTAAGACTTCCCCTTCGTTGGGTCTTGGCTCCCTGGAACAATATCGCCGTACTCGACCCTCCCGTCCGGGTAGATTCCGACAGGTCTAAGGCCCGTCGCGGTACGCTGAAGCGACCACTTCGGTTTACTTGCCTCGTCAACTCGGATCTGATACAGCTTGTCCATTAGATCGGCGCGCTCGTTCTGCCGGCGTATCTGCTCGCCCTGCACACGACCCATCAGTCCCATCGCTACCGTCCGTGCCGCGTTGCCTGGATTAAAGCTGAGTCCCATCAGGTACCTTTCGGGGGTCGGCTGTACTGATAAGAAGCAATGGCGCTAGCCAGATTGCCCCACGGATTCGACTGCGGCTGATTGAGGATGTTGCCCAACCCCTGTGTCGCGCCTTGAAGCATCGAGTTCTGCTGAGTGTTCCCGCCTTGACCTTTCGCATACATATCTAAGCCGACATCTTCCTGATACTGCGTCCACGCATCGGCGCCCTGCTGTGAATTCAGGAAGTCGTAGAAGTTCTGGTTGTTCGCGTTGAACACGCCCTGCTGGATGCCGATGTCGTTGGCCTTAATCGCCTGCGCCTGGTCGAGTCCGCCAGACAGGTTGTCGATAATCTGCTGGGTGAAGTTTCTGAGATCCGCCAGACGGTTCGAGCGCATATCCTCCGATGTCTCTGCTTCCTTCATCCCGAAGCCGATGCGCGCCTGTGCGAGCTGATCGAGATAGCCCTTGTTCATCTGATCCGTCAGCGCCCCGCGGAACGATCCGGAGCCTAGCTTATTCGTGGCTGAGTATCGGTTGACGATGTTCTCCATCTCCTTATCGCTCGACCGCTTCAGCATCCCTTCCAGTTCGTCGAGTATGCTACCCTTTCCCGCGCTGTATGGATTCGGAGCACCGATCGCGTTCACATACTCTGACCCGAGCATGTCGATCGCGCCGGTGTTGCCCAAGATCATGTTCATCAACGCATCACGCAACACTCCGGTGTCGTCCACGATCGCCGGCGGATCGGCCAGAGGGTCGAAGGTTGAGTAGTCGTAGGTCGCCGGCGGGTCGCCAGTGGAACCGTCATTACCGAGAAGATCCGGATCGTCGTTGTTTCCCTGGCCGCTCACGCCGCCACCGTGGGCGCCGAGCGCGGTATCGAGGGACTGAAGATCCTCGTCGCTCGCGTCACCCTGGAAGAAGCCGCCGCCGGCGTCGATGATCTGCTGATCCGTCGGTTGGTCTTGACCAGGTATGTCGTTCGGGTTGCTCTCTCCGATTCTCAGGAAGTCGGCCATGTCGATCGTGCCGCTGCCATCCACATCCCACCCAGGTTGCCAGTTTTCGTCGTTTTCCGTAGACCCGAAAGCCGCCTTGAACATATCGACATCCACAGGCCGGCCATCGACCATGACGATGTTCTGGTCTGAGCCATCGTTGGCGAGGCCACCCGTCGTGTCTCCGCTGTTCTCCAAGCTCAGTAGGTTGTCGTAGCCACCGACATCGCCGCCGACCGTCACCCTGTCCTCCGGACTCAGCTCGTCCGTGCCGATCGAGCTTCCGAGGATCGGGTTCGCCGGCGTGAACAGTTCGGGATAACTCTCCGTGGTGTAGAAAGTCTCCCCCATCTCTCTCAGGTCGCCAGTGAACAGATCCGGAGACAGACCAAGCGTTTCGTACTCGCTTCGGTCAAGCCTCTGGTCGTCCAACACGTCGGCCAGTGTGCCAGCATCGAGGCCCATCTGGTCGATGATGTAGCTGAGTTGGTCCATCCCGATCAGTCTGTCGTCAGGTAACTGGATGTTCATAGAGCCACCACTTCCCGAGTCATTGTTGGATGCAGTCCCATTGTCGTTAGTAAGGGTCGGCTGCACGGGCATCGTCGACACCGTGCCGGTGGACCCCGTTCCCCCGGTCCCTGCCGGCGGTCCCTCTACTTCTTCTCCGAGAGTGTTGAAGTATCTAGTGGTGCCGTTTGACGTGCTTGCCCGTATCACCAGACTTCCGTCAGGGTGTCGAGCGGGGATGGAAGACTGATCGACCGGATTGGGAGCTGTTACTGGCGCGTAGGTGGTCTGTGTTTCGGGTGCGGGTTTAGTCGAGTCAGGGACAGCCTCGGGCGCAATCGCCGCAGCAGTCGGTGTCGGCGCAGCTTTCGGTGTCGGCGCAGCAGTCGGTGTCGGCGCAGCAGTCGGTGTCGGCGCAGCAGTCGGATAAAACATGAAGGACCCACCGATCTGCTCCGCCTTCGACAATACGTGCTGAAGGTCGTTGGGGTTACTCCACTCACCGCCATCGACCGCCATCCGCCGCCTGACTCTCGCCACCAAAGCCGGATCGAGCTGGTCGATGCTATCAACGCGTTGATTTCCGACATAGTAAGCCATCTAGTTGAACACACTCGTATTGTTTGGCTTGCGCTGCATCCTGGACAGGAATCCGCTCATCGGCCTCGACGCCTGTTGACCACCCTTCGGCGCCGTCGGCATACTCGTCCTCATGTTCTGGAACGGGTTGAACGTAGGTGGAGCCTTCGGCAGGTTGTAGCGAGGGAACTTCTTTTGCGACCTCCGGTTCAGAGCCTGCAAAAGGTTCTTTCGGAAGGGAAGCTCAAGGTCCTCGCGCTTGCGGAACATACCGAGCAATTCCTTGTTGAGTTCAGCCTGCTGTTGACTAGCGGCGCCCTGGCCGTCGTCGCCATCAAACAGGCTCATTACACTTGATGCAATCAATGCGATAGTTGCGGGGTCCATTTATTCTTCCTCTGTTAGCTCCAATTCCTCGCCCAACTCATCCTCGTCTGGCGGGGCTTCAGGTGGAGGCGTGGGTTGTGTCTCGATCGGAGCCGGCGCGTGGGCCACCCCGTTCATAGCGGCTGACTTCACGGTTCCGATGTCACGAACGGCGCCGACGACGACACGGCGCATCGACTGTATGCCGTGGATGATCTGATCGTTCAAGTCCTGCGGGTCCACCATCTGCTCAAGAATTTTCTCGCCTACCTGACTCCCGTTGGCTTGATACACTTCGGCCAGGTCTGCCAGGCCGACCGCCACGTCCCTCTTGTGCGCGAGCTTTTCGATGTTGCCGATCCCTGCCTGAAGCATCGTGACGATCCTCTTGAAGATCGCGATCTGCTCCAAGTCTGTGCCTATGAGGTTGCTCATCTGTCTCTCCCTGTGAAGGTTCGACGTGTGCGCGTCGAGATACCTACCATCTCGGACGGATCAATTCCGACCGTGCATAACACCTTCGTTTCCGCCGAGGATGCGTGTTTTACCCTGAGCATCAACCACCCGATTGTGTTCGTGTCCGTGACATCCAGCGTGACCGTGTAATCGCCGTACCCGATCTCGGTCCACGTGCCCAGGTCAGGCGCCGCATAGAGCGCGCCGTTCTTCGTGATCTCTATCGTCGGGTTCAGGAGTCCCGTCATAAGAGCGCCGCCGGCGTTGACCATCGTCACCGGAACCTTCTGGCTGTCCTTGTTAGCGTTCAGCGGGAACATTAGTTCTTGTAGTGTCCGACCACAGTTATCGACGCTTCGGTCATCGTCGCTTCGACGGCATCGACGGCAATCGCCTTATCTTCTGCCAGACGATACCCGCGAAGATCAATCTCGATGTTTGAGTCTACCGGCAGAGTGACATACCGGATGATGTTGGCAACCGCAACTGTGTTGCCCGTCTCGTCCGCCGTCGCCGTGGCGTCAGCTGTCGGGTTCTGCCCTGTGTTCAGCGGGACGCCGAGGACTTCCGTCCCTGCATTCGTGTAGACGACCGTGATAAGGTGAACCTTGAACACCGAGGCCACCGCGCCGGTACAGATCGCCACCTTATCGAGATGGAGAATTTTCGTCTTTGATTCGTTCCTGACCGCGAGCAACGTATCATTTGCCGCCGTCGAGTAAGGCACCTGCGTCCAGCTAAACGCATCCTCAACGTCGGCGATCTCGGGTATCGTTCTCGCCTGGACGCGCCCGAGGCCGTCGGATGATACCTCCATCGGCTTTCCGTTCGGACCGTACAAAAGCATAGCTACCTCCGGTTAGATTTTGTCCTCAACATCTTCATCCTTCAACTCTCCGAGTCCAGGCGTTTCCGCGCGATACACATTTGCCTTCAGCAGCTCGATGAGAATCCGCTTCAACGCTTCCTCTACTGCCGGCGAAGATGTGGGGAACATCATCATCATAGCGCACTCGTCTGTGCCGCGCGATGATGGATCGCCTTGTCGCTGATGTGCTTATCGACCACCATTTCAAGTTTGTCCTCGATGCGGATCAGTCGTTCGTTAAACCCGAGGTGCGCGCCACCGATGCCTAGCAGAACACCGACGCCGAGGACTACCAGATCCCTTTTCATTGAGTCCATATATTGCCCCATCACCCCATGCCTCCACAGAGGATCACTTGACTAGCTTCAACCCGACCACAATCGGCCCACCGATAAAGACCACCGCGACAAGGGCCACCAGATCACCGAAGCCCCACTCGATACCCGCAAAGACCTTCCCGATCATCGAAAGCAACCAGACTGCATCCCACACGATTCCGGTGTCCTTTACTTTCTCGTATACCTCAAGTCCAATGAGCACTGTTCCAAGAGAGATGCCCGATCCGACGCCGCCCAATACCCCCGACTTGGCAAGAGCGCCATTCGTAGGCTGTGGCGGATCTTCTGCTCGCCGGCGCTTGACTCGTTTGACCTTGCGCGCGACGTATCCGTCTTTGTTCTGGTGTAGTCGCTGCCCGCCGGCGCGACGGTTTGCCAGGGCTTCGTTGAGGCGAGTCTTCCCGGCGTCATCCAAAATCGGTCCGACAGTTTCGATCCAATGAAGGATCTGCATTTCTGAATAGGATTCATACCGCCGATCTCTCGGCGGTGGCCACGGTTCGTAGTTCAAAGCGCATCCTTCCTGCCCCCTATTTCTTTCCCCACGGCAGTGCCGCTCGCACCGGCGCCGGAATGACTGCCAGAACACTGTCTACAGCTTGGTGAGTTGCCTGTATCGCCTCGCTAACTTCTTTTCCAATTCGCTCAGCTTCGTCTGCCGTAATCTGGTTATCCGCAATCGCCGCAGTAGTGACATCGCGGACATCTTCCAGTTCGGTAATTGCTTTTTGGACGTGTCCAATAGCGACCTTGACCTTGAGAGCATATGCCCCGCCCACCGCCATACCCACTGTGGATATGGTTCCCCAATTCTCGGTTACGAGTGCTGTTACTTGGTCGAGCATCTTCTATCCCCCTATTTCCAGATCGTTCTTGGTGCTCTCAAGAAACTTGATTGCCCTGTCCTTCCGCATCCTGACGCGGCCCTCTGACACATCCTTAGCCCAATACTTGTCCCGTGCCTCTGCAAGTTTCGACAACCAGAACCCACGCTCAAACTGGGTTGAAGTTGACAGAGGAACATCAACAACCAGCCAATGCTCGTCTTTGTCTATCATAAAAGACACTCCATCAACCGCCAAAGCATCTGCCACAACAATACTGTCAGCCCACTCAACTGTGGCCCTGCGTCGAGCCAGTGTTCGCACAGCTTTCACTGAGTCAATCTTGGCCTGAAATGCCGCGACTTCGGGGTCAACCGGACTCGCATCAGGCTCCTGTGCGGACAATGGTGACACGAAAAGCATTGCTAAAATTAAAAAGTTCATTGTTTTCTCCTTTACCATTGAACGTTACTGGATAATTCTGAACCTGAGCCAGCGTCCGTAATTGCTCCGTTCGATGAGTTGCCAACAATTAAACAATAGTAGGTTGCCGCGTTCACGTAAACCGCAGTGTCAGTGCTACCAAAATAACACCCCGTCACCATCAGCCTGTCACCACTATTATTGCTATGTATCTGTGTCCCAGATCCACTATCACCTATGAAGATGCAATCCCTAACCGCGAGCGCGGTTTGGATTGCGTGGATCATATACGAATCTGGCCCCGGGTAGTCACTACCATTAAACACGCAATTAACGGGACCACCGCCCTGACAGTCTCCGTTGACTTCAATGAAGTGGCCGTCAGATTCGGTGAACAGGCAGTGAAAAACTATCCCGCTCCCTGCGTAGTTGATTACGTCAGCGTTCCCTGTTTCCCCGCTGTAGTTTTTAAGTTGCAGATTCGCAATTATAGCGTGGTCGGCAGTCAGTGTTATTGTATGGTTCGATCCGTCACCGGATATAATCGTCTGCCAACTCTCACCCCACAACTGGAGCTTGTCGTGAACGGATTCAGTAACACTAAGAGATTCCTTGTATTCGCCATCCCTTATGAAGATTGCGCCTTCGGGATAGAGATCCATCGCATCCTGGATCCTATAAAAATCCCCACCTCCGTTGATGTCCACGATAGCATCGAACATACGCGGCATCATCGGAACCCCGGTTGCCATAACCCCGAACACTGATGGTGTCGGCTTCACGCTTGCTACATTACTGGCAACATCAGCCACCACCGGATCAGGCTGTATCAGCCGCAGACCGCCAGTGCCTAATGCCATCGCCACGCCGTAGGATTCGATGGAGCTGTCTGGCTTGGCTCCGTTCACACTCCACACGTCTATGTCAACCAGACCGCTTGCTGTGAGCGTGTCTGTCGGGATGCCTGTCGGCGTCAGACGGTGCAACGTTGAGTCGGCTGAAGTCGATGCTCCTGCGAGAACCCAAATCGAACCGTCCTCTGCCGTTTCCACGTCTTGCACCGATGCGCCTACGAGAACATCGTTGGCTATGACGTTCTGTTGGATTGCGTCCTTTTCTTTTGCGATTAACGCTTTCATCTCGTTCGTGGTGAGAACACGCGAAAGAAAGAACGCGTTTTTGATCTTCCCGTCGAAGTGCGCCGCTACGGAAGTCTTTTTGTAGGCTCCTATCAGCAAGTCGTTCGCGTTGTTATCAATGCTTGAACCTGCAACTGTAGACTGATCCTGAAAAACACCATCAACGTAAATCTTTAAAAATCCAGTGGTGGTTTCCCACGTCAAAGCCACGAAATACCACTTATTTGCCGACAGAGCCACATTAGATGTCCTTACCGAACCCCCTCCTCCAGCAGATATTCGCGCATTAAACTTGTTACTCGCATCAACCCACATCAACCACCCGCCTGATGTGGTAGCGTCTAAGTTCAGATTCCCCATAATGCCTGCAAGCGCACCTACGGATTCCAGATTGATCCACGCGCCAGCGGTCAACGCAGTCATCTCATTGAAGTCAGCGTGATCTGCGATGTTGAGGTATTCAGTATTGTCGAGTTCAAAATCAGCATAATCAGCAGGGAACGTGACGGTGTTATTGTTCGTTAAAACGCTCCCGAAAGTGCTTGTAACAGTTGAGACTGAATTCAAAGCCCAACCGCGCTTTTTTGTCCCTTCGCCTGACCACGGTGGCGCGTTCTGCGTGGCGTCGATCTCATAAGTAAGGATGCTTGTAGTCGGGAGATTCGCTAAGTTTGGGAACCCTGTCGAAATTATCAGCCCCTCGTCTGACCCGACAATTACGCTTGGCCCTGCGCCTGTCTCAATCCCTCTGCCGTATGCAAGACCCTTCATTACAGCACTGTCACTGATTGTAATATCTCGACCACCAGAAGCCGCGCCGTTCAGGTTCCAGTTCGCCCAATACCCATCGGCATCGGAGTCAGCAAACACGTTCCAATCAAGGGCTAACTCATCCCGAGTAGCCTGTTGCGCCCAAGCAATGTGTCCCAACGGAGAAATCGCCAGTTCCGTAATCGGAATCGGGGAGCCAGATGCGGCAGAATCGTATATGACGTTGAGGACGGGATTGTAGAACGACACTTCATCTGCTGTCCCGACCATCCAGTAGTGCAACGGTCGCCCGAACTCGTCCACGCCGCCCTCTGGATCGCGGACCACGTCGACGGCGTATGCTACATTATTAACAAGTGCTGGACTTGAGGTATAGAGCACCCTACCTGACCCGCTGTTCCGCATTCCGATATTTCCACCGTATCTGGCTTTTCCAGAATTTGACCAGTGGAATATCATATCCTTCACAAAATCGATCTCTGCCAGAACCGCATATTCGCTTGTTCCGTTTGCTGTCGCGCGAAGGATGCCATCTTTAAAAGAAACGTCTGTTTGGGTTACGGCTTGGCCAATCGCATTCAGATCACTTGCGCCTGACCCCCCATCAGTAAACCAGATCCACTGTTCCCCTGTGTCCGTATTAACAATCCCAAGCGAATCACCAGTAGCGTCACCGACCACCGCAAAGTTCGTCGGCCACGCCGCAGTCGTATCGCCGCGTGTGCCGATGCTCGACACGCTGACCTTCGCTTGAAACTCATCGCGGTCCCACATCACGGCAGGGTCGTTCAGGCTGTAACGCTTGACGATGTTCGCGCTGAATCCGGTGATCGTGGTATCGCGACCGTTGAGCGTGAATGTCTCAGGATATACGCTCGTAGCCCCGTCCGAAGATAAGGTCGTAAACGCGCCCGTTGAAGGCGTTGTAGCTCCGACAGTGGTTCCATCTATAGCACCTGAGTCGATGTCAACGTTGGTCTGTTCGTGGTTGTTGTAGTCGATCTCGACTGCACCGTCACCACCGTAGGTCAACTTCCCGGCTGAATGGGTTACCGTAACGTCACCACCGTCTAAATTAACCACCCCTCCCGTGGCAATAAGAAGATCGTCACCAACATAGATGTCTTTAGCGACACCCAAGCCCCCGTCCGTGTGGATGGAGCCATCAGTCCCTGAAGTTGTCTCCGTTACGTCATCAATCGACAGCACACCAGACCCGGTAATCGTAGTTGCTGACGCAGAAGCCGGGGTTGTCCCGCCTACGACGCCATCGAACGTCCCTGCATTGATGTCTGCCGTGGTAGCAACGATGGATGTGATAGCTGTTCCCGCGCCCATTGTTACTTCGTCAATCGTCCCGCCGTCTATATTGATCGTGGTTACGTCACCGAGGTCAGACCACGTTCCAGTAAGAGCACCACCACCTGTGGCATTGAGTGTCGTTGCTGTCACCGCCGCCGGGGTATTCGACCCGACGATGCCGTCCAGATCCGTAGCCGATACATCGCCTGTAACCGTCAGGGTCGTGCCGTCAAACGTCAGGTTGGCCTCGCCCTGGATGGCATCTGCGCCTGTGACCGTGGTGATAGTATTATTCGTAGATCCGGTGAGGACAGGGAAACCAGAGATATTAGACGTGCCGAGCGCGGTAAAATTGTTTACCGTGAGCGAGTCTGCTCTCAGGGTGTCAGCGATGGTCGTGCCTTTTGAATCTAACACCTTGCCGTTCGCCAGTTGCAGCGTGTCGGCGCGAGTAGCTTGCGTGACCGTGCCGGCGAAAGTATTAACGGGAAAGGTTAATAGAAATAGCGCGAGAAGAAGTCGTTTCATTGGATTCCTCACTGGACGCATTGGTCGGCGATTGAGTGTGGTATTATCTGCCACCCTCCGAACACGATCCGGCCCGTCGAAGCGTGGACGACGGACACCATACCTACTACCTGGACACGGTAAGTGACATCGCCGAGGGCAGCTAGGTTCGCAGCGTAGCCGCCGGCGGTGTCATCGAGAAGCACCTGGTCGCCGACCGTGAATGCCGAAGTATCGAGACTCTCCACTTCCTTCAGGAGTTTCACATATCCGTCGGCGCCGTCTGCCACTGCCGCGTCGAGGATGCACGTAGCGTATTTGGTTGTCGAGGCCGAGTTGGTCGAGACAGCCTTCGCGATCGTGGGGTAGTTGTCTGTCCCATCGCTGTATGTGCCCGAGAAATAGCAGATCGTGTTGATCGCGAGCGTCCCGCCGGTATCGTTCCGGACCTTGATCGGGTCGGCTTCGGCGTGCGCGTGGGAGCTGATGTTCGTGACGCGAATCCCATTCGTCTGCAAATTCAGGTAGTCTAGCTTTGTGGTGTTCAGGAGCGCCTTGACCTCATTGAAAGGAACCAGACAGTCGTTCCAATCGTGAGCCTCGCCGTTCGCACCATCGAGCGTCAGTGATAGTGTTGGCATTATTGCCTCTCGTAGAGTTGGCCTTCAAGGACGATCCGATCCATCTCAAACTTCCCACTGAGCGCCCCCTGGTCGTGCATAGACACTTCAAACACCTTGCCTCTTACTCCTACATCTGCCCTTGAGCTGGCGACGACGGCGCCGTTCCACGTCCCTACGTTCGGGTCTGTCGTCCACACCCCGCCATCCTTCCACTTTCCGAGGTTGGCGTCCAGGTCGAACTCTCCGGAGCCGACGGCCTGGTTGCCGTCTGCCGCCACCTGGACTTGCATAGCGTAGTCGGAATCTTGCGTCCCACTCACGCGCACCTGAGTCACGACTTTCTCTAGCTCGCCGATGCCTTCTTCGGCTCCTGAGTATCCGGACTTGCGCGTGTAATAGTAGATCGACTCGCCATCGTCGGTGAAGCCTTCATCGAGGCGATACAGGAATCCGTCGCGCATCCCATACAGGTGATCGACGCCGTTTGCTGAAGGCAGCAGCGTGGACGAGTCGGTACGGATCGGCATCAGCTGATCGCAGGGGTAGATGCTCGTCTGCCCGTTGTCCTTGAGGCTGTAATCCGGCGCCTCTTTGTTGCCGCCGATGAATGCCAGGAGAGATTGAAGGTCGATGCAGAGACAGGCGTTGTTGTCAGAAGCGCCGACCAGGGACAGGCCGAACCGTATCTCCTGAATCTTCGGCTGATACGACGCTACGATGCTGCCGAACCGTTCCTCCTTGAAACCAGGAGCATTCGGATTCGGTGACTCGCCCTTCATCGCATCTTGCACGAACTCCCACAGGCTCCGCAGAATCGGCTTGCCTTCGCCCAGGCGATAGATCACGTACGGCCCTTCCTCAGACCAGAACACCGCCAGAGGAAAAGGAAGGTGGGAAATCTCCGTGTAGCTTTTCGCAGAGATATTCCCGATCTGGTTCGAGATGTCGAGCCGGTCCCAATCGCCCTTGTTGCTAGGGTTCTGCCACTGAAGGATCGTGTTGTGCCTGGTGAAGTAGATGAGGTCATCGCCGAACGATCCGATGCCTGTGCATACCTCGCCGAGAGGGGTGGTTACAAGCACGTAGTCGTTTACGTTGTCGCGCGTATCCGGATCACGGACGGCAGAGAACTCAAACAGGTGAGGCTTCTTCGACATACCGGCAGAGATCAGCCGGTTGTTGTGGACCGCGAGAAACTTCGCCAGACCAGGAGATCCACCGACATCCGACCACGTTCCTGTGCAATCCATCTTCTTGAACTGATACCCGTTCGCCAGAATCGCGTAGTCCGAGAACATCAGCATATCGGCTTCTTGTCCGGCTTGCAGGGTCAGGCTTTGTGCGGTGAAGGAGAGGGTGCTGTTGACGAAGTTGTAGGCATCGGTCCCGCCCACAGCAATCACGGTCTGCGTGGCATCGGCGAAGTGGGCATCGAGGCCACCGAGCATATCCGGACCGCCGGTGATCGCGGCTGAGTTGAGCACCGTGTATCCCTTGCGCTTGGTCACAGCCTTACGGCGAAAGACGTGGACGTTCCTGAATGCCGTGTATCGCAGATCGGAGAACGACATATCCTGTCGCCATCCACCTACGAGATCGCGGTCCTCAAGTTGCCACTCGCCAGTTTGCTGATCTACGGACAATTAGTGAACCTCAGTGTAAAGGATCGTTCCCATAATGTCGGCGGCTGTGCCACCGTTGTCGTAGGTGATCCAGAGCGCGGTTCCCTTCGTGGTTTTCATCCATTTGCACATCGAGTCGTTGGGAACTGGCGGGAGAATGAACTCCACCGCATCCTCCAAGTCGTAAGATCCGGTGAGCGCGGAGCCACCCGATCCGTCAAGGAAGGCGAAGGCCGTCACGCCGGCATCGTCGATGCTCAGATGGACGGCCTTGACCTCGATCCGCTTGCCGGGAACTGCCGCGATCAATACCTCCGTAACCGTATCGCTCGTTGTGGTCGAGTCGAGAGTTACGATCTGCGATTTCCATTCATTGGGTTCTGGCATATCAATAACTCCCTTGATCTGTGGGTATCACCTGGTTGCCTCTGAAACTCTGTTCTGCAGTCACGAATCCAAGTGCTTCCTGGTAAACGTCCATATACTGCTCTTTGATGAACGGAAGAAGGCGGGGTCGCTTTGACGCCGCCAACATCGCCGCACGAAGGCAGACGAGATCGTGAAAATCTTCAGGGATGGGGCAGAGGATGGCGTAGACGGCGGTCGCGGATGGCTGTGTCGACCAGGCCGTGTGCGTCACGACGCCGTACGTCTCGTTCCACGTATAGTCGGTGATCCGGCGCGTCTGGCCGACAGCACCTTCCGTGGTGGCGTCACTGACGATCGTGATGTCCATCGCGTTGTAGTAGTCATCGCGCTTGTCGATCTTATCTTCCGAAGTCGCGCCTTTGATGTAGGTCGGCTTTTCCGGCAGATGTGTCTCCGTGAGCGTTGCCGTAGTCTCGCCCACCGTGCCTTGATTCATATTCCCGAACATCGGATTATACCAGAAGCGGATACCGCTCGATGTCGTCACTCCTGGCGCCGGCGAGAGGCGTAGCTTGTCGCGCTCCATCACCGCCCCGAAATCGGAGTCGGACGGATCGGTCACGCCGATCGGCCCTTCCATCGTCAGCGTGTCCTGAAAGCGGATGTCGGCAACGTAGAGAGGGGGGTTCGCGCTAGAGATCCGGTTCTCGATCAATGCCCACTGAGTGCCTAAGCGCGCGTTTAAGGGCAGATCGTAGGTTCCGGTCCCAGACACCAGGTCGATGTCTTGCGACTCCAAGAACATATTGTCTCGCGCCTGAACCATCTTCCTGTAGATGTATCCCTGCGAATCGTGGAGCCGGTGCATCAGCTCCGAATTGTACCAGAAGGGACTCGACCCCTGTGCCGGCTCGTCTATGTGAATCCTTACTTGTCCCACCATCTGCTGTGGATTCATTACTCGACCTCGATGTCCATGTCCATTGGCTGATACGCCATCGTGCGGTTTGCCAGATGCGCCGGCGCCGGTCGCGCTCCGAACCTGCCCTTGCGGAAGGCTTCCGGCTTGAAGTCCTCTTTCGGTACGTTCACCGCTCCGATGCTCAGCCCGGAGAGAGAGTGCGACACTTCGTTATCCAGATCGTGCTTCAGTCGTGGACGCAATTCCTGTTCCGAGTATTCGGCGTCCTGTTGCACCTGGTGGCGTTCCTCGCGCTCCTGATTCTCGATATTCTCTTCGACCAGATCGTCCATCACTTCGCGCGTGTTGCCATCGAGCCTTCGGAGCATATCCAGTGATCGTGCATCGAGCGGAGCGTATGTGCCGATCGTCGGATCGCCCTCGCATACGTGGAGCACGATCGCCTGTCCGAACTCTTTCGATGACCCCCAAATCTGCCAGATGCACCGCACCCTGTTCCAGTGTGCCGAGAGTCCAGGGTCTATCTCCCGCAGTCGCCTTTGGAATCCATCGGGAGCCGGCTTGACATCTCCAAGCCGGCGTCCCGATTTCAGTCCTTTTACTGCCGCATTGATCTCCGTGCGGATCAGTTCTTTTGGTCTGTTACGCTCAAACACTGTCGCCCCCTTGTGTGTTACGATGCCGCCTGTGATGTCTGCGCTGTCACCTTCTCGCTCAATGCCGCCTTCATGTAGTGATGCGGAAGGTAGTCGAACTCGACGCCCAGGAATACAACCTCGTCTGCGGAATATCCTGTCAGAACGTCGGCCTCGATACTGACGGCCAATGTGCCGAGTTTCGCAGTCTCGTCGAACGTGTTAGCGTTGATAATTCCGCGCGCCGTGCGCTCTAGCACGTATGGCGTCGTATGTGCCGGTTCGTGGTTTGCGATCACTGTGTCCAGGGCCGTTGCGGGAGCCGCAAGCGCCTCGCCTGGATCAGCTTGGTCATAGAGCGCAAGAAATGTCACGTCATCGGTTGCCGCCGGTGTCCCGTCACATGCCCACAGGACACGAACGCCTATCTCTTCAGAGAGATCGGCAACGGGAAGCAATTCCGGAACGAGCGCCACGACCGTATCACCCGCCGCCGCGATCGAGAAACCTCCGAAGCCGAGTGAGTTAAACTCGTTGTACAGAGGATCGCCGGCTCCCCAACCATCGAGAAGCACAGCCGCGCCCGTTACCTGTCCGGAGATGAAAGCACTGGCAGGGATGCGCTGAAGCAGACGTTTTCGTGCGAGGTTTCTATCAGTAATCATAGGTTTGCCACTCCACAGTTAGCCCCCGCCGGCGCTCCGAAGAACGCCGACGGGATACTCAGCAATGAAAGGACGGCTTAATCGTCGTCCAGAGGTTTCTTTACTTTGATCCGAACACAGACCCCTGCGTTCGCGCCGGCGACGCTCGAACCGATCTGGTCGCAGTCCAAGCCGATCAGGTCGCCGTTCACCACCGAGGCGTTCTCAGGCGCATCCGCTTCCGTCGATTCCGTTCCCGAAATCGCGATCGTCGGACGATTGTCCTGTGTCGTGTAGATCGTGGTACCGTTGAGGTTCACGTCGTAGATGGCCGTTGCACCCGTAGGTGCCGTGTCCACCGTGACGTTCACGCCAACAATCGTTCCGCCGGTATCCGGAAGCCCACCGACGACGGCAAAGTCCTGATCTGCCGCCGCGACGAGTGTCGAAAGATCCTTCAACTGCAAGCGCACCAACCGCAGTTCGTCGTTCTGGTCGATGTCTTCGTATCCTGCTCTGGTAAGGTCGCTCAAAAGACTTCCCCCCTGGTTATGCCGCGAGTGAAACGATGCGGGAGTTGTTCTTGGGGTCGTCACAGGCAAGCTCACAGAAGTTGTAGAGCAATGCTTCGTAAGCCGCCTGACGCGAAACCTTATGGAGAATCCGACCGTCCGTTTCGTCCCACTGCCATCCGGCGGTCATCTCGTAGATCGTGAATGTCGACTCATCGAGGAAATACATCCTCTGACTCTGACAGTCGCGATCCGGAACGATCGGGATACCGTTGAAGTCGAGTGCGGTGAATCCACCGTCCAGAGACAGTGCCGTTGGGAAACGACGATCGCCTACCAAAAGGTTGCCATACTTCCGCCACTGCGTGTAGTCCGTGACGCCCAAAGAAAGATCGCCTTCGCCATTTTCCTCTGCGTCCGTGAACGCCTCTTGCATCAGATCCAGAGACAACGGCGCCGAGGAAGCATCTTTCTCATTCGCTTGCCACTCAGGATACGTGGAACGAGAAATCTGGTAGATCGTACCGGTGTCATCGTCCACGATAGCATCGAGGCCGAGAAGTTCCTGGCCGCGAGCATCTTCGCGGATGAAATGCTCGTTGTCGGCACACGTAATCGCCGTTCCCATCGTAGCGGTCGTGGCTGTGGTAGCCGTAACCTGGACGGAATCGACGGTACGCGTAGTCGAGGGATCGCCAGAGTTGTTCGTGTAGATGTCCACGATCATACCGGCCTTGACCTTATGACCTGCATCGAGCGTCACGGCGGTCGAGGCTGTCACGGCGCCATTCACGGTTCCCAGGGAGCCGAGGCTGTCGCCGAACATCTGGCGGTTGAGGTCGTTCTGAGCATCACGACGGATGCCCTTCATTTCCGAGTCCATCACGCGCGCGAACGCGCCGGCATCATTTCGGGATGCCAGGATGGTTGGAAGGTCGAACTGAATCGTACCGTAGAGGTAGTTCATGTTGACACGCATCTCTACGATCGTCTGACGTTGTGGAGCCGGTGTCGGACCCGCGCCTGAACGCGCACCAAGCGACTGTGATCCACGGATATTCACAGGGATCGTCACCTGTTTACCCGAAACCATCGTCGGATCGGCGTTACGACGCAGACGAGAGAGCAAGACGCGCTTCTCGTTGATCGTAGCGTTCATCCTGGGTCCGTACCAAATCTTCAACGCTTCGTCAAAGTTGGTTAGATCCTGTGGCATTTCAATCTCGCTGTTAAGTGTTCAAAGAACCGCGGTTGAGGATTCCCTTCACGATCGCGAGTGATCCGGTGCCACCGAAGTCCATGTCTTTGCGCTTGGAGTTGACGGCCTTCTTGGTAATATCCTCTCTACCTGCAGGGCCACCCCTTCCGGCGGGAGGCGGGTTGGCCGCAGGGTCGTTTTCCTTCCCCAAAACCGTCCGCATCGTTTCCGCATTTCCGTGCAGAAGTTTCGTGAACGTCCCGTTGACATCCTTCACAACCGCCGGTAGGCGATCGGGAGTCATCTTCGGGTTGGCCGCAAAACGCGCGACCACGTTCTCCGTAATCATCTGCCGCAGTGAGGCATTTTCTTCGGTATCCGCGACCCCATCTTTCGTGATCTGGGAACTCAGGTTCGCGTAGAATTGCTGTACGTTGCCTTCCGTCGTTCGCTGATTGTCGTTGGCTTCGTACTTGTCCAACCTGGCCTGTAGCGGAGAAACCGCCGCATCCATCACGGCCTTGTTGTTCTGATACAGCCAGTCGATCCCGTCCTCGTCCATTCCTGGGTTGACCTTCTGAAGCGCGGCTTTCGCCACCGCCTCGATCGACTCAGTGGTAGACGGCTCCGGTGTTCCTCCCGCCTGTGCCTCTGCACCTTGCTTCAGGAGCAGTGCCAGGGCGGTACCCATCTGATTCATATTCGCCGTAAGCTGTGCGATCTCAGCGTTCTCGCCACCTTCTGTGGGCGTTCCGCTTCCCTCTGGCTCGCCTGTCTCCTGGGCTTCACCTTCGGGCGCCGCACCAACCTGGTCGAAGTCACCAGATAGGATTGCTTCCATTTCTGCATCGTTCAAAGAGTCCTCGACTACGGGACCGATCCCCTGGCGCTCGTTTGCCGCGCGAACCGCTTCCGGTGACGTGCTGTTACCTTGCCCGTCGTGGTCGAGGAAAAACTGTGTGCTACTTGGGCCTTCCTGTACTGCCGCTTCTTCTGCCATCGTAACCTCCTTGTGTTACTGAACGGTTTCGGGCGCCTGTTGACCACCAAACGCCCCTGACTCGACGACAGCATTCTCAGCTTCCGGCCCTGCACCTTTCGTCGCCATCGCCGCCTGTTGAGCCTGTTGAGCTTGCTGTGCCATAGCTTCTTGATACTGTCCCGCCAACTGCATCAGACCCTGTTGCACTTCCTCCGGGTCTTTCTCAAAATCGGAACTCTTGATGTAGTCGGTGATGACTTTGAAGTGGACCGGATGAATATCGAACGGTCCCATTTCCACCTGTTCGCCGAGATCGCGGATCTTGTGGATGTTCCGTCGTGCGCGCTCCGCGTCTACCGTGAACTCGTTCTGGAACCCTGGTATCTCTAGTTTTTCCAGAACCTTCATCCTTACTTCAGGATTGCGCGCATCGCCGAGAATGCCTTTGTCGTAGGCCATTTGGATCTTCTGGTTCGCTACGGCTTTCGACAGGATCACGCTCGCGTCCATCTCTACGAACACGTCCTCGACACCAGAGAAGTCGGCGCCCTTGTAGTGGAACTGTTCGGTGATGCTATCCTCGCCGATGATCTTGACGGAGCGTTCCAGTTTCCAATGCTCCTGGGCGAGTCTCAGCTTGTGCTGTTCGTGTCTGCCGAAGGTGCGTTTGATACGTTTCAGCATCGGGCCGAACCGTTTCGCGGCCTGCTCCAGAAGGATCTCCGTCTGTCCTAGCGTGTCTACACCTGACGGCTGTCTGCCGGCAAGGACATCGAGCGTTCCGGTAATATCTTCCAGATCGCGTTGCGCGGTTTCGCGCTCCTGAGTGATCGTGTTTGGCAGAGGGACGCCCCCGACTGGCTTCGGTTCGACACCGCGCGGGAGGCTGTGCGAGTCCCACCGAATAATCGACGCAGGGCGCCCCTCGATAATGCGGACGCCCGACCTGTTCGGGATCATCCATCGAGGGTTCAACATCGTCTTGCGGTTGTGGATAATTCCTGAGTCTATACTGTTGATTCGCTTCTGCAGGGGGATCGCCGATCGCATAGGTCCGTGGCCCCACAACTCACCAGGGATCTTGCGATACTGCGTCAACTCCCACGGTAGTTCGCCGCCTTTGGTCTTGAGCGTGTCGATCGGACCTTCGTGGAGCAGGTTATTGCCGATCGTGCAAGTGTATTTGCCTTCTGGGAATTTGTCTGAGGGACGATGCCGGAAGAACTTCAACAGCGCGAACTCTGTCGCGTCGTAGTAGTTCTGCATCAGTCCGTGGCCGTGCTGATTCGTCAGGTAGGCGCCGAGGCCGAGCAGGGAAATATCTTCGGCGAACACTTTGTCGCGCCACTTGGATCCAAACATCGACACGACCTCATCCGGCGTCGTGGCTTCGACCTCGATGGCGTAGTCAACATCCTTCCACCTGGACCGAGGCTGTGGAAAGAAGCCAAACGGGTTCGTGGCGCGTTCAATGACCTCGCCCTCGTATAGTTCGTCGTAGAGGGGTTGTCCGTTGTCACCCTTCTTGTGTTCGCGCGTAACGTTCATCACAGGCTTGCCGTCTTGCATCATCGGCACGTTCTCGCGCTCCAACTCAAAGCCGTTCATCATCTGGCCGGCGAAGTCTGCCGGATGGCGCTCGTTCGTCATCCTGTTGATCGCGACATCCTCGTATGCCTGTTCCTCGTGGATGTCCATCTGTGGGATCTTGACGAGTTTGCCGGCGCGCGTGTCGTATTGGGAGAAAAGAATCAGATTGCCGGTGAGGATGCACCAGGCCGCTGCCTCATCGAAACAGTCGGCGGTGTCCATCCCTTGATAGAGCGCGCGGAGGACGCGGGAAGCGGCACGACCTCGATCGACATCATCAGCTCGTTGCGATGCCGGTCGCGCCTGACCCATCAGATCGCCGCCGGTGAGGATGTCTAAAAGGCGATCGTGGATCTTTTGGATGTAGTTGGTGACAGGAGTCGGAATCCAATCATCGAGGCCGTGGCGCCGGAACGTCTGCGTCGTGCTATTCCAACTGATCCATTGTTCGTCACCGAGAAAGAGTAGTGCTTCGCGCCAATGAAATTCGTGCGCTAGTTTCGCCCCGCGCGAATAGGCGAGGATTTCGTCGACGTAGGATACCCACTGTTCCGCATCTCCCTTTGTAGGGATAGTCAGATCATGAACGGGCGATCCCTCGATCGAGCTAATATCAAATGCCATCAATTCCTCATAAAAAAAATGACCGATAGGCAATCATGTAGGTGGAGGCGACCACCCACACCGATTCGCCTATCGGTCGGTTCACAAGGAGTACGACGAGCGTACCACTTGTAATTTAGAGCATATAGCTGTTTATCGTCAAGTTATCTGCTGTCTGGCAACCTTATTAAGGATGGTATTCACGAACTGAGCAACGAATTCTAATTGGATCTTCTCACCGCCAAGAATCCACCCATTTCCCGCGTCATCTGGCGTTATTTGCATCCCTAGAAGGTCCGGAATGCCCTGCTCGTTGTATCCGTCGTAGACATCCCCATCGAGGACGTAAAGAATCTGCGGTCCAAGTGGTCCTTTTTCGACCCTAAATGCGAGGCAACGGAAGTCGTTTACGACGAAAATCGAGACTTTCTTGTCTCTGGATTCGGCATTCGCGCGTTTCAGGACGCATTCATCGAGTTTTAGACGAACGGCCTTCACCTTCTCTGCCGTCTGGCCGCGCCACTTGCGCTTGCGCTTCTCTCCTGGCTCAAACTTCGGTCCCTGGTGGACCGTGCCGTCTGACAGTTCCAACGTCGCTTCACCGCCCCCAGGCCTCCAGTGTGAGCGCATCGAGATGTCGGTATCGTCTATGATCGAGGTAGTGACGATCGACGTGCCACCAGGGTTGTTGAACGCGCGATTGGACTTGACAGCCGACTCAAAGGTGCGCTCGACCGTTCGTGCCGGCCCTCGCTCCATCTTGGACTGACCGATGATGTCGTCAGTCTCGACGCTGTTCAGTATGCCGTCATAATCTTCTTCTTCGGGCATTACGCTTCTTCCTCAACGTCCACGTCAGTAGGGAAAATTCCCTCGACAGATTCTGTCGTCGTTTCCCTGCCTCCGAATGGGCCATCATTCACGACAGGTCCGTTCAGTTCTGCTACCCATTGTCCATCTGGTTGCTTGTAAAATCCTCCTGTGCCGTCTTGCATCGGGATGTAGCCTGGCAGTTCTGGCACCGGCTCCCGATCGAGTTGTCGGATCGAGGCGTGTTCGACCAGGCCGACGAGTTTGTCGACAAGCTCGCTGTTCTGCTTTCGTAGGCCAATGGCGATGTTACCGATGAACCAGATACAGACGACCGCGAAGGCCGCGAACACCAGAAGTGTTTCCATCACTCCCCTCCTTACAAGATCCAACATCAAAGTTCCTTCAAGTCAGGCTTTGGCCAAACCAATTCAAAAATTGAGTCGAATAAACCTATGCCAGCCCACATCACTGCCAGAATGAGAACTAACGGCACCGTTATCGGAAGACATAAAATTCTCAGGCCCATCAGCACCTACTGTGCACGTTTTCAGTTAGCCGCGTGAATGCCACAGCCGACAACCACAGGCAATCTGTATCGCTCAAATCAGTCCTCCCATCGTAGTTGATTCGCGCTCCATCTTCCTGAGCCGTATCGCCTTGTCCATCAAATCCTCATCCTCATCTTCCGGTTCCTCGTCGCGAATATACGGCTCCGCGAAGTCTGCCATCGACGGGTCGCCGATGTTCTCTACTGCGCGTGTTTTGAATGCCGGCGCGTGACCGGCCTCACGTAGTTCCTCTGCAATCGGGAAGTAGAGGATGCCCTGGATCGCGAGCATCCACCCGAAGATCGCATCATCTTTGGCACCTCTGATATGCTCGTATTTGCCACGCTTGTTCCTTTGAAAGACCGACATCTGGTCGAGAATCAGCGACGATCGGACGTGGTAGAGGTTGTCGCGCATCCCCGTTCGCGCGTCGTTCACTAGCTTGTTGCGAGTGAGCGCGTTGGTGTTCCACCCTAACTTTTCCTTCCGCGTGTCCGAGATGTCTGCCCTGTAAAACCACTCGTAATGGAGGTTAGGATATTCCAGATTCTTGAGGACTTGAAGCGGCGTAATATCCTTGTTGTTCTCGATGAGGACGTAGGACCAGTTGTACCATTTCCCGACGAGATAACAGAGTAAACCAAACTCGTCTGGGTCGATGGAGCCGGTGAACTCACAACACTGATTTCCTGTGTCTGACCGCAGTACGCACAGGGAACTGTCATCACCGTGTTCAAGTCCTTCTGCGACATCGGCTCCGAGAGAATAGGTTTTTCCTGGCTCCGGTCGCTCCCAAACTTTGAGCAAAATGCGCGCATCGCCTTCGACTCCGAAAAGGGATTCGACATCGTATTCTATTTTGAGGGCTTCAGGCATTTTGATAGATCAGCGTTGCGACACATCCGATGTGCCAGTGTTCGGAATCCTTCCCGCGCCCGACACGGACGAGGGGGATGCCCTGGTTGAGACACAGCCGTTCAAACCTGTTGGCCGTATCCTTCGTCCACGTCTTGTCTCCGAAGAAGGCTTTGTCGCCGGCACTGATCGCAGAGATGTCTGCCGCCTCACTGTGTTCGTGGAACGGCCCTGGCTTCGTTATTGCCGTCACACGGATGGGGCGATCGAAGTAACTCAGGGCGATAGCATTCGCCTGTGCTAACCAGATTGATAACGTCGCGTTGAGTTGGTTCGATCGCCACAGTTGCAGATCCTTGACGCCCTTGAAGATCATCAGCTCGTAGACACTGCCTGTCGCCTCGTTTCGTTGAATCAGATCAGCCATACCACGCTCCGTATTTGCCGGCGATGAGTACGCCGAGTCTGAAGAACGCAAGCGAGGCTACGCCGGCAATAGCCGTGACGATCGCCAGACCCTTCCTTGTGAATACGCTCGGTCGAGGGACGAGCCACCCGATGATTGCTACATAGAAGTAGAAGTATCGTGTGACGATGTGCCAGAGGTCGTGCTTGGTTCCGGGGTGAATAATCGGGTCGCCCCACGTTGCATCCCCATAGCCTTTGGCGATCGACATCACGCAGATCGCGAGCAGTGAGCAGTATAGATCCCTCAACATCACGCCGCCTCGTTGAAGATGATGCGCTTCCGTGTTTCGTAGTGATGCTGCGTAGCCGCGCGCGCGAAGTATTCTGCGTCTGGCTCGATCTCTGCCTCGTATTCTTGCTCGTCTAGGAAACCGAGCGTTGGGTCCACCATGTGAACCTCCCTCTGTTCCTTGATAAGATCCATCGCGAAAGCCAATCGGATACCCGATGGCTGAAATAGACCGTATGTACGCGTATCACGGCTGTCCTCGTCATACGAGGCGATGATTCTCGTTTTTTCTTCTTCGGGGATGATCCAGTCTGGAACGTCGAGAAGTGTCCAGAAGTGAAAGCGCAAATCTGGAATTTCCGCACGACGTGTGTAGAGACTTGGATGAATCCAAGAGATGCCAACACTCTCACGGTATATAGGCGTAAACGACCGAATGATTTCACCTGGTGGTCCGCCCACACCGGCAGTCCTCGCAACACATTCGTCGTCCACGTCCTTTGGCTGTTCTTCGTCCAGGTGGACGATCTCTTGCTTGGTTCCCTGAAACGCTGCGGCTCCCTGACTTGAATACCTAAAACGGATGACAGAATTGAACGGTGGCTTAAATACGATGACGTTATTTTTCCATCCACGCTCAACCGTGTAGTCGCAAGAATCCGTGAGTAGATACTCCGGACAAAGTTCGTGATACTTCGCTTGAACGATTTCAATGGATGTGTCCTCGGTGTCAGAGACAGTCCAGACGTTCACTGGCGGTAGGAAGCGTTCGCTCGCTTGCTTGGTGACGGGATTCATCCCGATGCATCCGGAGATCACTTCTGCGGCTGACGAGTAGGTCTTGGCGCAACGGTTTCCGGTGACGACGATGCGTTGCTTGGATGTGTCCAGGTGGAACTTCAGGGGCGAGGATTTGATGTCGCCGTTGGGTAGGGCGCCTTCGGGACAGTCGAAGGGCATATAGTTGTAGATGGGATCTGCCGCGACGTGATCCATGTAGTATCGGAAGTTGGGGATGGTGCGTTCGGCTCGTTCGGAAAGCTCGTTCGCCTCATTCGGATACTTCTGAATCATAAAGCTCAACATGGTCACGGCTGACCATATATCGCCTATGCTCGCCATCAGAACTGTGAGTGCTGCGTGATCGGATTCACCGACACATTCTCAGCCGCTACCGTGGCGTGTTTGTCTGCCTCCATCCAATCTGTAATCACTACTCCGTCCACTCTGAGCGCCCCCTTGTGAAAGGCATCCATCACCTGTTCGCGTTTCTTCTTGCCGGCGGCAGTCAGGTCGATGTTCTTCGCGCGCCGGCTCCCTGTCTCTTTCGGGACTTTGAAAACGCCCTTGCGATATTCTACCTTCTCAGGCATTGAGTATCCTCTCTGACGCGCGTGGTGCGTTGCCCTCGCCTCGCTCGATCTCGCCGGCCAGGAGTCGCGCGTCCTTCGTCAGTTGATCCTTGAGTCGTTTCTCGTCGCGGTCGAATGTCTCCGTGACGATGTTCGGGATCTCAGGATCGAGGTCTGCGAGTTCCGCGACCTTGAATCCGGATTTGAATTTGTGTCGCTCGTTCATCCGGACGTGCGATCGTCGGTCGACTTCGGACCTTTGGAGAAGTAGGGATCTGCCGCTACCTCGACCGATGGCGGCTGAGTGTTGATCGAGTTGCCGACTGCGCTGATCTGTTGCTCTGCGGCCTTGAGGCGCCGTTCCAGGGAGAGGATGCGATCGTTAAACTCCGGCATCAGTTCGCGCATCGCCCTGGTCACGCGCGTCTGTGCGCGTTCCTCGTCGGACGGATCTGGTTCTGCCGGTGGTGCGGATTTGACTACTGGCTCCGGATCGCCCTTCGGTGTCGCTTCGGCTTTTTTCGATGGTCTCTTTGGTTGTCGCTTGGCCATGTTACCTCCAAAAAAGATGGCGAGGGTGACGGAATGACGGTCCCGTCGCCCCCGCCTGGGCTAAGAAAGTGTGATCTGATAATAACCCTCTCTGGCGAGTATGTCAACATCTTGTGTGAGATTAGCGTTGACACGCGCGATATTGTAGGTTAAGATTGGTTCGACACCCACGGTGTTTCTTCGGGTGTTTCCTCAACTGTTTCCTCTGCAGGCTTGGCCGTCCGTCGAGAAAACCCACTGTCATCGGAGCCGTCCGATGGCAGTTTTTTTCGTGCGCGCTTGACTCGGTGCAATTCATGTGCTAATATCATTTCACGAAAGGACGGCCACCACTTGAAACTGCAGAGGCTTGTATGACCTTTAGATCGAAAGCATACGCGGTTCACGCGACGCCACCGGATTCAGTATTGGGCGATCGAGTGAATCGTTTTTCTATGTTATTCGTAGCCAAGCGCACAGCCGTCCTTCGGAAGAAGGCCGGCTTTTTGCGTGTATGGATTGGTGAAGCACCCAGGTAACTCGCTGTAAAATCGAGAATAAGGGTCGGCATGCGGGACTGACGACCGAAAACATTCGCCGCCGTATCGGGAACGAAACTCCGCGCCCCTTCAGCGATTGGGGCAGAATCCACAGGAAAGCCCAGGATTCCCACAAGGGATAGGCCCAGGTTGGATTCGACAACAAAAAACCCTCCGGACTCGAAAGTCCAGAGGGCAGTGGGGAGAGATCGAACAACCTACGTCAAGGTCGTTATTCAAAAGTATCGCACAACTTTAACTCTACGTCAAGGTCGGAGCTACCTCAATGCTCGGGGACGGGGGACATAGGTGTGCCAGAATCTACTTCAAATTCAGGTCGATGACACGAATCGCGCTGAACCTAATGATTTCCCGCAAAAAGTGTCACTATGCATCGGGAACAGCAATCCGTGACGCCCCACACCCCGCCTTATATGACGGTCCCTTCCCCGATTCCAAAGTCAACCCCGCGCATCAATGATCGGCGACATACACAACTTCCGCTCGATCTCGCGACAGTTTTCCTCGATGACTTTACTCCACGACAGATCGCCGTTCTTCATCTGGTGGATCTCAAACAGACTGAGCGAGATACGAACGTCGCAGTGATACTCAGCCTTGCACCCCGTCAATCGCCAAGACTTCCCATTGAAGTCATAAATCTCAACACTCATCGACGATGCCCCCTGTGATACGAACCGTGACAACGATGACACAACACTGTGACATCAGTTGCCATCGACTCATCAAACCAATGACGATAATTACGATGATGAACTACCAACTTCTTAACCTTCATCTCCCAATCAGAAGTCCTACCCGCCTCGCACAAAACGCACGAACCAAAATACTGAATCGCCGACTTCTTCAGAGACTTGAACCACTCCGTCGCCTCATACTTCTTCCGATCCCGCGCTTCCGGCTTGTTCTTCGACGCCAACAGCCTTAGAACCACCGCCTGGTCCAGACCCTGCGACAAGCCCTCCACGAAGGGGTCCTTCTCCGGCCTCCGGAACTCCGGATCGTCCAACTTCACCGTCCTCGGCCTCCCCTTCCGACGATTCATAGAATCTCCTTTCCAAAAACTCGACCCTGCCGTGAAGCTGTACCAACATTTCCGACAACTCCGCCATACCCTCAAAACAGAAAACGATCAACGGCTCCGTTTTCAACATCCGAATCTGCCCCTTCGTTTCGGCCAACTCCCGCTGAAACTTCTGAATCACCTCGACCATTCTCGAACTCCCTCAGTGAACGCTCTATCGCCAACTTCTGCTGCCAAGCACCCGCAAACGTCTTATGACCCTCGCGCGGATTCGATGCCATCGGAAAACCACTGTCCAATACAAAGAACCGGGTCTGCTCCCCATTAGCGCCCGCTCGCACCGACCTTACTTCAAATGCCATCACCGCCTTCCTCTCCAGACGCCGACTCACCAGTTACCAACGGCTCCACCAAATTCAAATTCAGAACACGCTCAACCTCATTCAACCGAACCGACAAACGCTCGATCACCACCCCAAACTTCTCAACAGCATCCATCCGATCCTGGATAGCATCAACAAACGAAGCCGTAAACTCGTCCACATACTTCATCCTCCCCAACACCTTCTCAAAATTTCGATCGCATATCTCCATCGACCGAATCAAGTCCTTCACGAACCTCAGCAACGTCCCATCCACAGGCGGATTCTCTGCCACCCACGCCCGAAATACCGACGCACTACTCGTCAACGCATCCTTACCACCATCACCCGAACCACCCACCAACGCCTTGCCCTCCCCTGACTTCTCCATCCTACGACGCTCCTTCCGATTCATCACTACCTCCCTGTGAACGACGATCTCGCATCATAGCTTCCCTGGCAACATCACCACCTTCGCTCGTTTCCTCCGTGAACTCCGCATCCTCTATCACTTCGTGACCCCCAATATTATCAGAAAATCGTCCGTGGGGTGGTTCCATAGTCTCCCTTCCCCTCCCCCCGGGGGCCGCGCCGTCGCGTGGGTGGGGGGGGGGTTCGCGCTCCTGACGTGGACCAGGGTCTGCGCCGCTGACTCTGGCCTGGATCAACGCAGTCCGGATCGAGTCAAGCCGATCGGCGAATGACGCCGGCTCCTGGGTGCTGTCCTGGGCGCCGGATCCCTGGCCTGGGCTGTCCTGGGCGCTACGATCGCCGC
>Ga0209128_1000201_pt1 | contig 42360 bp, 66 predicted proteins | sample ETNvirnome_6_100_FD_184072 | JGI IMG/M metagenome (GOLD analysis project Ga0209128, IMG submission 184072) | Marine viral communities from the Pacific Ocean - ETNP_6_100 (SPAdes) (version 2) | ecosystem: Environmental > Aquatic > Marine > Oceanic | place: Pacific Ocean | collected 2013-06-19
CAAATAAAAACTATTATGTAAGTTATCAACCAGAAAGACAACTTAAAACTAATATTGCTTATGTACTTCATCAGGCAGACCTGATGTCAAGTGTGATTGAATATGATATGTGGAAACGGGGTGATTACGCTGCCGTGGTAGAGAAAAAAGAAGAAACAGAAAAGAAAACAGAACAATCCAAAAGAGCTCATGACTTGTTCAAGGAGTTGTTTGATGAGTAATATTTGGAAAGAACAAATGGGTGGAGATGATATAATTTCTGCTGCTAGTAAAGTAGGTAAAGCGTCAAGAGATTATGGTATTCAATTAGAGGGTTGGCTATACGATGATGTATTAGGTGTTATAAGAGGTTTTAGGGGTTATGATTTATATAATCCTAATATACCTACTACGATACCACAACAACAAAAAGAATATTTTGATTATAAAGGTGGTCTTGTAACATCAGATGCTGTTTGTTTTAATAATCCATCAGATCGACCAGCATTTGTGATAGAATCAAAAGGAACGTGTAATGAAAATATGTATGGTGTATGGGCTGTTGCTCAACTTTACACTAGAAGAGATATTCCCTTTATTCTCGTTACCAAAGATAAGAAAGGGACTTTTAAGACAGGTAAATCTAAATATATAAACTTTTTGAAAGACTTAGATGTTAAGATTTTCATCAATAACCATAACAATTATGATGATGATAAGCAGATTGTACATTTTTGGGAAGATTACGCTTTCAATGACATAGTTAGACCTTATAGTGATTTCTCTTCTTATATCTCTAAATTGGTCGTTTCTCATAAACAAGATCATTCTGTAGACAACCAATTTTATGCTTGGACTTCTTAATGTACCTACCATACTTTAATAAGTTCTTATATCAAATCCCATACCTTCATATCAATGAAGAACAATGGGCTCACATAAAAGAGACATTCAATAAAGATGATGTCAAGGAAAGTCTTGCAAAGATTGCTATGGACTATTCACCACCTTATATGGATATATCGGAAGATGATTGTAGGAAAGACTTTGTTAATCTCAAAAAGACTTGGGTTTATGATTTACTAAAAGAAGGTGAGTGGTTCGCTCGTACAGAAACTTCTTATGATTGGCCCATCACTTACGATGGTTCACAATGGTATATCAAACGATTAAATACTGGTAACAAAGCATCTAACTATTTTCAACAAGAAAACAGATGGTCAGTAGATGGAACGATATCACCTGGTCCACTACGGACTTGGGGTGAGTTAAAGTTCATGACTTCTCTGATGGGTGCAGCTTATACTTTGGATATGAAGAAAATAGATAAATCCATATTGAGAACTATGTTAGGCCTGAGAAAGTATATCTGCAGTCAATTTAAACCTAATGCCGCTAAGGCCCTGTATGATTACTTCAAAGTTAAGAACGTTTTAGACTTTAGTGCGGGATGGGGTGATAGGTTAGCTGGGTTTTATTCAAGTTTAAATACAGAGTTATACGTTGGGATAGACCCAAGAAAAGAGAACCATCCTATTTACGAAGAACAGGCGAGATACTACGATAAGAATTTGACATTCTTTGAAACACCGAAGACCGCTAAGTTTCATTGTGATGCAGCTGAAGATTTTGATTTTACACCATACTACGATACCTTTGATATTATATTTACATCACCACCATATTTTAATGTAGAGAGATATAGTTATGATGACACTCAGAGTTGGGTAAGATATAAAGATATAGATACATGGAACACTCAGTTTTTACATAGGGCTATAGACAACATGTGGCCGACATTAAAAACTGGTGGTAAATTGTGTATCAACATATCAGATGTGAATGCAAGTAGTGGGGCGAAACAAAAACGTATGGGTGGTAAGGGATGGCAAAAGATATGTGACCCGATGAATGATTTTATAGATGAATATAGGGATTCAGATTACATAGGTTGTATTGGTATGGAGATGGCGACAAGACCTAATTCAATTGGAGCCGGTACAGCAGTTGTATCGGGTGAATCTAATAGGTTACCTGATATGGTTAAAGATAAGTCTGGTAGATTTTGTGAACCAGTTTGGGTATGGGAGAAAAAATAGTAATTTGTATACCGACACATACAAGTGTGTCGGCGGTGTTGTTCCAACAATGGATTGATTTGTCAAAATGGTGTAGTTTAAATGACATTTTAATAATTACTATTGCCAACAGGACACATAATGATGCAAGGAATTGGTTAGCTACTGCTGGTGGGGGATTTCAAAAACCAAATCATTTGATAGATCAGGTAGATTGGATTATATGGATAGATTCCGACCAGGTATTTGCTTTACAAGATTTGCAGACTTTGATAGATTGTAAAGAAAAGTTTTGTAGTGGGTGGTATTTGAAAGGTGACGTGCCGATGGTTGCTAGGTGGAATGAAGAAGATTTTTTAAAGGATGGCCATATGAATTTTTTAAGTGTGGATGAATTACAAAATTCAGAGACGGATTTGGTGGAAGTTGATTATTGTGGATTTGGATTTACAAAAATTCACACAGATTTATTTAGAGAATTGGAATATCCATATTTTACAAACAAAGTTGTCAAAATTGGCAACTATTCAGAAAATGTATCTGAAGATGCGAGTTTTTGTTTAGATGTCAATTTGAAACCAAAGGTCATTACAAGTTTAAAGGTTGGCCACTTGAAAGAAATGGTGATATAGTTTGTATTTTCTTACGTGGGAAATATAACGATATGTAAAATTAATTATATTTATTAGTGAAATGAACGGACAAGACAAAAAAGATTTAAGTGTTATACTAGAAAGACTTGAACAACATGAAGTTCGCACGAGAGAAATACGTGATGATATCAAGTTTATTAAAGAAAATTTATTCAATCCACATGAAGGTTTATGGGCAGAGACAAAACAAAATACACAATTTAGAGAGAATACAACTAAGTGGCGGAGTGTCATGGGAGTTGGTTTTGTGGGATTAATGGCTGAACGTGTTTATGATTTTATAATAGGGAGTTAGTTATGAATAATCCGTTAAATGGTTTAGTACAATGGCAATTATCAAGTGGACAATTGGATCATTGGACATCATATCATATAGCAGCTGGAGCATTTTTATGTAAAATATTTCAATGGTTACATTGGAGTCCTTTTTGGTGTGTGATGGGTGTATTCATCATTGGGGTGGCATGGGAAGTATTTGAATATATCGTAGAAGGTACAGAAGAAACCTATGGAACAAAATCTAAATGGGCTTACAATACTGGTGCTGACTTATTAGTTGAAACTGGTGTTGCTGCTTGGATGGTCTTACCAGTATAAAATGGATGTAGGCGTATTAAATAGTCTTGGATACATTGAAGTAATAGAAATATCTATTTGGTTAGGTGTAATGTATTATGGTAAATGTTGGATAGATGACAAATTCAAATCACGTGGTTGTAATTGTAGTTGTAAATAATTAAAAATAACGCTTGACTCATATACTATTTCTTTTGTATATTCATATATGAAAAACAGAGGAAATACGATGAATTTACATGACGTTGAGTTATTCGATATGACAACAAATAATTGGTGCAATTTTGGTAGAGGCACCACTGCTACCTGGAAGAGAGATGATATTCTTGACAAGGTATTTGTTAGGTTGGCAAAAAAACTTGAAAAAAAAGTGAAAAAAAGTGAAAATAATGCTTGACTCGTATAGGTTTTTAGTGTTATATTTAGGTGAAATGAGAAATGAAAGGAAACAAACGAATGAGTAATTATTCTTCATTTTGGTTTGATAGAAAAACTTCCATCGATGATATACTTGGATTCGATGATGATGATTATAAACCAAAACCCAAGAAAGACCACGTAGCTCTTGCTGGTCATAAAAGGGCAATTGGAAACTTTGTCCGTATCGTAAGTGGTGAAAACATTCCTGTAAGATTTGTAGGTCGCGGTGAATCATTTACTGATGGTAAGTCTGTTACTATTAGTTCAAGAATTACTGAAAAAAACTTTGATGAAGTTGTCGGTTTGGCACTTCATGAAGGTAGTCATATCGCTTATAGTGATTTTGAAGCATTTGGTGAAATAAGAAATTCCAAGACTATCCGAGGTTGGGAAGCCACTTCTGAAAGATTGGGATTTTATCGTAATATGATTAACTATATTGAAGATAGACGGGTTGATTCACTTGTATTTAAATCTTCACCTGGTTACAAAGGTTATTATCACACTTTGTATTCTAAGTATTTTAATCACAAAACCATCACTAAAGGTCTTAAATCAACTATGTATCGTGATGTGGATTTTGAATCTTATATGTTCAGAATTGTTAATTTTACTAATAGTGGTACTGAATTAAAAGCATTACCAAGATTACTTGATATCTATCGTAAAATTGATATGAAGAATATTTTGAGACTTAAATCAACTGATGATTCAATTGAGTTGGCAAAATCAGTTTGTGATATTGTTTTCAAGGTTGTAGGTGACGTTAAGCCAAATGATGAAAATGGAAATGGCGAAAATGACGAAAAACGTGAAGGTGAAAATGAGATGGATGGTGGTGGTAGTAGCGGTGGTAATAGTGGAGAAGGTAATGAAATCGATACTGAAGGTGGTGAGATGACTCTTGGTGATGGTTCTGCCGGTGGTTTTGAATTAAATGATAGAGTTCAGAAACAGGTTGAAAGACTTTTTGAAAAAGAAAAAGAATTGTTAGATGGTAAAACTAAAAAAACTCAGTTGACCAAAAAAGATAAAAAAATTGTTGATGCTCTTTCAAACAGTAATTCTGAGTTAGTTGAGACCGGCGGTGGTACGATGGGTAAAGTTAATACGGTGGTTATCCCTGAACTTACCCAAGAATTAATTGACTCTGGCGCTTTTGATTTCTTATCCAAACATGCCTGGAAGTGGTCAAGATATAATAAGGAAGAGGTTATAGCTGAGGGACTTCGGTTGGGAACTGTATTGGGTAAAAAACTCAAGGTTCGTGGTGAAGAGAGGGATTTGGTTTTTACTCGTCAAAATCGTGGAAAAATCAATAAGAGATTAATTGCTGAACTTGGGTTTGATAATTCAAATGTCTTCAGTCAAGTGTTCAAAGAAAAGTATAATCGGGCTAACTTACATATCTCTATTGATGCTAGTGGTTCTATGAGTGGAGATAAATTAAATAAAGCTATGAAATCTGCGGTTGCTATGGTTAAGGCTGCTGACATGGCCGGAAACATCACAACTGTTGTGAGTTTTCGTTGGACAAGTGAAGGTAAGCCAGTAGTTATCATATGTTATGATTCTCGTAAGGATAAGTTAACTAAGATAACTAAGTTATGGAAACACATCAATGCTGGTGGAACTACTCCCGAGTCACTATGTTATGAGGCATTGATGAAGAATTTTCTTGGTGGTGTAAATGGTGAAGATAATTACTTCATTAATTATTCAGATGGTGAACCGTGGTTTTCTTCTAATGACATTTATTATAGTGGTACTTCTGCTGAGAAACATACCCAGAAGATGGTCAAGATGATGAAGAACAATGGAATCAAAGTTTCAAGTTATTTCATCTATGAATCAAGTTATGGGATGGATAGGTCAAAAGGTTCTTTTAACAGAATGTATGGTAAAGATGCCAGTTTCATCAATCCCACGAATATGATGGAAGTTGCCAAGTCAATGAATTCAAAGTTCTTGGAGAAATGATTTTCCGTTGGTTACACAATCGAAAATATCCAGACACCCCAATGTGTCCATGTAAATGGAGAATGATACCAGTTGATAATCAGTTTTATGACACTTGGAAATGCAAATGGGAAAAATGTGGTTGGGAAGTATTTTTTGGTGCAAGTGGTAAATTACATTGGTACAAAAAAAGATGATCAGTTATGATGTTGGCCAAGTAGGTGTAGAAATAAATCATTCGCATATGAATAAATTAACAGTACTTAAAATGACTATGGAAAATTGGAAGTATAATGATGAAGGTATATTATCCGATGGTGAACAGTTTGAAGCTGATTTACATAGAGTTAATGAGTTAATGGATAAAGGTAAAAATATTCACATACCGCTAAAATTATCACAAGAAAACTTTCTCACCAGAGATGAGATGTTACAAATGAATAAATTATTTAAATACTATGGTGGGAAGAGGGGCTAAATGAGAGTTTGGAGGAAAAATTTTTTGGTTTCAATATATATACATCTATTTATTAATAAGGAGCATTAATCATGGACAAAGAAAGTAACATGAGTAAATTACACAAAATGATTGACAAGTTAATCGAGATTAGGGTGACTTCCGAGTTAACACCCGAAGCCGGTCATAACTTGGATTTTGTGATTGAATCATTAATTGAAGAGGCCGGTGTCGTTCCGGACTTTAGAGATATGACACCCGAAGAGTTGGAAAACATTAAGTACTTCGAATCTGTCATAAGAGATTTGATGTCACGCCGGTTAGCGATGGCTTAAACTATATGGAAAAATAAATGAAATGAGTGTTATAACAAAGTTATTGGCACAAAGTCGGCAGTTCGAAAATGAACAAAAAGAAGCGTTATTAAGACAAAAAGCAATGCTTATCATAATGAAGAAACCCACACCATATGTATGGGAACGAGTTACATCAAGATTAATCAAATGTATAAACAACATAGGAGATAAAAATGATGAAAAATAACCGTCATTATAAAGTAAGTTTGTCCGATAAACATATACAGTTTTTGGTAAAGTGTATTGACATAAGTCAATCAACCCAATCTATAAAACCCGACAAATCGGAAGCGGAAATCATCCATGAGCTTGAAAAGCTCAATGATAAAATCCAAGACGATAAATATGGTGATGATACGATTTATTATGATTTATACAAGTCATAAGTTGACATAACAAATAAAGGAGATAAGATAATGCCAATGTATAATAAGAAAAGTGCTTTTTTGAAAGGAGATAGAAGAAACCCATGTACATATCGTGTTGGAAGGTTTGAAGGTGATAAGTATATAAGTTATGAAAATTATGGATTTGTTCAAGAAAGAAATACAAAAATGGGATTATATTGTATATTACCTGGTACAGGTGATGAAGAGGTATGGTATCCTATAGATGAAGTAACGCTAGTTAAGGGACATTGGACTAATAAAAAAAGAATTGTAGATGAAGAAAGTGAATAAATAACAACAAGGAGTAATATGGATCAATTAATACAACTCGCATCTAACCCAGCGTTAATAGTGGTAATAGCTATATGGGAAGTATTATGGACTTTAATAGGTTTATGGTATAGTGCGAGAAAAGATAAGTATTGGTTTTTAGCAATTGGATTAATTCAGTTGTTAGGAGTAATAGAAATATTTTATCTTTTCACAAGAACCAGTTTCTTTTCAGATGCAAAAGCATTCTGTAAGAAATGGTGTTCGAGATAATAGAAGTTGTTTAGGTGGCGAACAAGAATTAGTTCGCCACACTTCATGTGATGTTAAGTAATAAAGATATATTGATAGTTTGTGCTCTTGAAATTGAAACACAAGAACAGTTAAATGATTGGGAGCCGTTTGCCGATGATCCTGTATGGAATGTATTATATACAGGAGTTGGTAAAGTGAATGCTACATATGAGTTAACTAATTATAATAATCTGTTATGAAATTTAAATTATGAGTAATAAAATTTATGATTTAGAAAAAAAATTAGAATCCGGAATTCAATCAGAAATCTTTAAAATTATAGGTAAAGAAAAATTAATTGCTAAGATATATAAGGAGAATTTTAAAGAGAATGCTAAAAAAGAATATGAGATTGGAAAATTATTTCAAATGAATAGTATTTCTGTTCCTAAGTATATTGGAACTTGTAAAGTCAGCAAAAAAGATGAAGAAATAATTTGGGATGCTGTAGTTATGGAATATATTGAAGATTCTTATTTAATCAAAAACTCACAGAATTATAAGGACAAGGGGAGAGTACCACCAAAAATGTATAATAGAGGTAAGGAATTATTAAAAATAGAAATAGAAAAAATAGAACATTTACCTTTTAAATTAATTAGTACAGGATATAGCTGGGGACACGATTATCAAGGATTATATTCTCCATTAAAGGATTGTATTTACTTAATTGATTTTGGACAAATCAGTGCGATACAGAAAAAGAATCCATCGTAGGTAAATCTTATTACTGTCTTAACCACGAGGCTCCAGACGTTGTATATGAAGAAAGTGAATAAATGGAAAAACTAATTAAAGAAGTATTGGATAGATACAATACCAATAGAAAGTTTATAACGAATAATGAATTAACTAAATTGATTATAGCTCACATGAAGATTGGATTAAATGGTAAGAAAGGATGGTATTTGAATTTAAATAAAATGGATGGTCAGCATAAAAGAGAAAGACAATTAATTGAAGATTACGAATAAACTAATTAAAGGAATATGGATAGAATAAAAGTTGGAGATTGGGTTAGGGTTAAACTCATTGGGTTCAGCCAAAATTCAAAATATATGGTTGAAAAAATAGAAGAAGATAAATACACCATTATTCAAAAAGAAGGTTCATACAAACATCAAATGACTATAAAAGAAGATAAGATAGAAAAACTATAAGATGGTAATAGAAATTATAATGACTATGTTACTGGCAAGTGAGCCACCGATAAGTCCACAGGATATCAATATTGTTGAATTATCTAAAGTATTACATCATGTAAACGAAGACGTATGTTTAGGAGTTGAGTTAACTGTCAAAGAGCAAGAATGGATTGAAATACCAAAGATAAAAGATATAAAGATTCATAGGTATGAAGTAGTAGATATAAAACCAAATAAAGTATTAGAGTTATATTGCGTCATTCATGACAAGTATGAACATGTAATATATAAAACAAGTAGAAATGAAATATAACAAACCTAAAACACCACGACCAACTAAAGCCATGTCTTGGAGTGAAATACTGGCAAAGATACAATATTATGTAGACATACATAGTAAGGATTATAAATCAAAGAAAAACTAGGATATGATGGAAATAAACTCAGTTAAAAGTGTACTAACCTTCCTAATAATATTATGGTTACTGGATTTAATAATACAGAATTATGAATAAGTACACTCCATTATTTATCTGGTTATTAGTATGTTTTATCTTTGTTATTATAAAGAGTGGGTGTTCACCACCAGCTCCATCACCACAACCTGAAACATGTTGTATAGGACAAACTGAACATACATGTGGAATGCCTGGTATGGATGACCTACCTATTACATATAATATAGTAGACAATAATAATCTAGCACATCGATATAAAGAAGATATATTTAATTTGAATTTACCACTTGATAACCCCAAGTTAACACAATTTTGTTTACTACACACCAATTGGGAGCGTATCACGGTGATGTATCAAGGGGGTGCCGAAGGGTATGTCGTAAATCGAATTACACCATGACAAATTACCAAAAGAAAATCAAACACCTACGAGCGACTATGATACATTGGGGTGAAGAGAATAAGATACGGATACCAAAAAGACATTTTTTCGCGAAGGGTCGAGATAATAAATATAAATTGCCAAAACGGTGGGCTAAAGATTTTAGATGGGCAACAAAGTTAGATCATAGATTATCCAGTGGTACTCGTAAAATTGCAGGTAATTCTCACCAACGTAGGAAATCTAAACGTAAAGTACAATATCAAAGACTCACTCAAAAAGAGATGAAAATGTGTAATGAACTATACAAATTCTATAGCAAAACATCTATAAGTTCATTATTGGGATATAATATTAAAATGTAACATATAATACATTAAAATATAGCATATAATGGGGAATAGTGGATAACTATTCCTTTTTTGTTATAATAATATAATTTTTTACCTTATTCTATGACTATTTGACAGACTTCATATTATCGTAGGCACACACTTGTCGAATAAATTTTTTCTCCCTAAGTTACACTATATTTGGACATAAAACGCTTGACTTTAAGCTATTTATTATGTATATTTCACCCTAGCTATACAAGCTAGAGTTTGGATTTAATACCCAATATTTCTTATTGAGATTGAGTCTCAATAAGGCTGGGGGTGTAACTCCTTATATTATTGCGTTTAGAACTATTGAGATTGAGTCTCAATAAGGCTGGGAAACATAAAAAAAATGAAAAAAAGTGAAGAAAGTGCTTGACTTGTATAGGTTTTTATGTGTATATTTAGGTATGAAAAAAGGAGATATCACGATGTTTTTGGCCCGAATACTGCCCGTCTCGATCTAGAGATAACATTGAAAAGTGACTAAGGGCGTAAAGTCACACGAAGATTTCCGACTGAAAAGGTACTGAAATGGTGTTGTAGGAGTTCGAATCTCCGCCTGAGTAGAGTCAAAGGGATGACGCTCTTAACGATGACTTAATCACTCATCGGAGTATTGGTGTCAGAGAGACAAAGAGTTGATAACTTGAGTTTCGTTAGAATGGCTTTGGGGTTCGAATCCCCTTCATCCTTCAAATAAATGAAAAAAACTTAAAAAAAGACTTGACTTGTATACTATTTTATGTGTATATTTAGGTATGAAAAAAGGAGATAAAATGAAGTTTTCAACAAATGTAAAAGATATTGGATATGGTAGTAAAGGCGCGGCTTTCGAAGATATGAAAGATATGACTGACAATAGTGCCACTACTAATAATACGTTACATAATCATCTATCAGAATTAGTTTTAAATGATTTTTTCAAAGATACATCAGAGATGGAAAGTAGTGACCCACTCTATGATATGATGAGTTATGATGATTTTGAAGATTCTGAGTATTACTTAGACTAAAATTTTAATAATAAAAAAAGGAAATAAAAAAATGAATTCAAAACCAAAATTCGGAACTGTCGTTCAAGTCGTTAAATCGGGAAATAGATTTAATGCTTGGGATAATGATGGTAATAAATTAACGTCCTATATAGGGACTTCCACGAGGAAATCAGCATTTGAAGCTGGTATGGCCTTAGAATGTAGAGAAGGTAAAGGTGGTCGTGTATATTGGTGGAAAGTACCAATGGACAAATTTGATACAAAATCTACCGTTCTCACGCCCGACTCTGATGTAGAAATACCAGAAGGTCATGATGAAGTTGTAGATTTTATACATAATTCATATTCACTTAAACCAAAAGGTTTGGTGATGAATGAACTAAAATGGAAATATCTCATTAGGTCAGCCGTAAGAGGTAAGAACATTATGATGACTGGTCAAGCCGGTTGTGGTAAAACCTTGTCCGCCAAGTCTCTTATCAACGCTCTTGATAGACCTAACTTCTACTTTAACTTGGGGGCTACTCAAGACCCACGATCTACCTTAATTGGTAATGTCCATTATGATAAAAAGAAGGGAACGTTCTTTTCCGAGTCATTATTCGTCAAGGCAATTCAGACCCCTAACGCGGTCATACTGTTAGACGAACTTACAAGGGCTCACCCAGACGCTTGGAACATCCTTATGACAGTCCTTGACTATGGTCAAAGATATCTTAGGTTGGATGAGGCCGATGGTCAGGCGACAATTAAAGTTGCTGATGGTGTTACTTTCGTGGCGACTGCTAACATAGGTAATGAATACACGGCGACTCGTCAGCTGGATAAAGCTCTTCATGATAGGTTCACGGTAATCGAAGTTGACCTACTTAATGAAGAAGAAGAATATGGTCTTCTTACTTACATGTTCCCAACTGTTAATCCTGACACTCTTAGTAATGTAGCAAAAATATCTTTCTTAACTCGTACCGAAGCTATGACTGATAACCCACGTATAGGTAGTGGTATATCGACAAGAACATCAGTAGAAATTGCTGGTCTCTTATTCGATGGATTCTCATTATTGGAATCAGCTGACATCACCATTTATCCTCAGTATGACGCGAGTGGTGGAGTCGATAGTGAACGTACCTTTGTCAAACAGATCGTTCAGAAGTTCGTAACAGACGGTTCAGCTGAAGAGCTCTTTACAGAACATGATATAGACGATGCCAATAATAACTAATTAAACATCACCCAACCTCCGAGGTTGTCATGTGGGTCCAATCCATACGACTTAAAAGGCCTCCGAGGTGGGTGACTCACTTTTACCAAAGAGTCGGGGGTATATTCATTATTTCCTTCCCCCCGGCTCTTCCTTATAGCGACCCCCTAAGTTAAACAATATCTTCATTTGGTTGACCAACGTTTAAGCGCTACTTGAAGTCCGGCTATACTGACAAACATTTCGTGGTCAATTTTTCACCTATAGCTTTTTTATAACATTACCCTATAGCTTTTTTATAACATTACCCTATAGCTTTTTTATAACATTACAAAGAAACTACAATATTATACTTATTGATATAATGAGATTTAAAATAAAAGAAGATACTTATGAATTTAAAACAGATAAAAAGGCTCATCTTGGTATATCATTTGGATTGTTTTATTTTTTCTTAACTTATATACATAGCATTCCATTATCTATTATATTATCTTTATTAGTTGGTTTATCCTTTGAAACATATCAAGGTATATTTACCACAGGTTATTCGCATCATGATATGCTATATAATATATTAGGTGTAGTATTATCAAGTTCAATGTATATGTTATATTTATCTATATGAAAGACAACTGGAAAAAACTGCAAGCTGATACTATAGAGAAAACAAATATAGTAAATAAGAAGTATAAACAATTATTAAACGTAATTAAAGATCCAGATGGTTATAATACTAACTTAGCTAGCAAGAGAAGAGTAGAAAACCTTGAAGAAACTCAAGAAGAAATAAAGACTCAGATTGAAGACTTATCAATTAACTCTCATCCGCCAGTTGAGTTTACAAAGAAATTAAATGAACTACATGATAAGATTGATTCTATATATAGTATAATAGAAGTATTATCTGATAGATTAAATAAATTAGAATATGAAGGGGAACTTACATATGGTGAGCCTTTCAATGTAGGACGATCAAGTAAATATGTTACAGTTTTACTAAGACGTAAAGATAAAGAAAAATAATCCTTGTATTTTATGTAATAATGTATTATATTTATTACTGACAATAAAAGTTTCATATCATTAAAAGAATGGGGAGCACAGTTACTTTAAGTAATGGAGAATATGTTTATTTTCTCAAACAAACGTTACCCGCTCTACTTTTGGTGGTATGAGTATATATAATAAATGAAAAAGAAATATAACTTTGATCACGCATTAAAATTCATTCAATTTATAACTGTTATACGATGGTTACAAGAACAATGGAAGAAAGATAAATTAATCGTAGACCAAATACAAGGTCGAGCATGAAGAAAGATACGATGCCAATAGTTTTATTACGTTGGATTACAATTATTGCAATAGCATCTATATTCTATACGACATTTTTAAAGGGTCAAACTTATACTGTAGGTGATACAGTTAATAACTTTGGTGCTGATATATGTGATAATGGTGAAGGTTACTGGGATTATAATACAGATGGTTTACATAATATTACATGGATGAATCTATTTACATCCTGGTGACCATCATGTCAAGTGGAGGCTCCGCTTACAGAACAAATATGGCAAGTACATCAAAACCAACAAGTAGTAGTATTAGGTGTAGGTAGTGATTGGAGTACTTACTCGTGTGAAGGATGGGTTAATGCATTCGGAATAACATATCCTATGTTGGATGATTCTGATTCGGATATCTATTCGATGTTTGGTGATGGGTATGTACCATACAATGTTATTATAGACCATCAAGGTATCGTATTATATGCACAATCAGGATTCAATTCAGGTGTTATTGTAAATATTATTAGTGAAGCATTAGCAAATATAGACGGTGATAACGATGGTGTTTATAATGGAATGGATAATTGTCCTGATGCTTATAATCCAACCCAAGAAGATATCGACTTAGATGGTGTTGGTGATGCCTGTGATAATTGTGATAATTTAATATTCTATACTGGCAATTTAAATGGTGATGATTTCATTGATATATTTGATATTCTGGTGTTAGTAGATGTTATATTAGGACATAATGAAAGTGAATGTTCTATAGAAACTTCAGATGTAAATAATGATGGTACTTCAAATGTATTAGATGTTATTGTATTACTACAGCAGATATTAAATGGAAATAGACAACAAGCAATACAATACTTACAACAAATATTAACACCAACAGAATTTAAAGAATTGACAGACGAATACTCTCTATTATTAGAACCGAAGATGATAGCATATCCTAATCCATCTAATAGTAGTATAAATATAATTGGAAATGGTTATGTTACTATTTATGATATGACAGGTAGATTAATAAAACAAATGGATATAAGTGGTAAATACATATGGGATACTAAAGATATACCAACTGGTATTTATCACATAATCAATCAAACAGAAACAATTAAAGTAACGGTATTAAAATGACTAAATGTATATTATGTACTGCAGTAGTTGAATCAGGTCAAAAGTTTTATGACCATTTAGAAGATGTCCATATGATGCCTATTAGACGGCAAAGAATAGTTACTGCTGGCATTGACAAGTATGGTGAAGAGAAGGCTTTAGTAAGAGAAGAAACACATAGTGAATGTATGGAAAGATTTAAACATACTCATCCTGAATATGGTACAGAAATATGTTGGTGTCCTGAATGTGTGGGTGGTGAGACATTAGCAAGAATAAATGAAGTAAGTGCTAAGTATGGACAACTTTATATTACTCATAAATAATTTGGATTATATTTATTTACATAATGGATATACATTAAAAGGTTATATAAAAAAATGAAAGCATATTACTTCCCCAAATTACCTCTACATGTAATAACGTTATCGAGTTTGCCCAGCCATCCTGAATATTTAAAAGATGAGAATATCAATGTTAAATTTAATGATTGGAAGCAAACTTATAACGAAGATATTTTAGAAAGTATATCTTCTAAAGGACAACTTGATCCCAACATAGGAAGATGGTCTGGAACCCACTGGGTTGTGGAACCGGGCCAGTCAAGATGGTTAGCGTTATATAAATTAGGTAAAACAACACAACGTATTTTAGTTAGAGTAGAAGAGAAGGATGAAAAGCATTTTCATCTACTTTCCAAGTATGAACATCGTGAGATTAAAGATATGGAAGAAGCTGCTCCACTATTTAAAAACACTACAATTGAAAGCCATACAGGACTTGGATATTTAAGACGAAGAGATTGGTTTAAGTGAAACCTTTGTTATGTATCGCTACTCCCGCATACGGCGGAATGGTTCACACGGATTGGCACGATTCTATCATGTCAATGCATCAAGCCGGTATAGAAGTTATAACAGTCTGTTTAGGTAATGAATCTCTGATTACTCGGGCTCGCAATACATTGATTAGAATTTTCTACGAACAACTTACCAGAGTTGATCGTTTGTTCTTCTTGGATGCAGATTGTGGAATTGATGGTCGGGATGTTCTTTCAATGATGAATTCTCAATATGATGTAATCGGTGCACCAGTTGCTTTGAAGGGGGTCCGACCTGATGGATCACCTGTTCTAAATATAGATGACCCGAAGAATCTTGGAAATGGATATTTCGAAGTGAAACATCTTGGAAATGCAGCAATGATGCTTTCCAGGAAAGCAGTTACAAGTTTGATTGATAATGCAATCCAGAATGGGGATGTCTATGTAAAGACTTCTATGGAAATAACTAAAGAGCGACAACAAACACAAGAAGGTCAGTACTATGATGTTTTTAAGACTTCGATTGATCCGGATGGAATCTACTTGTCAGAGGATTATCATGTTTGTAGAACACTGCAACAACTCGGTTATAAAGTCGTAGTTGACCCTAGAGTAAAAACTCGACATAATGGAAACTATGTATTCCTTAGCTAAACAAAACACACAAGTCTCAAATATAGAGGCGGATCCAATAATGCGACCGACTACTTTTCGGATTGCACAGATTGAAAATAATACGAATTGCAATTGGCGGTGTTGGTTCTGCCAGAATGCTCATTATGAGACACCGAAAACCCGTCATATGGATCTAGATTTCTTCCAGTTCATTCTTCGAGAGGTCCGATCTATTTATACACCAGCTCAGTTGAATGTGATTTCATTTTCCGTGTATAACGAACCCACAATGGATCCAACCTTCCAGGAGAAACTTCAGATCATGACTGACATGGGATTCGATTATTGGTTTCTCAGTAACGGATCTGGGATAACAAAAGAACTTGTGGATTTTCTTATTGAGCATCCACAGAATATCTATGATGTTCGATTAAATATACCAACTATGGATGAGCAAGATTGGAAAAATGTCACCGGAACATCAGTCAAGATGATGTATAAGCAGTATTATCAGCTTTGTTACTTCCTTGAAAGGATTCCACAGTTTAACTTTCCAGTCTCTATCATGGTGAACGGAGATGGTTCTGAATCTCATAAGAGGACTTTTTTATCCGTGTATGAGAAGTTCAAAAGATTTCCTAATCTACAACTTCAGATGACCGGTCTGGTGGATCGGGCAGAGATGCTCAAGGGGGTGAAAAGTGCTGAACAATCAATGCCACATCAGACAACTAACTATCAGGGTAAAAAACTCGTTTGTGGGATGAATTATTTTAATAATCTGTATTTTGGAATTGATGGAAATGTATATTTTTGTTGTCATGATTATTTCCAGAAGTATAGTTTTGGTTCAGTGAAGGATAAACCACTAAAGGAGTTGATTCAATCTGATGAACGAGCTACACAAATGGCTCGGTTCAATGATGACTTCTGTGCTAAATGCTCACAAGCGATCATAATATGAATAAACAATTTGAATTATATTTATTTACATAATGGGTATATATAAAATATCAGGTAAACTTACTACACAAATAGATTCTGTTAGTGACATACAAACTACTCAAATTGATGATATAATTGTTGAAGGTAGGTCATGGCCACAACCTGTTGCAGCTGCTGAAGAAGATACTGCTGCTTTTTATGGTGGCAGAGGTCTTTGGAATGGAGGCAGCGCCGGCGGCTCGAACCAGTACAACTTCATAGATTACTTAACAATTGCTACGACTGGTAATGCAACTGATTTTGGTGATTTAAGTTCTGCAAGGACTAATGCTGGTGCTTGCTCAAACGGAACCAGGGGTATTTTTGGTGGAGGATGGTCTAGCGCGGGATGGACTAAGCATAACACCATAGATTACGTAACAATTGCTACACCTAGTGATGCAACTGATTTTGGTGATTTAACTAATAAAAGGGGCAGTCCAGGTGCTTGCTCAGACGGAACTTATGGTGTTTGGGGTGGTGGGGACAATAACACCATAGACTACGTAACAATTGCTACACCTGCTAATGCAACTGATTTTGGTGATTTAACTGTTGCAAGACGTTATCTTGGTGCTTGCTCAAACGGAACCAGGGGTGTTTGGGGTGGTGGATATTCGACGTATAACACCATAGATTACGTAACAATTGCTACGACTGGTGATGCATCAGATTTTGGTGATTTAACTGTTGGAAGAAATAACTTGGGTGCTTGCTCAGACGGAACTTATGGTCTTTGGGGTGGTGGAAGTGGTGGAGGAGAGCATAACACCATAGATTACGTAACAATTGCTACACCTAGTGATGCAACTGATTTTGGTGATTTAATCGCTGTAGGTGTCGGCGGCGGCCTTGATCGTCCAGGTGCTTGCTCAGACGGAACTTATGGTCTTTGGAGTGGTGGCAGTTACATAAACAACATAGATTACGTAACAATTGCTACGACTGATGATGCATCAGATTTTGGTGATTTAGTAACTACTTGGAAGTACCGTACTGCTTGCTCAGGAGACTAAGTAAAATTAATAAAATAACAATAAACAGCACATTATATGTGCATGGAGTTACAAATGGATTTAACAATACTGAATAAAAATAAAACTGATTTAATAGTAAATAATAAAAGTAGTGAATTACAAGCACGAGTATCTGCTGGATTACCTGCTATTTATAATCAAACAAGAGTTTTTGATAGAAATAATAGTCAAACAACATTAACTTTATCAACATTAACAATGCTTAATGGTCAATCTCCTATGAGAATGATGCGACAAGTAATGGCTGAAATAGAAAAGAGACAAAGTGCATTATATGAAGCACAACATAATGTGGCAAAAATGAAAAGTAAGTTAGAAAAATTACTTAATAGGAAAGATGATTTAAATAATGTTGAACAAGCAAAAGCCATTAAGTTACAACATAATTTAACCATGACAGAAAACAAAGCCAATGGTTCTTTAAAAGATATAGCGATATTAATGGATGCTTATGATTCTATTAAAGAGAATAATGATATTGATAATTGGAGTGAGTTTGAATTTGAACAAGAAGAGAAAGCTCATCATGTTCGTAGGGGATTTGAGTTATTGTATAGAAATTTAGTAGAATATGGTAGAGGGAAAGAAGCTACATTGGAATATTTACAACAATATGGCGTTCATGTTCAAATTGCAATTGCAGAAGTAACCGGTTATATAAAATTAGTAGATAGTCTTGTTAATCGCGGAACTAAAATTACATCATTACATCTTGAAGATTTCTTAGATGAAATGAAAGATAAATATGCAAATAATGCTGATGAAGTTAGTCAGCGACTTTTTGGAACAAGTGATATAACAAATAAAGAATATATGACCTTAATTAAAGCAAGTAAAAAATAGCAAAAACCGTGGGGATGATGAAAGTAGGAAATCATCATCCCCGTTTTTACTTACCTACTTACGAAATAAACCCACCAACACCAACAAGGCGACGAGCCCAGCAAATCCGGACTCACCGAATGTGTTTATGATTGATGTCAGGTTTCCAATAACATTAACACCAAAGATACCAGTACCAAATATTACTTCAGCAACAGCACCTATGGCTACAAAGGACATCATAAGATAAGCTAAGTCATCTACATATCCTTTGACCGTTTTAATGGCTTCCTTCATGTTTATTCTCCGTTAGTTAAGGAAAAAAATGGGCATTAAAACCCATTTATCTATAATAAATAACAAAAAAATACAAAAAAGTACTTGACTTATATAGTAATTTCTTTGTAAATTTATACTATGAAAAACACAATAATATTCGATTTAGATGGCACTCTTGCTATCATAGATAAAAGAAGAAAGATGGCTAGTAGCCCATCAGGTAAAAAACCTACTTTAAGTAAAATGGATTGGGATGTTTTTTTTGATCCTGTTAATATAATGTTTGATAAACCAAATCGTCCTGTTATCAAGATGGCACAACTATTTAAGAAAGATGGTTTTAAGATAGTTATATTTAGTGGTAGGAATGATAGATCATTTGATGCAACTAAAAGGTGGTTAAGTTCTTATAAAGTTCCGTTTGATATGTTAATTATGAGACCTGACAAGTTTAAAGACAAATCGTGGCCAATCGCTGATGGTAATCCTGCCACTCCCGATATGAGATTTATGCCGGATGACATTTTGAAGAAGAAGATGTTAGATACCTTTGTTGATAAGAATGATGTTTTCATGACAGTTGATGATAGACAAAAGGTTGTTGATATGTGGAGAGATAATGGTATTACTTGTTTCCAAGTAGCACCTGGAGACTTTTAATGTGTCGGTGGCCGAGTGGTTAGGCAACGGATTGCAAACCCGTATAGATGAGTTCGATTCTCATCCGGCACTCAAATGTTAATATTATATCCAAGAATATCTAATGGAAATATACTTTGGTCGTGTGACGATTGTAAAGATACGAAACAAGTAATATATGGTAGAACTCATGCTGTAGCATTAGTTTGTCAATGTGATGGTAAGATACATCCAAAATGTAATAGTGATTGGTATTATAAAGGATTATATTGGGAAAGAATTCCAATAGAAAAAAGAAATGATAGACAATAAAGAATTAGCCGCTCATATAAGAAAGCGGATGAAAGAAGATAAAGTAGAAAATATATGGGTGCCACTACCAGAAAGAAAAGATTGGAGAGAAATACCTACCGATGATGAATTAGCACTTTGGATACATCAATTTAAAACAAAAGATTGTTGTGGTCACAGTGAATGGTCAGAAAGGTTTCAAAGAAATATATGGATAAAGGACGAAGAAAATTAAATGATTAACCAAAAAATATTAGCAGAAAAGTTATTACTATTACGAAGTCGTATAGAAGATTGGACTCATATACATGGCTGGGAGAATATGGATAATCGTACAGTACGGAAAAATAAAGAAGGTTCAATAGTATGGAAACAAACAGATTGGGAGTTTGTAGATAATATGTATTGTGCTGTAATTAATAGTAAAAAAGGATTTGGTACTGATTACTCTTTTAACAAGGATACTGTAAAGGCTTGGAATAAAATGTGGCATAGATATAAAATAGATGTACCAATTGAGAATGCTAACTTAGAACCTGATTGGGAACTATTACAAAATATGTCTTGGAGTGATATAGATGACGAAATATCATTAAGACAAGGAAATCAAGTAAATATACCGGGTGGGGGTTATTATAAAGGACGTATAGCTGGACGCTAAGAGAGTTAAAGGATAATGGATAAAACACTTATATTAAATAAGTTGGATATGCTAGTTAAGTTATGTGAAGAAACTGAACCAGAGGAGTCAGGTGAAAAGAATTCATTGTTTAGTATTCAATTTGTAACAGCAATGGAAATGTTAAAGAAAGTAGAAGATTGGCATGCTGGTAAAAACGTACAAGACCTGGAAGGGAAAGAAGACTTAATTTCTATGATGAAATGTGCAAATAGAATATGGAAGTTCAGAAATAAAATTAAAAATGGTGAACTTGATGGTGATAATGTAGATTTAATGGAAGTACATGAAACCATTGAAGAACAATTAGCTCAAGGTGCTAAAATAACTGCTATTAAATATTATAGAGAAGTGATGGATACGCATTTTGATACGAAAGTTTCTTTAAGAGAAGCTAAAGACTTTGTAGATGCTATACAGAATGATATGAAAAGAAAAGGAGTTATTAATTAATGGACGATCTTTATCTTGATCGATTAAGAGCTAAGTATAATTATTTTGTATTAGAAGAGAAACATCAAAAAAATGTTTTTAATGATGCAACTGCTAAATTTGATAAGTATTTTAAGAACAAACTTGATATAGTAAAAACTGAAAAAGAAGCTTCTGCTAGAATAAAGGAAGATATCGTAGAGCCTAAAGAACGAGGTAAGTATATAGATAAAATATATAAGAAGTTAGCTTTGAAAATTCATCCAGATACTAAAACAGGAAACCATAAAGATTTTACTAAATTAAAAAAAATAGTCGATGAATATGATTTTGATGAGATAATAATAATGGCTGTCAAATACGAAGTAGATGTATTAGATGATGTTGATTGGGAAGAATTATATTTAAGTAAATTAAAAATATTAGAAGATAAGATATTAGGTTATTCTGTAAGTTTAGTGATGCAGTGGTATAATGTTGACGATGATAAAAAGGAAAATTTAGAAAAAACTATATTAAAAAATTATGGAAAAAGTAAAAATAATGCTTGACTTGTATAGGTTTTTGTTCGTATATTCACATATGGAAAAAAGGGAAAAAACGATGATTTGTCAAAAATGTAAAAAAATTAAGGCAGTTATCAAGTATCATAATGGTAATTATTGTACTTGGTATTGTGCAAAAAAATGAAAATTTGGACTAAAGAAGAAATTAAAGGTTTGATAGAAAGTCGTGATGACGCTGTCATTCGTGGTATGAAACGAATTTATGACTTACAAACCGAAAGTGAAAAGGCTTTTGGTGATACTCATGTTCATAATGGGGTTGGTTTTAGTGGCGTAGACGGTGAAATAATGAGTTCTTTTGTGGAGTTTTATAATAAAGCTAATTTTCTTTCATATAAACAAATGAAAATTGCTCGTAAGAAAATGCTGAAATATGCTGGTCAGTTAACTAAGATATCTAATAAAGAACTGTGAACTCAAAAAAGTATTATAAGAAACCAAAAACTAATTCTAAATTAGTTAAAGAAAATGCTGATAAATACAGTAAGCAAATACAACAACTTGACCATATATTAAAAGACTCGTCTTTTTTAACTGATGGTGAATATCGTGAGTTTATAGTTTCTATGTATACCGCTTTAACAAGTGGTAGAAAGATTTCAGTTAAGATGGAATCAGCAATTAAAGGTATTATTAGTAGATATACTAAATGGTATATAAAAGAAAAAGATCCTAATTATCAAGTAGAAAAAAAAGTATATGTAGATGAATCTATGAAAAAAATTAAACTTATCAAAGATACATTATTTGATGCTAAATACTCTACTGATTATGAATCTGGTGCTGAATATTTCTTAAACAGCATAGGAGAGCAAGTTAAGAAAAAGGGCAGTCTTACTTTGAAACAAAGACAATCATTAAATAAAATGTATAACAGATTTAAAAAAAGAGTTGAAAAAAATACTAAAAAAAGTAAAAATAATGCTTGACTTGTATATGTTTTTAGCAGTATATTTAGGTGTTAAAAAAAGGAAATAAATAATGAACTTAAATGAATGTATAATAGACGAATTCCCATCACCAGAATATGATAGGGATTTTATAAATGAGTTGGTTAATAATTACTCAGGTGATATCAATCCTAATGGTGATTTTCTGGATAACATAGACTTATGGGATTACATATGGGAATGTTTAGAAGCAATAGAACATCCAAGTACAATCCGTGTAGATTGGAATGCGGAGTTAGCATATGATGCATTATGGAACTCTTTTAAATCAGGGATTCCCGTAGATGTTAATGAAAGGGCAGAGAAGGATAAAAAATATAAAGTAGTGCTAGCACCATCCTTTCCTGAGGAGTACCGCTCAGTATTTGAAGATATACTGGAAGAATGGGAAAAAGAAGATAAAAAAAGTGAAAATAATGCTTGACTTATATAGGTTTTTATGTGTATATTAAGGTATGGAAAAAAGGGAAAAAATAATGAAAACAATGAAATTTAGAACTTTAGAAAATCCAACGGAAACTGTCACCGTCAATGGTGTGGAGATAGTTCCAGACGAGGTAATCGAAGTTACATTACCTAAAAATGCTAACAAAGTTATGGTTGGTGGAAACTGGCCTACTGAAGAACCAACCGAGGAAGATTGGTTACTTGGTAAACTTAATGTTGGGGAACCTGAATACTTGGGGGGTAAATAGATAATGTCTAATTTAAACGAAACAATTTTTGGAAAAACTTATATGATTGCTGTAGACAGACCCAATAGTAGAGTTGAAAATATTACTCTTGGTGACTTGATGGATGAATTGGATTTAATACCAGATGGTGCTGTACCGTCAACGTTATCTGTTGTTTGGCACGAAAAAGATAATGATGCTTATATCATAGAAATTTATGACTATGATTCTGGTGAAGTTTATTGGGAAGAACCATCTGATGAGATGTGGACAGAAAATGATGATGTTCTTACAAACTCACTATTAATGTGGGGTGGATTGGAAAATACTGTTGGGGAGATATATTAATGAGTTTTTATTTCAATCCAAAAACAGATTATGAAAATCGTCTTGTTGACCTTCTCGAAGGTATCAATGAAGATTATAAGAATTGGACAAGTGGTTGGGATGACTCAACAGGAACAAGGGAAAATTTCAAAGAAGGTTTATCAGTAAAATCTGGTAGAAAATTTGATAAGATAATCAAAGAAAATTCGGTATGGGGATTTGTCGCTAAAACAGATGGAATACATAAGGGAATTCCTTATAAAAAAGGTGATGTATTTAAAGCTGCTAGTTGGAGAGCTCCAGCAAAACATGTTAGAGGTTCTATCTATGATACTAATACCAATTGGTATCAATGGACAGGTCCAAATTATTTAATATAAAGGAGAGTTAAAATGACTTTAAAAGAAATATTAGTTGAATTAGAAATAATAGAAGGTACATTAGATGATGCTTTCTATTCTTTACCAGAATATAACGCTAATGAAGATAGTAGGTCTTATGTGGATAGTGCTAGAAATGAATTATACGGTTTGAAAGATAATCTTGAAAAAGCTATTTTAGATGGCGCTGATTTAACAGTAAGTTATGAAGTAAAAAATTAAACATTTGGGTTGACTAGGATATTAAGTTATCACTGCTTGTCTTAACGACATCTGGAATCAACCCATAGTTTTTTGACAATTTGGAAATAGGAAGCACGAAGACTTGCTATCTTCGTGTGGGATTGACAGAATAAACCTTTTTCTGGAGAAGGGGGTTATTGTTGAGTAAGTTCGTTTATGGTGAACTCCCTAAGGGCAGAACCCGGCTCGAATGTGGGCGATAGGAATCAAGACATTGTGAACTGAAAGATGTGTCATGAAACAGAAAACGACTACTTTTCTGGCTCATTGTAAGAGAGTGGTAGAAATACTGAGGTTCTTACTTTATTACCTAATAATCCGTGAGTGATGGATAAGGTGTGCTAACAGAAGTTGTGTTCACTTCAACGTAGTTAACCACTATAAGAAGTAACCAATCATAACCGATTGGGTTAGTAGCATGAGTATTCAAAATCATTCAAGACCGATGACACTTGTGGTATGTCAGTATCACATCCCACCTAAATTCCAAATACTTAAATAGTGGCTCCAATTCTTAGTCCTCACATATTAACGACTTAAAGATAAGGGGTCACTATTTATTAATAATAACGAAAGGGAACATAATCATGATAAATGATAATAATAAGTTACATTTTTTATTAGGTATTTTAGTGACTTCTTTATCTATAGTTTTATATAAAGAAATTATTTATAAACCACCTGTACTTAAAACCAAAACAGAGACAATAGTCAGGATGGTCGATGAGCCTTTTATAAGAGGTAACTTTGAAATAGAAGCATCAGAAATTAAATCTACTTTAAATGAATCTAAACTCAAACATCTACTTATATATGTAAATGCTTTATGTGATGAGTATGGTGTAGATTATGAAATGGTTAAAGCTGTTATTCAAACTGAATCAAGTTGGAATCACAAAGCAGTATCAAAAAGTGGAGCTATTGGTTTAATGCAAGTGTTACCTGAAACTGCTATAACAGAATTCAATACACCCAAAGATGATTTATTTGATCCGTATGTGAATGTTACGGTTGGTATTAAATATTTATCTAAATTGAATAATCATTTTGATAATTTAGATGCTTTGCTAACTGCATATAGTCACGGTCCAACTGTCACAAAAAAGTATAGTGAAAAATATATAAGGTCTAACTTCTATGTTAAACGAGTATACAACAATATGTAAAAAATGAATATAGGTATTATTGCAGGACATTTAGCTTTTGGGCTAATAGCTTTTTCTTTCTTAGTAAAGGATATATTATGGTTACGAACTGTTTCTATTATAGCAAGTTTGTTTAGTGTTTTTTACAACTACTTTATTCCTATAGAACCAATGTGGATTGCTATTGGGTGGAACTTTGTATTTGTTACAGTTAATCTATATCATATAGCGGTTATCATTTATGAAAAACGACCAGTTCATATGAGTCCTAAACATAAGGAGTTATATGAAACTATGTTTAAAAATATGACACCTGTAGAATTTTTAAAAATTACAAAGATTGCAGATTGGATACATTTTAAATCCGGTGAAGTTATTACTCAACAAGGTCGTCCAGTTCCAGATTTAAATTTAATCTATAATGGAACTGTTGATGTTGCTGTAGATAAAGAAAAAGTAGCAGAATTAAAGGACGGGCAATTTGTCGGTGAGATGTCATTCCTTACAGAGAAACCGGCGACTGCAACTTGTGTTGTAAAACATGATTCGGAAATATTGGTGTGGAAACAAGAACAATTTAAAGAGTTATTAAAAAGAAACCCATCGTTATATTTTACAATTCAATCCTTATTAAGTGCTCAAGTATCGAGCAATTTGGTTAGTAGTAGTAAAAAATAGCTTGACAATTAGAAATTTTATTCGTATATTACATTGGATATTCAAATAGGTTATCGTTCTATAAAAGAATTGAATCTCAATTTAGAGGTTCTAATGGGGGCATAGTTCTTTCTTCCTTTCTTCTGTGTCCCCAACAATTAATTAATAAACAATAAGAGGTTACTAATGAAAAAGAAAATAGACTTATCACAGTTTATGTTAACTGATGATGATAAAAAACAAATGAAATCTATCGATAAAAAAACAATGAAAGATGATCCTAATTATCCAAAAAATAAACGAGTCAATCTTGAGTATTATGCCGAAGAAGACCTTGATGATATCGGAGTAGATGATTATTCTGATTGTGATGGCAGAGAAGAAGTAGAAACTCTTAGTGATGCTGGGATGGATATATATCAATAATGAATAAGTTTGAGCACATTGGTAAGAAAGTAATTGATTGGTGTGTAAATGAATTCGGATTAAGTAAATATCATGAACATGACCCGTGGTTGGATTTTGAAAATGATGATTTAAAAATGATGGGTGAATATAATATTGATGAGAATACAATAACAATATATGTCAATGAAATAAAAAATATTGATGATTTAATTGAAACAATTATCCATGAATATGTTCATTATTTACAAAGACCATCTTGGTATACTAGATATATTAATATGGGATATGAAGATGAAAATAATCCATATGAAATGATAGCAGAAACAATTGCTATTAATAATTGGAAACAATGTAAGAAAGAGGCGTTAAATGAAACAGTTAATTAAAGATGTATTAGATGATATGTCTACGGGACAAATAACTTTATCTTCTAATAGTGCACGTGAACTTATTGCTACTACGGTAGCTGCGACTTTAAAGTCCAATGGTACATATCTTAAAGATAGTGAAGTGGATAAACAAATAGCACGTGAACGAGAAAAATGGGTATGTTCTATTTGTGGTGAAAATACTTTTGATGTAGATTATGATTACATTGGTTCAGATACTAATCATTTGGGTTGTGAATTGAAAGTGGAGATGGGAAGTGAAGCAGATGCGGCAGATTATTATACAGGACCAGATGGTCATTATGAAAGATATGGTGATATACCTCATTCATTAACTGATGATGAAGAAGTATATCATATAATTAAACATTTAGGATATGATACTAAAGATAAAAAACAAACTATAGTTGGTAAAATTTCCAAATCACAATTAAATAGTTTATACCCCTGGCACGAAGAAGAACAATAATAATTAAACATAACAATAATTGATTTTTTTTAACGAAGAAACTACTTATGAATATATGGCAATTACAGAAAATGAGATCGTTAATACAATCACTATCATCTTAGATAGATTAGACAGTCTTGAAAATGAAACTAAAAGAAATAAAGAGTTTATGTCTGTTCTTAGGGACAGATTATTAGAATTAAATGAATGTGTAAATGATATATTAGATATTATTTCAGATGATGATGAAAAATTACTTGCTAATAAAATGAAACAATATTCAAAAATGAAAGCTTTATTTTTAAAAGAATTAGATACACAAATTTTTGAATTTGACGATAATGAAATTCATCAATTAATGAATGAAATTATTGGAGAATCTTAATGGAAGATGATATATTAATATTTTTAGAAGAAATAAAAGATTTATTAATACAAGCAGAAGACGAAAAAGATTTTGAATATGTCTTAAATGTAATTGAAATAGTTCTAGATAAGATAGAAGAAATAGAAAAAGCTTATTAATTGTTACACTTAATAATAACCATTTTACTTGGAGTTATTGCATTATCATTTGGTGTAATGACTTTTTATGCATTAAAACGAATTACTATATATGAAAACATAATACTAAATATAAATAATACTATTGAAACTATAAACCGTCAACTTAAATTGATAGATGATAAGGGACACTTTGAAGCCGATGATGAAGTTGGTTTTTTCTTTGATGAATTAAAACAACTTGGTAATCAATTGGAAGAGTTATTTGAAACAGAAGAGGTTGACAATGAAACGCAAGAGAAAAAAGAAAAGTAAAATATATTTTGGTACTCCAGTACATGATGCCATTGTAGAATATAATCGTTCAGACGATATTCAATTTAGACATAAAATTTATACAGAAGAGATACATCCTGCTTTTATGAAATTAGCAGAGAATATAATTAATACATATAAGTTTTCATATTTTGATTATGGGTTTATAGATTTACAACACGAAGTAGTATCTAATTTAGTAATGAATATGCATAAGTTTGATGAAACCAAAGGTAGTAAAGCATTTAGTTATTTTTCTGTAGTTGCTAAAAATTATTTAATTCTTAATAATAATGCTAATTACAAAAAATTAAAAACTCACGATGATATAAATTCTTTGTATGATAAAGGAAAGACTGATGATGTAATAGAATATTCTGTGACAAATGATATATTTAATAAGACTTTAGAATATTTTGACAAGAAATTAGAATTTTTATTTCCAAAAGAAAATGATAGAAAAATTGCTGAATCAATATTGTATTTATGTAAGAATAGAGATTCTATTGATAACTTTAATAAAAAAGCAATTTATATTATGATACGTGAAATGACTGATGTTAAAACATCTAAAATAACTCAAGTATCTAATGTATTTCGTAAAATATATCCCAAGATTCATGAAGAAGTATTATCGCGTGGCCACCTTAATAACTTAAACGAAACAGGTTCTATATAACTTTCCACACATTCTATATTTATTATTAGAATGTTATGGAAAAAGATTTTAACATATTCGGTGATAAAAAATTCTCGGATTTATCTCAAGAGATATACGAGAATTCTAAATTAAAAAAGACTCAGATTGATCTTTTAATCCAAGAGGTACATGGTTACATTCAGGGAATAGAAGATATCGCTATTGTAGGTCCAGTTCTAAAAGAACTATTTGATGTTGCAGTAAAGAATGATGATAATCTTTTAAAATTAGCAACTGTTATTCAGCGTATAATGAATAAACAATTTGATTTAACTGAAGATACATCATTATTATCTGATGATGAAAAACAAGAACTGATGGATTCTTTAGAAGAAGCAGCAGCTTCACTTCAAGATAAATCGGATGGAATGCAAATGGATAAGATTAGAAAAAGGATAGAGAGTTAATGTCGAATAAATATAGACATCCAATATCATCTGTTATAAATAGATTTGGTCAAACAGTAGATTCAACTATTAATCCTGATTTTGAATTTAAGCTGGGTCACGTAGAAAGAGTTTTTTCATCAGCTGTTGATGTTTCAAATTATATTGGTAATTTAGATTTAAAACCGCCAGATTCAAGTCAATTAATTTTACTTTCTCCTACACGTGGTTTGTTACCATCTATAAAAAAATCAATATTAGCTCAGCCATTGTTGAGAGGAATAAATGATTCTATAACAAGAGGTGATGCTGTAATTTATACAAATATTGAAGGTAAGATTTTTTACTTGGGCCCAATAAATGTATCTAATAATCCCAATTATACTCCAGATCATACCTTTAGAAAAGCAATAAAGGCGAGTGATGACTCTCGTGGTTATGGTAAATTATTTCCAAAAAAGATTGTATCTAAATTAGAAAAATATCAATCACCATTGGATTTTCCACAGGAAGGTCTTCCTGGCGTAGAAAGATCAGTAGATAGAAATTCAGAACCCGACCTTGTATCAAAATTTACTGATTTAGTATTAGAAGGTAGACATTCAAATTCCATACGAATAGGATCTAAAGGGATTTATCCATTGATAACCATATCAAATAATAGAAATGGATTTGTTGAAAACAGAAATGATGGGTCTAACATATCTATGTTTTCTGATGGTTCTATTAAAGAACATTTCCCTACTGGACCATTTGAAAACTCTGAAGATTATTTATTATCATCTGATAGTAAAATTATAAATGAGATGGAAAGTGAAACTGGTTATAAAGGATTCAAAATAGGATATGGTAATGATAATATAGATAAGGAAAATGAATTTGATTATAATTATGGTTTATCAACTGTACCTGAAATTAAAAAAGATCAAATGATAATTTTTTCTGATAAGATAACCTTTGATGCAAAAGAAAATGATATAACCGTTTCAGCATTTCGTAACATAAACTTTGGTGCTGGAAAAAACTTTACATTAACAAATAAAGGATTCACAGTATTAGAGTCAAAGAATATTTATATAGGTAAGAGTGCTAAACAACGGACTCAACCTATGGTATTAGGTGATAAATTAGGAGAATTTTTAGCAGTAATTACAAGTATTTTACAAGATGCACATGCTCTTGTTCAAGGTGTACCAATACCACTGGTGGATGCTAAGGGTATATCATTGACTACAAGGATAAATGAAGTAATGAAAGAATTAAGCAATGAATATAAACCACAATATGATACAGAAAAAGGTGTACCATTATCTGATAGATCAATTGGTGGTCCAAGATTTTATAGTCGTCATCATTTTATAGAACCAAATCCAGGTGAACCTGGGGGTCGGCTAAAAGCAAAACAACAGGGGTAAAATAATGAAGTTATCAGCATTTAAAAAGTTAATTAGAGAAGTAGTAAGAGAAGAGTTAGATTATAGTTTTTCTCGACTTCGTAAAGAGTTAAATGAAATAGTAGTTAAGAGTAATTCTAGTAATATGAATAAAGCTAGTACACATACGAGACAAGATAGAAGTCTTAAAAACGTGATAAAAAAACCTGTCAGTTCCGATACTAACGTTACCAGTGTTACACAAAAAGTTTCCGTACCTAAAACACACAATAAAATGCTACATGAGTTACTTAAAGAAACTGCACAATCTGATGATTGGAAATCTGTTGATGGTAAAGGTGAAGCTGAAGTTCAATCCGTGCAAGATAATACAGAACAATTACCAGAACATTTGGCAAATGCATTTACGAAAAATTATTCTGAAGTAATGAAAAAAGTAGACGAAAAGGCGAAGTTTAAAAATGGGGCTTAAATCGGATTTATATGATGTCTTAGTTGAAAACTTAGGTGAAGAGTATGTAAACAATTCATCGGAAGGTCAAAAGAAAGTTGATAAGCTTGCTAGTGGTTTAGCTAAAGCGATTACAGAATATATGAAAAGACAAGATTGGGTGATTGTGGAAATGAATGCACCAGTGATGACCGGTGCTGGTCCAGGTATGGCGAGTTTAAGTAGAACAGGAAAGGGTATGACGGGAATGCCGTTAGAGCCAATAAATACATATACAACTAAAGTTAAAGTAGGTTCAATTCATGCATCCGAGACAACTGATTTTCCGGCTGGAATATAATAGGTAAGAGATGCCAATACTAGATAGAAGAACAAATCAATTTGTTGAAGATAAAGACACTAGAGTAAGTGTTGGGATTGATTTTCCATTTGGTCGTGTACCAGATGGTGATGGATATTTTAAAACAAGTAAGACTACTGTTGATGCAATTAAAAATAATATAAAGCTTTTATTAAAGACTGAAAGAAGTGAAAGATTGTTTCAACCATTTCTGGGGATGAATTTAAAACGATTTGTATTTGAACAAATTACAGAAGATGTTAGGATTCAAATTGAAAATGATATTGTGGATACATTTGAAACTTGGCTTCCATTTGTTGAGTTGAGAGATATAGAAATAAGTTCTGATTCAATCACAGAAGATAGGAATAAAATTAACATTAACATAGTATTTAATATTAAGAAAGCACCTAATTCTTTAGAAACAGTTGGGGTTGTGTTGGAGTAAAAAAATGCCATATTCAGAAAAACAAAAATATAAACCATCGAATATCAACTACACAAGTAAAGATTTTTCTACGATTAAGTCAGACTTGATTGAATATACTAAGGCTTATTTTCCAGATACTTATAAAGATTTTAATGAAACATCTCCTGGTATGATGTTGATTGAATTGGCAAGTTATGTTGGTGATGTTTTGTCTTATTATATAGATTACAATTATAAAGAAAATGTTTTAGCTACTGCTACAGAGAAGAGAAATGTTAGACGGCTTGCAGAGTTTATGGGATATAAAACCACACCATCAACTCCATCTTTAGTTAAATTGAAGGTCACTACTAATATTAATGCTGATAGTAATTATGAGCCAGATTATGGTAGTTTACCTATTAATTTACAATCACCAATTGATGTTGGATTACAAGTTAAATCAAATGTTAATACTGAATTAATATTTGAGACGTTGGGTGAGGTGGATTTTACAATTTCCGGCTCACCGGATGTACCTGCAGTTGGCGCACCGACTTCTTTTAATGCAAATGGCGAAGCTATTGGTTATACTTTAACGAGATATGTCCAAGCAGTTTCCGGTGAAACAAAAACAAAATCTTTTACTATATCAAGTCCAACGAAATTTTTAGAATTGGACTTGGGTGTAACCAATGTGGTTGAAATATTAAATGTAAAAGATAGTTCAGATAACAAATGGTATGAAGTAGATTATTTGACACAGGATAGAATACTTAAAGAAACTCATTATTCAAATGATGGAAGAGGCCGTGCTGATAATCAAGATCCAGTAGGCGGTCTTTCTGCTTCTATTGATATACCATATACTATAGAGTATATTAAAACTAATAAGAAATTTGTTAAGAAAGTCGATCCGGATACTAATAATACAAAGTTACAATTTGGAAATGGTTTGTATAGATTAAATATATCAGGTTCTTCTGGTGCTAGTATTTTTTCTATGGTCGAACAACAAGGTATAAATTTATCTGGTGTACCGAGTTCAGTAATAAATGCTAGTATTAATAATTTAACTACAAACAATTCATTAAATTTAGGAGAGACTCCTGCAAACACTATAATGACTGTGACTTATAGAGTTGGTGGTGGACCAAATGCTAATGCACAAGCTGGCGAAATAACGGATGTGCAGAATGCACCTGCGGGTGTGACTATAACTGTAACTAATCCAGAACCAGCAAGTGGTGGAACTGATGGGCAAACTGTTGATGAGATTAGGGAAAATGCAAAAACACATTTTGCTTCTCAATTAAGATGTGTTACTCGTGAAGATTATCAAGCAAGAATTCTTAATTTACCAGCTAAGTTTGGTAATATTGCCAAGTGTTATGTTCATAGATTGAATGATATAAGTGGGTTAAAAATATACACTTTATCTTATAATCAAAATAGACAATTAGTACAAACTCCTTTGTTAATATTGAATAATTTAAGATATTATTTAGAACAATTTAGAATGATAAATGATGCTTTGGATTTTGGATTTGAATTGAATGATATTACATTTTCTGGTTATCATATAAATTTTGGAGTTAATTTTGAAGTTAATTATGATAGACGATTTAATTCGGCAGATGTTAAATTGGAAACTATTGATGTGATAAAAGATTTTTTTAAAGTTGGAAAGATGCAATTTAAACAGGCAATTAATTTAAGTGATTTAAGATATAATATTTTAAGTCTTGATGGAATCATTGGAATTAAAACATTAAAATTATTTCAAAATTCTTCTGGGATATTAGATTATCCATCCGGTGGTACTGTTAGAACTTTATCTTATTATCAAGGAGATGGAACGCTTGTTTCAAACGGAGAATCAGGATATGGTTTTGCTTATGAGATGGGTAATGCAACCGTAGATGATGTAGTTAGACCATCAGCAACACCTGCTGTATTTGAACTTAGAAATCCAGATAAGGATATTTACGGGAGGGTAATCTAATGCATAGATTTTTCTTCGCAACCAAAGATGCTTTTATCAGTAGTGGTTCAAATCAAATTACTGGTGAAGATTGGTTAGATAAGAATACTGGACAGGATGAAGTACTTGAGTTAAAGAAAGTATTTTGGAATAGAGATTTTCATTATCCAACTCGTTTATTGATTAAATTTGATGCTGACGAAATAGAAAATTTTATAAGTTCATCTAATGTATACACTAAAGACCCATCTTATAAAACCAATTTAAGACTTTGGGAAACTAAAGGAACAAGTGGATTAAGTGAAACTTATAAAATTGCCGCTTATCCAGTTAGTGAGTCGTGGGATGAGGGTGTTGGTAAAGAGTCGGATAATCCAAAAACTACAGACGGGGTTAGTTGGAAAAATAGACAATATCCAGCAGGTGGTGCCGAAGTGGCGTGGGCAACTGTTGGTGGAAGTTATATAGCATCGGATGAAGTAACACAATCTTTTTCAGCCGAATCGCCAGATATTAATATGGATATAACTTCTATTGCAAAGAAATGGTTTGGTGGTACAAATAATAATTATGGATTACTATTAAGATTATCTGGTAGTAGAGAGACATCAACTGGTAGTTTCGAAGATTTAAAATTCTTTTCAAGACAAACCAATACAATATATTCACCAAAAATTGAATTAAAATGGGACGACCATCTACCAGCAACAGGTTCAAATACAGGTAGTTTAACTGCATTAGATTTATCTGGTACGGTAGAGAATTATGTTTATCCAATACATTTCAGAGAAGCGTATAAAGAAACGGAACAAGTTAAATTTAGATTTGGGGCTAGAAAAAGATATATCAATAAGAGTTTTACAACATCAGTACAGACTGTAAGTGGAAGTTATTTTGCAGAAGGTTCTGCATCTTATTCAATTATTGATATGGCAACTAATGAATCAGTTGTTCCGTTTAGTGCTTATACTTCTATGAGTTGTGATTCTACATCTCCGTACTTTGTACAAGATTTAAATGGTTTTGAACCAAATCGTGCTTATAAAATATTAATACAAGTAAATCACAATGATGATCAAAGGATAATATACGACGACGATTTTGAATTTATATTGAGGGTATAATTATGCCATATCATGATAAAGGTAGCAAAACCAAAGGTGATAAGGATACTGATGCTAATGCTCAATTTGGTTCTACACCACCATTATTTACTGAAGAAGGACATCAACAGGAACAACCATTAAATCCAATAGTACAAGTTAATTTGAATGCTTTACCTGGAGAAATGATGTTTCAAATCACAGGTAAAGAATATGTAGGTAAATTTCATATTCATCAAGATGGAACTATTATGGCCGGTTCAGGTGATTTGGGGGAGGATCATGAAATAGTACCGGAAAAAGTAATTGTTCGACAACTACCTGAAATCCTAAAAGAAGACGATATGACAGTTGATTATTATGGATTGGGTGAAGGATTAGCAGAATTTCCAGCACTTACAACTGCTCCGTCAAATGAGTTTGCGGAATTTATAGTTACAAAACCATATACTTGGTTAGTTGAAAGAGTTCCAAATATAACTAATTTTTTGACTGTTTTTTCTAATTTAATAAATAACTATAATGGAGCTATAGGTGGTGGATATCTTCGGAGAGTGGTCCAATCGGGTGATGCTCTTCAATTTCAAAATGCTGATATTGATTTTTGGTTTCCAACAGCAGATAAATTATTTGGTGCAGTTAATTTTATTAATCAGGGTCATCTCGTAGAGTTTTATCAACCAGAATTACAAGAAATACAACAAGATAAATTTTTATATAGTTGGAATTTAGTACCTAAAACAAGTGAGATTCCAAATGTAAAATTACAAATAATTAGTAGATTGGTGGGTAGTATAGAAAATATATTATCCCAGTTTGATATTACAAATGCAAAAATAGCAACAAATTTAAATCAAGTTGCTATAGATAGTAGATGGGAAGGGTTTGAATCAAATAAGTTTGTGAATATAGATATATTGAAACCACCGGTATTTTGGAGATTATTAAAATATTTACATAGTGAAGGAGAACCATTCAAACTTAATGGTCCAAGTGCTTTGATATTTTTGACTTGGGTTGCACCAAGAGTTTCGTATTCACCTTATATGCAACAACTATACGATGTACTTTTGAATGCAAGTGAAATGAATTATGAAACCATTTCTTTTATTGAACCTTATTTAAATGAATTGAATTTACCAACAGGTGATTTACCTCCAGTTAATTTACCATTAAATGTGAGTTTGTCATAATGGCTTTTTATCGTACACATAATAGCGAAACTCATGTTTCTGAATCAATTTTTGATGTTAATTTAGAAATTCAAAATGATGGTTATCCAACTCCTATTAATTTTGCTAGTTCTATTGACCCAAGTGATTACGATAATTTTAATATTACAATTGACCAACTTGAAGGTGAAATTAATGTTCCATATCAATATGTTGACCAGAATGTTAATAATGTAGTGACAAGAAAAATAATTGTTCCTGATAGTATATTGGGTGGGTTTGGTCAATGGAGGATCAATTATACTTACATTCAGTATCCGGATCAACAATGGGTCACTGGAACTGCATATCAAGGAACTTTTATTGCTGGAAGTATTGATACGGAAAGAATAACTGTTCCAAAAATAGTATATGACCCAGATGTATCAGTAGGTGTTACCACTTTTACTTTTGATAAAAATACAATCAGAGAGGCATTTGCCGATAGAATATATCAATCATTTTTCTCATCGTCAGCTGAAATACCAAGTGATTTTGGAGACTTAAAATCTTTACAAACAACCATTAGAGATGGGTTTATAACTACTGGTAGAAGTGAAGATGAAAAGTTGGTATTTTATAAGAAGGATAGAAACACACCTGAGAATATAAAAGATTTTAATGAAGGTACTTTAAGTTTAATTATAACTGATATAAGTAGTAGTTTATCATTTGGAGGAGCAGGGGCTGGGCCACAAGATATTGATCATCTTTTAGATGACGAGTTAACGATAGTTGGACCGACTATTGGTGATAGGACTGCATCAGACGAGACAAATGATAATAATGATCCTTTATATTATTATGAATCAACAACATATGAGTTGCGATATAAAAATGATAATATGAAAATACCTTTTGCATCATATAATACATTTTATGTAGATAGTGGTGCTACCGATGCTTTATATGAACCTAAACCCGATGTTGAATGGACGAATGTTTTTAATTTATCTCAACTAACAACTCCAAATCTTTCTGGAAAAAGAGTTAAGCCAGAGAAAGCAAGAGAAGTATTGGATACGAGTATATTTGAATTGTTACCAAATCAAAGAACTCGTCAAGATGATATAAATGAATTTTTTAGTGATTTTAATGATTTGATAGGTGGAGCTCCTGTATTTGATGACGTTGATTTTGATGGGGTTGGTGAAAAACTTATTACAGATGTTTCAAGGATAAGCACCGCACCAAATGATCCATCTGCGTATATAACAAGAACTGATGAAGATGCTACTCAAAGTTCACAGAATCAAGATAAAACTCTTGAGTCAATGAGAAATAGATTGAATCAATATCTCGGTGATGTTGATAATGTTGTTACTGAAATTCAAGATGAAAGACCTGAGTATGAAAATAAATCAGAAGGATTCTTAAAAATAAGAAAACCAAATCAAGCAATTATCATTCGTGATATGAGTGGTGGAGAGTTGGAATTTCAAAAAAGTGATTCATTTCTTACTGATGGATTTACAATAACTCAATGGGTTAGATTTGTAGGAAAGACCGGTGGGGGAACTTTATTTAGTTTTGGAAATCCATATAAAGGAGAAGATGCACCTACATTTGATAGATATGGATTTAGGTTAGAAACTTTTACAGAACAAAATGATAATGATGATTATGAAAGATTTGTTAGGCTGGTTGTTTGGGATCATATAAATAATAAATTATATGATAGTCACTTTGGAATTCAAGATCAATCAAGAGTGAATACTCATTTCAGTTTGCCGTATCCAAAATATCCACATTTCAAATATAATTATTTGCAAATACCAACTGATGATTTAAGTGAATGGTATTTTATCTGTGCAACTTATGATCCATCAATTAATGAAGGGGATTCAATTACGGATTCAAGTTATGCTAATATGTTAACCAACAGAGATTTTTGGTTGAATCATTTGGATGTTGCACCATCACCACCTACAGGTGATGCAATTTACACTGCACCAGTAAGTTTCTTTCAAGTAACATTTACATCTACTATTACAGTACCTCATTGGCAAGACATATCAATGTCTCAGGGAATAGCGAGACAGCGGTATATCGGCCGCGCAATAAAAATTACATATGGTGGTACTAATTATATAGCTGGTATATCATCTATTAATCGAATTCAAAATCAAAATCAAAGTCAATGGTTGATAAGGTTATCTTCGACGCCAGGTTCTACTGATTTTGCTGATATATTTAATCCAACTATACCTGATAATAGTGATATTACATTTCAAATAGGAGATGATGAAGGTACACCATTTTTTGTTTCGAATAGTGGACTGGGTGCAAAATGTAAAGTGGAAGCAATAAGTCGTAGTGAATTATTAAGAGCTCGTGGATATAAAGTTGATAAGTTTGATATTCCATTAGAACAGGGGTAGAAAAATGGGTGAAGTTGCCATAACAATAAACCCAGTTGGTGGTGGAGAAGTGGGAGGTGGGGGGAATATAACTCCTACTTTTGGAGTAGATCTTGTTAATCTTACAGCAACGCCAGCATCTGGTTATGTATTTACTCATTGGTCCGATTTAGTTTGGCAACCCACAGGAGCGTTATCACCACAGCCGCTTATGTTATTTCAGGGAGATGATAATAATCCCGAAATTCAGTTTGCTTATCCATATATGGGTTCGCCATTTGATTCTGATCCTGGTTTAAATATTACTGCTCATTTTTCTTCAACAGCAGTAGATCCACATGATGTTGAAGTGGTGTTATCTTCAGTACCTTCTACAATTGATGTTACACTTACCGGTGGGGGTACTTTTGTGACGGGTGATACAATAACTATTTATGCTTCAACTGATGTTCAGAATTATACTTTTTCTCATTGGGATGGTCAGTTTTGGCAAAATAATCAAGAATTATTTGGTGATAATACTTTACCTAGTCAGACGTTTACTATACCAGAAGATTATGTCGGCAGCATACTTAGAATGAGGGCTAATTACGAACCAGCAACCGGGGATGATGACGGCGCGGGGGAGAATGAATTTCAATTTACCGTTGGGGAATTAGACATTGCTAATATACCAAGCGGTACTACTGCGGAACAACTTGCCATAATAGAAGAAAGATTTGGTGGACTTGTTTATGGGCAAAATAATATTGATTTTGAGTTTGGCCAATCACTTCCTTATGTGCATAATGAACCAGTTAATTTAAGTGTTGAGTTAAATGAAGGATATCAATTTGTAGAATGGTACGGTGGAGATTCTTATATTATTGAACAGAACACTGGTTTTGATGGTACATCCAATCCTATAACTTTTAATATGTTAGATGTTGATACATCCTTTGATTTAAGAGTTAATGCGGGTGGTCCATTTTATTTAACTACTAATTACACCATAATTGATTCTGATACTGGTGAAACTCCAAGTGATAATAATAGTGTAATTGGGGGATCAAGTGATCCACTCCCAACGGGAATTACTGATGTTGAGGCAATTGTTTCTTACGGTTATGAGTTTGTAGAATGGGCGGGAGACGTGGAGTTTATCGTAGAAGGTTCAGTTGATGTACCTGAAATAAAAGTTAATCTGTTAACAAATATTAATTTAGAGGCAGTACTTCAACAAACATTAGCATTAGAAGCTTTTGTTTATAATCAATCTGTTGGACCTTATACAGATAATTATGCTAGTTCCGCTCCGTTGCGACTAGTATTTGAACCAAAACAAGGTAGAGATTTAACAGTATTGAATCCAGATAGTCCAGCTTCCAATGGTTCATCGGCTATTTTTGAAGAACGAGATGGTCGTTTTCCACTTGGGACTTATACATTAAATAATAGAGATTTTTGGGAAAATATAACATTTGATAGAACAACACAAGATTCACAAATAAACCCAAAGAATTTTGATGGGGAAGTTAGAACTGCATTTGGTAGGCTGATGGATACACCAGATGGACCTACTGTTTCAACGAAAGCTGACAATTATTTTTCAGTTGAAACATTACCGTATGTTAGAAATTTAACTACTCGTGAAGTAGTTCCAGTAAATGAATATTATGATAAAAAACTTGAAAGTGATAAGTACGAGTCGGCGACGGAAGGTAAAGTAAAATTGAAATTTGGATTGAGGTCGTCTGGAAGAACAAGTGAAGGTAATATAAATTTATTTGGTAATAGATGGGAAAATAATGAAGTATTAAAACAATTTGCATTATATTGGCCTGATGAGCCAGGTAGTGGATTGTATTTAACAAGTTTGGATTGGGGTGATGGTAGTGAAAAAGAATTCATGTCAGAACCAAAGTTAGTGGAAGAGTTATCACTATTTGAACACGTATATGAAAAACCAGGTTTCTATACTATAAGTGGTGTAATATTTGTTTGGGATAATAAAAATAAATATGTATCATGGTGGGAAAAATTTGAATCAAATTTATTGTTAAATCCATCAAATAATTATGAAAATGGAATGTATAGTTTTAATAATTTTGCTATGATAGGCGGAATATCTGAAAACTCTTCTTTTGGAAAGACACTTTATAATTTGGCTGGGTATGATCCAATTAATAAAGAACCAAGAGAATCATCGGTTATTGATGATTTTAATGAAATTGATAAGATACATTTATTAGATACATTAAGTAAGTTTGATTCACAAAACATGTTAGATGATTATAGGGATATGATAAATGCATATTCTGGCTCAATTGTTGATGAGAATAATGATATAATACACAATGGGTTTATAGACAAAAGATTTTTTGATTCATTTAAAAATACATCGTTAGTTGATATAGATATGGCGTCAACAAAAATGTATAAGGGTGTTAGATCGATGGAGAAACATTTAGGATTTAAAAATGATGATAGTGATAATCCAGGAAATAATTTTTATTGGAAAAATATAGTACCAAAAGATAATACTTTTCAAGATTTGGTTGGTATTTCAGTTAGAGATAATCCTGATCCTACGAAAGGTTCTAAAGTACCGAGAACTCCATACAAAGAAATAATTATAAATGAAGATGTAACTCAAAAATGGGATAATGGGTATTATCCTGTGTTGCCAAGAATAGATATATTTGGAAGTTTTGAAAAGGATGTCAATGTTGAAACTTCATATGGAAGTGCATCATTAGCACCAATAACAAATGTAAATGAAGATAATGAAAAATTAATTATGAATATAGATTTCAATCAAACCGTTACTGATGATTTGATTGATCTTACAGGTATATTTGATATGCAATATAATATTGATTATGAAGTTAAGTTGAATGATAGTTTAAGAATAGAAAAGTCATCTATGGCTTATCCAGATGTCATTAGTAGAGACAGCAGAGAGCAGGCATTCTAATGAGTTATACAAAATATAATGAATATCCATCGTTATTAAAACCTGGTATTTATCCTGATGGTACAATAGATCAACTTGGACTTGGGACTGATGTTGATTTAGAAAAGTTTTCTTTGGGCAATTGGAATTCTATTGTAAAAAATAATAGAACCTTTTTTTCACCTTTATCTAGTGTTGCTGATTTACTTGATGAAGAAAGTGGGTATGCAGGTAGACCGATACGGATAACTTTAGAAGGTAAAGGTCAAATGAAATTCTTTTATCAACGAATAGTAAGGGAATCAGATGACCCCTGGTCATATGACCCAACTGGTGATATAACAGAAGTTAAATTTGAGTCTATGTATTCTATTAGTGATCTGGGGAATCCGGATACTCAACCATTTGTTAGTGGAGACCTATATTCATCTCCTAGCGTGAATGAACGAGAATCAACAATAGAATGGTTAGAAAATAATTATATGTCTATGTCAGCTATACTTAGTGAAAATGATGGATTTATACTACAAAATGATAACTTTGATGAAAGTTTGGATGAACATCAAATTCCTATTAGAATAAAATTTGAAGATGATGTTCAGGAATCACTCGATGAAATTCTTAATAGGTCACATCAGGTATTCTATCACGATGATAGTTCGACTACTGAAAAAGTCTTTCATTATTTTAAAGTTACATTAGATATACCTACTGAAAATATTTTGGGTGAATCAATTCAGGTTGAGGATAGTGTATTATATGATGGTCGTCCAGTTGAGGCGACTGCACAACTTGTGTGGGCAGATCCAGATGCACCCGCTGGGTGGGCTGCAGGTGCAGGTGAAAGTTTTACGATAGAAAGGAAACCATCAGAAGATATTTATGCTTTTAAGTTGAGAACCGTTCCTGGCTTACTTCACGACCCTCCGAATCTTGATTTATTACAATCTTGGGGACATCCTTCTTATACTCGTAATTTTCCACTTATAGAAACAAATAGAGAAATAGATCCAGTTGATTTTCAAGTTTCTTGTTTTACAGAAGAAGAAAATAATTTACTTTATT
>Ga0209128_1000206_pt1 | contig 41799 bp, 57 predicted proteins | sample ETNvirnome_6_100_FD_184072 | JGI IMG/M metagenome (GOLD analysis project Ga0209128, IMG submission 184072) | Marine viral communities from the Pacific Ocean - ETNP_6_100 (SPAdes) (version 2) | ecosystem: Environmental > Aquatic > Marine > Oceanic | place: Pacific Ocean | collected 2013-06-19
TCCAGCGAGGGATCTTACAGGTCCTGAAAAGGTTGATTTTGCCATAATTTTTTCTCCTGAAAAAATAAGTCCTATTGTCTTGGCTTGTCTGCTAGGTCAGTCGATAGGACAAGGTTATCCCTAGATAAAGCGATGCGGGTTGAGTGAGAAACCCCCGCATCATAGGTTCCATATTACTTGCGTTTTAATGCTCTACTTGGCATTAAGCACCAGGAGATCCGAAGATACCGCGCCAGTCAGACCAGCCGAAGCTGTATCTTTCTCTTGCTTTGTATCTTACGTTTCCTGTTTCGAAGTCACCTTCCATGTTAGTGGAAACTGCAGTTCGAACAAAGTGCTTGAGACCATTAGGTATATCTGTCTTAACAAACCAAGCGTCAGTGTCTGTCAAATAGTGATTCACAGCATAGCCGTCAGGGATCATTCCCATATTTCTAATTGCATTGATGTCATTATCTGAAGTTCCGACTCTTCCTGGAGTGTTTAACAACCGATCTGCAACAAATTGTAATGCAGGTGGCACAATTAATCGTTGTGCTTGTGCATTAACTTTCAAACCTCTCTCATCTTTAAAGCCAGCAATATCAATTAATGCTTGCTCCATTGATGTTTCGTTAAGGTCTGCAGCTGTACTTAGTTCGTTCGCGAGGTCACCAGCAGTTAAAGAAGTATGATCGGTAGCGAATAGTTCTTTACCGTCTCCTCCTGGATAACTACTACTGAATCCATTATTCAACACGTTAGCAGCTTTAATCTGCTTAGTTTGTTGCATGGAACGAGCTAGTGCTCTTGTATATCTTGCAGAAAGGGTATCGTAGAGATTATCTTCCATCGCTTCTTCAGTCAAGGAGAAGGCTAACGCCACAGTGTCGTGAGTATAACGAGCTGTCCAAGTTTCTTGGGCAGTGTCATACTTAACAGCAGCACCTTCGCCTTTAACTGCAGCTTCTCCGAATCCAGAGAGCATCACTTCTTCCTCATAAGCACGATCAGAATTTTCTGTGTCGAAAATCATCGTATGCTCATCAGCATAGCTTGAGTACTCTAGTCCGAATAAAGCATTAAGTCCTGGGACAAGTTCTTTAACGAGCTGCGCTCTATTAATTGCCATTACTTATTCTCCTTATTCAAACGGATTAGCTGGGAAACGGAAGAATGCTCTAGCGTATGCTGCGATTGAGTTGCTTGGTGTATCCACAAAGCCAACACAAAGAGCAACACCAGAAGATGTAGTAGCAGTTACTCCCTCAGCAGAACGACCAGTAGTTGTACTACCAGCAGTTGTTGTGAGAGTGTATTTATTGCCAATAAAACTTACAGCTGGTGTACCAGCGGTAAATTGAGCTTCGTAAACGATGTCTGGATCGTTATAAACATAAGCCTTAGCATCTGCACTTCCTAATGTAGCAGTACTAGCTGTCCAATACTTTGAAAAAGTTGGAGAGCCATCACTTGCCTCATAATAAACGCCAGCAAAAACGCCAACAGGAGCACCAGTAGCCGTACCTTGAATGATATATCCAGAGGAAAGATTAACGACATCTCCGCTATAAATAGCAGTGCCGTAAGTACTCTGGATTCTCATTTGGGCAGGTCTAATGATTCCACCAGTCAAATGATATGCTGGTGTAAACCCATTGGGGTCATTAGTATTTGCCATAGTTTAATTACCCATTTAGTTAAAGGTTAGTCTTCAGAAAGATCCTTTCTGCTACCAAACTCCGTCCTCGTTTGACGATTCGGTTGTTCGATAGGCATAATAGGATTACTTTCCCTCATTAGTTCAGAATCAACAGCTTGCATGGACGCATCGGTCATATCTTGAAAATATTCCTTACGTTCATCAACTATCGACTCATCAATCTTGGCTAAAATTAAGCCACCAACACCAATAACGCCTGCGTGTTTGCCGTCCTCGATTGTTGGACCTTGAAACTCAGGGTGAGCTTCTGCCCGAACTGGCTCGAATCCTTCTCGAATACGTTTAGACATATTCGTTTTATCATCTTGCCCAAGAACGCTTTCACGTATCCAGCGATACTTATATCCTGGAGGGGGTTGTGGCGCATCCAAACTGGATGGTGGTTGCCAAGGTTTTCTGCGAGTGGTTTTTTCTCGAACTTCAGCAGAACGGGAGTTTCGATCTGTCATATTATACTCCTATATTTAGACATACTTTGCGTACTCTTCTAATGGCACACCAAGCTTCTTAGCAATTGCTTGTTGGCTTGTTGTGAGTTTTACTTTTCTGGATTTCCTAGTGTTTGGGTTAGCCCCAGCGCTAGTTCGTCCAACTGCTTGCACAGGAGGGGCTTTAGCTTCCTCTTGTGCAAATTTGTGTGGAAATTCTTTCTTAATTTTTTCGTCTAGTATCTCATAGTAATCAGGAGCAGTGGGACTTACCCCTTGTTCTTGCATTTCCTTGTCTATTTCAAAGGCAGCAGAAGTCATTACTCGATCTCTTCCGAACCAAGAATTTTCTTCTTTTTGCGCCCAAGCTGTTGCTCTTGGATCCACTGGAGGTGGAGCATCGGCACCATTCCTTGAAGCACCATTTGTCGGTTTTTGAGAGTCTCGTTTCATTCGACGATTAATCGTTTCCTCTTCAACAGCCAGTTTTGCTATTTGCTGTTGGGTAGCGACTTGTGCATCGATGTCTCCGTCTTCTAATGCTTTTTTATAATGGGTTTTAGCCTGTTCAAGCTCTGTGTTGATACGACCACCGTATTGTTTTAATACAGCTTTGTCTTTCTTTTGAACCGTCGTTTCAAACTCTTTTACTTTTTCTTGTAGTGTTTGAGCAACTCGGAGAGCTTCGTCTCTTTGTCTTTCGGCTTCTCGTTGGTTATAGGTAAGTTTATCGATTCGTTTTTGAACTTTCTCGCTATACTTATCTATTTCTTCTTCGTGTTCCCCTGAGGCTTCGGCGGATGCTTCAACTTCGATTTCTTCAGTTTCTTCCTCGTTAGGGATCTCTATTTCTTTTTCTAAGTTTTCAGTTTCTTCTGGCATGGTCTCCTCCATGTAATGTTTTTGAGTTTAGCGTGAATCTTTGCAAGAGTAAAGTATTATCCCCCAAGAATATCTTCGGGGTCGTCTATCAATGCTAAAATTTCATCGTCGTTTAAAAGACGCAAGTCTCCTCCATCAATTTGGATTCGGGCACCTGCGTAGCGTCCAAAAATAACCCAATCTCCTTCTTGGCACCAAGCGCCTTCGGGAAATTTATTTGGGTCTCCATAAGCATCTGGTCCAAGGGCTACAACGTAACCCACTACTGTAGTTAGACGCTCTCGGTCTACAGTTTGTTTAGCCAGATAGATTCCACCTTTTGTCTTCTCAGAAGGGGCAAAAGGTAAAATTAGCATGCGATAACCTGTTGGTCGAGGAAGTTTTTGAGACAGTTTACTGTCTTTCTTTAGGTCATCTGGTGTAAAATTAATTGCTTTTTCTTCGGGTTCTTCAGACCCAAAATTAGAAACGAAAGGAGGTATTTCTCTCTTAACTTTCTTAGGTTTTTGCGCTTCATTTTTCATCTGGTGTTTCCATCCTTTTATTTAATCCAATTATTTCATTCTCAATAAAGTTTAGTCCTGATATCTCTCCTATGAGTCGTTGATATTGAGTATAGTCTGCAACACCACCACTAACGAGAGTATTTTTTAACTCTTCTTGTCGTTTACGACATTGCTTCAATAAGAATTCAGTCGCTGTTATCCAGTCCATAGGTTATTCTTTAACCCATTGGATAAAACTAAGCCCCTTAGTAGCAGCACCGCCACCCTTAACCTTACCTTTAACCGCCTTTATTTCCCCATCGCCCTCTGTGTTCAGCTTAACTGGGTTTTTCTGCGGTCCAGGATATAGTTTAGACTTCTTAGCCATTTTATTCTCCTCTAGTTCTTTCGTCCGCTTCTCGGACAGTATTTAAAATATCTGCATAAGTTCTATCTGCTTCGAGTATAGAGCTCTGTACGTTTTTCTCTCTGTCTGCTGCAATTTTCATTTCTGCTATAGCTTCTTGAGATTCAATTTTATCTTTCTCGACTTCCCGTTTCTGTTCCGAAGCAATTGCACGTTGCCTTATTTCAGCTTTCTGTAGTTCAATTATCGGATCCATCTTAGCTTTCTCTTCTGCTTCAGCGACTGCTTGAGCCCTACCCGTAACTTCTGCTGTGGCTTGAGTTGCTGATTGTGCAATTTCATTCATAATCTGTTGTGCTTGTTCAGGCGGCATCTGTTGTAATTCTTCTAGTGGTGGTAGCGGTTGTCCCATCGCTTCTTCAACCTCTAATCGATACTTCATCGATTGGTGTTCTTGTATATTTGAACTAATCATTTGCACAACCATCTCGTTTTGTTGTGCCATCGGGTTTTGTACAAACGATGAGTGTGCTTCAATGTAGGCTTCATGGTCTTGCCATTCAAACGCTTTGATAGGTTGTCCCATCATTGCTGCCTGTTGTTCACTGATAGGGTCTCTTGGTGGAACTTGCTGTTGTTCTTTAAACAGTGTTTGTGGGTTTTTAATTTCAAGTGCTTCATACATTCTTCTATATGCTTCCTGCATATTGTGTATTTCTGGTGCAGCTTGTGCCATCTGTAATTGTTGTTGTGCTATCATTACCCGCTGTGCCATTGAAAAGATGTTTGGGTCACTGACTGGGAGGACATCAACACGATCGTCAAAATCTTGTGCCATGACAACCTGTTGTCCACCCTCTGTCATATATGGGTACTCAGGTGGTAGGTATTTAGCGTAAAGCGTAGAAAGTAGTCTAAACTCCTTCTTTTGGGCAAAATGTAGTCGTTTATGTATAGCCGACATTACTTTCGTCCCCCGTTCTAGCATGGCTATGGTTGTTCCTACAGGAAGTTGTTGGCTACCTATATCCCCTACTTGCATGTCTGCTATGCTTGCGAACCTTCTACCCGAATCAACCAAAACACCTAACAACTGTGATAAAACAGCCGAAGGTTCTTTATAGGGTAGGGGTAATAACGAATCTTTAATCGTAGCGCCTGCTACATCAACGTCTCTAAATTCTCCAGGTTGTAGTGGTTCGTCTTCGCCTTGTATCCGCATTCCACGAGCTTTAAATCCTGCGGGGAGGTTGGCTAAAGTACCAGCATCGATAAGTTGCCTCAATATTGCTGTCACTGATTTGGTTAGACCGCCAATCATGTGGATTAAACCGAAACCATAAAAACCTAGTCCTGGAAGGAACTTATACTGAACAAAATAATCTAATTTTTTATAGAGTTCGTCTCCTTCTTCCCAGTTACGTCGAATAGCGAGTATTTGGTTCATGTCTTCACAGATGGTTACGATATACGGGCAGGCGAAGCCGTGGTCTTCTATTTCCGACAACCTTAGATCAACGTGCATTTCTAGTATAGTGTAAAGTTCGTTATTCTCTGCGTAAGTAGAGCTGAGTCCTTCAAGTTCTTCCATTTTCTCTTGTACGTCGTTTGGACTTATTGCTCCAGGGTTCTGCATTAGATCAATATCGCTGTATGTGCCGTTTAGTTGCATTTTAAGCAAATCGTTCTTAGTCATATTCATCACATGCGTAACACGTGGTGAAGTAGATAGGTCGGTAGTAGAATAGCTAACGACTAGGTCTTCCGCCTTAACAAACTCACTGACCGCACGGTTCAGCATCGTATCGAAATAAACTTTTTTGAAAGCACTTCCAGAAAGCGGTAGGTAAAAAAGCATTGAGTCCATCTCTGGGTCGTACTCTTCCATCACGTGTGTGATCTGGTAGTTCATAAATTCTTTAACTCGAGTCGATTGTGAAACGATCTCAGGGTTATGCCCACCAACGACCTGTACTTGTACTGGTCCACCTGGAGGTAATAACTCTTTATAGGCTTGCGCTTGAAACTGAGTCACAGCTTCTGATAATATTGGGTGGTCAACGCCACTAGCTCCCTGAAACGGTTGTGTTCGTTCTTGGCTTTTGATCCCCAGTAAGTCTAGTCCTTTAGTGAAGGCTTCATACCAATCTTGCCGAGATTCTTTGTCGTCTTCGTACATACCGACGAGTTCGCTGGCTAGTGGATTTAAAACCGAATCGTCTAAGAAGTCTGCTAAATTCTCATTGAACTGTGGTGCTTGAGGCATTTCCTCTTGCATCATCTCTTCACCGTCTGGTAATTCAAGTTCAATCTCTACGGGAAGCGGGGTTCCAGCAAGAGGGGCTTCTCCGTTCATTACTGGAAGTTGTTTATCAATTGCCATGGAGATCTACTCTATCATATGTTTTCATTAATAGTAAACCATTTCCCTGTGTCGGTATCCATCAAATGGGTCTTCGTAATCAGAAGCCAACTGGACAAAACCGCCTTGGCGAAACCGTAAAACTGCTTGAGACATTGAATCGACTAAGTCATCATGATCACCGTTTGGAAAAGCTGCACACTCTTCTACAACTTCCGTCGCCCAGTGTGTGTCGGGCTTCCAGACCATTCCTGACTCAAATAAAGGGGTGCATGCGTTTACTCGAGCCACCTTGTCTGCGCCTTTACTCGGAGTAAAGTTCTGTACAGGGATGCCGATTCTTCTTAATTCTTGTGTGAGGGGAGTTCCGCTTCCTTTCGCCTCGATAATTACTGTGTCTGGATCCCAGTGCTCGTAAAGTTCTAATGCTTTGCGCTTTAGTTCAGGAAACTCCAACCTTTGTTTAACGGAATCTAACAATATAAGGTGGGCAACTTCCCCTTGATAAAAGTCTTCGCCTATACGTCCGTGTGGGTAAAATACACCCCAAGTCGTGATTGCTGAATAATCCGCAGTCTCTGATTTCAAAAATGCCGTATCGTAACTTTGTATAACGTACTCACATTCAGGTGGCTTTTCAGTTGGCCATTCTTTCCACCACTCACGTTTAATTAATGCACCTTCTTCTGAAGACGGTGATTGCATGTATTGAGCAAACCATTTCGGTCCATTACCGAGTGCTGCCTTAATTGCTTCCAGTTCTTCAACTTTCCAGTACTCTGGCCAGACTGCGTCTCCACTCGGCAATATAGCTGGTAGTTCTATTACTTCCCACTGATCATTTTGAGAACTACGAGACATATCCTTGATTAATCGCCCTGTTAGGTCTTTAACTGACCAACGGGTCATAACGATAACTATCGCTCCTCCAGGCTGAAGCCTTTGCCGTGGTCCAGAAGTATACCACTCATACGCGTCATCCAGTGCTGCTTTTGACATTGCATCTTGCTCTGAGTGCGGATCGTCAATAATAAAGAGGTCTGCACCCCGTCCAGCGATCGCACCGCCTGTACCTACCGCATAATACTCCCCTCGTATCGTCGGTTGGTTCTCTGCCATGGTTTCCCACTTTCCTGCTGCTTTTGAATCTGGGTTTAGTACCGTATCGGGGAAAATGCGTTTATATATGTCGGATTGTATTAAATCCCTTACTTTACGACCAAAACGCACCGCAAGGTCGGATGTATGCGTTGCTTGTATGATTTTAAGTGCAGGATTGCGTCCTATTAGGTACGCTGGGAGTAAAAAGCTCGCAAACTCACTTTTTGTATGTCTTGGAGGCATATTGATGATTAATCGCTTTAAAGTGCCGTCGGCTATGCGGTTAAAGGCTTCTGCGACTATCTTATGGTGATGACCTTCTATAAAACTTGGCCACTGGCTTTTGACAAAGGCTAAAAACTCTTTTTGGGCTTGTTCAACTTCGCTTAACTCTTTAAACCGTTCGGTAAGTTCGTAGTATTCCTTTAGAGTCTCCTCGGGGAGATTATTGAGATTAGATTTCATTTAGCTGATAGTTTCTCTATGCCGTTCTTGTTAGGCATGTACAGGGTTGAATTATCCGCAGTAGAGAGGATAGGTTTTCCTTTTGGATGAAATGTTTCTCGAATAATAGGAATGCCATCAAAGTCAAAAACTTCATGTAGCACAAAACGGTCGGGATCGTCTATAAGGTCTATTTTCACTTCTTCTTTGAATTTAATTTTATTTACCCATTTCGCATCCCCTACAGTATTTGGAGGCTTGGATATACTAGGGTTTACTGAGTCTAGTGCATCGTTCCAGAGAGTAAGTGGGTCATCAAATCCCATAGTAGCATAAGGGTTATTGCTCGCTGGATCAGCCTTAGTCCACTGATCCTTAACCTTTTGACCTTTCTCCAATATTGTTTCTCCTTCAGCAAACACATCCCTGTTCATTATAGGCGGTTTTGTCCCAGGGTATTTTGTGTTTTCAGCTTTTCCCATGTACCGCACCTGAAAATCGTCCATAGCAAAGAAGTCTTTGTCAGTTAGTCCATATTTCTTAAAAGTTTGTAATATATTCGGACCGTATTCACTGGTCTTCCAAGCCCTAAATGGTCCACCAGACATCTTGTTCATGGCTGCAGGAATCCTAGACATAAAGGTTTGTGCTGCTACAGGGGATACTGCTGCTACTTTTGCTACAGTGGGACCTACTTTTGAAAGTGTTCTTATGCCTCCAGGGGTTGCAGCTAGGACTCCACCTGCTGCTGCGCCTTTTAGTATTTTTCTTCGCATTTCGTCCGTTTCTCCTTGTTTCAGGGTCTGTATACCTTTGGAGGTTGGTGCTGGGGGTATTTTAGAGGCAAGCTGACGAGTAGCCATTCCTCCACCTAGACCAGCAAGAGGTAATCCTGCTGCCATTAACGCATAGCGCCAATCTTTGGGCTGGTCTTCTGGCCATTCCTTCATCCCATGACCAATATCCGTAGTGGCTAACACACTTTCCCCCATCATTGCTGCATAGGGTAGAGCAGCTTGCCCCAGAGTTTTTGTAAAAGCTGGTAAACTGACTGCTCCAAGTCCCACGTCTAACTTCCCCAACATATGGGGTATTGCATAGGGACCACTAATCGGTTCCATTCCTATTTCTGTGCGGAGTTCATTCATTCTCTGGAATTCCTCCACGCTTTTACCTAATACCCCTTGAATCTCAGACGGTTCCCAACCTCTTTCCTCTAGGGTTGTGCGTAGTCGTTCCCGTATTTCCCACCATTTGGGTTCTTCTTTTGGTGGCGACGGGTGATATCCTCTGTTTATAAGTGCCATTATATAATCTCAATGTGGTCTTTTTCTTCTATCACCCCTTGATAAAATCGCGACTCTTTTAGCGTCTCCTCGGGGAGATTATTGAGGTCTTTATTCATAATCCTCTGTTTGAACGTCAATTATGTCGCCTTTGGGCAGTACTCCGCCCGATTCGTAGTAAAGTTCGTTCATTCTGACCAAAATTTCCTCTTTAGTCATCATTTCGACCTTATTGATGGTTAATTCGCTCTTTCTTACATAAAGTCCTGCTGCTTTGCCTCTTGCGACCTCTGCTGCGACTGCTGCCGACCACATTCCTGCCCCAACTGCTCCATCTCGTATATCTTTGAGGTCATCGAGGTGTGTTCCTAGATTTACGCTCACTAAATCGGCTGCACGGTCTTGCAACGCTTGAATTCTGTTTTTTATCTTAGGATTTTGATCACTGGCTAGGGCTGTGCCCGCTTTTTGCGCATTTTTAGGCGAATATCCTGCTTCCATTGCTGATTGGGTCTTGGACATGCCTTTTGCCACGTTTTGGGCGAATTTTTCCTGTCGAGGAGTCAGTTTATCCTTGTTTTTCTTTGTCATCGTTTAACTAAGCTCCCACCAAAGTACATTCCAATGATTGCAGACACTAAATTCGTGTCTAATTGCGTAATAACAAGCCCCTGAAACGTAACCCACTCAAAAACTTCCCTTCCTTCTTTAAAAAACCAGAATCCAGGCATCCAATTGGTGTACCCTACTGTTACATCAACCTGTGGATAGAAAACTGCGACTAGTTTTGGCAGTAAAACGATGGCAAATATGGCAGTTAGGGCTATAATCCGCCTTGTCCAAGCGAAACCCTTGTCTTTTAAGCCATGGTCCAGCGACTGTTTCTTCGCTTTCATCTCAAACTCGCCTCTTGTGATCAAGAGTTTCTGTTCTTCCGCCTTGGCTTTACGACTTTGCGACCATATGCTTAATAAACTACTCAAAAGAGTAGAACCAAGCATGGTTATTATCTCAAATGGGAAGCCCACATTACTTCTTTTTTCTGTAGGTCTTAGTGGTGTACGCTTCGTTGATGTCTTTCGTTTTAGGATCGTCTGCTACGAACCTTCCTTTCTTTGTGCGGTTGCGAACAGTTTCTTCCTCATAGCTGAGAAAAGTCTTTTTGAACCAATTCGTTAGTCCGATTGCCATAATTTTCTCCAAAAAATTTTTGCAAGAATATTCTTGCTTATTTTGAAAGAGAAGTAAAGTGAAATTTGCAAAATCCAATATCCATGGACAATGCCTCTCCAAATCTTACCCTTTAGCTATAGCTACAGGGTTATGCTATAAAGGGGGGCGGGGCTACCCCTACGGCTTAGTTATAGCCGTTTTAACGCCTTTACTTTTATACCCCTTTACTACCCTACGCCCCTATAAAAAATAAGCCCCCTAGTTATTAGCTAGGGGGCTTACCGCTAGGGTTTAAAGGTTAGCTTATAGTTATTTTACCGCCCTTTAAAAAATACCCTAACCCCGTTTTACTTAAAACGGTACTAGCGCTACTACCTAAACTTATATTATTTTTAGCTAGGTTAGCGTTACTTAAAGCGCTAGGTATATTTTTACCCGCCCTTACTATACTACCTACCGTAGCGCCGTTATAAACGCTATTTAATATATAAGCGTTTTTAGGGTTTACCGTACCGCCGTTAACTACGGTTATAGTAGCGGTTAAGGGGTAGCTAGTACCGTTTATAGTTACGCTATTTATAGTAGGGTTAGCGTTAGTACCTTTAGTTTTATTAACCATTTTTTATTACCTTTATTTACGCTATTAAACTTAATTATTTAATAGTACCTATAATAGTACGCTTTTTAACGGGTAAGTAAAGGGGTTTAAATATAATATTTAGTTATAAGGTAAAACTATATAACTACTAGTTATAAGTAAAGGGGTAGCCACATACACACGAATGCGAGCATGAACAAGAACATGAGCATGAACAAGAGTATGAGTTCGGGTTTGGTTTTGTTTATCTTTATCTTTATCGAGGTTTAGAGCTCATGGTTCTGTAAGGTAAACCAGAACCATGAGCCACGGGGGATTACTCGTAGCGAGGTGTGTAGCGAGGGAAGTTAGTACCTATACGGTCTTCAACTAAAAAGGATATATCGTCCTTCCCCCAAGCGCCACCTGGGATGAGGTAGGCATCATCACCGTTACCCGAAGGGTCAGCACCGTCGTGATCACCGTACCCAGAGTGATAGGTGGGTTCGTGATTAAGGGCATTTTGTAGCCTTGCTACCTTTAGATTAGCATCCCCACGGGAGGAGTACATGCCGTAGCACTTTATGAACTCTCCTTGAGTGTAGAACCAGCCTCCCTCTTCGGGTCCACCGTAGCACCTGCTGGTGCGATACATATTAACATATTTCATAATTTCACCTTATATTAATTTATTACCCTACTATAGTAGTAAAAAGTAAAGGGAAGAACTAGTGGATCATTACGAGCGTGAGTTCATGTTCTTCTTGTTGTTCTTATGCTTATGCTGAACAACAAGAAGAAGAATCTTGGTTCGTGTTCTTGTTCTTGGGGATTATCGGTTAGAGAAAATCCCCCTTACCTAAGCAAGAGGGACTTCTTGGGATTACCCTATAGTTACGAAGCCGTGCTTGACGAAGTAACGTAGAGCCGAAGTGTCTCGTTGAAATCCACCGAGCATTTTATCACTATTTTTAATAGCGATGAAATCCCCAATGGTGAGACCATCAAAAGCATCAACCCAATCTTGGTTGTGCCCAGCTCTTGGTTGTTTTCCTGTAGCGCTAATAGTAGCGGTAACAAGATAACCACCCATACCCTTGACTTCTACTTTAGTAGAAGCTTGAGCCTTGACCTTCTTAACTGCGGTTTTTTCAGCTTTACTTAATTTTGGCATTTTGTTCACCTTTTAAGTTATTGCTACCCGTTATTAGGTAGTAAAGATATGATACCCCTTTACTACTAGAAAGTAAAGCCCTTTCCTAAAAGAAGATAAAGAACATAAACAGGAGGAAAAGCCCGTGCTTACGGGAACAAGAAGAAGAACGAAGAGCAAGAACAAGAAGAAGAGCAATGGTTCATGTTGTTGTTCTTCATGATTATCGATTATCGCTCTTGGTTCTTGTCCTTGGGGCAACAAGAACAAGAAGAAGATTCCTGTTTCTGTGTCTCTTTTCTTCTTGTTTATCGATCTTGTAGGAGATTCTTGGCTCTTGGGACGGGGAACCGAAGAATCTTAGAGCAGAACCAAGCTCCATGAGGCAAAACAACTATAGTATACAACAGTGGATACAGAGGTTCCAGAACCATGAGACTATTAGCACGTCATCTTAACAAACACACCCAAAATACACCCAAATATATTGGCTAATCTGGGTAATACTCAGCCAATAGCTCTAGCCAATATAACATTTCTTCTTATTATTCAAATACTTACTTCAAACACTATTGCCCTATTAGCTGAAACACGATTTGATTTGACTTTTAAAAACATTTCTCCCACTCTCCAACACTAATAGCCAAATACCCCACTAACAACAGGGGCTTCCATCTTCCTTAGGGTATTACCCCAGCCAATGAACAGTGCAGAATGAGTTGTTAAAAAACAACAAAGCCCCTTTACAAGAAAAGTAAAGGGGCGCGAACAGGTTTACTTACCAACGTTGTTATAAGGTAGGGCTACAGTAGTCCGAGATGAAGTCCCAGACATAACTAAAGTCATCATAAGGCGGTTTAATTCTTATAACCCTAAGCAGTTGTTGATCGTACGCTTCCCCACCGCCAGTTTCGAAACACAGGATTAACTTATTAGGCGGTTCTTGTTTCCCCATATGACTACCAGCGTAAACACCAGTGAGGGTTTCAGAACCGATACCATGACAGTATTCTTTATCTTCACCCCAACCAAAGCCTTCCCAACCGTCTTGATTTTCACGACGAAGCACGTATTCTAACCATTCATACACATTTGGTTGTTCCTCGTAGAGTCTTTGAGCGTTTTCATTATTGAGTTCTATAAGGGTATAGCCCGAGGTTTCATAAGTCTGAATATCAAGCATAGGTATATAACCGTCTTGTTTTTTATGTTGATCAGTCTTGTAAACATTAAAATAACTACCCCCGCCATACGACGAAATGCGGAAAGCAGTAGGGTTATAATCAAAATACTGAATATTCCAGAACTCGTTATAGTCATTCATGACCTTGTTCAAAGGTTTTAAATGGGTTGCTTTTTCTTTTAATTTATTCATAAGTGTTCACCTTATTTAATTAATTTACCTATATATTATAAAACCCAAAAGCCTGATCCTAAAGTACATCACTTAGACTTCCACCCCTTGTGCGGGGCGTAAATATACTCTTCATCGTGGGCATGAGCAAGGATATCGCTCCCTGTATAAATACTTATAGGAACTTTGTTATAGGGTTTAGGTAGATCAAAGTACGTTTTATTGTTGTTGAACCAATCTAAAAACTGTACGTCTAGTTTTTCTAGTAGCTTATGTCCTTCTTCTAAAGTACCCCTACCGAGTAAATACTCTTCTTCACCATCCCCCCGTAGTAATACAATATCGTATTGCTTATTCATCAACTGTAGTCTCCATCCTCACCGTACACCCAATCGGACTCAGGAGGTGCTGTTTCGATTCCGTATTTACTAAAACCCACAACAACCATCTCTCCAGTACGGTTACAGTTGTGACAGTTATGATCGGTTTGGTAATGGTCGTTGTAGTTTTCGTCACCAGTAGCTGGAGACATGGCGTACCAACCTTTACCACTACAGTCAGAGCAGACAACAGTGTCGCCTATCTCGGGAAGTTTTTTAAATTTTTGTTTCATTTAGTTCACCTTTTTATTATTTATTACCTATATAGTATAAAACCCAACGGCTTGATCCTAAATTACATCAGTACGATGCTCGTTAAGCACAGCGTTATTCTTTTCTTCCAGGAAGTTAAGTAGTTCTATTGCTTTTTCATTTCCTTCATATACCGCTGTATTGGGGAAAGACGAGCGTTGGTGTCTTTCGTAATCAAAGGCTGTTGAATCAATTTTGTCTGGTTCTAAAACTACCTCGTACCTCGGACTAGGTGCGCCATCATATATTGTTCCCCTGTTTTTAGAATAGGCGTAGTATCTTCCATATTTATTCAAATATACTTCTACCACCCGACCAATAGAGCACTTGAAGATAGTGCGTTCCCCGTAGGGTTCCCACTCACCCGTAAGTTCACTATAGACTTTATATTTATCAAGGATTCTTCTTTTTACCCGAGACCAATGCATCTTCCCGTAAACTATTGAGTAATTTTTCAATTTAACTTCTCTGGATCAGTAGTGTCTACAAAGACAAGCTCGGGAGCCATTTTAAAATCACTTTTAGCCCACCGAATACCGCCTGACGGAAGCACTAGGTCTACGAGCGTACCGTTCTCACACTCGTCATCCCACGATACTAATAGCGCAGTTCCAGCGAGTGGTGAGGAGTAATCCTCGGGGAGAAAGTAATAATTTTCTTCTTTAAGTAGTCCTTCGTCGTCAACAATTAAGCCCGTTACTATTTCTTGGTCTGGACCTGTGAACCGTTCAAGACGTACTAAATCTACAGGGCTGTCGATCCCCATAAGTTTTTTCCATTCCTTGTAGTCTGGTTTTGCTGAAAGTTCAATTACTTTAGTTTCTTTATTCTTAGGGTCTATGACCATTGCTGTTACAGTTTCCATAATATTCACCTTTTATTATTTATTACCCTTATAGCATAACCCGCAGGGCTTACAAAGTAAAGGAGTTGTAAAAGATTAACTAGATGCCTGTTCTAAAGGTTAGGCTGTATCTAGACCCCGTGCCTACGAGGGGAGGAATCGCATGAGTCGAGCACATTTGGCTATGTCCGTCGAACACGTAGACGTCACCATCTTCCAATAAGTAGCTGGTTTTAGTTGGTTCCCAGTAGTCGGCGATCTCTTCAGCGTACTTAATAAAGTGAGTCTTGCTGGTATTGGTTTCTGCCTTAATATCGCCTCGGTAGGTCAGCCACTCTAAAATTCTAGGTGCGCCAAAAGACACGCCAACTACAATATCATCAAGCGTAGGTATAGTATCCGAATGATGAGGTATATTGTCCCAGGAATTCTCATAAAGACCACACAAACAAAAAGTGAACTCTACTTTTAGCCATCGTTCTAAATAGTTTTTAAGATCTTCAACTTCCCACCGCGTTGCCCAAGGCTCTGGTTTATATACCTTTCCTGCGTAGGTGAATTCCGAAGTACCAAACGCCCGAGTCGGTCTTCCTTCAACCTCTTCTCCATCAAACTCACGTATCTCAGGTTCGTCCCACCTTCTAATATACATGGGGAATCCTTTAGCTTTTCCTTTATATAGTTCCATTATTTTTCCTCCTCTGATTCAAGACCTAAAGCCTTATCAATTAAAAATGCACAAAAATAAAGTGGCAAGAACACGATGCCTAGCAATAGGTATAAAAGCATATGCCAAACATTAGTGAATATAATATTCATTTTTGTCTCCTAGTTTTTAAGTTGGGGAGGTTATTCCCCCCAACCTACACATGAGTCGTTCCAACAACGCGCAAACATTTTTTCTTCTCGACTCATTATGTCTTCTTCCCACCTATGTTTTTGTATACTTCGCACATTTCCTCAAATAGTGTTTCATTCATCATCTTGTCCTCATTAATATACCACCACTAAAACAAATAAAACATCCCATCAATATAAACAATCCACTGAGTACCGTTTGTACGGTTGCCACTGACGGCTTCAATGAAAATAAGTTATTAAAGAACCCTAAAACACTGAGCGTGTAGAGGTCGCCTTTGAGCACCATAGAAGCTAAGTCTAAGAACACTAACCCACTAGTAAACATAAGCATTCCCGCTAAAAAACAGACTATTCCTAGTAGTTTCATTCTACCACCCATGTTTCTTCGCCCCTTGACCACTCTTCCATTTCGTCTAGGGATCCCGTAAAGATTAGTTTTTTAACGCTCGTGTCGTTATCCCAGTCGTGCTCAATAAAGTAGGCTTTGATTTCACTTTCCATATCACCGTAGTTCTGTATTTCATAAACGTACTCAATGTCCCCGTGTAGCTTTTCTTCACTAATTAATCGATGACCTGTGTTTCCCATCAAAAATCCCATAACCATGAGGTCTCGCTTATTGGTTCCCATTGCTGCGTCAACACCTAGTGCACATGCCTTGTACACACCGTGTTTTATCCACTCCACAGCGCCCGAAGGGTAGCCGTCATGATGTTTATAGATATCAATTGGGGCTTCTTGAGTTCGAGGTCCATCAACAAACTTATATATTGCTCGTGTACTCATTCTGCGTTCTCCCGTAATATTTCACCGAGTGTGCGTACCCTCGCTGTTTCAAGATTTGAAGCAAACCCGTCGCCCGATCTAAAATACTTTCGCGTTTTTTCTCGGATATAGTTGTCCTCGTTCCCGTTTCGCTTACTATCGTAGATTCGCATCACTTGCTTTTCAGTGCCGTTATATCTTAAACGCTCGTATTCTGCACAGATCTCACCCACCAAGAGGTTTTTCTCTTGTTCGGTAAGTTGTGACTTTTCTAATAGTTGTTCAATCATAGTTTTCACCTTTTAATTATTACTTACCCATATATAGTAAAGGGGAATAATACCAAAGTAAAGGGGAATATTTAGATGCTTTTGATCATTTCAAAGTGGACGATACAGCCACGACACACGGTAGCAAAGACCTTGTCGTTTTTGTGAAAGGAATAAGCATGCCCACCTTCAAAGGATCGACCTATGACCTTCACCCCATCCATTTCAAATGTTTCATGAACGTTTCCGTTTCCCGTGGCGAGTGGTTTTCCCCAAGTTATGGGGGAATCACACTCTACACATGTATCTTCAACCTTTATTTTCATGATCTATATTGTCCATTCTAAGGTTTGCCATTCTAGCAGGAATAACGAGGTAGTGATTACACTCGTGACACGCTGACCCTTTTCCTACAGGGTATGCGTTGTATCCTCCAGCCCAACCGTGTGCATCAGGTTTAATTTCACTGCTGCATATACAGCACCTGTTTTTTGATTTTTCCATGCTGCTCATCTCCCTCGACCGTTAATAATACCGTCTATCAGGATTTGTAAAAAACGCAGTTCGCCTTCACTAAATTCATGTAGCTTTTCACCAATGGCGTAAAGTTCATCAGACATTAGTTTGACTGTTCTGGGTTTGTTTCCTTTCTCAATTTTAGTTATATTGTTCAAGATTATTCACCTCTATATATTATTTAATTTACTTATATAGCATATAAAAAGTAAAACGGAAGGTAAAGGAGTATGTACTTAATCTTTATGTAGGCTCCTTGCGCCATCGTTCGTTTTCTGCTATTCTTTTTCTCAGCCCACTAGAGGAATAGGCATGATCCCTGCTAATATACTCTGTGTTAATGGGGAGTTCTTTTCCTGTGAATGACTTGTTTTTGTAGTCGTCTCCTAAAAACCTAACGTCTAGGTCCAGCATCTGTAACAAGTTCCATAGATCGGCTTCGGTATCATACGGGATAATTTCGTCAATGTGCTTCACTGCGTCTAGCCTTAACCAACGTTCATAGTTCGATTCACATGGCTTGTTCTTAGAGTCGGGTCGATCTATTGTTGGGTCTGTGTGTAAACCGATGATCAGATGATCACAACGTTGTTTGGCTTTTTTGAAGAAGTATAGGTGTCCAGGATGCAGTAGGTCGAATGCTCCGCAGGTAAATCCTCTAGTTTTCTTCATCCTCAATGCTTCCTTCTATAACAAGAATAGTGGGTATTGCCTCTTCATACTTTATTTCCTTAGGCTTCCTGAACTCAGTTCTGCTTACTATTTCCCGCTTAGTTAGTGGTATTTCCGACACGACTTCATAAGTTTCTACAGTTGGTACTGCTATTTCGACGATGTATCGGTTAGTTTTCTCGCTTCCCATGGTTCATTACCCTCCCAAGTGTTAACAACATTAATGACTTCTTGTTCACTAATACTATACTCTTTTGCGGTAGCTTTGGCTCCATTGTCGTAAAAAGAGTCTGCTACTTCATGCATCCAGTTTTTAATTTTGCCCACTTAGCTCTTCCTCCACATTAATATACCCCACGGGAACTTCTTGACTATCTATATAACAGGCAATATTAGTTCCTCCTGCGTGTTCCACATAACTGAGGGGTATGTCTTTTCCGTCGTCGTCAGTATAAATAACCTCACCTGTGTGTTGTTTAATTTCATCGTTCATCTGTCTTACAAGTTCTTCCATTGCTTCTGTAAACTCCATAATTTTCACCTTTAATATTTAATACCTATATAGCATATATAAAGTAAAGTAGAAAGTAAAGTGGATTAAAAGCATGTGGTGGTCTAAAAATGATTATAAAAAGACCACCACACCTCGACCACAAAGTAGTTAAAGGTGAACAGTAAACCTACCTTGCCGTCTTTAATTTTGCTATTTTTTGTTTAAGCGTACCGTTCTCTACGGTCAGCTCATAGACCTTACGAGTCAGCATTCGTATTTCGCCTTGCTCGTGAGTTTCTATCTTGGAGCGACCATGCTTGGGTTGCTTTATAAAATTCATCTCGTCGTGTGCCATACTATCCACCTAATTATTAACTACCTATTATAGTAAAACTGAAAAACCCTAAAGTAAAGGACAATCTAAAAGATAACTTCTATTAAAAAGATGCAAACACAAAACGCTGTCACCAAAAAATAGATAAGTCGACCTAGTAGATTAAACATCAACGTCTTCCTTCCAGTCTTCTATAGTGATTTTATAAGACTTTCCGTAGACGTCCTTGACGTATATTTCTTTAATGAATGGTCCACTTACCCAATTAGACTTTGAGTCATCAACATGACCAACCTCGCCAATCAATGGCTCTTGAGGTGTTGCAAAAAATTGGTGTTTTATTTGTGCTTTGTCAATACATTTTTTTAGTAAGCCCTGTATTTCATACGCTATGTACTGCGAATATGAGGCTGTTTCTGGATGTAATACCATTTTCTCTCTCCTTTATAATAAGTATTAAACTAGCATATAACCGCTTTACTTGAAGGTAAAGGAACATCAATTTAATGCTAGTGGTTGTCCTCGCATAACCCTGAAAGCAGCATCGAGGATAACCCTCATTTGCTTTTTTAGTTCTTCGTCTTTCATTAGGTCTTGCGTGTCTACGTCTGCATAGCCTATAAGCTGTGAAACGGCTGAAAACAAAAGTGCGGGGGCAATTATTCTAGAGTCTTTTTCTAAGTTTGTTACAGAAACTTCAGTAATCCTAGTGATCACTTGTGCTAATTCTAAAATTTCGTCTAAGCTCTCGTCATTATCGTCTTGCCAAAGCAGGCTCTCATCAAACTTCATTCTGTTTCCTCTTGAGGCTTGAAGGCTGTTGATCCCCCAGTGCTTTTAAAATATTTCTGTGGCTCTTGTTTTATAGCTGTTAGTTCCAGCTTCCAAACTTCCGAGTCAAGATGCTTTCCATCTTCCCGTATCGCATCGTCAGGGTAATACTGTATGTGTACATTTGACAGTAGCTCTATAAAGTCTCCGTAACTAGGGCGATTACCCTTGACGTTATTTAAGGGTAGAATAGCTTCGTGTTGGTCTCGCCAAGTCATCCAGCGTATTTTGTCTCCTAAATTAGTGCCTTTTATTACTAAAGACATTTCTCCAGGTCGCTCTTTCCACTCTTCCATGAGCTTCTCAAGTTCTTTTGTTTTCACAACGTTCTCCTTTATTAATATTAAATAGGTATATAGTTTACTTAGATTAAGTACAAAGTAAACGAGTTCAATTTTTTAAGAATCTTTTTTTCTTATAGTCGAACTTCAAGCCTTTTTCCCAGCCTATGGCTTTCCGAGCTTTTTGTTTTCTGTGCTCTGTAGCCTGTTTCTCTGATCTTCGATATCTAACTCTTTCTGCTCTTACGGGGGAGAGTTCTTCGATTATTATTTTATCGATTTCTTGCATGTCTTCCTGCGTGTAGGGTTCGTCGGGTATTGAAGCAACAATGTATCGAACATTGTCAGGGATATTGCCTACAAAACTTCCGTCCATCCATGTAGGATCGCCTAAACCATATCGTTCTTCTTGTTTAGCTTTTGCTTTTTTCTGATTTTTCTTACCCTTAGTTCCATACTCACTAAAAGGATTTTGATGCCTCTTTAGTTTGTTTTGTTGATCACATTTTTCGGAACAGTAGAACCCTGTTCCTGTAAACTCAACACCACACTGAACACAGTTTCTATCTACAGGTGGTTTGGGTGGAAGATTAAGACTATTATAGGAAAGTATTCTGCACTCGGCACCACAGTATTTTTTCTGTCTGCCTCTTATTTGGTTCTTTTTACATACGGGGCAAAGACCCTTGCTTTCTAAGGCTTCAGATTGTTCATCCGTTAAATAATTACTAAAATAATAAGACATACCCCTATGATATAAAGGTTTACTACGAAAGTAAAGGAGTCTGTTAGTTTAGATTTTTCCTGTCTGGGATTTCTGGGCTCAACATCTTCATGGCTGCGTTCTCTAGTCGTTCCCTGTATTGCTCTGTGATTCCTAACCCCTTACCCACCTCTTCTGGATATCGGTTTAGGGCGAAAATGACGATTTGCAACATCATGTCTGAGTCTTCTCTGTACACCTCGTACAGTCCCATTATTTCATCAATGTCTATTTCTTCTTTGAAAATAACACCTCTTGAAGTTTTTCCCAATCATAGGGTGCAGTCAATAACAACAATGGCTCTGTTTTTAATCCTAGATCTTTTACAAGTATTGCCTCTAAGCCTGAGAAAAGATACATTTTTCTTTTATCTGTGCCAACTAAAATAAAGGTGGGAAGCCCAGTTTGACCGAATTTTATAAGCCAAGCGACCTGTTCGGGTCTTAGAAGAACTTTGTTGCCTTTAGCAACTTTTAGCTCTACCCAGCAACAAGCTTCGTCGTATGCGCCGAAAACATCGGGGATCCCTCTCCCTGTGCCTCCCGTTTCTATGCGTTGCCACAATGGTTTTGAAAGATTTCTTCTAAGATTTTGCCAAAGGTTATTCTCTTTCATCTTTTAGGGCAATAGTTTTAATGTCAAACTTTTCATGCATCCACTTACGGAGAAGTTTATGCATCTGCTCCTCAGAGATTCCTAGTTCTTTTAGGGAATCTTGTTTATCCCTAAAAGCCTCGAAACCTTTATAGTAGTCTCCCGAACCCATCTCACAACGTCTGACAATTTGCCAAACCCTTTGTTTTGTGAGTCCGTGTTTCTCAGCTAATTGTTCCATAGTCTGTTTGGTGGTTGTATATTCATAGTAGATTTTTGAGTTTCTTTCCCTATGAAATGAAGCGCTTGAGTCATCGATTCCTTTCACTTAAATACCTCCTGATATGATTGTGTTGCTTTACCCCAGCTTTTTCCGATTTCTGCATCTACAATGTTTGGTACTTGCAGCTTGACGCACTGTTCCATGATTTCTTTGATATTCTCTGCTTCTTTCTTACTCGATACTGCGAGGTCTAGTTCATCGTGTACTTGTACATAAGGAACATACCCCTCGTTCCAAAGATCTAGCATCGCACGTTTAGTCATATCCGCTGCAGATCCTTGTATTAATCTATTTAGTGCTTTATAGGTATAGGCTCTAGCCAATCCTTGTTCGCCCCACTTAGCCACCGCTTGGTCATAGGGCAGAGGTATCCCTCTTTCCCCTTGAGGCTCGTATAGGTTAAACCGACACTTCCTACCTAGTAGGGTGGTTATAAAGCCCTTGTTTGATGCTTTACGCATACAAGCGTTAGTTAGTCCTCGTATAAAGGGTACTCTCTTATGGTAACTAGCGAACAACTGTTCTGCTTCCACTTCAGATATACCCAAAGACATGGTTAATTTTTGCCTTCCCATTCCATAACTAAGTCCTAAATTAATCATCTTAGCCTTCTTTCGATCAATACCTGCCATGTCTGCTACAATCTGATGAAAGTCTGCGTCTTCGTCTTGGTACGCTTTAACTGCTTCTTCTGCCCCTGCTTGTTTAGTTAGGGAAGAATAGTGAACCGTTAGTCTAGGTTCTTGTTGGCTGTAATCAAATGCGCCCCAATAAGCATCGCCATCGGCTACAAACAACTCCCTAACCAACTCACCTAGTTCTGGGTCTCTAGCGGGCACTTGTTGTAGGTTTGGTGTGCTATAACTGAACCTTCCTGTAACCGTACCACCGTTATCAGACCGTAGCGGGTTTATCTGTGCGTGTAGACGCCCCTTATGTAAGTGCTCGAATACCATTTTATCGATAAAGGTAGTACGTATCTTATTTAACTTGCGAGCCCTTACAATCGCTTTAGGTAGCTCGTGGTCGTGAGTCTCTAGCCACTGCGAAGTAAAACTGGGGGCATTAGTCCTAGCTGTTCTGGGATAGCTGATCCCTAGCTTATCGAACCCTTTAGCGACCGATGCTGAAGCCCAAACTTCTATGTCGAGCCCACAGAGCCTTTTAACTTCCTTGAGAACCTCTTTTTCCTTAACCTTTAGCTGTTCTGATGTTTGTCCCGCTTTGTCTTGATCAATCAGGATGCCTCGCCAACGCATTTCTATTAGCAAAGGTAAAAGCCCACTCTCTAATGAGTAGATTTGGCTAAGTCCTTGTTTCTCTATCTCTTTTTTCATTTCTTGCCACAACTTTAGTGTTAACACTGCATCCTGTTCGGCATAGCCACCAACATACTTAGAGGGAAGCTTCCACATTTCTGCCTTCGGGTTGATGCCCCACTCTTGTGCTGCTTTCTTGAGAAGTGTTTCGTCTTTTCGTTCACCACAATATTCAGCCCCAAGAGAGTCTAACGAGTAGCGGTTGCGGTTCTCATTAATTAATGGTGCAGCAATCATAGTGTCTTGTATCTTACCATTCATGCGCACACCAGAACGTCTCAACCAGCCCACATCGTATAAAGAATTATGGAAAATCTTATCGCTATCTGTTTCAAGTTGTCTGGCAAGCCAAGCTAAGACAAAAGACCTATCAAGGTTTCCCCCGCCTTCGTGCTTTATAGGTAAATAACCAGACCAACCTTTAGTTGCTACGGCTATGCCTACAACTTCGCCGTCGCCTGTTGCCCATCCTGGACCTTTCTTGATTAGGTTTGGGTCTCTGGTCTCGAGGTCAATCGCTATCTCTTTCTCTTGTGTTAAGTCTGGAAGAAGCGAGGGCGGTGCCCAATCAGATTCACTCTGAATCATTGGTATCTGTTGCATCTGTTTTCCTACTAATTAGTCCTGTTTCAAATTGAGGTAGCGTTATGCCACTGGTGAGTTCTTCGATTATTATTTTATCGATTTCTTGCATGTCTTCCTGCATCTCCTCCTCGACCAATAGTAAATACCTGCGTAAGTCTCGGATGTCGTCTAATATACCTTCAGGTCTATTGTCGTCCTGTATTGCTTCAAAAATATCCCAACCATATTCGTTTGTTTTATTTTCCAGCCTGTCCCATTTACGGGCTAACATCATAAACGCACCAATACCGCCACGCTTTTTCCACGAGTCACCGTATGACTCTTCGGCTTTAGCTAGGCACTCAATATCACTTTCTGTTAGTTTTCTAAGGTTCTCTGGTTTCATTATATCTCTCCATATAGCGTTACTAAATTAGCCAGCAGTTTTTCACCCCGACTGTTTAAATTTCCATCAGACAATTTTTCAACACCATTGCCAAAAATACGACCGACGTGTCTATTGCCCAGTTTTCTTTGTTTTAAACAAAAGAAGAGTAATTCAAACATGTCTGCTTGTTTCAATATCTTTTTCTCTTTAGCCGTTATCTTGTAGTCTATCCCCAGTTCTTGCATCAGCTTGTCTTCGATAGCGTCTAGTTTGTGCTTTAGTTCTGGGTTAGCCCACTTAACAGTTGCTGGTATGTCTCCTGTGTCTATTTCCCCTACATCGTGCAGTAAGGTATTTAGTAAAAGGTTTCTATTGATGTCTGGGTATAGGTATAGTGCAATCACAGCCACACCCCAACAGTGTGTAGCGTTAGTTTGCTCCCCTAGCGTTGCGACTGTGTGGTAGCGTTTAACGTCTCCACTGTCCATAACCTTATATAAAGAATTAAGGTCTTGCATAAAAGTTATCCTTACAAATATTAGTAAAAGAACACCAACGACAAGCAAACTCAGAGGGTGTTGTGTCAAAGTCTGTGTCTGTTGTCATTGCTAATGCTCTGTTGTGAAAATCTTCTTGTGTCTGTTCTAGGTCCTCCCTTTGAAACTGGAACCGAGTTATTTTGTGGTGGTCTAGATACCAAAGTTCCGCGCTTATCGACTGTATTTCTGGGAACCTGTTAAAAACACAACAAGCATACAACGCACATTGGTTTCTATAGCCTTCGTTTTTATCTTTAAACCTTCCTGTCTTGAAGTCTATGACCCTAGCGTTCTTTCCCTCCTTAACAAAAGCATCGATGATGTATCTGCCCCAAGTATCTTCGCCATCCCAATCCGCTTTTTCCCAACTTAGGTTAAATGCCCACTGTTCTTCTACCGACACATCGCCTTCCTCGTATTTCTCTCTTAGTTGTTCAAATCCCTCGTAGAAGAGATACAGTTCTCTGGGCATCTCGTTTAGTTCCCCTTTTATATACTGTTCTGCTAGGTTGTGTATCTTAATACCACGCTCAGCAGCAGGATGCTGTTCCTCAGAGATATGCTCAATATACCTGTAGTATGCCTTTTTAGGACAACTCTCGTACGTCCCTAGTCGGCTATGTGACCATCGGTTTATTGTTTTATCTTTACTCATTTACTTCGTTACAAAATTTTTCGCTAAAATTTAATTCGCTTTCCTCTCCAACCACTCTACACAGGCTCTGCGCCAATCACTGGCTAAGCACGAACCGAGGTTGTCTATGGCTCTCTGTACCTCTTCCCTTATCCCTAGTTGTTTGTACACCTTGTAGTATTCCCAAGAAACCGCAATAGGTTCAGCCACATTAACAAAGAACGGGTCTGAGTGTTTAGACAATGGTGATTTTTCTATAAGTGCCTCAGGGTCTGAAGGATTATTAAAAACATTCTTTAAAAATTCTTCGTTTGTAGAGAGCCAACTGACGTGGTCGCTTAATAACAACTGAGGGTATGCGTCTATGGTCTCTAATTTGTACGGATCGCTGTAAACATGATGAAAGTTCCATACATCTACGGGAGGAATTTTATCCAGTAGGTTTGCATAGACATCTTGGTATGCGTGGTAGCTGTCGCTGATCTGAGTGTATGTTCCTACCCCTACGCCAAGAGCATTGGCTATAAACTCCTGCAACATAGACATATGCACTGCGTTAGCACCGTAAGCCCCCCAGATCATATCGTTGCTGCGGCAACAGACAGTCATGTGTAGTTTATCGTCTCTAACTTTAAAGTAAACGTGGGTATTGCAAGGAACGTCTTTAGCCCCTTCTTCTATACAAGTAAAATCATTCTCAGGATCCCACATCGTTAAAACAACCCTCCTATCTTCTGGGAAGAGTGAGAGTCGGTTTATGACTTCAAGTAGTTGATCCCTGCCAAACCAAGAACGCCATCGGTGTCCGTATGCTCCATTCAATGTCTTACTGTTGTCACTAAATTTACCCATGCGCTTAACGTAGTGTGCGATACTTTCTACATCGTTTCTACCGTCAAGCATCCACAGTCCTTCCATAAAGTGAAAGAAAGGGTTAGCGTCTCTTTCTGGGCTGAACAACACCCTTTCTCTAGGGTTTTCATAAACTGTCGCTACAGCTTCAGGGTACTCTATAACGTCTCCTGCTCGACTCTCACGAAGAACTCCGTCTTCATATAGTAGGGTCATCCCTAACGGGAGGGCTTGATTTACATTCTTAACTTTGACTACTTGCATATGCCTTCTTCCATTGTACGATTACGTCCTTGCGAGTGCCTCCACCCCAAGCCTCTTTAGTTTTCTTTTCTACCACTCTTACAAAGTCAGGGTGTAGAGAGCCTAATAGTTCCGCACCCTCTGCCTGTACATCTAAGTTGCGCCACTCACTACAACCACCAGCTGCGTTAGAGGTGCCTTGTCCTTGAGCATAGTAATAACTAACCTTAGACTTCTTACCTTTCCTTAGTAATTGTAGGTTAACATCAAAGTCTTCCATAATACGAGTTCTACCAAGCTCTATTCCATCGAACATGTCCATATTATAGGCGAGTAACCGCATATACCTAGTGTTCTCTACGGAAAGGTCTTCTACTCGATTGTTTCCTTCCCTAGCGCTGACACCACAATGTGCATACTCGTTTAACCACTTATCAAGAACACCAAACATGGCTGGTAGTTCGTGTGCCTCTAAGTAGCGTAAGTGCCAGTCGTTAAATGCCTTCCTTATGTAGAAACGTATGTCGTCGTCAAGCATCACCACTTTAGGGTCGTCACTGTTTTCACAGATATATTTTCGCTTTGGTGAGATACCGCTAGGCAAGTCTTCAGGCATTACCCATACATTTGGGTAAGCATCATACTGATCTCTCTCGTCGTGGTCTACGACTAATACTGTTTTATCCTTTAGTCCTTCGGGGAAAAACTTTAGGGTTGTTTGGGCATTTGCTCTGCCCCTTGTTGGAATGTATACTTTCATCTTGAATACCCCGCTAATGTGGTCCAATTACCACCTGTAAATTTAGGTTCTCTTATTACGGAAAAGCCTTGCGACAACATATCTTCATGTATCTTTACTGCCATGCCTCTCCACTCTTTGTTGTATTGAAAGTGTAGTTCCATTGCTAATTTCTCTACACAATCAGGGAAAACGGTAGGCATAAAGCTGTACTCTCCTCCCTCTACATCAATCTTTATTTTATTTGGTTGTCTTGCTTCGATTATTTCATCAAAGTTCTCCGCTCGAACTGTAACTCCTTCTCGACCACGAACTGGTCTAGTCATGTGTAGTCCTTTGTTTTTCTTAGAGTTGACATACAACGAGATAGACTTGCTGTCATCGCCTACGACCGCACACTGTTGTGCGAGTACTCTTCTTGGGCGGTGTTCTCCTGACGCTACTTTGATGTTTTTTAACATGATTAAATAGTTTTCTTCTTCAGGTTCGTACGCATAGACATCTGCACCTAGTTCGTACGCATACTTAGTAAAGGCTCCGATGTTAGCCCCTATGTCTAATACAACGTCTCCTGGAGATATCTCTAAACACTTATAGGATGGCTTGATTTCTTTAAAAACATATTCGTCTAGCGTGTCTGGTCTAGTGTATCCTTTGACCTTTTCATTCCATTCCCACTTACTCGTGGTCATATCTTTCTCCTGGAAAAACACAAATAAACTCTAAGTCTACTGTGTCGGAAGTGTTAGAAACCTTATGAAAGTCTCCATAATCTATAGCTATGACATCTCCCTCTAGCACTTGTATGAGTTCGTCTTGTGTTTCTAGCACACCTTTACCCTTAATAAAGAAATAAACTTCTTCCTGTTCGAAGTGTACGTGCCCTGTCGTCTCTTTCTTGGGCTTTAGTTTGGTCTTACTCACAACCATAGTTTTTAGATGAGTGTTGTCTTTAACGACATATCTGTCGTCTTCTTTTACTGTTTTAAACAGGTCTGTGATATTTTGCACGTGGTCTCCCTTGGTTTAATCTGGTTCGTTCATATTTATCAAACTCACACAATGAATGTTCTATGTCTCTCATCTCTAGAGCAGGTACGAAAGCCTCGAGCTCCTCTACAGAATATTGTAGTAAGTCTCTCATTTCCTCTATAGCTCGTCTGATGTGCATAGGTTCATTAAGTTCTTTACCACTTATACGGTTGAGTCCTCTCTTTGCTCCTGGACCTGGATTAGCCCAAGTCATTATGTCGTTTGCGTTGTCTAAATGTTTGGTGTGTCTCAGGTCTGTGATAACTTCATAAGATATAAACTTAGCAAACCCTTTGTACTTTAGATACTCTCTCCAGCTCTGCTCTAATGAGTGTGGGTGGATTTCAGGTTGGTTTTCATACAGGGGTGTCAATATTTTATCGATGGTTTGATCGACTTTTGAACCACCCAAGGTTCCCGTTAACATGTATGCACCAGTATATACTTTCTCTTTTTTAAGTTGTCTAGCACGCATAACATTCTTAGCGTGTTCTGGGTTCCACTCCTCTGGGAAGCCGATCTCTTCTAAGGTCTCTGGCCAATTGATTTGTCGAGCCATCGACATAGCGAAAGGCAGGTTAGGGTGGTCGGCATATGGTTCTCTCCAGTTTTCACGAAGCCATATAGTGACTGTGTCCAGTTCCCTAAATACATTACAAAAGCTATAGGTCTGCAGTATCTCGTCTTCAGTCCAAGGGAACTCTGCGCCCGAAGACTTATTAATATAAATAGCATGCCTCTCGTTGATGTAGTCAAAGAATGCTTGTATCATATTTGTTTGCATAATAAATACCTAAGTTATTAAAAGTATCCTATCTAAACTACTTTACAAAGTAAAGGAATTAGTAGGCGATTGTAAAGTTTTTATGTGTTCTCGGAAGAACTACATGTAGGTTTTGTTTAGTCCTCGTAACAGCAACATAAAAGGTTCTGTTTTCGTTTTCTGGATTCTTACCTAATTCTTTCCAAGTACTGTTAGCCATATCTGTGAGCAGTACAACATTATCACACTCCCCTCCCTTTGCTGCATGTATTGTGCTGAGCTTAATACGGGGGGAAGTTATCTTTTCCTCTTTCCTTAAACAAGAAATTAAATATTCTCTTTCTTGTGTACCTACACGATCAAATGCCTCGTGCCAAATTGATTCTACTAAAAGTCCGTGCCTCTTTTTCAAATTTTCTAAAGTGTATAGAGACTCTTCGTCCGCAGTCTTTAGGTTTTTCTTTCCTCTTTCTATACCTTTTCCGACAGACATAAAGTAGTAAATGTTTTTAACAACATCCAGGGATGTTGCTTGCCCCTTCCTTAACATCTCCCAACCTCTGATTGCATCTAGAAGTTTCTGACGAACAGAGATCCGATGGTTTCTTTCATATAAAACACCCACAGTTTTTAGATATTCTTCTATGGGGTTCAAGAAGTAATTGTTTCTAGACAGTAATAACCACTCTCCTTCAGACATGTCGATGTGTTCGACGGCTGTATGATAATTTACTGAACCCTCCTCCTCTTTAGCGTTCCATTCTTTTGGTCTTCTGTTTTTATTCCTTTTTATGATTTGTTGAGAAAGCTCGTGTACCTTGCTCGGTATCCTATAAGACTGTTTGAGTTGTATTTCCTTACCCTTTAGTGAAATGAACTGATCGACGTCTGCGCCAGCCCACTTATATATTGCTTGGTCGTCGTCGCCAGCAATGTACACCTCTTCTGAGTTTGCAGCAATCTTTTTGACACACTCCCACTGTAGTGTAGACAAATCTTGTGCTTCATCTATAAATAAAACCTTGAGTTCTGGTGTTGTTTTAGTTTGAAGAAACTTTTCTAACATGTCTGTGTAGTCTATTAAATAACGAGACTTTTTATACTCTGTGTAACTACGGCAGAGCCAACTAAAGTGCATCCAACTATAGTCAGGAGAAGCTTCTTTCCATTGTTGGATCAACGGTATGTCCTTGCTCCTAGCTGTGTTTTCTAATAATAACATTTGGTCTGCAACAGTAGAACCTTTTATAATGCCGTCGTCGTTACTAAATCCACCAGTTATTCTTTCGCCTAAAATCTCTCCTAGCTCCCTGTAGTTTTCTTTCCCTATGACGTCTGCTCTTTTCATGTTCAACCAACGGTAGCACAAAGAGTGTATGGTTCTAAAGTAGGGAAGTTCGTCGGGGTCAAAACTAAACTTCTTAACTGCTCTGTTTAGTCCTTCGTTTGCTGCCTTACGTGTAAAGGTTAGGTAGGCAATCCTTTCAGGAGAAACCCCTTGCTCTAAATACTCTTCTATCCTGTCCAGTAAGAATGTTGTTTTCCCAGTTCCAGGGGGTCCAATAACTATGTTCCTCACTAAAACCCGTCCTCGTCCATGTTGGGAACCTGTAGTTCTGTAGCCTCGTACTCAAAGGCAGGGATTGACCACACATTTACCCCTCTTTTCTTTATATTCCAGAACTTATGTGTAGCCCCTATGTCTCTCAGCCTTGAGGCAATCTGATTGATTTCCATATCGGTGAAGCGGTGTTTAACTAAGTATTCTTTTAGGTCTTTAAGCCTAAAGTATGTGGTGCTCTCTTTAGTCCAAGGCTTCCCTAGAAGTATCTCATCTCTTACTGAGGCTTGGGCTAGGTCTGTGCAGAAAGACTCCAGTAGTTCCATAAACTGTCCCTCCACAGAGGCATCGTTGCTGACTTCAATTATTTCCATGCCACTATTCATGAGGTGTTGTATTAAATTTTGCCAGTCTTTTTCATTCATCCTAGGAGGCATCATGTTAAGCTGTTCCATACAAATCCTTTGGAACCTCAGTTGATTCTGTAGTTGTTCTGTAGTGAGCTCTACCCTTCTGTCGTCGATCGAAAGAAACCATAGCGGTGGTTCTGTGTCGAGCTTTGCTAAACTAGAGAAAGTAGGAGTACCGTGGCTATCGCCTACACCAAATTTACAACGCAAACACTTATTGCGATCACAGTAGGAGTGTATAGGTTCGTCTGAACACTTATAGTTATACTCTTTTTTCTGTAGTGTTTTTATCAGCGTTAAGACTTCTTGGGCAGGGAGTGGTGGAACTACATACTTACGGTTGTATTCTTCTATTGACTTTTCCCAATCATCTGGTGTAGCCTTTTTCAAATAAACACCAACATTAAATAAACCATTGTTTCTAGTTCCTTCTGGGAACCCTTGTTTTAATAAAACTTTTAAGCACGGTGGACCGCCCTTAATGTCGTCTACAGTAGGTACTTTTATCGCTAAAAGTTCTTTGTGGGTGATTTTCCTTGACTCAGCAAAATCTAAAAATTGTTGTGGTGAGAGCGTTTCCGCTTTTTCATTGTATCCGTAGCGGGTAGAACCTACTCCACCAAAGTATGGCATGTTTAACCAAGAACCGACATCATTTCGTTCGGTTAAAATTTCTCTTTGTTTGGGGAATATCTCTACTCCTCCATGACCGAGTGCAGCAGACAACTCTCTTAACTTATCTTGCATATCCCCTGCTGGGACTGGTTCTTTTGTGAATAAAAATACGTGGGCACCACCGCTTTTACTACGACAAACAACTAAGGGAAAGTTCTGGTGCTCTACTAAATTAACTATGTGTGCTAAGTCCAGTGGGTAGACATCGACATCTATACACCCCCAGCTTACTTGGTTCTTTTCGGTTATAGATATAACCCCTAGTCCATAGTCTCCATTTATGTGTGCTTCCCAATGTTTTATTTCTGCGCCACCACTACGAACTGTTTTACCAACACCCTTTTGTTTAACGTCGGTAGTCTTCTCTATACTGAATGTACCGTGTGCTTTTTTCGAGCCTTTAAATAGTGTGTGAAACTTTTGCGGTGTGTCTGTCATATTTTATGGTCATTGGGGATGTGAGAGGAGGCAAATAAAGGTAAAAGCCCCCTCCCACACCTTAGTTTACTTAGAACGATTCTTCAGTCGGTCGAGTTGAAGGCATTTCTGATGCTGTCGTGCTCTTAGCGAACTCTTTAGCAGTGTTGTAAAGGTTAATCTCCTCTACTTGTCCTACTAAATCGATCTTCCAGCCAAACCAACTACCTTTGCTGTTTTTCTCAGCAACGGTTGAGAGTCGATACTTGTGGCTGTATGAAGCAGGCACTATAGCCTTACCGCCATTCATAATTCTCTGTCCAGCCATTATTGAGTTCCATCTTCTTGATTTCTTCAATTGACTAGAGTACATCGCAATCATGACTGGTGTGTACTTCTCCCCCTCCAAAAGCAACACATAGTGATTCGCAGTGGTTTGGATATAGTTACCGCTAGGCAGTACATCTTTACCCATCTCATCTCTGTGTGTTTGTGAAAGGATCGCTGGGTCTTCGTGAAATCCAGCTAGTCCGCCACCTGCCTCTCTAGGGATGTATTCTAAGAATACTCTTCGATAAGCAGCAGGAACTACTGTAACTCCAGTGGAGCCATCATAAAATTCGTTTGTTACACTATTAATGATGTCGCCAACCTTAACTTCTTCAGTGTAGGTGCTCTCTGTAGGGTCTACAGAGGGGCTTCCTTTCTGAACGAGCTTTAAACTAGGTATTAATAGGTCGTCCGCGCTGATATTTTCAAGTCCTGCGCCTTCGTCCTGAGCTAAAACACTAGCATCAACAGTAGTCAAACTTTTGGTTTCTTTTTCAATGGTTTCATTTTCCATGGTTCTTTTACCTCTTGGTTATTTTGGATCTTTGACCGATATATACATTAAAGGTTTCATAAGGTAGGTCAACACCTTTTTCAACCTGCTCCCTAACGAACGCTTTTAGAGTCATAGGTTCTACCCACTCTTTCTGAGCGGTATTCATCCCATTCTTCCTAAGTTCATCCAGGAGTTCCCTTGCAGCCTCGTCTTCGTCTCTACCGAAACTAGCCGACACTGTGTTTTTAATTAGATCCGCGAAATTATTCTCGCGAAGCCAGTTAAAAGCCTCTTCTTTATTGTCTGGGGTTATGCGGGCACTATAGTATATAGATGTACTTATTTTTGTGCCGTCACTGAGTTTAAATTCTGCTATGCCAAGTTCTTTAAGGGCTTCAGGGAGTTGCTCCTCTGAGATCCTACGGTGCTTCTCTTTTATCACCTTTAATTGGTTATTGACTTCTTCCATCTGCTCTTCTAATTCTAGCTGAGCCTCTGCCAATACAGAAACCGTTTGAATACCGTCATCACTGACATTAATCTCTTGGTCTTCTATAATTTGGTCTAATACGCTTGTCTCTTCTTTCATATCTCTACCTCTACTGGATAATACCTATATTCTCTTTTGTCCCATTTAAGTAGTTTAGCCTTCTGCCTATTATTATTTAATGCAATGTGTACTGCTACACCTATCGCAGCAGGGTCACCGATTAATAATAGATAGTCTTCGTCTGTGAAGTTTCTAAGAGCATGTTTAATCCTAGCCACCGTAGGTGCAGGACTATACATCATGTTTTCCCTAGCGGGTAAGACAACTTCTATGTCTCCAAAGTCCATAGCAGAAAGTATATTCTTACTTGCGTCAGGCTCTTGTACGACAAAAACTGTCATCTTATTTTCTCTCCTATCTAAACTATGATATAAAGTATGGGTCAGCTTAAATAGAAAGTAAAGGAATAAACGTAATATTTTTAGAAGTAGTGTCCAAAGAGCGTAGGTAGGTATTGAAGGGGGATTCTGACCATACTCTTTGGGCACCAAAATTATTATATATTACTCAGAGTGGCAATTATATAAAAAAATTTCAAACAAAATCCGATATTAGCCAATAAGCCAATAGCCTTTTCCTGAAAGCCTTATCTTTACTAGCCTAGAAGTATATTACCTTTAGTTATTAGAGGGCTATTACCTATAACCAGACAATATATAAGACAACGTCACATGTATTCCTTTACTTTCTAAAAAATATCCCTATGCTATATACCTATAGCTTAAGAGATAAGAGAGATGCTAGACTTTGTATATAAAACAAAACCATATGCTCATCAAGACAAGGTTTTAAAAGATTGTTGGTCAGACATTGATCACGCTTTATTCCTGGAGATGGGTTGTGGTAAAAGTAAAATTCTATTAGACAATATCGCTATCCTATATAATAAGGGTAGGATCGATAGTGCTTTGATTGTTGCTCCTAAGGGTGTATACGACAACTGGGTGAGTGGTGAGATACCTGCGCACATGCCCGAGTACATCAAGACTCGTATCTTTAAATGGTCTCCTTCGGAAACTAAGAAGAACCAAGCACTAAGAGAATCGGCTCTAGAAAATAGTATAGACCTTACTATACTCGTAATGAATGTTGAAGCGTTCAGTACTGTCAAAGGAACAAAATTTGCAGGAAAATTTTTGCTGGGCAAAAGAGTATTGTTCGCTGTGGACGAGAGTACCACGATTAAATCACCAAGTGCTAGCAGAACTAAGAGTATAGTTCGATTGTCAAAGTACGCACAGTACCGCAGGATACTTACAGGATCTCCTGTGACTCGTAGTCCTTTAGACCTCTACACGCAGTGTGAGTTCTTAGACCCTGAGTTGTTAGGGTATAGTAGCTACTATAGTTTCAGAGCAAGATACGCTGATATGCTCAATAGGACGGCAGGAGGCAGAACCTTTAAACAGGTCGTAGGCTATAAGAACTTAGAAGAATTAAACGAACTTCTTTTAAAGTTTAGTTCAAGAGTGCTGAAGAAAGACTGTTTAGACCTACCCGATAAGGTCTACACCACCCGCAGCATAGAGATGACCCCCGAACAAGCAAAAGCATACAAAGAAATTAAAGACTATGCAATCACACAACTCTATGACGAGGAAAAGGGAGGGCAACAAGTTTCAGCAACTTCTGTATTGACTAAAATGTTGCGTCTACATCAGCTGTCTTGTGGTTTTATGACTACCGATGAAAAAGAAAACATTGAAATCAAGTCAAAACGACTGGAAGAACTAATGAATATATTAGCTGAGGTCGAAGGAAAGGCAATTATTTGGGCAAATTACCGACACGACATACACCTTATCTTAGAGGCTATACGAAAAGCATACGGAGACGACTCTGTAGGCGCATACTACGGTGATGTAAACGACCACGATAGGGCTTCCTACCTTAAACAGTTTCAAGACCTTAAATCGCCTCTAAGGTTTATGGTTGGTAACACACAAACAGGTGGATACGGCATCAATTTAACCAAAGCATCTACTGTGATATACTATTCAAACAATTTTGACCTAGAAAAGCGCTTACAGTCAGAAGACAGAGCGCATCGCATAGGGCAAGTAAACAAAGTAACATACATAGACATTATTTGTAAAGGAACAGTAGATGAAAAAATTGTTAAGTCGCTTCTGGCAAAGCAAAACATCGCAGCCGAAGTCCTCGGCGAAGAAAAGTGGAAAGACTGGATACGTTGATATGTGTGAATGTTGCTACAATGCTCCAGTTAAAATAAGCAGAGTACACAAAGCCCGAGGAACTCCCCAATCTTTTTATCTTTGCGTTAATTGTTCTTTACTGGAGGAAAAAGAGTTTTGGAGGTCTTTTTTAAATCACTTTATGGATAGACAGATTAATAGGAAAAACGTCCATAAGGAGTTTGCTGAGGATAAGTAGGCATTCCTCCGTATGGACTAAACCCACCACCATAATTACCCATACTTCCTAAACCACCGTAGCCACCACCATAACCGTAGCCATCACCATAACCGTAGCCACCGTATTGTTGTTGACCGTATTGTTGTTGTTGTTGACCATTGCCGTTATCATCACCACCACCGTTATCACCACCACCGTTATCACCACCACCGTTATCACCACCACCACCGCTGTCGGTGTCGTCTGTTTGGTATTGCATATATGGATCAAAAGAACCTTGTTGCATTGCCATTAAATTGTATAGTCCAGTCTGTGGGAACTGGTTCATTTGCCAATTTTGTCCCATACCACCCAGCGTCTGAGAATAACCATAAGGATTGGAACCAAACATTTGACGACCGAACCCTGAAGTAAGTCCGCCACCATATGGCGAAGGTCTTGGTCTTTGAGGAGGCATCATTCCGCCTAAACCACCCATCATTCCACCACCGTAGCCACCCATCATTCCACCACCGTAACCACCGTAGCCACCCATCATTCCGCCACCGTAACCACCGTAACCACCGTAACCACCCATCATTCCGCCACCACCGTACATTCCGCCACCCATCATTCCGCCCAGTCCTCCACGATAGGGCATTGGTTGTTCATTCCGCCACCCACGATAGGGCATTGGTTGTTGCATACCGCCTCGGTAGTTTTGCCAAGTCGTTCCTTGTTGGTTGTACATTGGGTAGTTGGGTTTAGTGGGTTTTGTTGTTCTACGTTGCTGTATGTTTTGGTTTTGGTCTCTGTCGTCTACACCATCAAAGTTGCCATCCTGCATATCAGCAGTTCTCATACCACGAGGCTGTTGTGCTTGTTGTTGCCCTTGCATACCGAATCGGTTCATCGAGTTTATACCCATATATGGGCTTCTTCCTCTATACATCATGTCTTGCATCATCATAATTAATCAATCTCCAACGGCATTAGTGGAATATTCAATGAACTCAGTTTAGCTGGTCCACCGTAATTTTTAAACTGAATTTTTGTATCAACATTTTCTGTGCTAGCTTCTATGTCTTCTTGAAGTGTTGTGTCTTTTTCCCAAATCGGTCTTCCATAGTTTCTTATAACGGTATTAACTATCGGGTTTTCAAGAAACTGCCTTATTTGATAAGTGTTCATAAATTTATCTGGATGCAACATTAAATCCAATACTTTTTTCTCTTGTGCCCTCTCTACTGCACCTATTCCTGCAGTTAAAAATCTTCCTGGACGAGTAAAGATACCAATGTAAGCACGAGTAAGTCCATTAGCCATCTTTATTGCATCTTGTGAACTTCCTGTGAACTGTTGTAAAATGTCTTGGTTCCCTGCCTGCATTGCGGTTTTGCCTGTGCCTCCTTCTGGCATAAAATAGCCGAGTATTTTTTGATATTCTCTCAGCCCTTTTGTAAATTGTTTTCCATAAAGCTCGTCAAGAGAATCACTATAGGTTTTGAGATATGAATTTAACTTCACAGGATCGATCATCCCACCACTGACTTGGTGTTTAGCCACGCCACCAACCACCGAGTCTGGAATAGTTATAAATTCGTCTAAATCAGAACCAACCATAATCTTAAGGTCGTTACGGACTTTATTACCTACCTTATTGCTGGGAATTGCTCTTATGAATTTTTCTATTCGAGTAATACTTCCAACTCCACCTTGGGAAGTCCAGATATGGTTAAAGAACCACTCAGGTTGGCTCGTTATTGTTGCACCATCTACATCGTCAAAGGTGAGCCCTAAGTCTCTGAGTTGTTTATTCCCTTTTAAGCTGTTGATAAATTTTTGGTTTGCTGTGATTTCTTTTTGAAGGGTGCTCATCAATTTTGGTATGTTCGCAAACATCTCGACATCGCCCTTATCGAAAAATTCATTGATTAGTGTTTGGTTTTCTCTATAAAATTTATCAAAGTCTGCTTGTTTCAATAGGTCTATATTGAATTTACCCAACTTACCTGCTTCTTCTGGTATCTCTCTACCCAAGTTTACTAGCCTACCTTTTATTGCTCCCCGAACAAGTTCGACTGCTTTTTCTGCTTCGGGGGACTTGTTGTCAAAGATGGCTTTTCTCACCAGTGCTGCATCAGCTCTACTAGAACCAGAGATCAGTTTAGTTATAACTCCCGCATCATTAGAAGAAGCCATTATCGTTTTAAGTATTCCTTTATTAAATCTGTCTTGCATACCAGCGTAGAGGTCTTCAGCTTTTTGTGCTTGCTGCGCCACATCGCCACCAATATCGTCAAAAACCTTTAATCTAAATTTTTCAAGAATTTTGACCATATCGTCCATAGCGTCTCTGTCTGCTTGTCCTCTGGCTTCGTCTCTCAACGCTCTAGCGTTCACTAATGCGCCTTGGATGTCGTCAAAACTTTGTAGCCTATACGTGCCTTTTACTGTTGTTGGGGTGGCTGTTATATTGTTTATAAAAGCATTGACGTCGTTACTTAGTGCTGTTTTTCTTGGACCCCATTGTTTCTTTCTAGTTTTTTCCCAGGCAAGTACATCGTCTATGACGGATGTGACATCTTTGTTTGGCATTTTACCACCTGAATCCTTAAACAGTTGGGCATATGCTGCATCTTTTTCGTCCGTTGCTCGTTTAAACAGAGGCATAATCACGTCTTCTTTCATTGACGCACCTGCAGATACTTCGTCTATCTCTCCTCTACCAAGAACATTGATAGCATTACTTATGTCGTTGTTTAAGTTATCTATATTGTTGCTAAACAAAGCCAACCTTTGTCCATACTTTGAACCCAACATCTGATCGGACATTTCACCAAACGACTGATAAAATTTTTGACCAGCACCTTCTCTAAGTGTGTTGATGTTGATGCCTGTTGCATTAAAGAGGTTGTCGCTATATTCTTGCATTAAATAAGTTTCTTGTGGTCTAAGCACGTCGTCAATCATTTTTCTGGCTTGAGCATTACCTTTTTCTCTTAGAACATGAAGCATTACTTGAAGATCTTGAATGCTGCCCACCGCAACAGCATCCTCTGCGTCTAATAGCCCTTTGTCTTGAGCCATTTTAATCATCTGTGGGAGCGTTTTACCCAGTAAAATTGTATTGTCTCCTGTTTTATGCGCCACTATATTACGGGCAATGCTCATAGCTTCGTCAGAACCCATGGTGAAATATTTATCCGACCAACCAATTTTTGGAAAAGCGTCTTTCATTGTGTCGGGAAGTTCGTCCGCATCCATCACCCGTTTTATAAAACTTAAAGCAGAACCTTTGTCCCAGAACCCCTTTCCTGCAGGGTCGACCGATTCAGACTCGGAAGCCAAGCCTTTTTTAACAGCACTGTGTAGTGCTTTTTCATCAAAATCTCCTGCCCAAACACCTTTTACACCCATGGTTCTAAGGATAGTGTTGAAGAATGCAGCACTTCCTAAGGAAAATGCTCCTGTCGTTCCTGCGTTTTTAGCAGCCTCATATGCGATTCTTTTGTCGTCCCAGTCTGCTGAGTCTAAAAGTCCTTTGTCTCTTAGGTTTACCATATTAGTGAAATCCCAAATAAACTGACCAGCACTGTCTGCTGCAGCACCGCCTGTAATTGGACCAATAGTCCTTTGTCCCAGTCTAGAAATGAATCCCGCTGCACCTGTACCTGGACGCACATCTTGCATCTTTAGCCCAGCAACCGTACCAGCTACACCTGTAGTTAAGAGTACACTTAGTTCTGGACCTTCTTTCCTAAACCAATCTAAAACCGCCTGCCCATTGCCCTGATTCATAGTAGGGACAGTTGTTGGCTGATTATTGTTTAAAGGGTTGTCAAAAAGTAACGTATCAGTGAGTGGGTCTCGGTAAAGGTTTAATTGATCTTCTTTAAAATCTGGTAATTCCTGTTGAATCCTTTGAGTAATGGCTTTTCTTGCAGCAAACGTCTGGTCTGCATCTGGAGGAAGCCGAGAAAGTAAGAGCTGAAAATCGTCACGAGCCCTTGCTCCTGTGTCGTCGACATTTCGAGGAATACCTCCAGTGTCTACACCTATTTGTTCTAGGTATTTTTGGTCATTGAGGGTGTACTGATCCACCATTTCCCTGAGCTTACCTTTTTTTAGGTCTATGTTTGTTACTGTGCTGGAACCTCCCCCCACAGGACTGAAAGAAGGCACAGTACTTACTGTCTCTTCTATATATTCTCTAAATGGGGCATTGATTTCTGCACCTAGTCCTAACATTTCATTTATAATGGCGTTTCTTCCACCTTCTATGTCTGCATAAATTGGGTCACTCTCTGGTCTAAGTTGCCCTATGTCTAAGTTGTACTTTTCAGACAAAGCCTGTTCTAGTAGTCCTCTTTCTTCCCCCGCCATAGCACCTTCATAGGCTCTTCTAATTGTTTCACTTTGGGCAAACTTTTGCTGCTCTAACATATCTTCATACAAGTCCGACACTACTGCACCCCTTGTCGATTCATCAGGTTGTTATAGTTGCGGAAAAGATTCTTTTGTTCGTCGGTAGTTATACCGAAAGCCTCATAAAAAGCCCTCTCTAGTTCTGCAGCATTGTCTTGAGTCATTTTAGGCGATACCACATTTCGATAGATACCGATAATTTGTTTAAGGGTAGGAGGCTCATCACCAAGATCAAGAGTTTTTAATTCACTCAAAAGCTGACCACCAATCGTGTCGGGTTGAATCATTGCTGTATTGTTTGTAAATCGTGTTTCTAAAACAGCTGGTTGGTATTGAACTTGTGTACCCTTATTGTCTGTAACATAAGTTCTTCCAGACTGTAAGGAATTAATCGTCTTTTCTATATTCACAGATGGGTCATACAACACCGTGGTGCTGTTGGGTGTTTGATTCCCACTTAAAGAGGTGTATTTACTCCTCATTCGTGTGATCTTATCTGACAATGAATTAATCGCACCCATTCCCGAATTAGGGTCGCTTGTCCATTTATCGGCGAGTATGTATCTTCCTGGATTATTTGGATCTGGAATATATTGTCCATCAGTAATGAGGATAGATTGCCTTAATGGTGTTTTACCCCCAGCACCGTCGTCTACAAAAGTAGTACTGTCCAGACTCGTTAGCAACGAACTTTGTGCCCAATTCTTATTATTAGTGATCATGCTCCTTTCTAATTCAGAAGTTAAAACAGCCATAGCTGAACCGAAAGTTGCTGCGTTAGCCCCAATCAACTGAAGCGTTCTGTCCATGTCTTTATCAGAAATAGCACGGGCAGTCATATTATATGGTCCCATTGCTACTTGCAATGCCATACTATAGAATGCTCCTTCTAGTTCATTCGACGCTTGTCTTCTAGCCTCGCTGCTGCTGTAGTTACCCAATATATCGCTCTTCATTTTTGCGAAACTAGAATTTTGATTTAGCTTGTTGAGGAAGTCTGATCTATGGTTTTCCATCGTTGTGGTCTGACCACCCACAACAAAGCTGACGTCAATTCCTTCGGCACCTATAGCACTAATAACTTCTTTAGTACCGCCAACAACTAAATCTGCAAATTGGAATACTCCTCTTGCAAATTTACCACCCGAGACATCTCCTCCTCCACTCAGTATCATGCCCGTATTATCAATTTGATCAAGGGTCGTACTCATCTTATTAGCTACTTCCCCTCTCTGAACTATTTCATTTTTCCAGTCTTGAATTGCCTTTGTTGCAAGTGTACCGTCTACGTTCCCAACAGACTGTATTATTTTTCCATCAGTACCATACACCACCGAACCTTGGTCTGTGATTCGCTGCCACCCAGCCTCTTTGAGATCTTTATTGTTCAAAGACTCAGAAGAAAGGTCCATTGTTTCGCCTGAGTATATGTTTTGTGAAGGATATTTTGTTCCACCTACAAGCCTATATTTTTGTTTATGACTCTTGTCTATTGAGGCGAGTATTTCATCTTCTAGTACCTGTGCTTCAGTAACGATCGTTTCTGTTCCTAGGTCGTTATCAAACACAGAGACTTGTTGAGTTCTAGCGCTCTGTGGATACAGATCTAGACTGCTCTGATCGCTGTCTTTAAAAAGCCCAGTTCTTTTTGCCTGTGCTGCTTTACTTAATGCTTCGTTTTCAGTTAAGGACTGTATGTCTAAGCTGATGTTTCCATCAGCACCCATAACAGGCACATAATAATCTTTCCTGTTTTTCTGTTCTTCTGAAACCTGACTACTCAGTACCACGGATTGCTTGCCATGCTTTGTTCTATAGTTTAGTGCTTCTTCGTCTGAGCCCATAAACTCTCCACTATTTTTCAAAGACAGTGGACCACTAATAGCATTAAATCCTTTCATAGTTACACCACCACTTGGTTTCGACAACATCGCCATTGCGATTTGTAACATCATAGGGTCAAGTTCATTGAGCTTTTCTTTTGTAGCACTAAAGGTGGCAAGAGCAGCAGTGATTGCTTGAGGAACATTCATTCCTTTTTGACTGGCTTGT
>Ga0209128_1000209_pt1 | contig 41461 bp, 39 predicted proteins | sample ETNvirnome_6_100_FD_184072 | JGI IMG/M metagenome (GOLD analysis project Ga0209128, IMG submission 184072) | Marine viral communities from the Pacific Ocean - ETNP_6_100 (SPAdes) (version 2) | ecosystem: Environmental > Aquatic > Marine > Oceanic | place: Pacific Ocean | collected 2013-06-19
CAGTTCGTTATTAAACGCAAACAAGACTGCCTTCAGCGAACTGCCCACTACTATTTTATCGTACTCAAGTATTATTGGCTCCCATTTTGCCAGCGATCCAGGCGCCGCAGCACCTACACTTGAACGGAGTGGCCATGATAGTTTCGTTTGCGTTATAGTTAAATGTAATTTCTTCTCCCTCGTTTAAATCCTTGAGGGCCACAATCTTCGCGTCACTTATTTCACACGAGGGTTGACATGCATGGTTAACATACCTGCCAATTGCATCTTCTACATGTATACCTTCTGCAATTTGTATTGAGGTTCTAGTGGGTTCACTCACCATCTCGTGGACACTAAATTTCCTAACAACGGTTCCCTTTGTGCAGGCTCTGCTGAGAAAAACTCCGTGCATGCCTTCCTGTGTCTTGACGAAAACCATTTATTCTTCAACCTCTTCCAGCAAGTTCTTAATGTCTAAACCTGCGCAATCAATCTTTGTCTTGCTAACGTGGTAATGACTCACGTATCCTTTAAAGTCTCCATACGCTACGTTCTGCTCGTACTTGCGCGACGTGCTCCCGAATTGATTAAGCGGGGCTTCGTAGGGAATTCCAGTTGCCTTGTGAATTGCCACCCACAACGCCTTCAAAGCTTCAATCTGCTTAGGATAAAATCCCAGGAAAGGCTCCAGCTGATCTCCATGCACCCAGGCATCTTCAATCAAGGGTCGTTCCCCGAATCCTTTTTCCACATAGGTCTCTTGATATTTGGGATAGTAAGCATTAGTAATCTCTACTCCCACCGAAGGACGGTTGGTGCGTGAACTCCCTGCATGCCACGCAGCATGCTGCATGTCTAAAGTCTGATAGATCGTGCCGTCATTATCAATCATAAAATGCACAGAGATTCCCCGCTTGTCTAACACTCGCGCACACATCTGAGAAGAGAGGCACACATCCCAATGATTAACAAAGTAACGAATCTTTCTTTTAGGGCGACCGGCATAACTATAATAACTTCCAGGCTTGGCTGCGAGGCCTCCCTCGTCGGACCACAGTACCACCTTGTCCCATTTGATGGGGGTGTTTTCTCCGTTGTAAACAATGTAATTTGAATACACTGGGTCCGGAGTTTCTGGTTCTTCTAAGTGTGCTTGACGTTCTGTCCATAGACGCCTAAAGGTCATCGGCCCACACAGGCCATCCGCCACCAACTGACGCAACCGTTGCCACTTTTTAATTGCTCTTAAAAGCTTATCGTCAAAATACTTTTCTCCGAACCAACTGGGATCCCATCCCAGCTTCGATGCCGACGCCTGGTTGTAAAAATTCTTGTCCATGCATTAGATTTCCTTGCTTATTATATAATAATTAGTCGTTTAAAAGACTTACAGAATTCCAATTACATAGTTCTCAAGGACCACTTGGACTTTCTGATCGCCCAAACTAAACTCTTCCACCATGGAACGATCCACAATTAACTCGTGACCCTCCCATAAAAGGTTTTTGAACTTGACGTCATCGGCCCATCCTTTGATGGTGGCGACGGTGTGCTGCTCTTCGGTAGGCTTAAAATCATCTGGTAGGACAATCCCGCTCTCCAGTTCATGTGGTTGTTCTTCGGGCATCTCTACATGAACGTAACGATTAACCGGTCTAAACTTCATTTCTTCTCCTAAATTGTACAGGTGTCATTCGTACAAAACTTTTCGCCCGAACCTGCGTCGGACGTATCCATACGCTGCAGTGGTTTCACCACCTTGATTCTTTGGGCATATTCTTCTGCTGTGATAGGCTCGTAGGGAGCCTGCTTATAGCCTGTCTTTTGATATTTCAAAAACGATACCGACTTGAGACGGGTCTCGTACATCTCCAGTGCGTTCTTCAGTTGGTGCGATTCCTCCTCTTGGAAGGTAACAGTAACCGAGACTGAATTGTCAGCCCAATAATGTTGGTACTGCGCAGCTATCTCTAACTGTTCCCAGATGGAGACATGCCGTTTGCTCTTCACGAAGTAGGGCTCGTGCACAGGAAACTCTACCACCATGGTGTTAGGAGAATACAAATCTTCTTCAATGGTGTAGCCCGCATCTTTTAAGAACGCTAAGGTATGAGAATCATTAGAGAATCTAATGCGACGAATATAATATTCACTCTCGGGAAAATGTATGCCGGGGGTGGAGCCGTTTAACAAAGACACAGTTCCCGATGGTTTGATCGATGTCATCCGCACGGACCGTGGGATGCATAACCAATTAGAATACTCGTCGTCTAGCTCTTTAATATAGTCGTAGGCTTGATCACACCAATCATACAGTGTGCGCCGACCAAACTTATTGAACGCCTGCACCACTCCCGATTGCGACAACCCAATGCGTCGGTTCTTTAACATCTTTGCGTTAGTCTCGGGCCAATGGGTGTTGGACAAAGTGATAGTCTTCCCGTACAAGTAAGCTATCTTCAGTGTCTTCAAATAATCTTCTAGGCCCTCATGCTTAGCGGGAAAAGTTTCAACAAGACAACATAACTCAGCATCTTCTAATTGCTGTTCTGAGCACGGGTTAAACCCCATGACGTGCAAGTCATCCGTACGAATGCCATCTTTAAAACGACCACGAGTGCGGGCGTTGTTCAGCCAGATGTATCCAGGCTCGCCGTTCTTCTGGCACTGTTCTGCAGCCCAGGAATAATCCATCCCCACGTCCGCTACCATAGAATTGTTTGATCCCCATCGATGGTGATATAACTTTTCTTGATCGTTCTTCATCTGCAAATAGTACATGTCGTCATGCTTTCCCATCGCCAGCGCGGCTGACCGGCGTACGTTTCCGGCCACAACGCAACGTCCAATCAAGTTTTCAGTGTCAACAATGTCCACCGACGTAATATCTTCCCCAACACGCTTTGCATACAGCCCAGTCAAATCATCATGCAATTCCTTTAATGGTCTAAATCCGCTGGAGGTGCCACCAAATCCTTTGATGTCGGCGCCTTCCGGCCGGATAGCTGTGTAATCAAACTTGGGTACCTTCTCCCCAAAGAAAAATCCATCCAGCAACATGTGAACGGAATTAACCCAGCCTTCACGGGAGTCATCAATAATGTGTATGTCATTGGTATACTCTGGCTCTTTAATCGTAACGCTTCCTTCGCCTTCGGTGTCGAATCCAACGCCTACGCCCACCATTAATGCGTCCATCATCCACGCAAAAAGATACCCACCTTTGGTGCCAAGATCTCGCGTCGAACGGAAGGCACAATTAAATAGGCCTGCAGCGGTTCGTTCCTCAACAAACTTAGTGCCCATCATCCACAGGCCGCGGCCCGGAGGAGTCCACTTCAAAGTAAACAAGCGCTCATAGGCATCCTTTGCTGTAGCCTGGGCCTTCGCGTCATTCCACTCCAGACCCAGCATGACCACATGCTCCTTCTGCATGTTGAACATTCCCTCGACTACTCTCCTACAAGTCTGCCACCACTCTTCGGTTCCGGTGGCGCCATCCTCAAATTCACTTAGGCGCCTGGCGTACGTACGCTTAAACGTAACGTATCCTAATGGCCCCCACGGGACCTCTGCCATTTTATAAGGTTCAATAAAAGTATCTGACAATCTAAATCTACGAATGTTCTCTAATGTTCTCATGGTTTTACTACTCCTTTGCGTCTAAATTTTTCATAAGTCTTCTGCAGCAATTCTTTTTGCATCTTTGAATCTAATACTACCGGATTTACGGGCACTTGTGAAGTGCCGTTGGCTGCATTTGGTGTATTTAATACTTTAATATTTACGTTCGCGGTCTGCATAAAGATGTTATATACATCACCGTCAGGACCGTTACGATTCTTCGCCACAAAAAGTTTACCAGTGTTGTTTTGTTTATCTTTGGGGGTGCGCGAGATAGAAAAAATAAAATCTGCGACAAAGCACTTGTTGAAGGCTTCTGAAATTTGTTCCATGGTGATGACTTCTACGTTTAATCCTGAGCGGTTAGTTTGCGATGCGGTCCATACCGGGCACTGGAATTCTGTTGCAATTGCTCGCAGCTCTTCGTAAATAGATTCCAACTCTGTCCTTTTCTCTTTTCTTATCGTAACAGGCTTTAATAAATCCGCATAGTCTACAATTATAAGGCCGGGATTGATTCCTCGCTTCTTCAGTTTCTCTAAGTGTGAACGAATGGTGTTGGTGCTGGCGGACTTTGTGGGGTATTCTTTAATTATGAGTTTACCTTCAATCTCTTGTACCTGTTCATAGATGTCCTCTTTAAAAGATCCCAGATCAGAGAGAGGATATCCGGTAAGACAACTATCATACCGACAGGCTATCACTGTCTCCTGCAGTTCTAGGGTGTAGTGAATGACGGACTTTTTTTCTTTCAAGGCTTCCGCACCCAGATGGACAAGAACCATACTCTTGCCGCTGCCGGTGCTAGCGATCACAACGCCAAGTTCACTCTTCCCCAGGCCACCGCCGCTGATCTTATCAATTTCCGTCCATCCTGTGGTGACAGGATTACGAAAGCGTGGGCGAAATCTTTCTTCAAAGTCGGCAAGATAGTCATAACCAAAATTACTATCGGAGCCGAGCTTAAGAGCTTCATTGATGACAGTCGATATCTCATCAAAAGAGCAGCTTTGTAATAAATCTACAGACTTAAGCATAGCTTCTTTAAGATTCTGCTTACGACAAAAGTCGAGGGAAGCCTCTTTAATATACTCGGCGTCTGTAATTTCTTTGGTGTGGATACGCGCGAAGTATTCTCGTACTTGTTTCTGGGTTACTTCGTCTTCGCTCTCTAGTTCCGTGCGCACCACGGCAATGATCGATTCTACCGAAGGATGCTTGCCATACTTAGTCCTGAATTCCACGATCTTTTGAACAAACACGCGCAGATATTCTAGCTCCAAGAAATTGACATCTAGTACTTCTGTGATTTGGTCTGCAAAAGGTCGATCCTCAAAGATTAACTGAACAAGTCCTTCTTGGAAGGTTTTTCCATACCTTCCAAAATTAGCACTGTGGTCACTGATCATAGACGCCCTCTGTCCCGTGTAATAAGTATAACATTTTCCCTCTGAAAGTCAAGAAACTTTGGCAACAATTGGTGTTTTATACACTGGACGCGTCAACGCATTCTCTCGTGATCTTATTCAAGTGCGTGCGCAGATCTTCCCAGTTTAATTCGCCAAAGCCATCGTCACGCATCATCCCCAAAATCTCCGTCTTGTTGAATTCGCATTCAAAATTTTCTATGGAAAACCTAACGTGATCTTTACCCTGCACTGACAGCTGTGGGGCGTAAAGTTGCATCATCTTATAGTTCTTCTCGACCAAAGCTCTGCTCTCGGCTACATTGGTGTAAAATTTGAGATTACTATTCGCATGTTCGCAGTGCTCTACTATGTCGTCAATGGTATAAAATTTTTCTTCAGACAAAAAGTCGAGGCGCTTCTTAACAGTGGCGAAGCCTGCGCCCTTGATGCCGGCCAGGTTGTCGGACGTGTCTCCCACAATAGCGCGAGCCATGGCCATGTTAACAGGATGGATCCCATACTGTTCCACAATTCTATTCTTGTTGAGCATTTCCTTGGCCGTGGGGCGCCACAGCACGGTCTCGTCATCGCACAACTGCATGAAGTCCTTGTCGTTTGAAACGATAATCTTCTGCCACCCGTCAAAGTGAGACATCTGTGTGACGTAAGCAATGATATCGTCGGCCTCTACCTCTTCAATCATCGCTTGGATGATCGGCATGTTGTTTAGATACTGAATGATCCTACTCTGCTGCCACATTTTATTACGCAACTCTTCATCCTCTGTGAGGTTATGAAAGGCTCGGTTCAGCCGGATGGGCTTGCGTCCCGCTTTATAATTCTTGTCCATGGTCTTGCGCTTGCGTGAGCCGTTGGGACCATCCCACACCACTACCACTTGGTCGGGACGCGTGTCACGCACAAGCTTCTGTAAAATTTTAATGAACCCCTTAAGTCCTCCAATCGGTTGTCCATTGGAGGAGATACTGGGGTCTACAATATACGCTCGCAGGTATGCGTTGAGCGCGTCAATAATTAATACTCTTTTCATTTGTTTAATACCTCAATTTGGTCTCTATGTGAGTTTAATATATGGACAGACGCTGTCTTAAAACACCACATCTTGTCCATGGCATATGGATTTAAAGGATCCACGATTTCAATAATTAAGCCGACCCAGACTTCAGGGTCAACGCTATTGGGAGGGTCAGGATGGTCCCCCTCCCACGGGTACTGGACTGCTACCAGATCGCCTACTCTCAATGATGGCGCCTCCAAAAGCAACCCCCCCGAACACTATTATTATAGCGTGTCGGGGGGGTGATTGTCAAGTACTTTCTGTCTACTTTCGCTTCTTTGGTTGCCAGTGTCCCTTGATGTGACGGCCTTGCTTATCTACATGCGCAGGCGACCACACCCACACGGTGCCACGATGTCTGTGCTGGTGCACTACCTTCGCCCTACGAGGCGGCGGCGGGGCCTGTACATAACTCGGAACACCCTGGTGTAATGTGTGTGCGTGAGCATGTCCACACCCAAGTGACAGCGATAGAAAAATCATTGCTAACATACTTTCTCTCCTTTTTTTAAATTTGATGAGGAACTGTTAAGTCCTCTGGATCTGCGTAAAACGCTTTGGCTTCACCTTCTCGACGGTCAAACTTCCTAACAATTTCCTCATCCATTAGACGCATGACGTTGCTACGAAATTCAGTGTCAGATGTAATTAGTTCCGTCCACTTAGATGGCTGAAACTTTTTAGTGTATCCGTCAGGCATTGCCAGGGTATACCACGCTCCTGCGCTGGTTAGATACTCGGAAGATTTTATGGCGTCGAACCAAGATTCTTCGTCGCGAATACCAACCTCTTCAGTGCCCCATAGAATACGGAACGCACACGATCTTCCCTGTGTTCCGAACCGAGACTTCTCCAACTTCACCTTCACTTCTGATCCAATTCTAAATCCCTTCTCGTCTTCGATAAAAGAACTCTTGGCCTTCCTACCTGTCAGCCAGATGCGCAGCGAATAAGAATAATGCATCGCCTTACCTCCCGGCGTAATGTATGGCGTAGTCATCGCTACGATACGAGCGTTGGGTCCTTGTGGGATGTTGGTCTTCAACTGATTCAGTACAATTAAAGTTGCGCGCTTATCAGCCACCGGGATGACCAGCTTTGACATTCCCTTTGCAAGAATGCGCGCCTTCATCGCCATCGTTGATTGGGGATTGAAATCTCCCTCAACGTCCGAGACAGCCGGGGTGAAGGCCAAAGAATCCCAGATGAAAACTAACTGTTCATCAGTAGCTCCCAACAGTTCCTCAATTGTCTCCAAGACAAACTCCACAGAGCTAGCTTGAATGTACATTAAGCGCTCTAGATTACACCCTGCGCGCGCTAGAAAATCTGGATCGATGGCTGACTCGGAATCAAAATATACAATCAATTTACCGCTCTTCTGGGCGTTGGCTGCAATCTGCGCAGCCATATAAGATTTACCTGTAGATTCTAGTCCTGCAATCTCCGTAACTTTTCCGACGGGGATGCCTGCCACACGTCCGCGACAGACTATGGAGTCCAACCAGCGGCTGCCGGTTGGGATCCATTCTTTCACTTCTGTTGGGTTATCGCCCGTCAAATCGTGCGCAACATTTCTGCCCGCCTTCTTATTAACGAGACTCATTAGGTCCTGCATTGCTACACGACCTGCCTTTACTTTCTTCTTCGCCATTTTTCCTTTCCTCTTAAAACCTTTTAAGCTGTTCTACAACCGCTTTTAAGAAAGCCTCTTTTTCTTCCGCGGGAATAGTAACTCCCTTTTTGGTGGGTTTCATTTCTTTGCCGTTCCAATAATATTCACGAATGTCCAAAAACGAAAATCCATGATAAGCTCTAGGCTCAATTCGTACTTCTGTTTTTTGAGCGTCAAACTCTCTTTGCTTTAAGCTCGCGTATTTCTTAGCCATTTTCCCTCCTTTATTATATCTTGTTGTACAAGGCATCATCTCGTGTAAAGACGAAGATGTCCTTCCCGGGCTGAGTCTTAGTAATTATAATTTCGTCCGGCGTCCACTTAACATACTTGTAAGAGGAGGTGCGGCCGCGGTTCTTATTCTTAAAAACCTCATTCCACTTTTCCATCAAGGCAGCTGCCCCATAAGTAGCATAATGATTGGCCGAGTCAAAACACAGAACTGTTGTCCAATTAGAGAGTTCCTTTAATAGCGGGTTGCTATCCCGCACTAATGCAAAGAATTCTTTCAAGCGTTTGAGGCCTTCCTCGCCACTAGGAATTCGATTCTGGCTAATGTGAATGAAGGCAGTAATCGCTTCTAATGCAGAGACAGGTATCTCGTCAATATTAAGGAAAGTCGCCTTGATAATATCAACGGCAGTCGATATATTGGGGGCTCTTTTGAGGCCCCATTTTACTTCCTTGTGGTCTCCTCCTACCGTACGGATGACCCGCTGCAGCGTTCCGATCCCCTCGATAAGAGGATTAGCAGAACTCTGATTGGCGTGATCAAGCGAGAACCCGCTAGCGTTAGCAATACTCCATGTATCGCATGCTTGATTGTGGCGCGCGTGCTTCTGATCTAACAACTGCTGCAGAAATTTATCGTACGATGAAATGGCAGCATTGTTTTTGTCTTGCGCATTAAAAAGGCGCCGGCTTTCTTCGGCGTTTTTCACCACACGAACCGAAGCCGGAACCATAAACACCCCGTTGAGATAAGCCGCGGTAGAGCGACCACCCCCATTGCGAATGATATAAACGTCCTCCTCGATGATGTAATCTATATCAATGGCTTCGAACTGCATTACATCAAAGTGTTTTGCAATCGAAAGGATTTTACTATGGCGACTTCGCTGCGTGAGGGCATTCCTCTGGCCATGGTCCTCCCGAATTTCTGCTGTTCTAATATCAAACAGCGGCATCGGGTACCCCTTTACAAAGATGCCAGCGAACGTGGGCAGCAAGCGTGGTGCCGTCTGCTTTGTCTTCCATTCATCGAATTCTTCGCGAATACGCGGATTCTCAGAGATGTTTTCTTCAAGAGTATATCGGATTGTCTTGTGGGCCGTCGCCTGCCGATATTGGGGAGTCACGTCTGACGTGTATTGTGGTTTTAGATTCATAATTGCTCCTATAATTTAATTTATCTAAATTTGTTTAGTACGAAGCTATCTCGTACTTCACAAGTATAACACAGAACAGTGTCTATGTCAAAGCTTTTTACCAGTTGACGCCGGTGGTGATAGCACCGCGCCAGTAATCGTTAATGTCTGGGACATAAACGAAGTGAATAGGCACGCTAAATACGCCTGCCTGTTGTGTCCAGCCAAGGGCTGTTACCAAGTGGAAGAAGTTGTCTTCTTCGGCTGGGTCATAAACTGTTGCAGTCGCTCCGACTGCTACTTGAAGTGCGTCATTAACTTCAAACCCTACTAGGCCACTGACCGAGGGAACAATGACGCTCTGTTCTAAGCCGCTAATTACTACATTCTCGATGAAAAGAAGATCCAGCCAATCTCCTCCATCCATTGTCTGCTGAAGTTCAAAACCTATGGCGAACATGTGGGGACTCTCTAGTCTATCAGTATCGTCGCCATTGTTGAGGTAGTTGTATCCAAACCGCAATCCTTGACGACCTTCCCAGGCCAACGCATCGTCAGCCAGGTCTGTCACATCGTGAGCCGTTGCTGGATTTGATAATCCCAGACACAACAGCCCCATCAAAATCTTCTTAATCATTCTCTTACTCCTTTAATTGATTATATCGTCGTGGTTTGAAAATATGCTCTCGCATATCGTAAGTTGTGTGCTGACTTTCAATGGATGGAATGTATGAATTTTTCACCATTTTATACGACGTAGCATTCATACACCCAAAACCTGCGGCCGCCAACAAATTGTTTACCTCATTATAGTTTAATCCGGCCCGGATTGCTGAGGCTGCTATCAGACGTTCCACTGGCATCTTTTTTGCCATTTTCTCTTCTCCTTAAAAAAACGTGAGGCACCTGTTCCCCGTGCCTCCCTGCGGGACAAGCCATTAACCAGACATCAATTCATCAAAGGCGCGATCAACATCACTCTTAGGACCGGCGCCGTATCTGGCAGTCTCAGAAGAACGACCTTCAGCAGATTTATCGCTGGACAGTTGTTCATCGAGAATTGCGTTGACCTGCTCGGGGCTGAGTCGCTCAAAGAGAGACTCAAAATCAGGCATACGATCAAGGAGGGCGGGGATCGCATCCTTGTCCTCAAGCAACGGCGAAGTATTACGACGCATCTTTAGGCTTGTTTGAGGGTAAGCACCGGGTTTAGTGGGCTTAGTGTATGTTAGTGTGATATCGGTTCCCTCTTGTATGTCAGTGACATCACCATACTCGGGATCGAGGATATATCCAAGCAACAATTCGTAGGCAGTCTTTCCGTATCCATATACCTTAATGCCCTCCTCTTCTCGACCCCGTACAACGACAGGCGAAAAGTACCGTTGGCGTACAAAGAGTGACTTTGCAAGCTTCTTACTTTCCTCATCGTTGTTGTCGCTTCCTTCGCGCCATAGCGCAGAAGCGAATTCACAAATTGGGCAATGCTCACCATAGTTTCGCTTCGGACATAGAATGCCTCCGCGGTGCTCACCCACATTATAGTGGAAGAACATTTCCTTTAGTGGATCACCATCCGACGTCGGGATAATACGAATGTCCGTATCTCCGTCCTCCGGTCTAAACCAAACGGAGTTTCCATTTCCGTTTGCATCATATTCGCCGCGTAGTTGTTTGAGCTTGCGGCGCATCAGCTCCATATCAATTCCCATGTTATATCTCCTTATGTATGGGTGACAATAAGCGTCCCTTACTGTCTTATACTATACCACTCTCGACGTAGCATGTCAAGAGTTTTCTTGTACTACGTTAGTATGGGCAACGCAGAACCCAAAGTCTAAATGTTCAGTTTCGTATATGGCATACGAAATTTTACGGAAGGCATTCCGTGGCTTCTCCTTAAGCTGATCTACAATATGCTTGTGCAAGGTGCCCTCCTTCGCCAACCTTTCATTGTTTATACATAAATAATAACATAAGTCGCGAGGAGTGTCAAGGTCAAAAAGCCATTTTTCTTCTAAATTTTTCATGTTCAGCATGGCCACACTGCGGATGCGATTAATCTCGGCAGGCCGGGCCATCACTCCCACTTCTGGTTCGGTGTGGGCAAAATAATTTAAGTAGTGAGCAGTAGAGAAGATGGAAGAATTGAGGCGATCAAAGTAGCTCTTAATGGGCACCTCTCCCAACGCATCTTCGATGTTCATATTGGACAACAAGGTAATAGAATTAAAAACCCCTGAACGTGTATACTCTTGTAAGACTCCATAGGCTACATTCTCCATCAGTTTAGGAATTCCAGTCAACAACGTAATATCTGGTTTAATATAGAATATATCAATCTTTTTCCCCTTTAGCTGCTCTAACACTGTGAGGGAATAATTCGAACTATAGGATGAGCCCACTATAAAGACTTGAACGTGGTCATCGACGGTAGAAAAAAACTTGGTGAGATCCGGTGGGTTTTCTTCATACTCTTCCGGTTCTTCAAAACGTTTTAATTTGAATTTATACTTAGACGTACGACTTACTTTATCATTCAACATATAAACATTATATTGAGGAGTTTTACTAAATTTTTCTGCGACGGCAGAGGCGCCGTTGCCGATACCAATTATAGAAATCATAAGCTTAAGTCTTTTAAATCCAAATAATTTTTGCCGGCGCGCAAATTAACAAGATAGTTGCCGATGCGATTATCCGCAAAGGTATCCCTTATCTGGGGGATCATTTCTCTGTCTTCGTCAGCCATATCAATTACTAATTCATCGTGAACAATATGCGATACAAAAGACTTCTTACCTTCTAACATCTTGTCTACGACCACGGCGCGCTCGATCACCAAGTCAGCAGTCGTGCTCTGAATTAAATAGTTGAGCGCCTTTCGCTTTTCCACCTTGATTCTGCGACCAAAGGGTGTCAAGATATAATCTTGATCATACCACTCTTCCAACACGCGTTCGCGGTCATAAGCTGCGGTTTCAATTGCGTCTGAATCGGGATTGTACAGCCAACTAAACAAGAGTGTCTTGGCCTCTTCCCGAGTTACACTTCCATCAAAAATGTTTTTAACATTCCACTCGTGAATATCTTGCGTAGGTTGCGCTTGTTGTGACAACGCCATTAAGGTTCTCACCTCGGCGCCATTATAATCTAAAGATAAAAACCAATCATTGCGGGGCTTTATGAGTTGCCGGAATCCCCGTTGAGAGGTCAGGACGGGAAACGATTCCGGAAAGGTTGTAAGCCTTCCTGTCACGGTTCCAAATAAATTATAGTTAATATAGTGAGCGCCCTCTAAAAGTTTTTGAGCCATGGCTCTCGATGGAGTACTATAAAACAATTCTTTACAGTTAGCCGGGTTAAGCTCAAGAGTCTGAAATTTAATTTTGTACAATAGGCGCGATGCGTCTCGTAAGTGCTCATAACATGGTGGCTTGTCGTACGTGGCGAGAACGTGTTCGGTGATTTGGTTTTTAATCTCGCAAAACTGTTTCAAAAAGTCTGCCGGCACCAAGTCGAATATGCAATGGTCCCTCAAATTAATTTTGGCAATGCGAAACGATTGAGCATATGCTTTTAGTTTGCGCTGGGCAGCTGCCAACGGCTCTTTCAAAGACGCCGGCGCAACTCTCTCTAAAGGAGCCCCCTCACAATATAGAGCAGCATATTCCACATCACTGTCACCTAAAAAACCTGTGTGTGACCATGTCTGCGTAAGATCCTCAGGCCAATTCTCAAAATATAATTGCCCATCCGCATACACTCCTACGCACTCTGTTTTATCATCTAACGTTTGAAATATCACATCTATTCCTTTTTAATAGCCTACGCCCGTCGTAGTCGAGGGGGTACCCTGCGCATTCTTTGCTAGGTACTCTCTAATATAACTCAAAGAGCCGCGATAGTCAAATGTTTTATTGAGAATTCTTTCGAAAACTCCGAGCGCCGTGTTGACGTCAGTATGATGATATATTTCTATAGTGTCATCACTTAAGATTTCCTGTTCGAAGGGTGCAAATTGAGACTCCTCCTCCCAAAAGCGAATCTTAAAGTACAACTTTAAAAATTGAACATCAGAAAAGTTATTATTTATCTGGGCGGGTGTATAGCTTTGAGGCACCACCACATGCGATTGCATTCTCCCTCCGCAGTCTTCAGTTACCAAAAAATTAGGTAGCTTGACTTTATTATACAAGTTTAAGAGCAAGAATTTAAATTTTCTGTAATACAAGGAATGAGCTTTGGTGTAGCCTACGCTGAGAATCGTACTGGTGCTGACATAGCCTCGCTTAGTCGCATACTGAATCATTTCTGAGGATCCAATGTCAGCGACTAGTCGCCAGGGGATATTACGATCTACCATAAATCCATACGACCGGCAGGCGTTTAAATAAAATTCCCAATTGGGGCTGTTGATGAATTGATTTACCTTCTCTTCGTCATTGGCATATTCTAAGTCAGCAATTTCAACAGCCAACCCTGAACAAGTCATCGGACACAAATGGCTTTTAATATAAGCCGGCAGCGTAAATGGAAAGCGGCTGGCCGCGGCCTCGATTAATGTTTCTAGCTCCATCAAGAATTCATCAAAATTCTTGACGCGTATGTTTCGACGCTGAAACTCGATGGCCAATGTATCATAGTAAGTCGTAAGGTATTGGTTGTAAAGATAATCGGGATCTTCATATGCCTTGTATACCAAAAGGTTGCTCAAGTAGCGATCATCGGAAGTGATTTGTCCTGCTGCTGCGCATTTTTTGAATTGCTGAGCCAAGTCATTAAATGCATCTACCACGAAATTAGCGGCACTTAAATTTTTGGCCGCGGATGCGTTTTTATTAAAGGGCCGCAACGGAATAGTACCTAAAACTATAGGGACGAACAATCTATTTACTCTTCCGTACAACAATTTTTCCGCAAAATTAAAATCTACTAAGTTTGCGTAGTCGCGCGACGTTCCAGCTAATTCTCCGTTGTAAATGGAGCGCTTATTAAAAAGTTCTTTGCTTGTTTCTTGATTGGATTCTGCATAATAAATCCCCATGTTCTATAGCCCTCCAGTCCAGCTGTCGAGAGTCGTCCCTACGCTATCTAATGCGCTTGTAATCTTTTCGCCCAAGGCTTCGGCGCCGGACTTTTCTTCTTGGGCTGTCTCCGTCACGTAAGCAGGACATTTGGATTTACTGTTGTCGCCGGTATCACGATTTTTAGCTTTGGCATCTTCACATTCCTTATTTTCTTCCTCTCCGGCAATTTCCGCAACCCACTTGGCCGTCACCTTTGTCTCGGCTTTGCCTGGTCCAAAATTATGTTCTGACCGAATAATCATGCAATACCCTCCGATCCCGTATCTAGTCAAATCAAATTTAACGTTGTCGCTATCATAAGCCAGGGTGTTCGGTGCAAACCCGCGAGGATCTACAAAAATATAGGTGCCAGGAAACGTCTTGGGGTTGGCATAACAGTCGATATTGACGTCATAAACTTCGCGTAATTGCTGCAAGCCATCAAACCCTTCTTGTTGAAACCTCACCTCTTTTAAATACTTAGCATCTGTTTTCGTCAAACTAATAGTTTTAATGATGCCTTTGGGACGACCTATCATGTAATGAAAAATTCCTGCCGCCACATCTTGCTCTCGATTGCCCTGCATTAATTCTAATGGTTGTGTACGCCCAGCAAAATAAACCATATAATTCATTTCGTTCTGAATTCCGGCGTCTCCCCCAGGCGCGTTGAGGGGGCCTGAAACATTAAGCAGTGGCGTCGGCACATTAGCATCGGAAATATTGAGTACCGAATTCCATTTATGGCTAACAATAAATTTGGTAATCTCATCCCACTTGTATCGAGGATCGTCTTTATAAGATGTAATAGCAGCCTGCGTCACACGCACTTTTTGCTTGGTGGAAAACGCCGCAAAGCAACTATCGTTATTTAAAAAATTTCGAACTAAAGTATTAAGCAAATCATTTAAAAATTTGCTTAAATTATATTGTGTCTGCTCTCGCTTGAGCATCTCTTCACTTAACCACTCTAAGAAATATTTAGTGGAAATAGGAACGTCCCCAAAGTTTACAGTACTCATCGACGAATTGTTGATGGGATTCATAATTTCTACCGGGCCTAACACCACTCTAAACTTTTTGTATTGTTCATAAAATTGTCGATGTGATTGAATTTCTTCGCTCTTTGCGTCGCCATCTATCGTATCCAACGGAGCTTGATCATAAATTTCTGGTTGAGAAAACGTTTTTAATCGTGCTTCGATCCCTTCTAAAATTACATCCACCAAATCACTAACATAAAAGAACCCTAAGTTCTCTTGCGTCGGATTAGTAGCTTGTAATGATAAAGCCAAAGCGCTGCTCAAGTCTTCGTCAGCTTTTCCTCCTTCATCTCCTTGATCCCAAGCGTGGGTATATTCGGCTAATAGCGCGCTCTGCAGAGCGCCCTCATTGCTAGGAGAATCGGTTATCTCCACCGATCCCTCCTTTTGAAAGAAGGGCCCCTTTGCATTGAAGGAAACTATTTCAGCAAAAGTCATGTTAATATATCGAATTTTCTTTTTTGCTTGTAATCTGCTCATCAATGACTGCATGTTTTCAAATTTATCTTTGCGAATAACTCCGCTGGTGGCGAGACCCTCTTTCCATGTAGCGATTTCATCCGCCTTACATAGTTCGGATAGGGCCTCATATTCATATTTTCTTCCCATTATTCTCATGGCCACTTCTTCATCATAAAAGATATCGAACTGGGGCTGATCGTAAAAGTCTTCCACATAAGCCAAATAGTTGATATTAAAAGTAACACGTCCCATGTCATCAATTTTAAAATCGTGAGTGGTGGGTGTCAAATTTAAAGTAACATAAGATTGCCCAATCGCATCCAGCAATTGAGTGCGTTCCGCTTGGCTTTTATTATTAAACCAAGTGCTGTCGAGAGGGCGCGCATACCCTACAATTGCTTTAAGACGAAAGTTTAATTTACTATTAGCGTCATCTTCAATAGGGACGCTCAATCGACATTCAGGAATATCCACCACATTCTCTTCCTTGGCATATGCATGTTTCCCCATCCAAGTTTTCAACGCCAAATCAGCATATCGATAGGTACGCGAGCGCGACTTCGGAGGGGTTTCGTTAGTCAAATAAGACACCGCGCGTTCTTTTAATAATTCATCAAAACTGCTAGCAAAAATAGTAACTTGCGCTTTGATGCTCTTCTTGGCAGCAAAAGGGTTGTTTCCATCATAGGTGAAAGAAAAGTTTTGGATGCCCACTCCAAAGCCTCGTTTATCTCGGCTCTCTGTGAGGCTCTCCACATCAGCGGCCGATGCATGAGAATCAAAGTTAAACTCATGTTGGTATTCCTGCTGATCTTCTTCGTTTTCGAATACTTTAAATAAACGAATCATAGGCTGAAGGCTGGAAATCTCGGCCGTCGTCATATCAAAAAATTTGTTCTGATGAGGATGTTGTGTAAGTCTGTTTATAAACCCATAAGGGTTTCCCGATGCTAACACCGAGGCATTTCCGCTCGCTCCATAATATGGCAACGGTTTAAGCCAGGGTGTATTGGCAGCACTTATATCCGTCGAAGACGCAATTCTCTCTTTGCTTCTTTTTTCTCCGGCAAGATTATACACCTGGGATAAAAGGAAACACTGTTCTTGAAACCGCACTTCGGCGCGCCCAATCACCGCTTCCATCGCGGACTTTGCGGCGCGCTCTTGCGCTTCGCGGATCCCTGGCAACTCAGCTTCCTGGGCCCCTACGTACGTATTTAACATATCCCAGGTCTGGAGAAAATTTTCTTCGTTCGCGGCCATGGCATCAATAACTTCATCTTGTCGAGCCAAATTGGCTAAACCGACGCCGTAAGCCACAGTCACAATCGTAAACATATCATTGAGTTGTTCGGTAAAGGCGGCTGCGGCTTCGGAGTTCTTGGTACCATCGGTATATTTAGAGCCCCATCCAGGCTGGTAAGGCATAAAACCGCTCGGAAGTGGATTCCCTCCCCCTGTCACTTTCACCCAAGCCGTATGATACGCCAATATGATGGCATCGCCGCCAAATGCGCCGGTTAACCCATTAGCAGTAATATAGGCCTCCAATTGATCTAAGGGGGTCTTGGAAAAATTATCATTTATCCAAGCGGTTACGTCGGCCGAGGCGCCGCTACCTTGTAGAGTTTGGATTAGATTATCTGTTTCTTTTTTCAGACCATCTTCGGAAAAAAGCGGGTTAATGGTTTGTTCTAAATAACTCATCCAGCTGCCTAGTTCTTCAAAAGGTTCGTCTTTGCCCAGCATGGTTTCCATGGCGAAATACCCCGGATAATCCTCCACATCGGCCTCATACATCGCAATGTCGCCCCGTAGAGCGCCATATACAGGATGTTCTAACGTTGCCCATTTATCTGCTACCTCCTTTGTCTTGTGTATTTCTATATATTTGGCTTTCGCATTTACCCATAAATCCACAAAAGCGTTTAAAGCCAACCCCTCGCTATAAGTATAATTCACAGCCTTGTCTGGCGGCTTATTCGCTTTCTCTTCAGCTTCGCGTTTGGCGGCCGCTTCTTCTTGGGCCTTTTTCATCGCAGCCTCTGCAGCTGGCGTTAATCCCATTGCCATTTTATGTCATCCCCAAAGCTTTAAGTGCTTTCTCTAAATTCACTGGAATATAAATAACGCTACCGTTTTTAATTTCAGACTCGCAGGGAACGGAATTCCACCACGCAATGACCCACCAGTAACGCGTGTCGCCATAATGTTGATTGGCTAGTTTATATAAGCGATCTCCATATTTCCATACGTACGCGGTCGTAATAGTGTTGGCTCTTTCCGAGACGGAAGGATTCTTTAAAATCGGCGTCTCGTAATGCTTCATTACTTTAAGTCCCCGCTCCTCGCGCAACGGTTTATAGTAATCGCTAGCGTTCGTTAAAATTCTAGATTTAGTATATCTTCCCATAATTAATATTACTACGACAGGTCAAATTCTGAAATTAATTGTTCTGTCCACTCGTCGGATGCAAGATTCGTGTCTTGTTGAGCTGAATTGTAATCCTCCTCTAGTTCGGTCTTTGCTGCTTCTGGATCTTGATAGCTTTCGTTGTCTGGATTTAGTTGAGCGTTAAGCTCCGCAGTAGCAGGCTGGAACACAATTTCGTCCGGTGATTCAATCGGCTCAGATGTATTGATAGCATACGGCCATGCAGAATTACTAAACTCGCCGGTTTCCTTCCACCCCAGGGCATGCTCGTGAATGGGAGAAAACGATACATTAAGTTCGATAAGCTTAGGCAATATCACCCCGGCGCCTTCGTTAAATGCGCCGTGGTCGCTACTCTCTAAATTATGATTTACTGTAATGTTGTCAATCACTCCTAACATTCCCATGTCAGGGCTAGCGTTCATGGGATATTTGTTTTTCACATAATATTCGTAATCCAAATAGCCTGTCGCCTCCTCAAAACGAATGCCGCTGAGCGTATCCACGGCGCCCCCATAAGCTGTAGTGTTTTGTAAAAGATTCATTACTTTCAAGCGCACCATGGGGGACTGAGATATTGTTTGTGCCGCGTTGACATCCGTATAATTAGGATATAGAAATTGAAGTAGGTCTTGGACTCTGCCTAGGTTTTGGAAAGCTTCACTCTCCGACTCCGCGGGCACTTTAAAGCCTAGAGTAATTTTGCGTTGCGTGTTCTTGAAAAGATAAATAGGATCGGCGCGCCCGTACACAGTTTCAGAAGCCCAGTCGGAATTATAGGTTTCGGTAAAGGTCGTAATAAACGCTTTAAAGAAAACGGCTGTCTGACTTGGCATGTGCAAAAAAGAAATATACATCTTCTTATGGTTTGCATATGCGTCTGATGCCTTAATATAAGGACGATCTTCCGCATTAGGATCGTCTGTATACTTTTGTGAATTAAAAATTTCTACTTCTGTCTCGTCCGCCATTTGTTATCCTCCTTATGTGTTTAGTATGCCTGCTTCTACTACGCCTTCAAGCGCCGTCACTGCCTTGCGGCCCACCACATCTCCATCCATTTCGACATTGATGGTAATATTGTATTTGTCTGCTCCTGCTGCTGCGGCTGCTCCTCCAGCCGCGGCGCCTGTTGTCGCCGTCTCCAGGGTTGCTGCCGCTTTAATGGTACTAGCTATCGCAATTGCTTTCATTGCTGGAATCCGATCCATCGCATCGGCCACTCTTTCAATAGACGACGCTAGAGTCTCCATCTTCTTTGTTTCCAACGAGGCCATAGCCGTCGCAAATTGAGAGATGGCTTTCAACTTCTCTTCGTTGATCAGTCCTAATCCGAGGGCCACTCCTCCCAGTGAAAGTCCGAACGCTGCCATGCCTATGGAACCTGCGACGCCGATGGAGGCCCCGGCCCACATCAACAGGCCCAAAGCTACCATTTTTTCGAGATCGATGGCCTCAAACATAAGCGAAAATCCCGCTGCCATCAAACCAATGCCAACGGCTACGGCCGCGATACTCAAGGACATTACTGCTACTGGAGCGGCTATGGTGGCTAACGATGCTCCGAGCGCGGTGAGGCCTGGCGAGGCAAATTTGCCGGCTACGCCGACAGCCAGCAGGCCGGCCGCGAGAGCAAACATGTACAGAACCAGCTTAGAAGGAGATTCAATTAACATAGCAGCGCCAAGGAGCCCGAGCGCCACAACCATGAGCCACACCGAGGCGGCGGCCTTCTTGCCACTCTTACCAACAGCTGCGTTAGCAATAATTTGTAATCCTTGAGCTATTACTATACTCATCGTTAAGGCTCTGTAAGCTACATACAGGGGCAACAACACTTTTAATTCGGTTGCATATGTTGATAGTCCTCTTACTAAGGCTTGTAACAGTTCTGCGATGTCAACAAAAAATTCTACATTCTCAGCCAAAATGGCATTCCAAGCCTCTTCCATCGTCATGACGTCTTTAGCTCTTTTCTTCTGTTCGATTAAGCTTTCTGCACTTTGGTTGGTTGAGTCCGTCAGCATGTCCATATTGCCCGACAGCATGAGAGCCAAATCACCTACGTCGCCTAGGCCGAGAGACTCGGTATAAAATTGTTTCTGATAGTAAGACATAGTATCAAAGCTTAACCCAGAGTCTAAGATGGCATCTCGGATGTTTCCAAATCTGGCCGCCGGATCTGTTTCCATCATCATGTCCATCGCATTGACGAAGTTGCCGCCTAATGCCGCGTTGAGCTTTCCGGTCATTGTGGCCGCATCTTCAAAAGTGTCGAACTTGTTCGTTAATTGTAAAACCTTCTCCATCTCCATGCCAGTAATCTTGGCTATGCGTTGGAGATCGCCGAAGGCCTTGACGCCTTGATCACCAAATTTAGCAAGCGCGCTCGCCGACTGGGCGTAGGCTGCAGCAAACTCTCCTTGATCTCGACCTAGGGCGCGAGCCGTCGCGGCCAACTTGCTCTGGGTAGTGACTGCTTCTGCGGCACTCTGTCCAAATATTTTCATAGAATTTTGGATTCCCTTCGCATAATCATCGATACCAACCCCCAGCTGAGTTGCTACGGCCGCATTTTCAAGGAGCATATCTCTCTGTCCTTTGGCCATTAAAGTATAATCCGTTACTCCTTTGACCAACGCTCCTTGAGCTTTTGTAGCCTCTTCCAGACTTACTCCGTATTCGTTGAGTTCTTTATATGATGTCCGAATACTATCAGTATACTCCTCATTCAATTGAAATTGTTTTTCAAATTCTTTGGTGAGCTTATCATATTCGAAAACCAGATCTTTGGCTTGTCCCCATAATTTGCTCAGCAGAGCATCCCCTTTTGCTAACAATTTATTGTGTAACAGCTGTCCGGCGGCGCCTTGATCTACGGCCGCGGCCCAATAGCTTGTCTGCTCTAATAATTTCGCCTCTAAGCCAACAGCCGCGTGTTTATCGGTCTCTATTTTTGCATAAGCTGCAGCGTTCGCGTTGATTATTTTTGAGCGCTTCTTAAGATCCTCGTACGCATCGCGCTCTTTATCAGTCAGCGTTTCGCCCATCTCGATGAGACGTTGGTATGCGGCCAATTTTTGTTTCTCAAACTCCGCGGCCTGGCGCCTCAGTGCCATATGCATCTGGTCTTGTGCATAGCCTTCTTTTTCTAGCTTCAGGCGGTCCTCCAGCTTCTGTACGTATTTCTCTTGTAGTCCTAATTGTGTTCTAACAAAGTCAGTTGATTGTTGTAACTCTTTATTTCCTGCCTGTAGGAGTCGCAAGCGCTCGGAGTCAAATTTGTTTAGTTCCTTTCCGGCCTTTTTGTATTCTTCTTGAAGTTTTAAAAGTTCATTCGCTTCGGCTACCTGTTGCTCATGAGTTAGTTCCTCTATTCTAGTCTTTTCGGCCATTACAGATACTCTCCTAGGGGGCTATCAATAATTAGTTGACTATGAAAAAAGACAGGGCTATTGACTGCCCTGACTATTTCTCCCCATCATTTGTGGAGGAAGTGCTGGTTGGTTGTGGGAGCTAAGGGTTTGGGAACTACTTCCCGACCCCTTCGATGCCTTCTCCATGGCTTCATTTTCTTTTTCAACTTGCGTTACAAGCCTCTTCACAAACCAATTTCGTAGACCTAGAGGTAAGTTATAAGATTCCACCAACGACCAGCCGCCCACGTATTTTAAAAAGAAGAACTGCTCATACACGTTCTCCATGTATTCATCGGTCAGGCCAAAAAAAGTCCGCGGTAAGCGGAACCTCCATCTCTTGCTCATGATCACATTCGTTACACACAAAGTTCTGAGTAAGATCCACATTAGGGGTTGCTAATTTATACATTAAGCGCAGGTGGCGCGCGTCAAACGAAGGCATATTATCGACAACATAATTAATAGTGCCGCTCTCCGTATCTCCGTTAACGGCCACTACAATTTGCTTAAGGTGTCGTGTGATCGTGTTTTCTTCTCGCCTTTTCTTGCGAGCATTTTCTAGCTGCTCCAACAAATTTCGTTCATCAAAGCCGTTAAGTAAACGAAATCCTACTTCTATTCTCGTAGAAGGGAGCATCGTTAGATAGGTCCCGTCCTCTTGCTGAGTTGCATCATGCTCTCGCAAGCCTTCTCCATTATAAACGAGGGCATTATTTAAATCGAATTCATAGTCCTGTGGCGCTGCACAAGCTGGGCAAGTTACTTTAGTTTGATACATGGGTCCGTAACCAGAAACCCTCGCTGCCACCAAGATTGCATTGCGATCACCCACTAATAAAGTATTAGGATCAATGCTTTTATCTACAATAATACTTTTAATCAAACGATCCAAAGCAATTCCCTTTTTAAGAAGTGCTCTCGATGTTAATAAGTCCTCTTCTTTGGCCGTCATCTGCTTGACTTCGATGGTCGACTCTCCGTGAAGGGGATGCCCTTCTGGATAGTGTTTCCCTTGAGAAGGCAATTCCACAAACTCTGTGGGGACTACAAATGCGAAACCCCCACCTTCGTTCTGCAACACCTGTGGCGGTGGACTTGCGTCGGGCTGCTTAGCGCTTCCAACGCGGTCTCTATTTCTTGACAATATACACCTCTGTTTTTATTTAGACACTAAAGAATTCGGAGCCACCATCGCCGGCGACAAGAACGGAACCATCAGTGTTGAATGTTTGTATTCTAGCCCAGTCGTACTTAACTGTCAAGGACATTTCTGTTAAATCGTCTGTCCCGTAGGCCAAATCACCATACTTCACCTCGGTGATAAAAGAGTTCCATAACGTCCACTTCTCTAATTCCTGTCCGTTTGAATCAATCTGAGTAACAATCACAGTTCCCAATGCACCTGCAGCCTTCGCTTTTGAAATGGTGCCCATGCTATCGGTCGTAGCGTCAGTGGGAGGAGAGTAACCCGACTGCACGAGAATATCGGACAACGTGGCGGCCATGTCGGGATCAACTGGATCAACCAACGTCACCGACATATCCTGCCACGTCACAGAGCCGGGGTAAAAGAACGTATGGTTCAAATACTTATGCTCAACGGACGCAACTTGAAAGCTCGGCTTACTAACAGACTTTGCATACCAAAGCGTAGCGCCACCCTGGGGTGCGTTAATGCCCTGAAACTCGACATAAAATCTAAATTGTCTCTTGGGATCTTTTAAAGTGGTATCTTCACCGAAATTTGTTGACCAGAATGGCATATGTTAAAACTCCTATAATCTATTTTTAAGTAGTGTCGTAAGGGAAAAAGCCCCCACATCTTTAATCATCGAACGAAGCTCCGGTAGACATGATAACAAAGTCGATAGCAATGTATTCAATTGCACGAGCTGGTTTAATCATAATCTTGGCATACAAAATGTTCTGATCGATTAAGTCCGGCGTGGTGGTCGATTCATCGAGAATTAATCGATAATCAGTGATACCATACTGAGTCTTAACGTTAGCCAGGAAGGGCTCGACCAAAGAGATGAACCGATTCCAAGTGGCCTGCACATTTTGCTCAAAGAGAATCTGCGTCGAAAGAACAGAAATCTGCTTCTTCAAGTAAATCACAAGACGGCGCACATTAATGCGGTCGAGTGCAGACTGCCTCTCCTGCAAAGTCTTCTGGCCAAAGACCACAATACCGCTAGAGGGGAAGGAAGCAATCGGATTAATGTTGTTCTCGTAAAGAGTGTCTCGATCCTTCGAAGTGAGACGCTGGGTAATGCCCGTGATGGGGATACCTGCTGCACCTTCGGAAAGGCCGCCGCGGTTAAACCCGGCAGGGGCAAACCAAATTGCAGAGGCGCGTTCAGAGGAAGCCAACACTCCCATCATGGCCACCGAGGGTGGCACCCAAAGCATAGCTCCTGTGTTTTCATCCCGGGTCTGAACCCAAGGATAGAAAGTGGCGCCATAGCTGGAATCAATTCTACGATCCCTCAGCGCGGTGCCGGCATTTGTCGGAGTGGTTCCGATGCGACTAGACTTGCTAGCATAATAGCCTTCTGCTGCGGGAATATATACATCGGGGAGGTCAATGAGAGCCATCGAGTCGGCGCGCTCTTCACACACTCTAATTTGATGAGTGGTCAACGCAGCGTTCGTGAGGCCCGGCGTAGCCAACAAGTTCATGTTAATATACTCCGGATCACCAACGGTATCGATGGCGCGCTTATAAGTGTGGTAAACATAACTATTGTCTTCCGTAGACGTAGTAGACATCTCGCGGTTGGCAACGGGATCTGGCTTCATAATATCGAATCCGTCAAACCCTCCATACACAGGGCACGTAAACTTATCGATGCCCTTTTCGAGCAGAGCGTTATAAGAAGACGACGCTGCAGTATAAGAACTACCTCGGCCTCTGGAGCCAGATGCATAATACCAATTGCCTTGGTTATCCATCTGCACATTATCCAGAGAGAACACATACGCCCAATCTTCCACACCTGTATCCGTGTAGGGTGCTGTGGGGTTAGTTCCACCACCGCTAGCATATCCACTATACAATAAAGTATGAAAGTCAGCAATGCTAGCATCCGACGTTGTACTTGTTGCAGTACGCGTTGTCTGCATTCCAAAGTACGCATCTGTGGCGTCACTAAGGCCGCCATCGGAAGCGGAATTGCGTAAACGCACAGACGGGAAGACAAACGACCCCGTGCAAGAGCCACTAACAGCGGCCAGACCAACTCCTGTGCCACCGGAAAGATAAGTAATATACCCGGTCGCCATCGAGGCCCCACCCGGATAGTTCCGATTCGGCACATTGGCGCCACCGGTGATGAAGGTGTCGCTCAAGACCGTTCCAGCGGTGAACGTCTCACCTCCAAGAGGTGTAAGCGAGCATGCGCCCGAGGTGTTTAAGTCATAAACCGACCTAAAGCGAGGAGGAGCAAAGTAACCAAAAGGTAGTAACGTCGCTTCTGTGGCGCCGGCTTCGACGTCAGGGTTCATCTCGACATAAACAAACTTGGAATTATTATCATATTCTCCATAAGTCCTCAGTCGTCGCTGCGACGCGTCCCAGGTGTTATATTTGTCTCCGATAACGCGTGCAACATAATTGGGAGATGTAGGATCCAAATTGAGATTATCGTATCGCTCCATAATCTGTACGTTATTATCGGTATCGCTTATTGAGCGCAGCAGAACGGAAAAGGTCCCGTAATCATACGTCGAAGTTGTAGAGCGGCGCACATTGTCAATCGAAACTTTAACGCTGCGCTGCAACCACTCACCATGGCCGCGGCCAATGAGGCGGAAAAGTCGCTGCTTATCAAAAGAAACGAAATCTGAGGCGTTACCTAAATCCTGCCCGATAAACCATCCCGTTCTTCCTTCTCGGGAAGCTTGCGGCCTCATATCCGCGGGGGTGTTGGTGCCGCCGCCGCCATAAATTGGCAAAAGAGTAGCAATGCTATCCGTAGTTAAGGACCGGTCGCGTATTTCTTGTTCAAATGTTTGGCCAAGCCAATATACCTTAGAGGTAGAGGCATCAGAACTATAAAAAGTAGAGCCACTAACAAGCTGCGGGTTTGTATTAAACTGGTTACGGATGAAATTGTCAGTACTATCATCCAAGTTAAAAGTGATAGTTTCCGTGGTTTGGTTAGTGCCGGCAACTTGTATGGCCAAAAGGCCCGACGAATTGTCTCCACCAGTCCCAAACAATGTATTAGCAGAAGCGGTAATAGTAGACGAACCTACATAGCTATTAGTAGCGCGGCCGCCGTATACGGCTCCACTTAAAGTCAGGCTGCCTTGATTAAGATAAAAAATAGCAGCCAAACTTCCCGTTCCTAAATTGTTTCGGCCGCCTGCGCCGGCGTCAGCGGTTTCGGAGGACTGACTTGGGAAAAGCCAAAGGCCGTATGCGCCTGCATTAGTAGCAGCTAAGTCGGCCGGGGCCGTTCTTAGAGTTTGCCAGCCGGCTGCAGCATCGCCTGCTGCGGCCGCGCCCGCAGTCGTTTCCTGACCCAGGAGTCGGACGTAAGTCAAAGGAGCTACGCTAGCTTTCAAGAATGCCTTGGCTGCGTACGTTCCATACATGGGAGACTGGTAGTTCCCGTGGCGCCAAATATCACCCCCTCCAAAACCAGGGACGGTGTCCCCGAACATCTCAACAAAATCTGAGTATGCTTCGACCTTAATAGGCTGCATCGCTAAGCCTCGACGCGAGCGTCCAATGACGACGGGGCCGATGGCTTCCGGGGTTTTTGGGATGAACGAATTATCAATTTCGTGAATAAACACCCCAGGAGATACAAATTTAAAACTTTTAACTGACATATTGTGTTCCTCTTATCAAAATATGCGTAATTGATAGTGCAATCATTAATTAAATAGTATTTTTAATCTCAAAAGGAGTTCCTGAACTAAAGAAAAAGGTCGTCGTTTCCCTCAGGAACTACTCCTTCTTGGGGGAAAGTTATCTCCACAAGGTTCTCATGAATTTTCACCAAGGGCCGATCATCACTTTCGCCTTCGCCAATCAAATACCCCAGCACCTTGATGGTTACTTCAGAAGTATACATCCTCATGTCTTCACCAAGATCGTTTACGTTATTGGAATGACTGAAGTTTTGGTCAATAAATGCTTCATATAAATGGCCGTTTCGGGTCATAGTAAAAGCCCTAGCTTGGCCTGTTCTCGCCATAAAAGGTGTCAACATGGTGTTCATGTGCTGCTGGTATTCAGACTTCAAAGTAATCTTATAGTCTACATTTACATATACAGGGATGGGGATCGAAAGCATTTTGATTACCACTTTCTTGTTGACTCTCGGATAATAAAGCTGCTGTGTTCCTGAAGTCTCGTGGTTGCGAGTTCCTGCAGCCACCGCAAAATTACGCGTTTTGTCCTCAACAATCTTTTTCGCAATTACCATGCGACCAGAGCGACCATCGTTTTGATCAGAATATAAGTTAGCTTGAAAGGAGCCTCGTCCGTTGGGGTCTTTCGTAATGCCCGTCCGCTCAACACTAATAATTGGCAGCTTTAAGGCGCCACCGTCGTCGCGCAATTCCTTCTTATGTTTGACTTGATAAGATCTTTCGGGAACTTGCCATAAAACGGGAGTCTTCACAAACCCCTCGTTGGTGGTGGTCCCAATTATCACATCTTCTTTAATCCACGACATGATAGCATAATCAATGTTCTCTATGGTAGAGGCGAGCATCCCTATTTCTTTCAAAGTAAAGTGATCCCGCTCTGCAGGCAATTGCGCAAAATCAAAATCCTTAGGTAGCATCGAATAGTCCCTTCCTCGCTCTCTTACAAGTAGCCGAAATTTCAAAAATGTGGTTGACTTGTCCAAACAATTGTTTGTTCTGCACCAACTTCACAATTTCATAGTAACTATCGCCATAGAGCACAAAATCACCTTCTCGCACATACATATTCTGATCTTCTTCCAGCCTACGCTTGTGGAAATGAATGTTAATTTCCCAGACCTTGTCAACACCCACGCCGGCTAAGTATTCGGTTTCATATCGTGTAAATTCAACTAAAGCATAGACGCGTACGGGAGACAAAAAAGTTTTCTTGATGGCTTCGCCATATAATTCATGAAAATCAGTACGTTCCAAGTCAATAGGATAATAGAGCACTTGCTGTCCGATGACTTTTTCGATTAATTCATCGTTAACCTGTTTTACAAGGTCTCTTTCTTTTTTTCCTATGAACAGCGGTGGTGGCGGAGCTTTAGGTCTGTTCCATTCATCAGCCATAATTTATTACCCCACGAAAATTGGCAACGGCGAATTCTTTAGGGTTGCTGCGGCTGCCTCCGACCTTTCGCTGTCCCGTTTCACTAATTCGGTGTATTCCAGCTCTTTCAACATCTCAACAAGTTTGTCTTTGAGTGTTGTTTGCTCGTCTTTCGCTTGGCTAAGCAATTCTGCGTGATTAAGTGTAACACTTTCCCCTGGAATGGGTATGGTACTAAACTTTCCTCTGATCTGCCCCAACATTTCCTTGCACAAGGCCAAACAATATTTTCGTATCCACTGTTTTCCTATAGAGTTAATGTTTTTATAGGGTAAATTATCAAAAGGCAGTGTATTAACATTGTTAATGCCATTTACTCCCGTTTGGTATCCCGGGTCCTCATCCCATGAATTTGAGTCTACGTAAAACTTAAGCCATATTCGATCTAGGTCCCCAAAGTCCCAATAACTCGGGTCCGGGAAGAGACGTAATTTGTTATTGATAATCTCGTAGGAATAGTGCGACGTTCTCGTGTAAAGTGAATCCTCATACATGATGGCCTGTAATTTATTTTGCCACGTAGGAATGATTTCAAACGTAGAATCGTCAGCGAACTGGCCGTAGGTGGAATAGTTCCCTACCACTCCGATACCGCCATAATAACCATAAAAGCGCCACATAATTCGTGGAGACTTATAAAATACCTGCGTCACAATAATACGTTTGTCTCCGACTAGCCCGGCGAACGGTACGGTGCCGCCAGCATCGTCTATGCCTGTGGCGGAACTCGCAGACACAATTGCTTGCAAGTCATAATCCTGTACATCTCCCTGGGGAGTGAAGGATGCCGAATACTGTGATGTAGTGCCGCCGAGACCGCCGACTGCCGATAGTCCGTCACCGACGCGGCGGGCATATTCAAACTCAAACCGCGGATACTTAAGCGCCACCCTTGTGCCTCCTAAGCTGGAAGACAACGTTCCTGGCTCTAATTCGCCGCGGTGGTCAAAGGTGCCGGTGGTGTCACCCAAAGCATCAGAAAGCATATTCTTGCTTTGGTGAAGATTAACGATGTATGAATATTCTAGAACAGCCTCTTCGTAAGCCGCATACACATTGGCCGGCGTTAACTCAATATCAACTACATCGCCACCCAACTTCTTGTAAACATAGGATACTTGAGTTGCCGCGCCACTTAAAAATTCTACGGAACCCGTATACATTCCAAAAGGCACGGCGGCCGCCACAAGGTCTGCCGATCCACTACTAGTTAAAATTACAGCACTTGTCTGTGAACGGGGCTGAAGGTTCTTGGGCATCTATAATATTCTCCTCGCAGTAATTAGTAGTTTACAAGACAAAACCCCGCTGGGGATCGGCCTTATTCTATAAAGGAAAATAATTTAGGCGCTGGTGCTTTTACGAGTTCTCTTGGAGCTTTTAGTTTTGCGTTTGCGAGCGGTCTTGGTCTTGGCAACAATCTCCGGCGCCACAACAGTCTTTTCTTCTTCAATCAAGACGGGGGCCGGTGCCACAATCACCTCTACCGGAGCCACAGTTACTTCTGTCTCTACCGGAGTTTCAATTACTTCCTCTGTAACCACATCAGCGTTGGTTGCAGCAAGAAGCTGCATGCGGGGATGGTTGGCGTGCTTGGCTTTAAACTTTGCTTTGGCGGAATTCAATCGTCTTTTCTTTCCCATTGGAAATCTCCTTTGTAATATAGTAAATAGTTGTTAGTCTCCAAAAAGAAAAACCCCCTCCGAAGAGGGGGAGAAATAGAATCTATTTTAAATGTTGCAATCTAGTTTAGGAAGCCACAGTGACGAGAGTTCCGGATCCGATATTGATTCCAGAAACCTGCCACATCGTCGCGGATACGGCAACCACATGGATTCGGGAGCCAACAATGCCACCCTGGGTCGTTCCATTCATGGTAAGCGTATCTATTGTTGCAGCCCACGAATCGATCACAGACGTTGTATTAGTCAGGTTAGTGCTATTAAACGCCGCAGTTGTGGTAAGCAAAGCTCCTGCCAAGCCATCCGCGGTCTGCGTCGTAATAACTGCATTACCGGTTTGAGTGGCACCCACGACGAATGTATACTCCAGGCCAACCGCAGCTTGTGGCAACGTAACCGTGCACGCCGTTCCATCAAAAGTGAAGATTGCTCCACTTTCCGCTGCAGTGACAGTCTTTGTAGTTCCATCGAGGTCGATAACTCTACGCTTAATATTCACATCTGTGAGGTTGCTAGAGTTCATGTCTAGTTCTCTCTTTAAATTCTCAACTAATGCTTGGGTTCTCGCCAAGCCTACTCTTTTAGTTCCCATTTTTATAACCCTCCATTTATAATCATGTCATCAAACATGGGATGAATCTTTCGATTCGCTTATAAATAGTCTCAAGCAAACGAAAGCCCCCTTCCGAAGAAGGAGGCTTTACATTTATTTTGCTACGCTATTTTCTAGCTAGTAGCGCCTGCCTGACCCAGGAGACCCTGCACAACAACCAAGCCGTACATATCGGGACGCACCATCTTCTTGGCGTACCGAGTCATCACACCCTTGCGGGGTACGAAGTCCTCAGGACCAAAGATAGTGGGAGTGGTCTGCAGCGGCACATAAGGTGCATACACATATCCACTCTCAAGGAACGAGCTTCCACGACGACCGACGAGAACCAGAGCGCGCGGGAAGTAGGGATCCACATGGACGTCGAATTTCTTCGACAGGGAACCAACCTTCACGGCACCGATGGAACCGGTGTCATCATCAGCGGTAACGCTCGCGCGGAAACCAGCAGTAAACTCCAGAACGTTAGCAACCTCGGGTGAAGTCACCACAAAGTTTGCACCACCCCGAAGAGTCTTACGATGGATCTGAGCCGACACATCGTTAATGGTTTCAGCAAGAGTCTCATACCACTCGGAAACCGTACCGGTGAAGTCAGGAGCAGCCGAAGATGCACCAATTTCAACACCCGTTTCACGGTTCACGAAGAGACCAGGGGAACGAGACCAGTAGTAGACCGCAGCGGTCGCACCCTGGACAAGATCCTCAAGAATCTCGCGATCAATCTCTAGAGCAACCTGCTCGGAGAGAATTGAAGTAAGCTCGACCTCGGCGTCAAGGTTGTGATAGGCATTAAGATCCTGTCCCAACTCTGGCGTCCACTTGGCCTTGAGCTTCTTGGTCATAGCCGTGACAGCCACGGAATCGACTTTAATATCGATCTCGGGGATGCGTGGGTTATTTTCCAAGCCCCAGACGGGATCACCAATAACTGCACCAAGCGCCGTAGCTGCCTGGAAATCATCATCGATGGGGAACGTCAAACTTAGACGACAACCATTGGTTGCGCTTGCCGCACCGGTAAGGGACATCAGACCAAGCTCATTGGCTCCGGATCCAAACAGGGACACAGACGAACTAAGCTGCTGAATAACCATGGTGTACTTATATGCGGCGTTTGAAGGATCCTGCGTAGCAGAACCACTAGCAACATCCGTCAAACGACGTACAAGGCGCCCAACAACCGGATAACGCGTTGAATTATCGTTTAAGATATCACACGCAACAAGGTTATCAGTGTCCAACTGAGATAAACCAGAGGATCCCGTAGCCTCAATAACCACCACAACGGTACCAGAAAGATCGACGTCGTAACGACAGAGCTTATCAAGAGTACCCTGGTTGGTAGTAGTGAGAGGGTTCGCGCCAGTACCTGCGGGAGCACCCACAGTTCCAGAAGCGATAACCACTATTGTTCCACCATTAATGGAATCTGCAGCACTCAACGAACCCGTTGGCGAAGCGTAACCATTGTTTAATGCATACGGACCGGCTTCAGCGTTGAAACCAGAAAGGTCAACACCACCAGTGATCTGCGACCCGATTTTACCACCACCGTAGAGCGACTGCTCAACGGAACCAGAACCCCAACCCAAACGGGGGAGACCTGCGCCATTGGTAGACGTGGTAAAATCGAGGAAAAAGATGAGACCGCTGGGCAGACTCATCGGCTGAACGCTAACTAAATCGTTTGCGATCAGGCCCGCGAAAACACGTCGAACGATGGGGAATGCGACGGCTGCAAAACCCTCGACATCTCCACCAGACATTGTGCTGGACTCGCGGAGTAGCTCTTTCGCCTGGTTTTCCAGTAGGCGAGCCATACCTTGCTTGGAGCGTTCACTACCCATCCCCTCTAAGAGACCGGTGCGCTCCCACTTACTTAATAGAGCATGACCTTCGGAACGCATGTCACGATTGACAATTCCCTCGGTCAGCCTTTCAACTATACTAGACATTTTAATCACCTCCTATAAATGTTATTTTATGCCTGCTAATTTTTGCATACGATCTAAAAATAGATCGGTTGGTTGCGACTCTTGACGAGTCGCACGAATAACAGAAGTTGGACGAGTAATTGCCTCGCTCAGTGATTGCGGCCCTGGTTTACCCCGGGACGGCACTGCGCTTTGAAGCGTCTCATAAATTGTTTTCGCTTCTGTTACTGAACCAGCTTGGGAAATAGCTTCGGCAATTTTAGTTTTTTGCCGCTCATTAAGGGAGGAATTTCTTAAAACACGGTTCGTGTAAAGCAAGCGAGCGTTAGAAATGTTTACTTCCTGTAAACCTTCCTTCAACTCTTCAATTGCTTGCTTATATTGTTTGTTTCGCTCACTGAACTGGTTATTTTCAAAAACCAATTCTTCTTGAGCCTTCTTCAAAATCTCTAATTCGTCATTGGCTTTCGTGCCACGACGATGGGCCATCTCTTTCTCCATCTCCCACTTCATATCGTAGGCGGAGCGACCTGCCCAACCGGACAGGGTTGCACCCATATCAACTGTTACTTTTTCAAGGATGGCATCGAGCAGATCGTCAGGAATTTCAATTTCTTCCTTGACGCCCTCTTCGCTCTTAAGTGCTTCGGTGTCAGCCTCGGTAGCTGCTGCACTCCCAGCCAGGGCACCGCCACCACTTGTCTGGGGGGTGTCTTCCTGCGTGCCAAAAATTTCATCGGAGCCTGTGGTAATCGTCTCATCAAGCTCGTATTCCGCCAGGAAGGCTTCTAAGTCTTCGGGGCTGAAATCTAACTCTTCGCTCAGGCGATTCTCTTCGCGGAGCGCATCCACGGCTTCCTGTAATTCGTCTAAATCAACGGAGACTTTGGCGGTGCTTCCCTCTTCGGGGCATCCGCACAATTCCTCACCGTCGGCGGCGCCTAGTGGGACATCATCAGCCACTTCACCTTCGGCACCTGCAGCCATAGGATCTGCAGCCATAGGATCTGCCGCCATCGGGTCTGCTGCCATGGGATCGCCCAACGCAAGGGGATCTTCTTCCTGTTCTAACAAAGTATCTAAGACGCTGCGCACCTCAGTTGAATACTTTTCGATAACAGATGCTTCGGCATTTTTTAAAGCTGCTTCTCGCAGCGCGTTTGCATCAACAATAGCCTCTTGTAGCAAGGTTGACATATAAGGACTCCTAAAAATATAGTAATTCAAAATAAATAGTGTTATCTCTTAGGAAAAGACACAAATTATGAACCGGTCTTCCCAATAACCCACCATTTTGTACCGTCTGATTGTAAGGTCACTACAGAGTATGTGGTTTTGACCTCAATTTTGGTCTTAAAATCTATCTCTCCCTCATCTACGTCTATGGTCAAGAGATTAGAATTGAGTTTGAACCTATTGTTATGAATTTTCTTTACAACAAGAATTCTTCCTTCATTGTTGCAGGCCGGCGGCAGCGTTACGCGTACCTTGTTATCAGAGGTGTTACACAAAATTGTATAGTCGCGTGGCGTCACAATATAATGTTTGTCTGATGCGGTTTTGATGTTCTGAGTAACAATTCCATCAAAATCGGTGCGGCCGCTTACAGTTAACGCGTCTGCCACGACACGACCATCGATGTTTAAAATATTACTCGCAGGATCAAACGTCAATTTAGGTGAAGCACCCAAACCATTTTTTGTTTTGATCTGGATACAGTTCTCTGGGCCTTGTGCTTGCGGAATTTTGTTATGAATGTACGAAGAATATAAATTAGCGAGGGTTGTGTTTTTTACGTTTCCATGAGATGTATCATGTAGCAGCATTAAATCATCATCACTTAAGTTTTGTCCTCTCGCATTTACCGATACGCAATTTTTGGGGTCTACTACAAGCCGTTTGTGCGTTAGACTAAGCGCGCCCTTAGGAGCCAGCGCCGCAGACACCCCATTATCATCCACCTGTAATCCATCGCCGGTATTTACTTGCAATTTGTTGCGCACGTTTTTAACACCGAGACCTAAGTCTAAGAATTCAGCTGAAATTACGCCATTAAATGCGGTTGTCGGAAGATTACGTAACTTCTCGCCAGAACCTTCGAACTTTTCTGCACGCACGGTGGTAGTAACCAAGCTGTGGCCGTTAAATATTAAGTTGCTCTCTGCTTTGGCCTCTCCATTGTGCTGGTAAGTTAAAATACCGTGCTTTACTCCGCCTTCAATTTTGGTGATCGCGGGAGGAACAATCTCTAGACCCTCTTTTGATAGCAGGCGCCCTACAATAATTTTAGTGCCCTTTATTTCTTGGTTAGCCTGAGCATCTAATAGCTCCGTATGTTGTGTTGTGCTGTAATCAACTGTTCCGTCTAAAACATTATAAGCCATTTAGTATCCTCTCGCTTTTAATTAGCAGGTTTCTGCATTTTCTCGGTAATAATTAGACTCCCATAATTGACATATCTTTCATAGTGATAATCAAATTCATGGCGCTCTACAATAGCCATAACTAATTCCTTCATGTGTGACGAATGCCCAGTTATAATTCTCACTGGTGATTCGTTGAGCAAAACAAAGTTTTCCACATGCCGTTGAACTGCGTCGTGATACATCCCATGTAAATCTAGAGTCTTCATAATAATAAGTAGTCCCAAAAAAGAGGATGCCCCCGCAAGGGAGGCATCCAAGAGACAAAGATAAAACTTTGTTTAGAATACGCGCCAATCGTTAGCGACAACGTAAGACAACGAAACCGCACCATAAGGCGATTCAATCACGATTTCGGAATTTCCATCAATCGTGTGAGTGCCTGTAGTACGTTTAATTGTGATAGTGCTCGTAGCCGAGACACCACCCTTAGCTTTGACGTATACAACATCTCCAGCGTCCGGAGAGGCCGGCAAATGCACAACAGCGCCCGAAGAACCAGTTAGATCGGTAGCGAAATAATTGAAACCTTCAGATAAAGTCGTACCATCCGCAGTTGAAGACGGAGTCGCAGCAGCATCGGTGGAAAAAACACCATTGGTGGCAGTAATACCTGCACCAGCCATTAAAGTCGCAAGGTCAGCAATGCTTTCTTTGCGAGTTACATTTCCGTCACTATCAATGAACGCAAAGCTATCATTAGCAACATTAATATCAGCAGCAGTCAAATCGTTAAGATCGAGAGCCCAGTCACTTACAGCGGCAGAGCCGTTATAAGTCGTCCCCGACAGACCCGAATTAGCAGCATCTGAAAAGGCATTAGTGAAAGTAGCAGTTAAAGTGCCACCGGCAACAGTCATCACGTCGGAAGCCTGAGTAATGGTCATATCACCATTGTCCCAGTTAATAACACCACCTTCCGCAAGAAAAAGATCACTCCATTGCAGAGCGGTTGTACCAAGAGGATACAAGTTATCCGTCTTAGGCACGAGACCACCAACAATCCGACCATCAATAGTAATGTCGTCACTGGTTGCATCACCAAGAGTAACCGCGCCCTTAAGCGTGGTGGCGCCAGCAACAACCATAGAGCTATTCAGATTAACAGCACCACTCAAGTTAATTTGCGTATTTGCAAACAGATCAAGGTAGTTGGCCGCAGAAGAACTAATGTTAGCAGACCAGTCGTTAAAACGAAGCTGTCTCGTGCTATTCAGCTGCAATGCAGTGTCAGCAACGTGAGTTAAGCTCACATCGGCACCATCGCCAAAAGCAAGCACGGCTGAGTCAGATTTAAGAGTTACATCGGCACCAGTGATAACATCCTTAGCAACACTCAAGCCGCCATCGGTCTGTAAAGAACCGTCAGTTGTCGAAGTTGCATCGGTTGCGTCATCAGTAACGATTCTGCCATCGGCCGAAAGTGCGCCGGCGGCTGAAACAGTAACACCAGACGATCCCAAGCCGCCGGCAATATCGAAATCACCGTTGTCTTCAACGCGGAAGACCTCAGTTCCATCGAACTGTTTGAAAACGAAATCATCAGAATCAACTTTGAGTTGCATGATAATTTCACCAGCGGTGCCATCCATATCAAGGGCAAGCTGAGCCGTGCCACCGTCGTTGAATGAAATATCACCTGTATCAGAATCAATATTCACGGTTGTGGCGGCGTCAATTGTGATCGCAGCAGCAGCAGAAGAAATAGTCAGGTTTCCAGCAGTAGTCTCAACCTTTCCAGCATCTGTCATTAAGACATCACCTTCAAGGTGAAGATCTTGCCAAGCAAGAGCCGTCGTACCAAGATCGTATGTGTCATCGGCACTTGGAACAAGATCGCCGGTGACCTTGACATCATCACCACTCACCAGCAGCAAATCAGTTCCATCTCCGCTGACATACTCACCAGCAGCACCGAAAGCAAGTCGGTGGCCAGATGTTGCCATCAAACAGTTATTTGCAGCTTGATCAGTTAGGGTGAATATGGATGTGCTTCCCACATTGATAATAGCGCTATCAGAAAGAAGATCCAGATCATCACCGATAACTGCACTCTTTGCAACACTCAAGCCGCCATCGGTCTGTAAAGAACCGTCAGTTGTTGAAGTTGCTTCAGTTGTGTCATCAGTTTTGAGAATACCAGAGTAAGTACCAGTAGTACCTGCGATGGTCGTCGCTACCACGGCAGCGAAAGTACCCGCAACGGCTGTGGTAGCGCCGATTACGGTATTATCAATATTACCACTATTGATATCAACGTTAGTAATGGCCTGGGAATTGGCGTCTAAAGCCGCACCAAGCTGATCGATATATCCGACATCAACGTGAGCTTCCGCCCATTGTAATCCCGCAGTACCGAGATCGCGTGCGCTGTCGGTTGACGGAACAAGATCCGAATCAAAACGACCAGTACACGTAATGGTATCAGTAGTAGCGTCACCAAGATCTACATTGCTAGTTGCACTCAGAGTGGTAGTTGTAATACCCTCTTCTTGTGTTAAGGAACCGCTCATTGTCGCGTTTCCTACTTGAAATTTATAAGCCATATTTTAAACCCTCCATAAATAGTTTTTATAAGGCGGGGGAAATTCCCCCAAGAGAACAAGATAAACCCGTCCCCTCGACTGTAAATAGTGGACTGAGATGCATTAATTTTCAGCAAACGAAGAATTTAGTAAGCCCGTTACAATAAATCTGAACAGATGCATAAGGTGATTCCAAAACTATTTGATTTGTACCCTCGATTGTTTCAGCAGCAACGCCAGATCCCGTTATAATTATGTTGTTGGAGCTAGCCGAGCCTCCTTCATCTTTAACTATCCATGTTTGACCATCTAACGCGGCAGCTGCCGCAGGAAGAGTTACAGTAATTTGACCATTGGTGCTATCCACTCCAACATAATAATCAGTTGTACTAATCTGATAATTGGTGGTTTTAAGTGCGCGTTTATGAATAACGCCGCCACCTAATTTAGAAATACCAGCCACCGACAAAGTATATGAGGGGGTGTCATCTGAGCCAATATTGATGCTGCTCGTGGTGTATGCAGCCGAAGCGTTGGGAGTTGTAAAAATGCCGCCACCGCCGCCTCCACCCTGTGTCGGGAGACCGGTCAAGCGACTACCATCTCCCATTAAATAAGAAGCTGACAAGCCCGTACTCGCTGTCAATTCCCCTGTTATGGATAGCACTGTGCCGTCAAAGGTTAGGTTTGTCTCGCACGTTAAAGTATTGGCGTCGCCGCCTATATTAGTAAGAAGTGCGTTGTTAGTGGCGTTCGATACCCGGGGGATATTGAGGATGGAAGCGCCGTCTGAAGTGCTTAAGTTTCCCGAGAGGACATTTTCAACATACAAATTGCCCGGTAGGTACTTTTGCGCAGCTATTACTGTTCCCGATAGCGCATTGTAGGCCATACACCATTAGCTCTCCCTTAGAAGATCCACCAATTACTTCCATCAGAGTACAAGTTAATTGCTGGATAGGTTCCCGAGAGTACATAGTAGTTGGAGCCATCAATCGTTTCATGAGAACCCCCCGTTGAGGCCGATACATAAACTTTGGACGTAAGAGAAGTTCGATCTACTTGGTCCTTAATGATCATGATGGCGCCGGCGCCGGCTGCAGACGCGCTGTGTACGCAAATAGTAGTGTCTGCTGCCTGAGTAACTCCCAGCACTAAGCTGCTTACGGACGACGTATGGAGTGCGGTTGAAACATTAGTGTAAGCGCCTCGCAAGCCCTGTAAGTATGTTTGCGCAGTGACGGCGTTAACTTTCATCACCAACGCACTGTCGCTATACATCTCTAGACTACCGGTCCGAGAGTGGATATCTGTCTGATCGTCCCCAAAGTACGTCGAACCAGTGGCATCAATTGTGGTAATGTCTTCGTAATGAAAGACGCTAGCGCTGATGGCGCCGGTGACAATAAAGTTGCCCGACAACACCATTGTGTTTGGGTAATAGCTATAGGTGGATGCCGTATAGTAAGTTAAATAAGCAGAGCCTGTCGTCCCGCCACCAGATTCAGTAACAAATTGTAGCGAATACGCAGGACCAAAGGATCCGGAGCCGGCGCCCGAGTCAGAACAGTTAATATATGCCCAACCAAATTTGGCCATATTAACCTACTCCTATAGAACCCGACCAGCTTGGACCGCCTGCCTCTGTTACGCCATTAACATCTCGTTGATCGGTGTACGTGCGCCCAATCCCCAGGTTAGTTAAACCAGCCGTAATATCGAAAGTAAAAGTGCTACTGTCTTCAGACATAAAATAAATTTCTGTTAGCTTCATGTCCATCGGACGGCAAAAACTTGAGCTTTGATGCAGCCGAATGTAAGATCCCCCTTTCCCCTTTAATCCTTCAGCACTAAAAGCCACACGCAATGTGCGATCTAACATAGCCTGCGTAGGATGAATGTGAAACCACTTTGTTACGGCGGGGAACCGAACTACTAAACTATTGGAGGCGCCGCTAACTGGCGCCAAACACGCTCCCGTAAGAAATGGTCGTCCACTAACTTGAAACGATCCAACATTATTTAATCCGGGTGCTAATTCCCAAGACTTTCCAGGCATAAGAAATCTCCTAATTTATTGACTTTCATTATAAATAGTCAGTACTTTTTTCTATTACGTTTTTGTTCTTCTTTCAGCCGAAGTCTTCGCGCTCTCTCTTGCTTCTCTCTCTTCGCAATAGACTTCTTTTTAAAAAAGCGCCTGTCTCTCACCTCTTCAAGAATGCGCTCTTTCTTGACTTTCTTTGAAAATCTACGAATCATGCGTTCCACGTTGCCGCGGCACTCTTTTATGCTAACAGACGCATTTACACCTTTTGCCATTCTACACCTACTTCATTGCTTGCCAAATTTGGGATGCATTCCCAAAAATGGAACTTATATCTACACCTGAATCACTTGGGCTACCCAAGTCTGCGTGGCCTTGTTGGGGCTCTTGACTTTGCAACGGCTGCGTGCCTTCAAAAAGGTTCACGCCAGAATATGCATCTTTGCCGACGGCATCCATCAATTTTTTCCGGTGCTCTGTGAAATCTTGTCGTGACTGCTGAGCTTGGCGCTGCATAGTTACGTCGGGCTGCGCAGGAACTTGAGTCTCAACGATCAAATTGCCCTGCAGTCCTCGGGCCACTTCCGCCACCACATTCGACAAGAGTCCTTCCTCTAAAAGAACTTCGTGAATGCACTCCTTTACGAGCGGCTTAATCAGCGTTTTTAAATCCGACTTCTTCATTTGATTCCCGCAAGGTCTTTCCACCTGCTGCGCGTCGCATCCCAGGGATCTGGCTGCTTAGATTCTTCTATACGTTGTTTCTTACAATTCCTGCACGGCTTGCGACGGCGACTTTCTTTCAGAGGTTCCTCGGCGCCGGATGATTTCTTTACTTTTATTTTACTCACCTTGGCGGGGGTTAGAAGGCGACCCTTCTTTCCAATGAGTGCTCCAGCGCCTTTTTTGGCGCCCTTGCCACCTTTCATAGCTGCTATTGTAAGTTTCTTCAAGGTCTCCAGACCTTCGGGCGTTGAAGGATCAATGCCTAAAGCTTTTTTCCACCTTGTCCATAAACGACCTACAGGAATATACTTCGAAGGCTCAACTTTTTCGCGAAGATCTGATACTTTGGTCTCTTTAGCGCCTTTCGATCTCATATGGAAACTTTGAGGGTTGCCTACCTCTTTGGCGAGACGGTTGAGCGCTATCCACGCCTTGCGCCGATCAATATCGTCAGGAACTCCTAATCTTTTGGCGTTCTTTTTGAAGGTGTCAAAATAAACATCAACAACTTCTCCGCCGGCCATGTCGCCGGCAATATCCTCTGGGCGTGGCAGGTCCATTCTTTGGGCGCCCTTAGCATTCCCTTGCCATGCGGATCGATAATCTGCCTCTGTGGGGACTTGAAAATTTAATTTACAATCACGAATGGCGCCTGCTCTAAATTTGTTATTGGGGGCCTTCCGCTGTCCTGCTTCCAGGGGTACCATCCCCTGCACTTGAACAAAAATCACCTTTTCTTCTTTCCATTCGTCGGTTTCCTTTTGTTCATCCACCGAAGGATTATTACCTTCTCCCGGCATTGCTATAATTTTAGTAATTAATGATTCGCCACCGAAACCTTGTCCATCGGGACCTTTGGGGTCCATCCCTGTAACATTACCAGTGCCTTTTTCCTCAACATAACGAACCAGATCTCCAGTTTTAAAGTCACTCATCAATTGTGCAATTGCCTTCTCGCAGTCGTCTTCTGGCTCATCCCCAGGTACGCATTTCTGCTGCTCTTCATCCCACACTTCGGGCTCGATGCATCGAGGTGGCGGAGGTGGCGGAATGGGACTATCTGTACAGTCTACGTCTCCCATCTCCTCTAAGAGATCTTTAAACATCTGGGCTCTCGATGATTTGAGCCCTTTCATACGAATTAATTTCACCGCTGCGCCGGCAGTTACGAGTCCGAGTCCGATAGTTGCGATAATAGGGCCGGCTGCAATTGCTGCGGCTCCTCCCGCACTAACGCCGGCTTTGCCGGCCACTGTCGTACTGATTGTTTTGCTGACTGACTCCCACACTGTTCTGGTAATAATCTTTGTGGCTGTCTTATTCAACAGCAGGTGCAATCGCGGATCGCCGCCTGTAACGGCGGGAGCGGCGCTAGCTGCGCCACCCTTGAGAATTGCCAATGCTGCGCCAACGCTCTGCAGCGACTTAGATGACTTTCCGCCGGCGCCCCACATGGAGTCGGCGCCTTGCATCTTTAATACGTCTGGGCTGCTTAATTGTTTGGCAATCTGTTGAGTGAACCCGGGCTTTCCCATGTGGGCCATGGCGGGGGCGCCCTTTGTAATGTCCTGAAGAATAGCATCCATTTTGGTGATTTCTTCTGGGCTCAAGCCTTTCAACATTC
>Ga0209128_1000211_pt1 | contig 41142 bp, 47 predicted proteins | sample ETNvirnome_6_100_FD_184072 | JGI IMG/M metagenome (GOLD analysis project Ga0209128, IMG submission 184072) | Marine viral communities from the Pacific Ocean - ETNP_6_100 (SPAdes) (version 2) | ecosystem: Environmental > Aquatic > Marine > Oceanic | place: Pacific Ocean | collected 2013-06-19
TTTTAATCGTATATGTTTGAGTCAAGAAATATACTATCAAAAATCATATAATTGACACCGCATGGAAATATTTCTTCATGGTCCTGGTGGTGTAATGACCACACATCCGTTAACAGATACGGTTTACGAATATTGGAAAGAATAAAAAATCTTTTTATGACGAAATAAGTAATTTTCTTGAAGATACATATAAAGACAGTTATCCTAAATTAGTAAATAAACAATACAACAAAATGCTAGACCCTTTTATTGTGTATAAAGGTGATTTGGAAAAATATACAAGAGAATGTTTGTGGTGGGGCAGAAGAGCAGAGAGATTTTTTGTATGATAAATCAAAAAAAATGGAGAATATTATGATTGGAAATATGAAATATTATAACAACTTTTTAAAAGATAATCTGGATCTTTTGTTACAAAGTGAGTTAAAGACTATTAAAGATTGGAAAAGTTTTAATCGTAATAATAGTCATATGCTAGAATATTATGATGGAAGTAGATTTATTAATAGAATAAGACAATATTTACATTCAAAAGAATGTATTGAATGGGTTGAAAATGAATTAGGTGTTGAGGGTTTGGTTGTTGATGTTCAAGGTACGGGTGAAGGAGCATCATTAATGAAACAAGATGATATGCTTGATGCACATATAGATTTTAATTGGAATAATAGAATTAAAATGCATCGTGCAGTTAATTTATTAATTTATGTTGGAGAATGTCAAGGAGGAGACTTTTATGTATTAGATCCTGATCAAAATGAAATATTTTGTAAAGAACCCAAACACAATTCTGCAATATTAATAGAACATAGTGAAACTATATCTCATGGAGTAAAACCTGTAATAGAAGGTGAACGATATGCGATTAGACAATTTTATTATAAAAGTGATGCTACTTGTGATAAACCACATCAATCATTATATTGGTATAATCCTGAAAAAAAATGGTATAATCCTGAAAAACAAATGCCAACAAACTCATAATGTGGAACTACGTAACAATATTTGAAAATGCTATATGTCGGATTGTAGGGGCGCCTTACGGTGTTGCTACAGATTCTTGTACTCATGCGATATTCATTTCTCTTTTATGGGAAAAAGAAAATGGACTGACTGAAGTTGGATTGCCAACTCGAACTTATCTAAGCATACCTCAGGTGTGTAGACATTTGGGATTGAAGATATTTTATTATGATGATCCGTGGGAGGGCTCCTATCATATAATTGGAACTGACACCGTAGACTCTGCTTGTCATTTTTCTGAAAATACGTATCATACAGGGCATAAACATTGTTTGAGTTTTCAACATCGTAAGACTTTATCTACAGTGCGTGGAGGAATGATATTGACAGACAATAAGGCGTTTGCTGATTGGGCAAGATTGATGATTTATGATGGTCGTGATAAAAATATATTGATGAAAGATGATAAACCAACTTTGTGTGGATATCATTATTATATGCCACCTGAAACGGCTATATTGGGTCTAGAAAATATGTGTAAATTAAAAGGATTTAAACATGATCCAATTGCAACTGATAAAGATTATGAGGATGTGAGTTATATATGATTAAATGGGGAACTACTTTTGGTTCTCATGATGGAGCATTAGCAGTTTTTGTAGATGATGAACTTGTATTTGCTTCTGATGCAGAACGTTTTTCCAGAAAGAAGAATGACCCAATTATTTCAGACAGTCTTATTGAATTTGCAGAAAATAATTGGGGAATTCCAGACGAAGTTTATTTTTATGAAGACCTGGCCTTTAAAGATGCTAGAAGAGAATTTGCGGGACAACAGCCGCTCAAAAAAATTGATTTTAAATATCCAGTTAGATATTGCGATCATCATTTATCTCATGCTCGTTATGGTTATTGGACTTCTCCTTTTGTAGATTGTACTGTATTAGTTGTAGATGCTATTGGCGAATGGGATACTATGACACAATGGAGAGTTTTAAATGGTGATTTTGTAAGAGTGAGAGGCTGGAAATATCCGAAATCAATAGGTTTATTTTATTCTGCTATGACTCAGGCGGCAGGGTGGAAACCTAATGAAGAGGAATATATTTTAATGGGAGCGGCCGCAGTAAATGGAAATCCATCATATAGAGAATATGTAGAAATACGAAATTTATGGAATCAAGGTAAGAATTTTCATAAAGGAATAGATATAAACTTGAATCGTTTTGAGATTGCTTCTGCTACTCAAAAAGTATATGAAGAGGTTTTTGTAGAGATTATACGTGAAATAGATGATGAAAATCTTGTATTTGTTGGAGGGTGTGCTTTAAACGTGTCAGCAAATCGTTTTCTCACGAAATATAATACATTTATACCGTGCAATCCAGGTGATGGGGGATCTGCTATTGGATGTGTTATTGATAAAAAACTTCCGGCAACTGCTTATCTTGGTTATGAAATTCCTGGTAAATATCCTGTTGTAGATATTGTAAGAAATTTAAAAGAAAGAGGTATGGTAGGTGTTGCGAAAGGAAAAGCAGAGTTTGGACCTAGAGCATTAGGAAATAGATCACTTCTTGCTGATCCATCAATACTTAACATGAAAGATAAAGTGAATAAAGTAAAGGGTAGAGAGGAATTTAGACCATTTGCACCAATGATACTAAAGGAAGATGTAGATATATATTTTGAGAGTGGTATACCGTCACCTTTCATGAATACGATTCGTAAAGCAAAACCAGTAACAATAAAAAAATATCCAAGTATCGTTCATCTTGACGGTACATCTAGATTACAAGAAGTGACAGAAGAACCGTATAGAACTTTATTGGCAGAGTGGAAAAAAGAAACAGGTTGCCCAATGTTATTAAATACATCATTAAACGTTAAGGGTGAACCAATTGTAAATACAGAAATAGATGCTAAAAATTTTCAATCTAAAACTGGAGTAAAAGTCTTATGAAAATTTGTATAATAGGAGGAAGCACCTCAGGTTGGTGGGCGGCAGGTTATATTGAAAAATATATGCCAGAATGTGATATTGTATTATATGACTCACCAGATATTCCTCATCTTGGTGTAGGAGAATCTACATTGCCGCAGATAAAAACGTGGTTTGATGGTTTAGGAATAGATGAAGATGATTGGTTTGATAAGTGTAAAGCAGTTAAGAAATATGGAAATTGGAAACAAGGATGGGATAATCCCATAGGTGATCCATTCACTTTACGTTTTTGGTATGATAAGGGTGAGTTTGATCAAATGATGGCAGATCCTCAAATGTGGGAATATAAACCAGGACATGATAAACGGCCCAATAAAAAGAAATTTTGGGATAAGATTGAAACAAATTATGATTATGCATTTCATGTTTGTGCGGAATCGTCTGGTGAAATGGTTAAAGACATTTGTGAACGTACTGAAGCAAGGTATGAAACACTTGATAAATTACCGACAGGTTTTGATTTATATCTTGATTGTACTGGATTTAGTAGAAAGTTTGTGAGAGATTTTACAGAAATGCCTATCAGTAAATATCATATGGTTGATAGTGCATGGGTGTGTCCAATGGAAAAAGAAGGAGAATGTGCAAATGTCACTAAGTCAATTGCAAGAAGATATGGTTGGCAGTTTCAAGTAGACTTAGAAAACCGTACAGGTATGGGTTATATTTTTAGTGGCAGACACGTACATAGAGAAGATGCTTTGTTAGAGTTTAGAACCTTTTGGGGTGATATTATGCCTGAAGAGAAATGGCTACATCCAAAACAATATGATCTTTATAAGAAACGTACTCCACTGAAAGGATATGAACCCAGACTTATACAATGGAAACCGTTGGTACTTGCAAATCCATGGTCTGATAATGTTGTAGCACTTGGTTCATCAGCGGGTTTTGTAGATCCCCTTGAAGGAACTGCATTGTTTAATTTACAATCAGGTATTATGAATTTAGTGAGATGTTTACAACGTGACTATTCACCAAAAGTTTATAATAGACAAATGAGAAATATATGGAGAGATAGTTTACGTTTTCAAGAATGTCATTATATATTAAGTCAACGAGAAGACACGGGTTTTTGGAGGCACATTACAGAAGAACGTCCCAAGTATTCTAAGTTATTGTGGGATTATTATAATAAATATTCATCCGAGTTTGCAAACATATTTCCGTCTGGTATATGGGCACAACAAGGACTTTATTTTAATACACATAAGGAATATTATGTTTGATTTTCAACAAGAAATAGATGATTTAATTAAACGATATGAATACAAACAAGACTTTGTATATCATACAAGTGGTAGTACAGGAAAACCTAAAGAGATTGTATTACCATATGAGACTATGAAGATGTGTGTAGAAGAAAATATACGAATAATGAAAATTAACAGTAATAGTATTATCGTAAATCTTTGTATTCCTCCTACATCAATTGCATTTAGTTGTTTTACTACATTAACGGCTCTTGTAACAGGCGCTAAATTAATTACAAAAAAGTTTAAAGCAAATACTTATGTTGATGATTTACAAAATTTTAAAGGTACTCATCATTTTATTATACCTGCCGTTTATAGAATATTATCAAAAACACGAAAATGGAAAGATTTAGATTTAAGTTCATATGAAGTTATGATGACTGGATCTGATTTGGCTCCTGAAGGAATCAAGCAAGACTTATTGAGTAAGGGTGCAACAAGATTTCTTAACATATATGGTAGTACAGAAGTACCTCCTGCAATTAGTGAAAGCGAAACTGAAAGAGATATTACCAATGTAAGTCCATTGATAGATTATAAGATTGCTGATGATGGTGAATTGTTTATCAAATGGCAATGTCAAGATGAGTATTGGGCATCAGGTGATCTTTTTGAGAAAATTGATAATGGTTTTAAAATGATTGGGAGAAAGAAAAATATTCTTAGATTGAATTGTGCCCATGTTCAGCCCGAATTAATTGAACAATATATAATGAATAGAACTAAGGTTGATAGGGCATTAGTTACTAGAAGTAAGAATGATAAAATAGGTGTATATTTTGAAGGTCCTGAAACTAAACAAACAGAAGTGTTTACTGCATTAAATACTTTTTATGGCTCTGGTGATAATATTGTTGATTTTGTAAAATGGGTATCGAAGATAGAAACAAATCATTTGAACAAAGTGATAAGACATCAATCACTATAAAATCTTTTTCAGTTAAAGATATTTCTCATATTAAGAAATGGTGTGAATATTGGAACGAAAGAGGTATAATTAATAATTCAAGTTTTGATGAATTAAGACTTGAACGATTGTTGCTTACATTATTGACTTATAACAATGGCGAATTGGCCGCCATATCAGGCGTAGAACGTGTAAATGATGAATACAGAATACTTGTACGTGCCGCAACAACTCCCCATAGACCTAGAATACGAGGTAAATACGTAGAAGAATTTTTATGGCCATGGATAGGTCATGCATCATTTGAGATACAATATGTATTAGACAATTTAGATAATAATGCAAAATTCTATACTACAACTACAGTAGATGACACAAACGGTAGATCAAGAGGTAGCGATAGAACTTCTCATATGTTATTTAATACAAAAAAACCATTTAGGTGTATGCAAAAAAATCCTAGAAAAATGACATTGTGGAATGTTGAACAATGGGCCTGGTATGTTGATCCACAAAAATGTATAGAAATGGGTAAAGAACATCTTCCGAATTGGCAATCAATTTATGATAATTTGTAATATTGTGATAACTTGTTCTTGGAGAGCATTTGAAAATAAAGAGGAGATGAAATCTTGGATGACTAAAGAATTTGTTCCAGATAGTGGCGAAGACATTAATAAATTTCGTGAATATAATTTTGCGATAGCAAGAAAACACGGAGAAGAATATTTCTCTATGACATTTATAAAACCAAATACAGTTGTTCTTACTCAAAGGTATAGTTCTTGGGACGAGTATAATGGTATGTTAGAATTACGTAAACATACATTAAATATGCTAAAAAGTGAAGGTTTTGAAGTGAATATTAGTGATCCAATAGAAGAACAGTATGTTTAATTTTGATAAAGAAAATTTTTATTTGACACAAAACAGTTCGAATTTATCTGTAGGACTTTCATATGGTGCTACATTAATTTCAACTTCAGCAATTATAGGTTTCGGAGGACTTGCGGGATGGCTTGGTTATTCTGTATTTCTGCTTCCTATATCAATGATGATTACCATATATCTTGCAACGACATACATTGGTCCTAAAGTATATGCGTTGAATAGAACAATTAAAGCGAAGACATTTATAGAGTTGATATCAACTCATTATAAATCACCTGCATTACGAAGAATATTATCAATCTTTACAGTCATTATGATACCGTTTTATTGTACTGCGGTGATGATTGGTGTGGGAAAATACATAGAATCTACGATAGGATTGAATTATGTGCTATCGTTGACAATTTTTTCATTGATTGTTTTTGCTACTATATTTTATGGTGGTATGAAATCAGTCATTAGAAATGATGCAATACAGGGTGTCGTATTATTGATTGGTTCAATAATTATTTTTTTGTGGACTCTTTCGGTATATATAATACCAACAGATTATATTAATACATTGACTTCTGCGTTTTCTACATCCAATCATAAAATGATTGGGTTTGCACAGAGTATAGGATTTACAGGTTTTACAGATTTTCCTGATTTTTGGTCGAAAGGTTGGTTGTTTGAGATTACATTATTGTGTTTGACAATACCCGTTGGTCTTGTAGCACTACCTCAATTACAGACACGATATATGCTTGCAAAAGATGAGAATGCATTTAAGAAAATTGTACCTTATGGTATGGTGATTCCTTTTGTAATAATTGGATCTTTTTTTACTGCAGGTATTACTGCAAATGCTTTTTATTTTAGTAAATATCAAGTGACAGTAGTTGAATATGCAGGATCAATTGATAAGATAATTCCTGTATGGATCAATGATGGTTATCCTGCATGGATAGGTGTTGCTTTATTTTTGACAATTCTTGCGGCCGCATTTACAACTCTCAACTCTCTTATGCACTTGCTATCTACAACTGTATCAAATGATTTGCTTATAGAGGAAAATAAGACATATGGTATTTTATCTATGATAGGTGTGATTATCTTTGCAATTTTAATGTGTATTATATTTGAAAATCAACCTGCATTTATTTCAAGATCTACCGCAGTTTATTTTTCTTTGCTTGGAGGTAGTCTTTTACCAAGTTTAATTGCAATGACTAGAGGTGAAATGCATACACAAGCAAGCGTATGGTCTTTTACATCTGGAGCTTTAGCATCATTGTTCTGGTTATTGTTTGTACATTTTAAAGAGTCGAAACTTTTCACTGGTATTACAATAGATATTGGTAGATATAACTTTATTGAAACGATTGTTCCTGCATTAATCGTATCTACAATCGTTTATCTTGTATTGAGGAAAAAAAGATGGTTGATCATGGTCTAATGCCTTTTGATTTAGACAATCCAGTACAATGTAAATTAGTACCAGATAAAAATAACATTCAATTAGTTAATCTTGAAGCATGGATTAAAAATTCGAAGTGGAAGATGGAACGTAAATTAGATATTAGTGAAAAACATGCTTTATATAAATTTACTTGTAATAAAAAGAGACCCGCAAAAAATCTTTTTGAAGTTCGTATGGAGATGGGTAGTGAAGTTTTTTGTAAAATGTTTGCTTGGCAAGAGATTTCCTTATTTGAATATAATTCGGAATTTGATGTTAGTACTGAACGATATGAAGAAATACTTACTTTCCCCTTTCCCTTTTTAGAAAATAGACGACTAGAAATTTTAACTTGTGCCCATTTTACACCAGGACATACTGTTGAATATGAATTGAATCAAGGATATTTGTTTGTTGATTTAAATCATTTGACAATAGAATTTAATGAAAACTATGAGAGGCCCACTTTACCAGAAGGCAATTACAGAATTAAATATGAAAAGGATAATATTATTGTACTAAAATTTAATTCTCATAATGTCAGAGACAAATATGCGTGTAATGATTCTGAATATTTGAAAATGAAATCTGAATATCATTGGACAGAACATCTTGGGAAATTTTTTGATGTTTGAAGATTATATTTATACAGAAAAGCCGAATTATTTTTATCTTGCAACGAAACATAATATTGATCCATTGTTAGATATTGATACATTTGGTTTTAAAGTGTTTCCTAAAAAAGATTTGACGGGTGAAATAAATTTAATAAAATGGACTGCACCTTCTCTTACTACTATAGAATTACCAAAAGAATTAGATAAACAAATAGCATCTCATCATTGGTCAAAGCAGTTGTGGGATCTTTTTATCGAATTAAAATGTTTGCCCATATTGGATTATGAGTATGATAATGGTTTAAATGTAACAGAAGAACGTAAAGATTTTATTTTCAATGTTCAAAAAAGAAAAATGTTAAGAGAAGATATTGATGAAAATTATTTTGTTTTATCTTCATGTTGTTATACAACATTTGTAATATCTAATGGTGTTTTTGAATATAAAAGAATTAAGAAATTTTTTGATGAATTGATTGAATATTATGTGAATAATGAAAAAGAAATTGAATGGTCTGTGCCCAATAATGGTGAAGATGGAATTGATAATATCTATCAAAAATTAGGAAATGATTTGGCTATTTATTTAAAGTTTAGAAAAACAAATGATGTGAGTTTTGAACGTTTAGAAGAATATAGATGTGAACTTTTAGATGGAAGTATCGTTGATAAAATTAAAAAAGAATTTAAGGATATAAAAATATATAAAGGAAAATTATTTCATGTATTGTGACTTACCATTTTATCATCTTTATATTGATGGAAAATGGTTAAAACCTTGTTGTATCAATACTGAAGAATATAAAGGAGAACCAAATTTTAATCATAAAAATCTTGTCAGTTTTAGACAAAAGATGCTCAAAGGAGGGGTGCCTGAAAGTTGTAATGATTGTAAAATAAAAGAAGATTCTGGTGTAACGAGTTATAGAGAATATAATCAAGAATTAAATCCATATCCAGTTTATGATCACAATAATGGTATAATGAAAACAAAACCATTTACATTTGATATAAGATTGGACAATACTTGTAATTTAAAATGTGTAATGTGTGGGCCTGATCAATCAAGTAAATGGCTTGAAGATATTGATGTTTATAAAGATCATATTGATTCATCGATTTCTTATAAGAAATCGAAAACAGAAAGATTGTCTAATCTAAATATAGTTATTGAGATGATAAAAGATAATGCAAGTTTTATATCATTGTTGGGAGGGGAACCTTTTCAGATGAAAAGTGCTAAAAAATTGTTAAATTCTTTGTCTGATTGGAACAGAGAAAACACAAAAATTCTGATCACAACAAATGCCATGATAGATGAAGATAATGATTTGTTTAATGTTTTGACCAAGTTTAAAAAAGTTTATTTTATGATAAGTATTGATGGTACTAATGATGTAAATGAATATATTCGTTATCCATCAACTTGGATTAAATTTTTAGATGGAGTTAATCTTCTACAAAAACATAGCATTGAAGTGAGATTTAATTTGACAGTAAGTGCTTTAAATCTACCAGATATTCAAAATGTTCAAATATTGGCAGATAAAATGAACATTAAATTGATTTTAAATAATTTGCATTTACCTGAGTTTTTGACTATTGATTCATTAAAACCAGATGTGATAGTTGATAATGAATATACAAAAAGTTATAAATTTAATCCAAAAAATAATAAAAAACTCAAAAGATATTTGTGTGCTTTAGATGAAAAACGCAAAACAAACTCAAAAGAAGTTTTAAAATGGTGTTGGATTTAAATAAAATGAGTGTGAATTCAAAGCCTGGATCTCATACACAATTGACATATAAAGAAGATAATTATTGGATCAAAGAAACTGAAATATTTTTGACTAAGGAAAATTATGAACTTGATTCAAACACAATAGTTTTTGATGTTGAAGAATATCAGAGATTACAATCTAAAGTTGATTGGGTGCCCAAATTATTAGAATATAAGTGTATAAAAAATAAGCATATTTGGAAATATGAAAATATAGAAGGAATAATAGATAGAAAAAAAAGAGATTACTATCAAAATATGAGAGATTTTGGTAAATATTTTTTAGGAGAATTTGTTCCATATATGTTAAATTATAAAATGAAGAATGATATGTATTTTTTTCATATTGATCCAGGAGTTGGTAATTTTAATTTTACAACAAATGGGTTTTGTGTTCTTGAGCCAAATAATTGGCAATGGGTAACGGAAGATAAATTTCATCGTATTGTGAGATACGCAATTCAAAAATTTGTAATGTGAAGGAAAAATGGGAGAAAAAATGAATTCAGAAGAATATTATAATTTACATAAGCAAAATCTTACTCCGCTTAAATTCAAAATTAATGTTGAGTTATTTGAGAATGAAATAAAGCAATATAAATTTAAGCCTTGGGGTGACAAGTTTCATGAATATCCTAGATATGGATTACCAGTAGTTAATCAAAATGGTCGTATGGATAACGATCCTGAACCCGCATGTTGGCCACTAGATCGATGGAATTTCTTAAAAATGGGGTATAAAGATACTCCAGAAGATTTTAACGAATTTTATAGAATTGCTCCAACATTAGAATTAGAAGATGAAACGATATTCACAACACCTACAGAGGTTTTATCTATTAGTTCATTTGATCCTATTGAACCGATAAAACAATATTTGTATAGAACTTGTATTTTGAGATTTGACACTGTGGGACATTTTAAGCCCCATTATGATAATTGGTTTCCTGCTAAATGGTTGAGATTGTGGGGAACAACTAAACCAGATGGTTGTGTATTTCGTTATGAACATGATGAGCCTGGAAAGACTTGGGTGGAATCTAAAGGAGAATATAAAAAATACGTGCCGGAAGAAAACATTGAACCTGGAAGATTGTATTTGCATGATAGTGTTCGTTGGCATGATGTACTTGCACATAAAGATGATGTTTATCAATTTTTCATAGGCCTGGATCCAAAATGTCCGATGATAGATTTCTTCTTATAAAAGATTGTATAAAATCCAATGGTAAATGGGATATTCTACAAGAATTATGTCATGATTATATGCTATTTTCTCAAAAAGATTTGTTGTTACACAATTTAGGTGATGATATTATAGGTATTCATCTTGAGTTTAAGGATAATGAATATGATAATTTTATAAAACATGTTTATGATAAAAAAGGAAGTATATATTATCCTGAAAAACTAGAATGGATACCAGTAACAGAAGATGAATGGACAGATGGTATTATTCCTGATAGAGAACCAATATACAAACAGGGTGAAGTATTTGATAGATTTGGTAATGATTGGAACGAAGATAAAATTAGTGCATATAGAAAACAGTATAATGGTTATGTTATTAAAAACTATAAAAAATATAGAGAGTCCCTTGATGGGAAAGATTTATACGTTCTTACCGAAGATGATATAGAAGAGGTAGATCCTATTATTGTCAAATTTCCATACTATAATAACAAATGAGTTTTTTTAGAATATTTCAAAAACCAAAAATAATATTACCAGAACTTGAAATGAAAGAATTCATTGATAGTGGGTTATATCAGTATCCTACAAAAAGAGCATTTTGTAAATTGTATGATGATTCGTTGATTGATGAAAACGAAGTAAGAGATTTTACAAATTTTGATGGTGAAATGAGAATCAATAAAAGAGTGTATAAAACATTTGTCGAAAATAGTTTTGCATATGGTGCTCAACCGCATTTAGATGTTGAGAGCAATTTAGCAACTCAAGTTTTTTCTCTTAATGATGATTGGGATGATGAGTGGGGCGGTCATACTTATTTTTATGATTACGAAGATGTATCAGACGAATATAAAAAAATAATGCAAAAACTTATAATAGAATCACCAAAGAAAGAAGATGTTGATACATGGAATCAACTTAAAATTAAAGATACAAATTTCAAATATCTTTATGTTTACAAAATGAGTTCTCAAAATTCGATATTGTTTAAGAATGGGCCACTAGCTTGGCATGGTGTTGACAAGACTGAAAAAGAAAGAACAGTTTTGATCGTAACTTATCATGATAAGAATAAAAAATGTGAGTTTGGGGATTAGATGTATGTAACTCTTGAAGGTAAAAAAATGTCGGATGCAGATATAGATAATTATAATTCTAATAAATTTGCTTTTATCATTTACAGAGGATTTTCTTGTAAACTTACACATGTAAATCAATTTGATACTTTAGATTCTGCAATTGATGTTTATAATAAGTGGGTTAATAACAGAGGATGGGAAGTTAGACGAAGAGTGAGTAATTCAGGTTGTGAACTTTTATATTGTCTTGTTGGTAATAGATTAGAGATAATAGAATACAGTTTTGCAATACCAGAACCGTGGGAAGAAATACCTGCCGTAGATTTTAAATATTTTAAAGAAGAGATTACTAGAAAACCAGAAAAAACATTATATTATGATGAAGTAACAGATGATGAATCTGCATGGAGCAATCGATTAATTAGATGTAAACTTGTACATAATTGGAATGCTGATATTATTAAAGAGTTTGATAAATTTTGTAATAAAATAGAAGGTCTTGTTATAGAAAAAAAATATCCATATATAAAAGCAACTTTTGATAGTCAAAAAATTAAAGATAGTGTGTTTGAAAAATTGTTTGAAGAATATGACAATGATGGAATAAATATAAATTATTTTCGTAAAAAATTAAAATGGAAAAATGTATCTATAAGTGAATATGAGAGATATACTGAAATCGCAAACAGGATTTGACCCGTCTGAAATTTCTGATCCAGAAAATATAAGAAATTTATATGTTGGTCATAATAATCTAAATGAGATTGAATTTTCTGCATTCAGAAATTTAGAGTCTTTAGATATTGGCCATAACAATATTCGTGATATAAGCAACTTACCAAAAACGTTGAAATGGATTTGTATTGCAGATAATCCTATAGAGAATTATGAACCTCTTTATGATTTGATAAATTTAGAATATCTATGGGCACACCAATCTAGAATAGATATTAATAGATGTGATAAGATGAAAAATTTAATTCAATTATTGATAGATGACTGCCTAAATATCAATAGCATAGAAGTGGTGAAATGTTTTGATAATTTGTCAATATTAGAATTAAGAAATAACGATGTTGAAGATATATCTTGCCTTAAAGGTAAAAATCTTGAATTTTTAAATATAATGAATAATAAAATAAATTGTATTGAATCGTTATCAGGAATGGGAACTTTGAAAAAACTCAATATTAGGGGTAATCGAATAACAAACTTTGAACCTTTAAAAACATTAAATTTGCGTAGATTATGTCTATAGCGAATATTGAAGACCAATCGAATAGGTATCAAATTATATGGGATCTTGGAAGAAGATGCTCGTATGCTTGCTCGTATTGCCCTCCTCATAGAAATAATAAATGGTCACCATTTCTCGATTATGACAATTTATGTAAAACAGTAGATGGTGTTGCTGAATATGCATTACTATATGATGATTTTAGAAAACAACCAGCATTAAAAAAGTTAAGTTTTACAGGTGGTGAACCGACAGTTCACCCAGACTTTTTCAGATTTCTTAAATATGTAAAAACAACTTATCCGTTCTTTAGTAGAGGATTGACAACGAATGGTTGGTTCCATGATTCAGTTCTAGATAAGGTATTATCTTTGACAACTGGAGGTACACTTTCGTATCACTGTGAATCGACTGACAAGCAAAAGAAACAAGTAGTAAAAAACGCTATCGCATTACGTAAAAAGTTCAAAGTAAATGTGATGTTTCATAAAGACTATTTCTGGGAATGTGCAGATGTATGTGAAAAACTAGAAAAAAATGGTGTAGAATATGTACCAAGAATTATAGGTGATGATCATCCTGATGATAAAAAATCAATTGAATTAGGTTATACGCACAAATACAATAGAGACCAAATGAAATGGTTTCGAGACTATTGGAAACAGAAAGGACAGAATGTTGCCGAATCTGGAGATACCCAAAGGGGACTCGGCCGTCCCTGTTGTGGAGGGAGATGCTTTAAGGCTGACGGTATGGATTCTTATTTTTTGCCTGATACTAATTTTTTGGGGTGGAGTTGCATGGTCAATTGGTACTTTCTTTTTTTGAATTCAGAATTAGATTTAATGTGGACTCATCAGACATGTGGTGTCAATCTCAAAGGAGAAGTTGAGCCTTTAGGTAAAATTTCAGAGTTTGATAAAGTAATTGAGGACCTAGCAGAAAATCTTTATACTAAGAAAGTACCAATGATTACGTGCCCAAAAACATTTTGTGGATGTGGCATGTGTATCACTAAATCAAAAGACAACATAAGAGAAACATTTGATCGTCACACCATAGATGAATTAGATTATTTTAAATTAGATCAACAAACCAGTCACTGGTTTACTGATATCACTACAAAACGTGCATTCATGGAGCACGATTTTAAGAACAAAAATGAACATGGATTGCAAGTCTATTAAAAGTCATGTTTCAGTTTTTTCAAGTTATGGTACAATTAAACCTTGTTGTAGTATTGACATTGATAACAAATTTGAAGATTGGGAGTCATCATCAATTTTTGAGATTGATAATTTAAACCAATCTCTTGAGATACCAGTTAGAAAAAATCTTTATGAGTCTTTATCTAATAACTGGATCGATGAATGTAGATATTGTGAAAACTTAGAAAATCAAAATTTTATAAGCACTCGACAAAATTACAATGATAATTTTGAAGGTCATGGGTTAGAAGATCTGCAAATAGCGTTAGATTATTATTGTAATATGACTTGCAGATCATGCAGACCTGGCGTTTCTTCAAGATGGGATTCTCTTACTGAAGAAATAGAAGACCTTAAACAAATTGATAAGCATCATTACAACGATATAGGCAATCACAAAGCATATGTAATAAGACTCAAAGAAGTTTTGAGAAATACAGATTTTTCTGATCTAAAAAACGTTAGATTAATTGGTGGAGAACCTTTTTATAGTGTAAATTTGAAATGGTTCTTAAAACTTTTGAATGATAAAACAAACCTTAACGATGTGAAATTTTCTTGTAATACGAATTGCAGTGTGCTACCTGATGGTGAGGTTTTTGAATTATTAAAAAAGTTTAAGTCAGTTAAAATAGACATTTCTATAGATGCAGTTGGAGAATTAGCAGAATCTATAAGATATGGAGTTAAATGGGAAAAAATTCAGAATACTCTCAACAAATGGAGCGAATTGGCCACAATCATGATAAGTCCTACTGTATCAATTTTGAATATCAATAAATTACAACCTATTATTGATTTAAATCATGATTATTGGTTTATGCCATTACATGATCCATTCTATTTAAGACATACACAAATACCATTGGATACAAGAGAACAATGGTTAACAACTGATGAGAATGTGAATAAGATAATAATGTTGCCTTATCAAGAAATAAAAAAGAAACATTTTAGAAATGCGATGAATATTATGAATAGAAAAATGTTATCTTTTTCAGATACAAATGAGGAAATATGGACATTGATGAATTAAAATCATCGAAATATTTTTGTATGGCACCGTTTGCACATATCAGAAATATATGTGGTGTACCTGCTCCTTGTTGTATGGTTACTGAAAATATTATTGATGATCATTCTCAACGTAATCTCAAATCAGCATTTCATAGCCCAGAATGGGATGAACTAAGACGGAAAATGTTAAAAGGAGAGCCATTAGAGATCTGTACTCATTGCTACAGTGAAGAAGATAAAGGTCTCAAGAGTTTAAGACAGAATCTTAATGAATATCATTTGTCTAAAGAAAAAATAGAAGAACCTAGAATACGTGATATTGATATGGCCATGTCTAATAAGTGTAATTTTAAATGCGTAACTTGTGGTGTAGATAATAGTTCTGCCTGGTATGATGAAGAGCAAATATTGAGAGATATAATACCAAGAGTAGGATATCCATTTGAACATAACAATGCTATACTTGATAGTAGCAAGCAGATAGAAGATGTCGATCAAGATCATATTGAAATTATACGATTACTTGGGGGTGAACCTTTTCTTGATGATAATTTTCTAAAGTTTTTACAAGGATTAGATTTGCCAAAAGTGAAGATATTCTTTGTTACTAATTGTTCGATATTTCCCAAGAAATGGATTGAAACATTAGAACAGGCTAAAGAATTTGTAGTAATGTTTAGTATAGATGGTATTGGTGAAACAGGAGAATTTGTTCGTTATGGTTTTAAACAACGGGTGTTTGAGCGTAATTTGATTAAATGGCTTAAATTTTTTGAAAACAAAAAATCAACTATCTATTACCATTATGCCTGTCATGTAATGAATGTATTTAATTATGATGCGACATTTGAATATTTAAGACAGTTTGAAGGTGAAATGTATTTGTCTATGGTAGAAAAACCAAAATATTTAAATCTAAAATACATGCCAGAAAGAACTAAAGAATGGATAGAGAAACAAATCACAAACGAATCGATAATATCTCATTTATGGTCTGATAAATTTGACGATAAAAGTGTCAATGATCTGTTAAAATATATTTATTTTTTGGAAGAGCATCGAAAAATAATACCGATAGAAGTTGATAATATGTTCAATGCAATTGTGAGAGAATTATGATAATAAATAATTAAGTAATATTAAAGGAGAAAAATGCCATTAATTAATAGAACAAGTTTAAACGATTGGAATGATCATTTGAAAAATGACATAGTTGTGTCAAGCAAGATTACGCAAAAATATAACAAGCGACAGAGATATAAGTTCGTGGCTGCCACAGGCACGAACTTTACAGATATAGAATTACCTAATGGACCATATGATACAGTTGATAGTGCAAAGGCCGAGATTGCGGATTTGATAACAATATATGAACATGTTGAGGTTTCTGATTTAAACGAATCTAACGTTTTTGAATTGAGCCCAAATAAAAATTCATTGGTATTGAAAACTACCAGAAAATCATTAAAAAACGGACATCGACCACTAGCCGAAGCAGGAGCACCATTAGACACTTTAAATGTTGAATTTAATCAATTAAAATATCAAAATCAAATAAGAGAAAATAGCAAAAATTCTTGGACTCAAGGTATCAAAAAATTTGATGATTTGAACACATATAATGAAATGAAAACCGCTAGGACAAAACAGGCAGTCGATAACGGTTTTGATAGTAATACAAATGAATATTTTGATGTGACAGATAAATTATTTGAAGTATTAGGTTCTACTAATAAGGAATCAAATTATGAAAATTCTTTTCTTGCTATCAAAAAAAATATATCAGACCCACCTACAGAAAATGTAGTTCATTTCATGAATCAATGTAACATGACTTTTGTTTTTGAAACTGCTGATAGTTCAGTTCGTGATTCTTATGATACTTATTTAAGAGATAAATTTTCTCTTGAAAACCAATTTACTTGGGATGAAGATCTAGTAGAGCATCATAAAAATGGCGATTCTACTTATAACTGGCATTGTAGAGAAATGTATCATTTAGTAGATGATTATTATGCAATTACTATTTCTAAAAATAGTAATTGTTCTAATAGTCATAAAATTATGAATGATTTAATAGCCAATTATGAAAAACTTCCTTTCGATTGGGAAAGTTATCCTGGAAATCTTTATATAGGAAATGTTTGTAAAATACTGAAGAGTTGACATGACAATTTATTATGATTTTTGGTCAAAAGAATATTACAAAGAAATCGTTGAAAATAGATGACTTTTTGTATAGCCCCATTTGTTAATGTTCATGTGAATCCTGTCGGTATTGTAAAACCTTGTTGTTTATTTAAAGGGTCGAATATAATACGTACTCCTAATGAAGCATTTTATTCTAAAGATTGGGATGAAATACGATCCAGAATGTTTTCTGATGAAATTCTTCCTGAGTGTGAATCTTGTGATAATGATAAAACTGCTATTGGGTTTTTCGAAGACGATTTTCCAACTTATCGTGATTGGTTTAATTATAGGTATAAATTTAATGGAGTATTTGAAATAAAATCTGTAGATTTATCAAGAAGCAATAAATGTAATTTTAAATGTATTATATGTGGCTGGGATCGTAGTTCAAGATGGTATGAAGATGAAAAAAACCTATCAAGATTAGATAAGAAAATAGCATCAGAGGCTAGGGTGATGCCAGATATTGTTGGAGAAAAAGAAATTTCTGTTGATGTTGATGAAATAGATTTTACTCAAGTTGATAACATTGCATTGTTAGGTGGTGAACCTTTAATTGATAAAAAAATATATAAAATACTTGATGATGTAAAAATTAATAGTCATTTGTTTATTTCAACAAACTGTTCAGTTTCTCCATTAAAGATACCGATAGATAAATTTAAAAGTGTAGTTATCAACATAAGTATAGATGGTCTTAATAATGTTGGGGAAGATGTTCGATATGGTTTGAATACCAAACGATTTATGAAAAATTTAAATGAATGGATAACCCTTTCAAAAAATCACGAAGATTTTAAAATAAGATATCATTATGTTCTTCATAATTTGAATGCATACAATTCTAAAGAAACAGAACAAATTTTATTATCTACAGGTCATGGCAAATTTTCTCTTGATGTTTTAAAATATCCTAGATATTTAAGTCCTAGAATATTACCTGAAGAAATAAATATTCCTGTGAAAGTACGTAAAAGAGAATATAATAAAGAAGAATGTATAAATTTTATTAAATTTATAGATTATATGAAAACTAAACAGGATTTTCATACCGAAACTTTAAAAATATATGACATACTCAAATCAAAAATTAAATTGTGAATCTTATGGTTTTGAAAATCAAAAAGAGTTTGCTAAATTGTTGGATATTTCTGTTGATGTTGATAGGATGCTTTTGGAAATTGAATCTGTTTTAGGTTTTTTAGATGAATGGAATTTTGATGGTCATTTTAAAGAAACTAAATTAGATTTTAAGAATATGGAAGGTAAATTAGCGTTTTTGCAATTACCAGAAGAGTTGAAAGAAGATGCATATCATGGTTGGAGAAGTCCCTTATCATGGTTTCATGGAGGTTATGATAAACCTTGGACAAAAAAATGTAATTGGACATATCGTGAATGTAAAAATAGAAAATTTATCAATCCAGCATGTGTATGTTGTTATGAATTTAATTCATTGTGTTTTGATTTGCCTTATATCAATGAAGTTTTACAAACTTTAGGAATTTATAAAACCTTTATCAGTATAGTACCTCCATTATTTTCAATAGAAGTTCATCAAGATCCACTTCCTAAATTACATATTCCATTAGAAACTAACGAAGATGTATTATTTGCTCTTGATTTTGATTCTGAGAATCATAGTGAAACGAAATCAGGAGGTATGAAATCTGTATATTTGCCTGCTGATGGAAAAGTATATTTTGTTAATACCACTAAATGGCATACGGTTAATAATGCATCTTCAAAATGGAGATGTCATATAGTCGGAGATGTTGATTCTTCTAGATTGAATTATGTATGATAGAGTAATAGAATTAGAATTATCTTCATTATGTAATGCTAAATGTTCTGATTGTATGAGAACTCGCTTAGATAATGAAAATAAATTTTATGAAAAAAGAAATTTAACATTCGATGAAATTGAGAACTGGTTATCTCAATTAAATTTGAGTCGATCAAAAATAAAACTTTGTGGTGTATTGGGTGATCCAATGATAAATCCTCAATTAGAAGAAATATTATTTTTTCTTTTGTTTGAGAAAAACATTAAAGATATTGAAATGTCAACCAATGGTGGTACAAGATCTTTAACTTTTTGGAAAAATCTGGGTTTATTGTCAAAAAATTCAGATGGTAGATTTGTTGTACATTGGTCAGTAGATGGGGCGACAAGAAATGATTATAGAGAAAATGTTAGTTTGGATAGAGTCTGGAATAATATTAGGGCTTATCATTCCACTGGTGGTCATAGCATTTGGCAGTATATTATTTTTGATTATAATGAAGATGAAGTTGATATTGCAAGACAAATGGCTAAAGAAAATAGAATGAAATTTTTTACTCGTAAGAGTTGGAGAAACACTTCTTCTGAAAATAAATTTCAGTCTAAGCAATCAAAATCAATAGATTCAGATTCACACTTTGATGTTTATAAACGTGCTTATTTTGGTAAATATGAAACACCAAATATAAAGTGCAGACATAAAATAAAGAATGAAATTTTTATAGGTGCTAATGGTCGTGTATGGCCATGCTGTCATTTATATGATGAGCATGTGAAAGATGGTCATAAATCAATACGGCATCTTCTTGATGTTCAAGGACAGGAATTTAATTCATTATATACCCATGACCTTTTAGAAATTTTGAATGGAGAGTGGTACCAACATGTATTAGAGGACAGTTGGAATAAAGAACATGATTTGAATTTACCTAGATGTTATATGGCGTGTGGAGATCATGGTAAGAGAGAGGTGATAAAAAGTGATAAAACCGAAACATAATCAATCTGAGACAATTTCGTTGTTTAGAAATGATGATAGATGGATTAAAACCATAAAGTACGATACCGAAACAAGATTTTGTCCAGAAACGTATCAGTCTTTTTATGAAACTGTTGATTTTTTGCCTGAATTGTATGATTATCAATGGTTTGAAGATAATTTAACAATAGAATTTGAACATATTGTCGGCATACAATTACCATTTGTAATGTTACCACCAGAAAATGTTAGGGTGATGGACAAAGCAATGAGATTTATAGCCCATAATGTAGTGCCTAGTTTTTTGAAATTTTCAGAATCTTCCAGACAAATATATTTCCATTTTGATATAAAGTTTGCAAATATGATAATGAAAGAGGGTAAACTGATCTTAATAGATATAGATAGTATTACTTGGATGGATAGAAAATATTTCAGTGATGTGGAGACTTTATTTTATGCGTGATAGTCCAGAAAGACAATATACAAGAGAGTGGTTGCAGTATGAAAGACAGCAACCAATGTATGATGAGAGCATCAATGAGTTTTATGAAAAAATTTTTAAATTTAGTCCTGTGCATAGAGATACTACAACTATTGATGATGAATTCTTATTGACATTTGTACAGTGGTTGAACGATCATCAATTGAGTAGGTTTACAGGTTTAGATGCATTTCCAGTTAGACATGTTATACAAGGAGTGACACATTTCATAGACGATTTATATCAGAGATGTGGAGATTTACAGACATTTCGTAATGATTACAAATATCATTGGAGGTTGAATAATGATATTGAATATGCTACAATAGATACCTTAGACTCAGACAAAGAACTTCTTATTTCAATGCCGTTTCCATATTATGGCGATATTCATCCAGGTATGTATGATATATTAAATGAATGTGAAAGATTAAATGTACCAGTGCATGTCGATTCTGCTTGGATTAGTTGTATACGTGATATAGAATTTGATTTTGATCATCCTGCTATCAAAACATTTGGGATCAGTTTAAGTAAAGCAGGTATTGGTGGAAATAGAATAGGTGTTAGATTTGCTCGTGAAGAACCTGAGGGTTCGATTACACTCATTAATAAGTTTAATATGAATCAACAACCCCTAATGTATATTGGTACTCGTTTTATGCAAGAGATGGGTCCAGAGTATTTTTGGAAAACATATGAAGAAAAATATTTCAAAGTATGTAAAGATTTTGATTTGAAACCTACAAAAACAGTGCATTTGGCATTAGATAATGGTAAGCCTGTTGGAGTTAGATCGTTATTGAGATCATTATGAAACCTTGTATTTTACCTTGGATAAATTTTGGCACAAATCTTTTCGGTAGACCTAGAGTCTGTGGTTACAGTAATCACGAGGCTCAATGGAAAAAAATGTTTGAAGACCGTAATTTGCAATGGCCTCCCACACCAATAGAAGATACACCTGAACATATACTTAAAAGCGACTTTGCGAAAGAGTTACAACTTTGGTCGAATAAATTAGAGAATAGTACCATAGATGGACAATGGAATGGAATTTATTTTAGAGAAATTAGAAAATCATTTTTAAATGGAGAGTGGCCAGATAATTGTAAAAGATGTAAACATGTTGAAGAATTGAATGGTGTAAGTAAACGCATGGATGAAAATCATATGTGGTTTGATAAGTATGATCATTTATTAGAATCTACTGATGATGGTAATGTATCTTACCAACCTCCTCATATTGATGTGCGTACTGGTACAGTTTGTAATTTTAAATGCATACATTGCAGCCCAGCCGCAAGTTCAAGATGGCTTGAAGATAAAAAATTAATCGAAAAATATGGTTACGAGTATACAGAAAATGATAATACGTGGATAGCACAAGATAACACATTTTGGGAAAATTTAGATATTAGTCAAATCAAAAGATATAATTTTTTAGGTGGTGAGAGTTTTTGGAATAAAAGACATAATGAGTTTATTAAAAAGTTGAATGAAAGTCCGTATGCTAAAGATGTTGAAATAGCATATGTAAGTAATGGATCTTTGAAATTCAAAAACATGGAAAACTTTAAGAAAGTTCGTTTGAGACTTTCTGTTGATTGTGCAGAAAAAGCAGGTGAGTATTTTAGATATGGATTAAAATGGGATGAGTGGTGCAATAACATTAGGAGTTTTCCACCAAATTTCGATGTATCGTTTCAATGGACATGTAGTAATGTGAGCATGTTCTATCTTATCGATACCTATGATCTTTTACGAGAAGAATTTCCCAACATAAGATTTTTGTTTGAGAATTATGTGACAGAACCATATCACATGTCAGTTCAAAATTTACCATTAGATATAAAAAATCAAATAAAAGAAGATATTGATTCATATATGTTTGACGAAGATGCTAGAGAAGTTTTACCTTTTTATATCAATCATATGTTTGAAAAAGATGGTTGGTCTGAAAATGGTGATACATTTATAAATTATCTAAATGATTTAGATACTGCACGAAACACTAATTGGAAAGAAAGTCTATGTGGTCTGGCGACACGGTTGAGTGGATAGATATAGAATTGACATCTTACTGTAATATAGATTGTCCTGGTTGTTTTCGTCAAGTAAAACGAAAAAAGGTAAATAATATACTCGACAAAGACGTTCTTACCTTTAAACAAATAAAAAAATGGATTAACAGAAAAACATTTCCTAATTGCAAACTAATTAATTTTTGTGGTTCAATTGATGAACCGACATTACATCCTGAACTATTAAAGATATTAACTCATTTTGACGGTGTAAATATAAACATTTCTTCTAATGGATCCACCAAGACTAAAAAGTTTTGGGTAAATCTTGGAGAAAGAAAGATATCGGTGTTTTTTGGTATTGATGGCATTGATCAAGAATCACTTGAAAAATATAGAATAGGATCTAATTTTAAAAAAGTACAAACAAATTGGAGAGCATTTATAAAAGCAGGTGGGAAAGCAACTTGGCAATTCATAGCATTTGAACACAATGAGCATTTAATAGACGATGCAAAATACATGGCGAAAGAAGAAGGGTTTGAAAACTTTAGATTAATATATTCACATAGAGATGAGAATAAAGAATCTAAAAAAATTCAACGAGAAGAAGAACAAAAGATTGTATGCAAATATGGGGCACAGAAAAGAATTTTCATAAGTCATACTGGTGTTTTATTACCATGTTGTTTTTTGAATTCGGAGTTTTTACAATCTTATGCGACAAATGAGCATTACACAGATTTTCAACATCTATTTAAAAATACTGGAGATGTTTTGTTTAATAGTTTAAAATACAATGAACCAAATGAAATTATTGATGGTGAATTATTTTCATCAGTTATTGATTCTTGGATTTCAAAACCAATATCTCGTTGTTGGTCTACATGTAAACAGGCAAAACAAGATGTATTCATAGGAGAACAATTACAATGATTTTATCATATTTAGGAAAAACGGTTGATTTAACAATACCCAAAACAAGTACGAAATTAAAACAAGACATTATTGATAGTTTATATGATAATCATGAACTTAAAACAGTTCCTATCTATGAAGATACAAAATTTTTTCAACAAGTTAGAAAACATGAAATTCCTGAAAATTTAGAAGAACGGCCTGTTAAAGTTATAGGTCAATGGATGTCAGGAGGAGCCGATAGTTCATTATTGGCATATTTGCTGTGTAAAGAAATACGTGATCAAAATCTAGATGTAAAATTTCAACCATTATCTGTAAGAAGAGGGCGCCCAAATAATCCAATATATGCAGAAGGAGTTGTTGATTTTATAAAAGAAGATTTAGATGTTGACTTTATTTTACCTCATGAGGTGTATTATCCCCCATTAAAAGATTCCGAAATGACGGAATTAAAAATATTTTGGGAAAGAGATTCAGAAAATTTTAGAAGAAATATGTTTCAAATTTTATATTCTGGTATTACTAGTAACCCTCCAGATAGTGCTGGTCTACCTAGAAATAAAGAACGAACTAGAGATGAAGAGTCGGATAGACCAATTGAGTCTAGGAATGGTATTAAACATTATATAAATCCATTTTTTCAAGTCAATAAAAGATGGGAAGCAGGAATATATGAGCAATTTGAATTATTAGATTCTTTATTTCCTCTCACATACAGTTGCGAAGGAGATGCCGAAGATACAAAAACTCATACTTGGCATTGCGGAAATACTCTCCCTTATGAAAGACAATGTTGGTGGTGTCAAGAACGAATGTGGGCATTTGGTAGATTACAATGAGTACAATTGATGTTATTGGAGATAGTTTTTCTGATGAAGAACATATGTTTTTAGCCCAAACCGATATTAGAAAAGACTCCAATAAAACTTACTTAGAAATATTACGTAGTAGTTTTAACATTAATAATTATTCTTGGCATGGTATAGGTGCATCTCAGGTAATAGAGAGACTAAAAAATATAACTGTTAAGGCTGATTTTCTATTATTCATACTACCACAGATCAAAAGAATAAAATTTAAAAATTCCATGGATGAAAATGTTACACAAGATTATGTAAATTATAAAAATAAAAATTTATCTGATGATAAAAAGAATGCGTATGATTCAGTTTATTCAACTACGTTGTTAGATCTATATGATACTCTTTGTTTGACATATGTGTTTAACTATAGTAAAATATATAAAAAAATTTTAATATGGCCAGCGACTAAAAATAAATTTGAAGGTCTATATCATATTCCTTCAAATTGTCATATAGTTGAAAAACATCTTAATCAAATTTCTGAGGAAGAATATATAAAAGCAGTATCATCTCAAAAGATACATGGAGATCTGAGAAATAATCATTTATCAGGTATAAATCACAAAATTCTATCAGAACAAATAAAAAATTATTTTCTTTATGATATGACACCTGATGTTGATCTATTTGAACGACAATTATTTAAAAACAATATAACAGAATTTATATACGAATGATAATAGATAAAGATCCAGAAAATTTACCATCAAATACTTTTTGTGCATTACCTTGGATGCACATCTCCACAAGACCAAATGGGCATATGCGAGTATGTTGTACCGCAAATGCGTCCGCAGTTCAGGACAAAGATTCTACAAATAAAACAGTTTCGGAAGCAGGTGTACTTAGAAGAGATGATGGTAAGCCTGCTAATTTAGCAACTACAAGTCTGTTAGATGCTTGGAATAACGAATACATGAAGTCGGTTCGCAGAATGATGTTGAAGGGTGATAAACCTGATTCATGTCTTAAATGCTTTAAGGAAGAAGATGCAGGACACAGAAGCAAAAGACAATGGGAAACGGCCAAATGGGTTCATGAACTTGGTCTGGAAGATATTATTGGAGAGACTCAAGAAGATGGATCTATACCACCCAGAGTCAGATATATTGATTTGCGCCTTGGTAGTAAGTGCCAGTTGGCATGTGTTATGTGTTCTCCTCATGATAGTTCTGGGTGGGTAAAAGAATATAAACAAATATATCCGGAGTTGAAGAATGAGAGATTGCAGAAGTCTCAATTATGGGAGAAAGATTCTGGAAAATTGGCATGGTCTGGTGGTTCATATGCATGGCATAAATCAAATCCTACATTTTGGGATGAATTTTGGACACAAGTACCTACGTTAAGACAATTGTATTGGGCAGGCGGTGAGTCATTGATAATGAAAGAGCATTATATGGTGCTTGAGAAAATTATTGAATTGGGATATGCTAAAGATATAGAGGTTCGTTATAATTCAAACGGTCTTGAGTGGGAGCCTCATTTGTTTGATCTTTGGAAAGAGTTTAGAAGTGTTATCTTTCATTTTAGTATTGATTCTTATGAGGACAAAAATCATTTCATTCGATACCCATCAAATTGGGAACAAGTTGTAACTCAATTAGAAGCACTTGATAATTATCCACATGACAATCTAAGACTCACTACTGCAACTACAATTATTGCTCTTAATATATTTTATTTACCAGACTTCATAAAATGGAAGTTAGAACGAGATTGGAAGTTATTAAATAAATTTCCTGCTGGTGCTGGTATGATTGATTTGCATCTCGCATACTGGCCTCCTCAATTGAATTGTAAAGTTTTACCGAAATGGTTTAAACAAGAGGTGACAGAAAAATTTGAAGATTTTTATCCTTGGCTCGAAGAGAATTGGAAGAAATGTAATCTACCCGTCAGTCTCGATTACAAAGAGTGGCGTGAGTTACCATATGGTATAAAAAGGTTAGAAGGACTTGTATCATTTATGAATTCGGAAGATTGGTCTGAGCGTTTACCTGAAACTGCTGAGTGGTGTAGCACGATTGCAAGAAGACGAAAGTTGAATTTTCTTGAAATATTTCCTGATTTAGAATGGCTTGAATGGTATGGATGAAAAATATTTTTGTATGGCTCCTTGGTCTCATATACAACAAAATTCTTATGGAGAAATAAATCCTTGTTGTATGTTTTATGGTAAAGACAAAGTTTATACACAAAAATATGATAGTCTTCAAGTAGCATTTGATGGATCGGAAAATGCAAGATTGCGACAAAAAATGTTAAATGGTGAGTATATTGATTCATGTAAAAAGTGTTATAGAGATGAAGAATTAGGATTATCAAGTTACAGACAAAGGTTTAATGAACGATATAGTATAAATGAGAAACCAGTTATTCGTGAATTGGAATTAGCATTGGGTAATAAATGCAATTTTAAGTGTGTCACATGTAATACTAGATTTAGTTCGTCTTGGTATGATGATGATATTTTATTAGGGAGAACATATTATACAGATATAGGTAGAAACTATAAATCAAATTTCAATATTAATAGTATTGATTTGTCTCAATTGGTTGAATTAAAAATACTTGGTGGAGAACCTTTTTTAGAAAATGATTATTTAAAAATTTTTAAGACGATAGATAAAAAACATGTTACTTTATTTTTAGTGACTAATAATTCAATATTTCCTTCAGATGAATGGTTGATCGAACTTTCCAAATTTAAAGAAATTAGGTTTGTAATAAGTTTGGATGGAGTATATGATATCGCAGAGTTTGTTAGATATGGTAAAAAATTTTCTAAGTTTGAGAAAAATTATAAAAAATGGGTTGAGTTGTCTACTACAACTTTGAATAATATAACGGTTATACCTCATTATGTGTTTCATACATTTAATTGTTTGAATTTGAATAAGACTTTGGATTGGATAAAATCATTTCATGACGATGAAACTATATTGTCTTATGATTTTTTAGAAAGTCCTACTGAAATATCTGTTAAGTATTTGCCAAATGATATTAAAAACTATATTATAGAAAGCAATAATAATTTTTTAATGGATAAAATAAAACGATTTTTGAATACGGGAGATTATGATAAAAAACAGTGTGATAAATTAAAATCATATTATAAATTTTTAAATGTTAGGGGGGAAATACCTGATGAATGCAAAACAATAGTTGAAAGATTGATATGATAACTTGTTTTTATGCTCTTGGGGGTATTAATTATAAAAATGGAGTTATAACAACTTGTCCTAGACAAGCAAATCAATTGGTGTTTGCAAATGAAACTATCTTACCATCAAATATTTTCAATCATAAAAATTTTTTATCATTGCGTAGACGATTATATCAAAATGTATGGCCTTCAGGTTGTGATACCTGTGAGAATATGGAAAAAGTAGGTGCAAATTCTATGAGACATGATTTTGTTTTGGATGATGATGATACTTTTTGTCATCATGTGAAAGGTCATAATAGAGAACGCACACTTCCAAAACTATTAGATTGTTATGATCAAAATACTCAAACGGTTTCGAATTATGGTTTAAGACATTTAGAATTCAGATTCAGTACCGCTTGTAATTTAGCGTGTCTACACTGTTCAAAAGTATATTCATCTGGTTGGTCTAAAAAATTACAAAAATATGAACCTGATGACGAAGTAATTAGAAATGATTTAAGACAATTATTAGGAACTGAACATAGACATGGTCCTAATGATAGAAATGAAATGTCTCTTACGACAAAAGATGCTTTGATGATTGTTGAAGATTTAAATGAAAATTTCCCCAATCTTGAATATATAGATTTTGCTGGAGGTGAATTATTATTTCAAAAACAGTTTTTTCCAACACTTGAAAACCTAGCATTGCATCCTAATGCTAAAAATATAAAAATATCATTTCATACAAATTTTAATGCAGATTTTAGTGTATCTAGATTATGTGAATTATTAAAACCTTTTCAATCTTCGACAATGATTATTTCAGTTGATGCTGGAAGAACTTTTTATTCATATTTTAGGCACGGAGGAACTTGGGATAAACTAAAAGATAATATAAAAGAATTTAAAAAACTCAATGATTATACTGTGGTTGATGTTAGTTGTACAACATCAATTTATCAAATGTTAGATATATATGATGTTTTTGATTCTTTTCTTGAACTTGATTGCAATTTTGATGCATCATTAGTGCAGACTCCAAAATATCTTGACCCGACATTATTATTTTTTGACTATAAGAAAGAAACATTAATTGATTTAGATAAAACCAGAGATATGCTTAAAAAAAGTAAAAGTAGATATGTCAATAAACATAGAGGTGCAATGTTTTGGTTTGATTATATTGTTGATTATGTGACAAAATTTAAACCTAAATATCGTGAATTTAATAGATGGTTAGTGTATAGACGAAAATCAGATGAGATTTGGAATCAAAATTTCAACGATTATTTTGAAAATTACCAAATTGAAGATGATGAATTAGTGCGTGTCAGATGAGTCTTCCTTGTTTTTATTCAGTATCGGCAATAAATTATAAAAATCAATTTTGTTCTGTATGCCCTAGACAAAGTGATCGTCTAAGTTACGAGTATCTTCCGACAAAAATATTTAATGATGTTGGTTTTGTTGAACTGAGAAATAAACTTCAACAAGATATTTGGCCAACAGGGTGTGATCTCTGCGAAGAGATGGAACTAGAATCGAATCACAGTATGCGTTTTGATTATCCTTATCCAGTAAATGACTATGCAGTAAATGGTTTTGTTCATAACAACGGATTGCGACACATTGAATTCAGATTTAGTAATGCTTGTAACATGTCTTGTTTACATTGCAGTAGTGTTTTTTCAAGTGAGTGGGAAAGAAAACTTAAAACATACAAGCCAGATGAGTTTGATTTTAAATATGATTTACGACAATTATTGAACACTGAACATAAAATAACCCCTGATGAGAAGTTAAAAATAAAATTAACTCCCTCTATGATTAAAGAAATTTGTGAAGATCTTAAAAATTTTGAGAACTTATCGTATGTAGATGTGACAGGAGGAGAACCATTATATCAAAAACATTTTTATGTATTTTTGGAAAATATAATGGAACATCCTAATGTGAAAAATATGAAATTAAAATTTCATACAAATTTTAATACTGATTTTGATCCTAAAAATTTATGTTTATATTTAAAAGAGTTTGATAGGGTGAAAATGACAATATCCGTGGATGCTGGAAAAAATATTTATTCTTATTTTCGTGATGGAAATTGGGATGTTTTGAAAAATAATATTGCAAAATTTAGAGAGATTGATCGTGAAACAAAAATTTTTGCTACTTGTACAACATCTGCATTTCAGATGCTTGACATTTATAATATATTTGATTCTTTATTGACTTTGGATGTAGATGAAATAAGATCTTCTATTGTGCAGACACCGAAGTATTTAAATCCCCGTGTAGTAAAAAAATTCGATCTGAATAGATTCATACTCAATGAAATTGAAAGAACATTTGAATTAAATTTAACCCCAACTGCATACGGTGCTTTAACAACAATAAAAAAATATTTTGTGAATAGTGTATTTGATGAACTGAATTATAGGGCATTTTTGAATTATATAGATAAAACACAAAAACTTTTTGGTAAAGATTTTAACAAGTATTATAAGAATTTTAAATATGAAACAGAGCAAATACGATTTCACAAAAATACCTTGGGATAAGATTGAACGTGTTGGCACATGGAAGATGCTCAGTTCAGATTTATTTGTAGTTTCATGGTTGTTAGGGAGATTTTGTAATTATAGATGTTCATACTGTTGGCCTTATGCGAGAAGTAATACTAAGGATCATCGTCCCACTGATCTTTGTCTCAAGACAATAGACGAAATTAAACGACAAGCCAGAGAACGAAATTTTAATTCTTTTCATTTTAGTTTGTCTGGAGGTGAGCCGACATTTCATCCGGGATATTTGGATATACTTGAATATCTTGCAGATGATGTAGAAAACACAAATTTTACATCAGTACATATGACTTCAAATTGTTCTCGTACAATAAAATGGTTTGAATGGTATGTAAAATCGGCAAAGAAATTTTCAAGAGCATCAATTACTGCATCATTTCATCGAGAGTTTGTGACACAAGATAATCTAGAAGAGTTTGCGGATAAGTTGGATTTCTGTCAACGTAATGGTGTTCGTGTGACAATCAATTCTGTTATGGTACCTGAGAAGTTTGATGAGATATTCAAAGATTTGTTGTATTTCTATGACCGAGGTATTAACGTAACACTCAAACCACAAAGTGATCCGACTGCATCTAGAGTTGTAGATGGATATACTGAGGAACAGATGAAAATACTACATAATGGTATGCCTCAGATTACTAATATGGAGGTCAAATCTAATAAATCTAAGGATATTCGTCAAGAGTTTGAAATCGTTATGAATGATGACGAAGGAAAGGAGTGGTATCTGGACCAAGCGGAAAGATTCAACGCATTTAATTTTAATAATTTCAAAGGGTGGGTTTGTTCAACTGGCTATCGCAGTTGCATTATCCGTGAGCCTGATGGGAGCATTAAGCGGTCTTATTCTTGCGGAGATATTCCTTTAGGTAATATAGAAACAGGTTTTAAATTGTTTGATGAGCCTAAAATATGTATAACTGATGCTTGTGTGAGTTCTGCTGATAGTAAAATTCCAAAAAGAAAATTAAGTTGTAATTTACCATTATGGAAATAGACAATAAAGTTTTTTGTGCCCTACCTTTTACATATATCTATGTAGATGCCCTCAATGAATATAAAGTTTGTAGTGATGCAAGATTTAGTTCTAAAATTAACACGTATGATGTATCAATTCTTGAGTATTTTAATTCAGATTATATGAATGAAATGAGATTTGATATGTTGAGAGGATATTTATCGGAAAAAATTAGAGGAACTTGTATACGATGTATTGAACGAGAGGAGTTAGGATTATGGGCTAGACGAGAAAAAAATATTGATTATAATATTATAAAAAAATTTAAAAGTGGTAAAAAATTAGAACCTACCTCTAATACTATAAAATTAAAATTTGGAAATTTATGTAATTTGAAGTGTTTGACTTGTGGTCCTTATTCCTCTTCTAGATGGGTGCATGAGAGAAATGATGTCCAAGAAATGACCTTATATAAAGAATTAAATGATGAAATAAGTTCTGCTAGTCGTGAAAAATATGGAGAATTATATCAAGAAAGTTTTGATTATGAATTTGATCAAGACTTGTCAAGATTAAGTTATAATTTTAATGATAAATTTTATGACGAATTGAAAATTTTGTTAAAGAAATTGCGTAATATAATTATATCAGGAGGTGAACCTTTTCTTAATGATGATTTTTATGATTTTTTAAAATGGCTTATAGACAACAAATATTCTAATAAATTGAATATGCTAGTATTGTCTAATATGTCAAAGATTCCAAAAAACTATAAAGCATTTTATGATAAATTTAAATCTTTTAAAATATTAATCTCAATTGATGCAACATATAAAAAAGATGAATATATTAGACGAGGAATAAATTTTAAAGAACGAGATAAAAATATAAAACAGATAATAAACGATTTTGACATAGGATTTTATGCAACTATGTCAATGTTAAATGTGGGATATCAATCAGATTTAATATCATATTGCAGTCAGTATAAAAAATATCCAAGTTTTTTTAATGTGTTAGTTGAACCATTTTATTTGCAAATTAATAATTTACCTGATGAAATTATTGAGACATATATAAAAAGACATCAAAATCATAGATTATTTAATTCTCCTATGAAAAATGTAGATCATTTTATACTAGGCATCAAATATTTAAAAAAATATGATGTTATTCATAGAACATGTTTGTTAGATGAATGGCCTGAATTTGAGAAATATTATGATTAAACCTTCCAAAGATAATACATTCTGTTATTACCCCTTTTATGCAATGGTTTTTAAATTATGGAAAAAGAATAGTAATGAATTAAGAGCAGTTGCTCCTTGTTGTATGATGCACGACACATATGATCCAGAAACAATACAATTCAATTCAATTTTAACTCCTGAGGAATTAAAGGACCTGTCTCCTTACGATATTTTTCATCATAAAAAATTTGAAAATCTTAGAAAAAATCTTTTAAATAATAAACGTGATCCTAAATGTAGTACGTGCTGGAATTTGGAAGATAAAGGAATAATGTCTCATAGATTATATACACGATGGCAATTTCCAGAAGAATTTAATACAGATTTAAAAGAAATAGATATTTCACTTTCTAATAAATGTAATCTTGCCTGTAGAATGTGTAATACGGGATCTTCTCATCAACTATATCAAGATGTAGATAAATTAAAGAAAATTAATAAACTTAGTATGTTTGGGCAGGCATCTAATTATTCTTTGGAATCTCATAATTTACCTAGGGATACTAATGATAACAGTTTAATTCAATGGATTTTTGATAATACAGATAAAGTTAAAATACTCAAAGCATCTGGTGGCGAACCATTATATGATAACAATATATTAAATTTGCTACGAAAATTTGTCAAAGAAGGTAATAGCAAAGATACAGAATTAGTTCTCCATACAAATGGTATGTTGATTACAGATGATATTATAAAGTTGATGAATGAATTTAAAACTCAAAGACCTTCATTTAGTATTGATGGGGTTGATAGTACGTATGATTATATACGACACAAATCAGATTTTGTAACATTGGAAAATACTTTAAAACATTGGCTTAAACATTCTACAAATGTGTATTCGTTAAACGTGAATCTGGTTCTGTCCGCCTTAAATTTGGGTAATATAGTTGATTTTTTAGAATGGTCTGCTTTAATGTTTCACAATAAGATCAGATGTAATATTTTTATTTCTGATGTAAGGCCTCACGGTAGAGGAATTGATATTATAAATTTACCAATTACTTATTTAGAAACAATACAAAAAAATATTATAGAATATAAAGAGGGATTTGAACAATTTAGAACAAAAAACATGAATATATGCATTCAAAAAAATATTTTTCATTATGAAGTTGACAAATGCTTGTCGTTGATTGAACATGCGATAACGAATAATGTGTGTGATATGGCTAGTTTATATACAGAAATAACATTATTAGACGAAACTAGAAATCAAAGTTATGCAGATTATTTAAATACTGATTTAGTAGATCTCTTAAAAAATCATGAACGACAAATTAATTGAAGAAATGTTAAAAGATTATACGTTGAGAGATCTTCAAGTATATTCTTCAGTAATTCTTTCTGAACATAATGCAACAAATAATTTCATAAAACAATTTAAAGCAGATCATGATAGCCATCAATTTTACAAAAATGTAATTATATGGTATATTAAAGAATATCAAAAGTTTCCAGATGTATAAGCACTCTGATATATCACATGTGCATTTTGAACCCACACAAAGATGTCAAGCATTATGTACTATGTGTGATAGAACAAATAATCCACATATTAAAAATGCTGAATTAACAATCGATCAATTCAAACAAATCATAGATTCTGATTTTGCCAAACAATTAAATAGTTTTCTTATGTGTGGCAATCACGGAGATCCTATGATTGCCAAAGATACACTTGACATGTACGAATGGTTGAGATATAATAATTCTGATTTATATCTTCATATGACTACGAATGGTGGAGGTCGTTCAGACGAATGGTGGAAAAATATAGCAAAAGTATTTGGCAATCATGGTAAAGTGACTTTTTCTGTAGATGGATTGGAAGATACAAATCATTTATACAGAGTAAATGTTAATTGGAATCGAGTTGAAAATTCTATGGACGTTTTTACACAAGCAGGTGGAAAAGGTCTTTGGGTGTTTCTTATATTTAAACACAACGAACATCAGGTAGAAGAAGCAGAACGTATGGCAAAGTTGTTTGGTCTTGAGTTTGTAAAGAAGAAAACGGGTAGATGGGTGCAGTCATATAAAGGTAACAAAATACAAAAGAAACAAACATCAAAGGGCAACGAAATAAAACCACCAACCAACAAAAAATATCAAAACAAGAGTGTAAATGATTATGAAAAGTTGATCAATAAACATGGCGATTTCAATTCATATCTTGATGCTACAGATGTGATATGCAAGTCTGTAAAGACGAAAGAAATTTATATTTCAGCAGAAGGACTTGTAACTCCTTGTTGTTGGACTGCAGGTAAATTATATAAAACATATGAAAAAATAGGGCAAAATCAAATGTGGTCTTATATTGACGATGTGAAAAAAATTAATGCATTACACACACCATTACGAAAAATAATTGAGGGTAATTTTTTTAAAAAGATAGAACAATCTTGGAATCTACCCTCCTGTACTCAGGGCAAATCAAAAGTGTGTGCAGAAAAATGTGGTACAGGTTTTGATGCATTTGGTGATCAATGGAGATGAAATGACGATACACATATATTCTGATAGTTATGGACAAGATTGTGATACAGGTTGGACCTGGCCAGAAGTGCTTGGCGATTTAAGAGATGAGACTTTTGTTAATAATGGTTTAGGAGGTACTGGACCAAATTTTAGTATGAGAAAACTTGTAAAAGATTTTGAGGATGACATAATAAAAGAAAAAGATTCTATTGTATTTTTGTTGTCTGATACTAAACGAATGGAATTTCCATGGTTAACAAGAGTTCAACATCAAGACGGATTGTTCTTATTAGGTGAAGATTCTCAAGTAAGCATGAATTGGATTCTTGGAGAGGGTATCAAAAGTTTACGAAAGTATATTGATAAGTCAGATGTTATTAAAGAGGTTGCACAAGTATTAGGACCTATGTTTTTGTATGAGAATGTGAAGAACATCACTTTCTTACATCTTCTTTCAACTATGCATACTAAAGTAAATTTTTGTGTTTTGACTTGTTTTACTTTAAATCATTTTACGTCTTACTTTGAAAATTTTAATATCGAATCAACTGAACTTCTAAAACAAATATCGTTTGACAAGTTGAATAATAATAACTTTCATTATGTAACTACACCTGTATCGTTCATGGTCGGTCGTACATTTGGAATGTCACATACAAGAGACAAATTTCCAAATCATATGGACGAAGAACAAAATAGAAAATTTGCTATTCTATGTAATGATGTTTTAAATAATCGTGAAATTGATACATCATGGTTTATTCATCAATTAGATGTGAATGCAGATGGTGAGCCTAAAGAAATATCAAAGATGAACGTATTTATCTATGAGTAATATCAAAATTAATTGTCTTAAATGGGGAACATTATATGGGCCTGAATATGTGAATAGAGCATATGGTGGATTATTAAAACATTGTCAAGAACCATTTCACTTTGTATGTTATACTGATGACGGGAATGGGATATCATCAAAAATTGAAGTTAGAGATATAACAGAATTAAGACCTTATAATACAAAGATGGTTTTTACATATGAAAAATTAATGTTGATTGATAGAGATGAATATGAAAAGAATCTATGGATAGATTTGGATGTTTTGGTGCATGAAGATGTGACAGATATCATAACAAGACCTCATGATAATATCACATTTATATGGAATTATTGGAATGATTATGAACGTATAAGTCTGTTTAATTATGGTCGAGGAGTGTCATGCCATACTAATTCATCATTTGTTGCTTGGGACAAAGGTAAAGCATCATGGTTATTAGATTATACACATAAACATTGGAACAAAATTGAATGGACATATAAGAGTCTTGATAAATATTTGTTCTATCAGCATCATCGTAAAGATCAATTGAATCTATGGGAAGATGGAATATTTTCAAATTTTAACAAGCAGGGGTATCAGTTGAAGAATAAGGTAACGTTATTTAATACATCTCATCTTTATAATAACAAGAATATGAGAGATGTGAAGCATTATGAATTACATGAATCATCAGCATCGGAATTATGGAAAAGTTATTCGATTGGATAGTTCACCATGATGAAATATCTATTCTTTGTTGCCCTAGTTTTAGGGTAGTGAATACGATTAGAAAATTGGGTATAGATGTTGATAATATAAACTATGATATTAACTTTAGAGATATACCAAGTGTGATATGTAATGATTTCGTGTTTGATGATGTTAGACTTAAAGAGTGTGTATTACATTACAATTGCGAAAAAACATATCCTGTAGGTAGAATGCATGAGGGGGTATTTATTCTCAGAGGAGATAATAAAGAACATAATGGTGACTGTAATCCTATACATTCAGTCTATGAGTTGATAGAAGATAATGAATTGACAGATGTGTTTGATTCTTATGAAAAACTAAGTAAAAACAAAAAATATACACAGTATTACGTTTATGGAACAAATATCTAATTGGCGAAAAAATAAAAATAAAATAAGCGACCATACCATTGAAATAGGTTCTTTAAATGAGCAGATAGGAGAATTAAAAGATGTTATAGGTGAGCATAGAGAAGAAATTTCAATTTGCGAAAATGATAATCGAGAGACACCATATTATTGGGTTAATCAATGGGTCAATAATAATCTGCCTTCATATTCTAATAGTTTTGAAGATTCTTTATCTCAGGGGCAGTTTGATTCAAAATTTTGGTTATACAAGGAACTGGGAAAAATAAATTTGTTAAAATATGAACCTTTACATATCGATATTGTAGGTTCATGGTTTGGGTTTCCATTAATAGAAATGTTATTCAATCTTTTTAAGATCAAGCAGATAGATCTTTATGAGATAGATGAAAATTGTCATAAGGTTGTTTCTCAATATATAAACCATTTTGATTATGATTTTAGAATAGTGCAGTTTGGTGATTTTTTTGAAAGAGAAGATTTGAGAAGAAGACATTTAGTAATTAATACTTCTTCTGAACATATGCCAGATATTGTAAAAATGAAACATTATTATAAAGATTATCCAAATACTCCTTTAATGGTATTGCAATCGAATAATTATACTTCTATACAGGATCATGTGAATTGTGTGAAAGATGAAGATGAATTAATTGATAAAAATCAAATTAAACAGATATATTATAGAGGCAAGCATTCACTTCCTTTATATGATAGATTTATGGTGATAGGGAGATGGTAACTATTGTTTTAGTATGTACAGGAGATAAGTATAATGAATGGTATGTTGATAATGTACTTTATATGATATGTGAGCATGGACGATTAGAATATGATAAAGTTCATATCATAAGAGATGGAGAAGGAAGTGTATATGATAAATTGCAGATGTTTAAGGAATGTACAAAAGATCAAAATTATTTGTATTTCGATTTGGATATTATTATTAAAGGCCCTATAACTAGATTAATCAAAGATGATTTTACATTATTACATGCATGGTGGAGAAAACCTGCTCATACTCCGTTGAATTCGTCCATTATGTCATGGAAGGGCGATTGTTCTCATATTTATGATGAGTTTTACTGGAATGAGGATTATAATAGAGTGAGATATTATAGAGGAATAGATGAATTTATCTATAAAGAAATTGACTATAAAATGTATGAACGAATTTGTTGGTCTTTTCCTTTTCATACTGAAGAAATGTTTTATCCTGTTTGTCTATTTAATCATGGCTTTTCAAATATGATACATAAGGTACCATGGGTTCAAAAGTACAAATTACAAGAGAAAATTTAACCGAAGATGAATGTTTTGAGTTAATATTAAAAAAACGCAATAAATTAAAATGGGCAACAACTCTTTCATTTAATCCTTATGATTCTGAAATTAGAATTTCTAAAAATAGAATATGGAAGAACGATAAAGAGTTAGAAAATAAATTTCAAAAATCTCCTTTGCTTTTTCAATTATGTGAATATTCAAAGGGGCATTTTTATACATGGCACAGTGATTATGAAACTAGAGATCCGAAATTAAAAAGATTAAAAACGGGTATAGTGGTTTTAAATGAAGATTTTGAAGGAGGAGAATTTGAATTGGAGCATTATGGGATATGTGATTTAAGGATGGGAGATATTTTATGGTTTGATGCGAGATTATTGCATCAAGTTAAACCTATAACGGATGGAATAAGGTATTCATTAGCAATATGGCTTCTGAACAAGTAAGAGTTTTTGCGGTCCGAATAGGTGATAAGTTTGGGCAAGATGTGGAGGATTATATTGAATCTAAATTACCAAATGTGACTTGGATACGTGATGAACTACCAGGTGTTAAACTGCAATGGAATAAAATGCGTGTAATGAATATGGATGTCGATGAGCCTGTAGTTGTTATTGATATAGATTTAGAATTTATTAATGATTATATGGATGCGATTAATTATCCAATTGAACGTGGAGAATTTTTATCTGCGAAATCATGGTGGCAAGATTCTCTAAGAAATGATGTTTCTTATAGTGTGAATGGAGGTTTTTTTAAATATTATCCAAAAGATTGTAAATATATTTATGATAAATTTATGTCAAATAAAGATTATTGGCAAAGATATTATATTAAAAATGGAATAACTGTAGGGCCTGTCAATGGAGAGCAATATTTTGTAGAAGATTCTGTAAAAGAAAAATTAAAACTTAGATTTTTACCAGAAACATGGTTTACTAAAGGCGTTAATACCCCTAGTAAAGATTGGTGGGCTAGAATGAATTTTATGTATCCAGGAAATTGGTTGTATTTAGATAATGAATATCATACAGATATTAAAATAATTCATAATATGTTTGGAGGAAATTATTCTTCGCTTCCTGCTTCTGGAGATTTTTCATCAAGTAATGCTTGATATGCGGCGCAAACTTCACATATGGATTTTGATTTTCTTATTTTAGATCTTAATTCTTTGTTTTCTGAATTTTGAACCACTTCTTGCTCAAAAATATCTAATTTAAATTTAAATAAATCCTCTGTAGTTGCTTCAGATAATAATTGCCAAACACTTCTTGGTTCAGTAGGTGTTGAGTCTTCAGTATTGAAGTTTGAAGGTTCAACATCTTCAGTATCATTATCTTTATTTTTTTTCCATTCTTGATATTGTTCTTGTTCTTCTGGATTAAACGATTTTCTCCATGCTTGAAATGCATATGTTGTTGCATCCATAGCATTCAAATATCTTCCAGTTTCTGTATCTATTACGGAAACATCATAAAAAGGAGAACCAATAAAAGCCTTCATCATTGGCGAGTCTTTCACTGCTGGCTTTTCTTTTTCTAATTCCTCAGGATGAAAATATTGAATAGAATGAAATTCGATTTTTTCACCATCAAATGTTTCGAGGTGAACTAATCTATTAGGATCATTTATTCCAAGAACAGAATTTTGCCATCGTGCATGATTGATTCTAATGTACCCTTCAGGCCAAATCATTTCTCCATTGTCTGGATCAACATATTCTTTATCCTTATCTGTTGTTCCTATTAAAGATGCATTATATTTAAAATCTATTGTATTTTGTTCTTTCTCAATTGCTTCTATTGATAACGCCACTTTTATACTCCTTTGTAGTTTATAATATTTATATTACCCTGGTGTTCTCAAATAACTTGCGGAAGGCCAATGCATTTTAAGATACCATGAGTGTGTTGCCTGTGTGAGTCCTGTTCCATATCTATCATGATAATATGTCCCTTGCCATAATTGCTGTCTTGCAGATGAATTAGTATATGAGGTGTCATTTATTGCTGGACTTCTAATTTCTTCATGGGAAGATGTCACGGAACTGGAAGTTTGAATTGTATATCTAGGATAACCGTATCCTCCTAAATCAGCAAAACTAGATTGTACCCATATTGGATATAAAATATTTTTTACAAGATTCATTTCCACCCAAGAATGTTGTGCATCTAATCTATCACTGGTTCCATTCGGTGCTCCTAAAGCATTTGTATAATCAGTATCGGTAATGGATCCAGGAGGAGCGGTATAAACATTTAAATATAGAGCATAACCGGTATACATCCACTGGGTTTCAATTACGGGAAGATCAGGAATGGTATGAAACTGTGTTATACTATCTATGAATGCCCAGTCTAGATTAGGCATCCAGTATGTTCCTGGAGAACTGGTAGCAATTCTATATGTTCCAAGTTCATCCCCAAATAACATATTATAGTTGGCGTGTTTAATAATAGTGTGTGCAATATCTGCAACTGTATTATCAACGATAATAGAATTCGATCCATTCCAAACAACGTAACCATCAGAATTATATGTACTGTCTGAAGGTAGACTAGGTAGAGACTGGAAGTTTGAATTGTATTCATGTACCTTTCTTTGTTGAAACCAATATTTAGT